>LNFM01009259.1_pt1 | contig 14450 bp, 16 predicted proteins | sample 596031 | NCBI WGS metagenome assembly LNFM01 (sample SAMN04254537, study PRJNA301005) | activated carbon metagenome | isolation source: dual media filters at the Ann Arbor, Michigan drinking water treatment plant | place: USA: Ann Arbor
GCCGGAACAATCGGGCACGCCGCAAACCATTGCGGCGGACAAAGGCAAGAGCGCCAAGCCCAAGAGCTGAGCCGTAGATGGGCGAGAGCGTCTGGCGTTCATCGCGAGTTCCCCATACACTCGCTTTATCGACGCCAGCCGGAGGCCTTATGCGGACTTTAATCATCGTCGCGATCGGCATGGCCGTCATGCTGCTGTTCCTGATCGCCGCGCATTTCGTCAACAAGTCGCGCGGCGCCGGCTTCACGGACGGTGGCCGCCTGTTCATCTGGTTCTGGTTGGTGGTAACGCTGCTGAACGGCGCTTACGGCTTTTTCGCCCATGGCATCAGCTTGCTCGTCGAGCTGATGGTGTTCGTCATCGTGTTTGGGGCGCCGGCCGGTGCGGCGTGGTATCTGTCGCGCATGATCCGCCGCCGCCACGCGCCGCCGGCCTTGAAATCTTAGATTCAGGCTTTTTCGAGCGCGCCCTTCATCGCCCGGCGCTTGCCGAGCACGAGCAGCCAGGCGAGCAGGCAGATCACCGCCACGGCGGCGAAAGCCCAGCGCAAGCCGGCGAACTCGGCGAGGCCGCCGACCAGCAGCGCGCCGATTGCCGGCGTGCCGCGATAGATCAGCGTGTAAAAGGCCATGACGCGACCGCGCATATTGTCGTCGACGGTCGATTGCACCAAGGCTTGAACGCTGGTCGACATGCTGTTCATGGTGAAGCCGCAGAGCGCGCTGAACAGGCTCGCCACGTAAAGATTGTTGGTGGCGACGAAACCGGCGATCGAGAGGGCGAGCCCGAGGCAGCCGAGGACGACGCTGTAGGTGAGCCCGGCGACCCGGCCGCGCGCCGCGATCCAGATGGCGCTCGTCATGGCGCCGATGCCCATGCTGGAGGTGAGCCAGGCGAGGCCGACCGCGCCCTTGTCGAACACCTGGCCGGAAAAGCCCGGCAGCATGTCCTGCAGCGGCCGCGCGAAGGTCGAAATCACCGCGAGCAGCACGAAGAGCACGGCGATGCCGACATGACCGCGGATATAGGTCGTGCTGGCGGTGACGTCGCTCCATACGCTGCGTCTCTCGCGGCTGCGTTTGGGCGGCACCAAGTCGACTTGAAACAGCGCCCAGAAGAAGATGCTGCAGCCGATCGCGTTGACGATGAATGTCCCGCCGGCGCCGTAGAAGGGAATGATCAATCCGGCGAGCGCCGGCCCCAAAAAGCGCGAGGCGTTGAACAGCGCCGAATCGAGCGCGAGGGCGGTTGGAAAAATATCGCGCGGCACGGTCGCCGGCACGATGGCATGGCGCGAGGTCGAGGCGAAGGGATGGACGAAGCCGAGCACCAGAGACAGGGCGAACAGCAATTCGATCGTCATGAGGCCGAGCAAGGTAAAAACGCCGAGCGCAAGGGCTTGCAGTATTTCCACGGCGACGCAGATGCGCTGCTGGCGCAAGGGATCGCCCCGATCGGTCACCACGCCGGCCAGCGGGGCCAGGAACAGCATGGGCGCAAGGTCGGCGGCGGCGACGACGCCGAGCCAGATTGGCGATTCGGTCAATTCCCAGGCGAGCCAGCCGAGTCCGACGCGCTGCATCCAGAGGGTGGCGAGATTGGGCGTCATGCCGCCGATGTAGTAGGCGTAATTGCGGTGCGTCCAAACGCGCAGAAGGGGATGCGTCACGGCCATGCGATGGGCGATCCGTCAGAGGGGCTGTTTCATTTTCGGAAGTCAGTCGCTGCCGCTTTGGGCGGTTCGTCTTATGTCTCCCGCCTGCATCATACGCGGGGATGCGCCGCTGCTCATCTTAAATATGGCGGCGAATTTGTCCCTGGCCTCGGTCGGAGGCGTCCTTAAAATGGCGCGATAAAATCAGGGAGCGCGCCATGAGCGATTTGAACAGCATTCGCACCGACGTCATCGGCAGCCTGTTGCGTCCGGCCTTCTTGAAGGATGCCCGCAAAGCCTTCGACGAGGGCAAGATGCCGGCCGACGAATTTCGCGCCGTCGAGGACAAGGCGGTGCGCCAGTCGCTGCGCATGCAGGAAGAGGCCGGTCTCGCCGTGCTGACTGACGGCGAACAGCGCCGCCTCAACTTCCAGGACAGCTTCGGCGGCGCGGTCGAGGGCTTCGACGCCACCCAAGGCAGCATGAAGGCCTACGAAAAGCGCGTCGAAGGCAGCAAAGGCCATCAGCGTTGGGAGATTCCCGATCTGGCGAAAGCCGGCACCGCCGTGTCGCACCGCCGCCCGGCGGCGCGCAAGCTCAGCCTCAAACGCAATATTCCGCTCGAGGAATTCGGCTTCGTCGCCAAGGAGACCAAGACGCCGGCGAAAGTGACGCTGATCGGCCCCGATCGTATCTCGCAGCGCTTCGATTACAAGAACTCCACGGCGGTCTATCCGACGATGGACAGTTTTCTGGAAGACGTGATCGCGATCGAGCGCGAAATCATCCAGGGCCTGGTCGATGCTGGCTGCAAATATGTCCATATCGACGCGCCGGGCTTCACCGCCTATGTCGACGAGCCGAGCCTGTACGAGATGACGCAGCGCGGCGAAGATCCGATGGAGAATTTCTCGCGTTCGCTCAAGGCCGAGGCGCGCGTCGTCGCGGGCTTCCCCGGCGTCACCTTCGGCATCCATCTCTGCCGCGGCAACCAGCACAGCATGTGGCATCGCGAAGGCAAGTACGACGCCATCGCCGAGCGCCTGCTCAACGAGCTGCCGCACAACCGCATCATGCTGGAGTACGACACGCCGCGCGCCGGCAGCTTCGAGCCGCTGCGCTTCCTGCCGAAAGGCAAGATCGTGGTGCTCGGCCTGGTCAGCACCAAGACGCCCGAGATGGAGACGGTCGACGGCTTGCGCAGGCGGATCGACGAGGCGACGAAATACGTGCCGCTCGAGCAGATCGCCATCAGCCCGCAATGCGGCTTCGCCTCCGACATCGTCGGCAACAAAGTGAGCGAGGACGATCAGCGGCGAAAGTTGTCGCTGCTGGCCGAAACGGCGCGCTTGGTATGGGGCTGAGGCCTGTCAGCCGCGCAAATCGGCGGTCGTTTCGATCTCGATGAGCTTTTCCGGAGCCGAGAACCCGACGACGCTGCTGATTTCGATCGGGCAGGCAAGACGGGGAAAGCGCGCGGCGATGGCGGCGCGGGCCACCGCCGGATCGATGCTTTTGGCGACAAAGGCCGACAGGGTCACGACCTGCGGCCAAGCCGCGCCGGCCTTGTCCAGCGTACGGTCGATCTTGTCGCCGATGCGTTTGATCTGATCGGCGAAGGCCGGCGAGATGTCGGTATTGCCGGAGAGCGCGACCATCCCGTCGAGCGCCACGAACAAGGGCGGCGCGATCGGCGGGTCGTATTCGACGATGGTCTTGCGCGCCGCCGTCGGCGCGCGCAGGGCGATCATGTCGATGATCATGTCGCCGCCATCGGCAAAACGCTCGTCGTCGAAAAAGCTGGCGCTGCCGCCGCGCTTGCCGCCGGCGAGCAGGGCACGACGTTCATCGCTCGCTGCCGTGCGGGCCGCCGCATCGCGCGCCCAAAGACGGCTGCGCAGGATATGGTCGGGCGCGAAACCGGCTGCGCTGAGTTCGGCCAAGCCCCGGGCGATGGCGGCCCGGCTTTGCGCCGCGACGTCGCCGTCCGCGCGCCGGCCGGCGACCGACACGGTCAGCAGCTCGCGCCCGCGCCACGACAGCCAGGCGCGGCTGACGGTCACAGGTTGGGCACCGTCGCCGTCGGCGTGCGGATCACGCCGGTCAGCTGATCGGGCTTGAGCGCGCGGATGGCGGCTTCGTCGAAAATGTCGCTCATGTCGGATTTGACGCCGTTCTTGTCGATTTCCGACAGCCACTTGTGATGCACGCGCGGATCCTGCTCCTCGTAGTCGATCTGCCGGCCGCCCTTGCTCATCGAGGTCTGCGCCGCGCCCTCCGCGCCGCGCCGGCGCAGTGCGATGAAGGGATAGCGCCGGCTGCCCAGGCTGCAGGCGAGATAGCGCGCCGGTTCCGGGCAGGTGTTGAAATGCTGATGCAGCATCCAGAACGGCGGCACGTACATGATGCCGTGGCGCCAGGGGATTTCCTTGAACTCGGAATCGCCTTCGTACCACAGCAGCGAATAGCCTTCGCCGGTGACGGCATGGACATGGGTGCCGGCGGCGTGACGGTGAGCCTTCTTGTAGCGCCCAGTCGGGATTTCCGAGCTATGGGCGTGCATGGTGCCTTCGGCGAGAATGAAAGCGATGTTGCGCGAGCCCTTCCCGCGGTCCTCCAACTCCTCGAGCTTGAAGTTGGTCAGGTCGGGCACGAAGTTGGTTTCCCACATATGTGAGCCCGGCTTGACCGGAATGAAATTGCCCTCGCCGTCGAAATGCTTCGAATCGCCGGAACGCTCTTCAAACGTGAAGTCGTTTTCGAAGACGAACTTCAGGTTGTGATAGAGGTTGATCGTCAGCGGCGCGTCGTTGGTGCAGGAGACGCGTGCCGGCTCGCGGCCCGAGCCGTTGAAGATCTGATAGGTGCAGTTGAGCGGAATGGCGAAGACGGCCTTGGGGCCCCATTCGAAGGTGCGCTTCTGGCCGTCCGGCGTCCATACCACCGTCGAGCCATGGCCCGACAGCGTGAAGAAGAACGCTTCGTAGAGATGCTTGACCGGCCGCGTCTTGCCGCCGGCGGGAATTTCCAGCACGTAACAAGACATGAAATCGCCGCGGCCGACGGCATGGGCGAAGCAGCCGCGCGCCTCATAGCGGTCCCACGGCGCGGTTTCCAGCGCCAACAGGTCGAAGCCGAAATCCTCGTGGATCGGAATGCCTTCGCCGTTGGCCCAATCGAGATAGGGATCGACGAGAAATTTCTTGTCGGCGGCGAGCTGCTGCATGTTGCCGGTTTTGGCGGTCGTACTCATGATTTCTCCCGGAAATTGATGGCGCGCGGATCACGCTCTTGTTGCATCTATGATGGTTAAACTTGAACGGAAACCTCGCAGCCCGGGGCGAAAATCTCCTCGGGCTTGGCGTGGCGCGTGGCGATGCCCTGCTCGAAGCAGTATTGCAGGAACATCTCGAGCGTCGGGCGGTTGGCCTCGATGCCGTAAGGGAAAAAGTCGCCCTTGAACATCTCGCGCATCTTTTCGGCGTGATCCGTCACCCAGGGCAGCGGATAGACGGAGATGCTGTTTTCCAGCAGGCGATCGAGGCTGTTGTTCTTCGCTTCCTCGAAAGCGGTGAACATATTGCGCGCGATCCAGGGATGCTGGGCGAGCAGGCTCTTCTTCACGGCAATGCCATGCATGATCGGATAGACGCCGGTTGCCTTGAAGTAATCCTCTTCGACGCCGCGGTAATCCGGAAACAGCCGGACGACGTCCGGATGCTTGCGGGTGAAGGGGCGCGGCGGCCGCGCGATCATCACGCAGTCGAGTTCGCCGGTCTCGATCATGTCGCTGAGCGTCTTGTCCATCACTCGGGTTAGGCGCAGGCCAGGCGGCAGGGTAAGATCGACCTTCTCGATGCGGCCCTTGTCATGGGTGCCGGCCTGGTACCAGTCGATCTCGGTGAGCGGGATGCCGACGTCATGCTGCAGCCAGCCGCGGGTATAGACCGCCGCCGTCTGGGCCCATTCGGGCACGCCGATCTTCTTGCCGCGCAAGTCCTTCGCACTTTTGATGCCCGACTTGCGGTTCACGTAGAAGGACGAGAAGCGGAACATCCGCGACATGTAGACCGGCAGGCCGATGATGTCGGAATCGGGCTTGGTCACCTGCGCGACGAATTTGGCAAAGGACAGTTCGGAGATGTCCCACTCGCGATGGAAGGTGAAACGCGAGAAGATCTCGTGGATGTCCATGGTCAGCCAGGTCGGCTCGATGCCCTCGGCCTGAACCGTCCCCAGTCGGAAATCGCGCACATGGTCGTAATCCGACGTGGCGACGGTCAGGCTGACTTTCTTATTCATTATGTTCCGCTTTCGTGACGACGCTGCTTAGTTGCCGCAGATTTTGGGGTCTTTGGCGATTTCCTTGCAATTGAAGATCGCGCCCTTGGTCTGCGCCGCCTTGGCCAGCTCGATGACGTCGGACGGCGTTTCGGCGAGCTCTTCCATCGCCTGCTGCAGTTCGGCGCCCGAAACGGGGTCGATCTCCAGGTTCATCTTCGCGGCTTCGGCGAGATAGGCCTTGTCCTTCATGGTGGCGTCGAAGGCGGCGCGCAGGGCGGCGACTCGGTCGGCGGGCACGCCGGGCGGCGCCACCATCGGCCGGCCGACCAGCACGGTCGAAGAGAACAGGGCGTAAATCTGCTTTTCGGCCGTGTTGGTCGCCAGCTCGGTGAGCAGCGGCACGTTCGGCAGGTCGGGATGGCGGCGCAGGCCGACCTGCAGCAGGATGTTGATCTTCTTTTCGGCGAGCCAATGGGGCTTGCTGGTCTGCCACCAGGACCATAGGGCGCCGCCGCGGCCGTTGACCTCGCCGCGCTCCATGGCGAGATCGATCTCGGCGCCGGGGTAGCTCGAGACGATCTTGAACTTCATGCCGGCGATGCTGTTGAGGATGCGCGGATAGAGCGTCGAGGGCGAGGCCGGGCCGCCGGTGCCGATGATCAGCTCCTGCTGCTTCACCTGCTGGATGTCGGTGATGCCTGTGGTGTGCCAGGACACCACGGTCAAGGTGTTGAGCACCGGGTTGCCCAGCCAGCTGAACTTGCGGATGTCGTATTTGACCTTTTCCGGCTCCAGAACCTGCAAAAGCGGGGTGGCTTCGCCGATGGCGCCGATCGTGGTGCCGTCGCGCGGCGCGACGTTGAACAGATGGTTGGTGCCGACGATATGGCCGCCGCCGGTCATCACCTGGGCGACCGTGTCGGGATTGCCCGGCAGGTGGGTGGCCATGTGCTTCAGCAGCAGACGCGAGCCGAGATCGTAGATCGAGCCGACGCTGCCGGTGCTGATGACCGTGACGGTCTTGCCTTTGTAGAAATCGGCCACCGAATTTTGCGCGATGGCGGGTGCGGCTGCGGCGAGCGTGAGCGCGATGGCGGAGCCAGAGGCGGCGAAAAGGCGGATAGCGGCGCGAGTCATATATATCTCCCAGGCGGTATGCGATCCGTTCGGCGTCGCGGCGGCTGCTTGGCGCCACCGGTGGGTGGCGACGGGAAAACCGCGCGCGACGCCCGATAGCCGCGCTTCGCGGCGGTCTTTCGGGTCGCGGATGAAAGCCTTCGGCAACGGCCTTGATGGCCGCTTTTCTTCGATGGCGCCTAGGTTAATCCATCGCGTGGCGGAGGGCGAGATGGGATCGCAGGGAATCGAAAGGCGCAAAAAAGCGGGGTTTGGCGGGCGATTCTGGGCTTCGCCGCGCCGCGTCATTTTTACGAAGAATGGGGATAAGTGCGAAAAAGCCTTACGCCACGCTTGTTTTCTCCTTTTGTCTGTGATTCTCTGCGGCTCTCTATTCCTCCCTTTGGAGATTTATCCATGGCGACTACCCCGAAGACTGCCACCGTGAAGGTGCCGACCGTTTCCCTCAAGCAGCTCGCGGCCGAACTGGCCGAGGCTCATGAGCTGACCAAGAAAGACTCGCAGGCGATCCTCGACAGCTTTGTCGTCATGGTCACCAAGCACCTGAAGAAGGGCAACCGTCTGCGCCTGAACGGCCTGGGTATCCTCCAGGTCCGCAAGCGCGCCGCGCGCATGGGCCGCAACCCGGCCACCGGCGAAGCGATCAAGATCAAGGCGAGCAAGAAGGTCGCCTTCCGCCCGGCTAAGGAGCTGAAGGAAGCCGTCTAAGGCTTTCTGCGGACTTACTGCGCGCGTTCTGGCGGCCATGCCGCCGGGACGCGCCAGTGTCCGGCCTGTTTTCCAAGCGGCCTGCCGTCTTCGGTGGGCTATTGCTGAAGCGGCGCCCGCGAGCGTCGGATAGCAGAGCGGGTCTTCGGCCCGTCCTAGCTGTGGGCCCTCGGGCCCTCCTGCCCGGCCAGGCGGACGCCCCGCCCGGTGGCCATGGCCGCCGCCGACTTCCCCCTATCGTCATTCTGTGAACCGGTCGTTTTGCCGGCCGTCTTATGTTGCGCTGCGAAGCTGCGTGCGGCGCAGGCGCGGATTTTCGCGCGCAGGGTGTCGGCGGCGCTGGCGAAGGCCGGGGTCGCCTGGGGTGGGCAATTCGTCAGGGGCGACGGCGTAAACGGCCTCGCCGGCGTTCTGGGGACATCTTTGGCAGGCATCCGTCGGCATCCTCCTGGCGCGTGGCAGCGTATAAGCCCCATGATCCTGCGATCCGATCGGCAGGTCCGGGCACGGTGCGCGAAGTGAACGCAGCGGCTGCCCCGTCGTTCCGGGGGCTATCCCCTTGGCCCATACCCGTCCGGTTGTTCAGCCGGCAAAGGAGAGCGCGTCATGGCCGTCTATCTTCTGCACTATGTGCTCGTGCTGCTGCTGCTGCTCGGCCTCGACGCCGTTTGGCTGATGACGATGGTGAACCGGCTTTATAAGCCCGAACTCGGTGCCTTGCTGGCGGACGGCTTCCGCCCGGTTCCCGCCGGGATCTTCTATATAATTTACGCGGCCGGCGTTCTCGTCCTGGTGCTGATGCCAGCGCTGAAATCCGGCCAGTGGCAGGATGCGCTGTGGCGTGGCGCGCTGTTCGGGCTCTGCGCCTATGCCACCTACAACCTGACCAACCTGGCGACGCTGCGCGGCTGGTCGCTCAATGTCACGCTCGCCGACATGGTTTGGGGCGCCGTGCTGACCGCCGTTGCCGCCAGTCTCGCGGTTTTGATCGGCAGCAGGCTGGCGCGCGTCTTTGGCCTGTAAGGCGTTCGCGCGGGCATAAAAAAGGCCGGCACATCTGCCGGCCTTTTTCTCGCGCGGATGTCGGCTTTAGAAAATGAAGCCGAGACCGATGGTGTGGGCGAAGGCGCCGTCGTCGAAGTTGTTCGACGCACTGTCGCCGTCATCGAAATAGAACTGATATTCCGTCTGCACGAGCAAGAAGGTCGTGCTGTTGACGTAATATTTGAAACCGATTTCCGGGCCGCCGAAACCGGTGTCGGCGACGCCGTCGCCGTAGGTCAAGCCGAGGCTCACGCCGACGAACGGCTTGAACTTCCCGGTCGTGTTGAAGTGATAATCGGCGAATAGGCGGGTGCTGCCGTTAAGCGAGTCATCGCGGTTCTTGGCGCCGGACCAGTTGACGCTTTGGCGCACGCCGCCTTCGAAGGCCGGCGAGAAGTAGTAGCCGTAGCCGCCGCTGATGCCGAAATTGCCGGCGTCGAAATCATTGTTGTTGCTGCCGGTGCCCGACAGGGTGATTTCTTGGCTGCCTTCGCGGGGGCCGACGATGTCGCTCGCCGACTGGGCCTGCGCGGCGAATGGCGCCAAGGCCAGGAAGGCGGTCGCAATCAAAAAACGTTTCATGGTGGGGGAGTCCTCTCGCAAAAAAAATCCCGCAATACGGCGGGAGCCGATTCCAGGGACCGAGCGTTCATGCGCGGCCATTGATGAACAATGGAACAACGAGAGGTTGCTTGTGCCGTTCCGAGCTTAATCGCGACCGGCATCGGCGCGTGACATCTAAGCTACAAATTTCCCGAAAGTTCCGGGAGAATAGGAAAATCTGCGGATCAATGCGGAACCCGATGCAATGACGTCAGAAAATTCAACGGAACTCTCGCGCTGGCGCGAGATGCGCTCCGCCGATTTGCCGGACGTCTCGCGCGTCGCCGCCGTCGCACATCCGCTCTATCCCGAAGGCGACGCCGTCTTCGCCGAACGATTGCAGCTTTATCCCGCCGGCAGTCGCGTGCTGATCAATGAGACCGGCGCCGTGCAGGGCTATGTGGTGAGTCATCCCTGGAATCAGGGCGCGATACCGGCGCTCGACAGCTTGCTCGGCGCCTTGCCGCCGGCCGCCGATAGTTACTACATCCACGATATCGCCTTGCTGCCGCAAGCGCGTGGCCGCGGCGCGGCGCAAGACTGCATCACTATCCTTGCCGAGCATGCGGCGCGCGCGCGCTTCGCCACGATGTCGATCGTCGCCATCGCCGGCACGCAAGCCTTCTGGGAACGGCAAGGATTTCGCGTCGTCGATCTGCCGTCGTTGACCGACAAGCTGGCGAGCTACGATCCGTCGGCACGCTATATGAGCCGCGCACTGTAACGGCGCGGCATAGCGGCGGGCTGCCAGCTGCTATTTCGTCGGCGGTACCGGCGGCGCGGCGGCCGGCTTGGTCGGCGCTTCGATCGGCATGTCGCGTGCGGCGGCCTTCTGTCGGACTTCAGAGACGAGGCCTTTGCAGTCGCTGTCCTCGCCGAGGCCGAGTTCGATGGTCGGAAGGATGGCGGCGAGCGGGGTCAGCAGCACGCCGAGCAGAACGGCCGCCGTGGTGCGGCCCGCGAGATTGCCGGTTTCCGGCTGAATGCTGGGGTCGCGCATCGGCCCATCGACGCGTATCGGACCGCGCAAGGTGAGGATGCTCATGTCCTTGGGGGCGGGGACGATGCGCAGATCCATCGTCTCGTCGCGCAGGTTGATGTCGCCGGTGACGTTGATGTTGGTGTCGCTGGTGTCGAGCAGCAAAGTGTCGGGGGTCAGGATGCCCTTGCGCAGGTGCATGTCGGCGATCAGGCAGCGCAGATCGGCCTGCCTGTCGGCGCCTTCGATGAGGAAGCCGAGCGCTTCCGTCACATCGAGGCCGACCAGTTCGAGCAGCAGCTTGCTGAAGGTGCCGCCTTCCATGAAGACTTGCAGATCGCCGTCGCCGCGTCCGAGCATGTCGGAGATCGAGTTGCCGGTGGTCCTGATGCGTGTATTGCCGGCAATGCGGCCGACGCCTTGAAAGAGCTGGGTCTCCTTCATGATGCGCTGCAGATCGACATTCTTGAATTCAGCGGTGAAATCGATGGCGGCGGGGTTCTGGCGCCCGTCGAGCGTGACGTTGTTCTCGATCGTGCCGTCGCCGATGCCGAAGGCGAGCGGCTTCAAGCTGAGATGACCATCCTCGATCTTGAGGAAAGCGGTCAGTTTATCGAGCGGCGTGTAATCCGATTCGATGCGCTGGCCGCGATAGACCACGTCCACGTCGAACGCGCGCAGCTTGTCGAGCGCGATCGGCTCGGTCGGCAGCAGGCGTCCGCTGGCTTCGGCCTTCTTCTCGAGCGCCTGGCGCGCCGCGGTGTCGCTCTTGGGGTCGTTCTCCTTGCCCGGCGGTGCGCCGATGAAACCGGCCAAGTCGGCGAGCACGACTTTCTGCGAGATGAGATAGCCGCTCATCTTGGGGCGCTCGTTCTCCAAGTTGACCGAAAAGTCGCCCGACAGGTCGCTGCTGCCGACCGTGCCGGCGAAACTCCGGAACACGATGATCTTGCCGACGAAATCAAGACTGCCCTTCAGCGTATAGGGCGGCGTGGCCGGAATCGGCAGGCCGATCAGCGGATAAAGTTCGCTCATGCTGTCGCCGGCGATGTCGAGTTGCAGCTTGGCGCCGGCGAAGTCGAGCGGCCGCTCGATGGTGCCTTTGATCTTGGCGTGCGTGCGGCCGACATCGGCGGCGATATCGACCGGATAGGCTGTCGAGGGATCGCGGAACGACAAGAGCGCGCCGCCCTGGAAGTTCAGCTTGGTCGGCTGGCCGTTGTAGCGTCCTCCGCCGGTCACTTTCACCAGCGGCTCCTGGCCATCGCCGATCTGGTCGGTCTGGGCATGCAATTTCAGATCGGTCTTCTTCGGCACATCGATATAGCGCAGGTCGGCATCGTCGATGGTGAGGTGACCGAGCGCGATATCCGCACCGTCGCCGCCGCCGTCGTCCTTGCCGAAATCGAACCCATAGTTGTTTTCTCCCGCCGCGTTGGTTTCGATCCGTGCCTTGGGGCGCAGCACGGCGATTTCCGGAATCGAGATACGGCCGATCAGTAACGGGAAGGTTTTCACCTGGATGGCGATCCGCTCGATGGTCGCCAGATGCGTGCCCTCGAAGCCGGGCGCATTGGCGACGGTGATGTCATGCATTTCGATCCAGCTCTCGCGGCGGAGGCTCACGTCGAAACTGCCGATGGTCACCGACCGGCCAAGAGCGGCCGAGGCTTGGCGCTCGACCATGGGCCGCAGCAAGTTCCAGTCGAAGAAAATCAGGAACAGCGCGATACCGACGATCAGCAGGCCGAACAGGCCGGCCAGAATGCGGGACAAGGTCCAGCGCGGGCGCCAGGAGCGGACGGATGATGAATTCAAGGTCATGCGAACAATAACGCCTTGCGTCCTGGGCTGGTTCCTCTGGCCGGCGAATCAGCGTTCGACGATGTGATCGGTCATCTCGTTGCGCTGGCCGGGTTCGGCGGGGAACGATGCGGTGAGGATTTCGCCGCAGCGGCGGACGACCTCGAACAAGGCTTCGCCGAAGGCGCGGTCGCGCAGCGCCGCGGGAAAGCCATCGACGATCTCCTGCCAGCGCGCATCGGACACGGCGGCGGCGATGCCGCGATCGGCGACGATTTCGATATGGCGTTCGGCGAAGGCGAGATAGATCAGCAGGCCGCGCTTGTCGGCGGTTTGGGCATTGACCAGACGGGCGAATTCGAGCGCCGCGGCGCGCTCGGCGCGCGCGGTCCGCAAAATGCGCGGCACCAGGCGATGGCCCATCCGGCCCCAGGTGAGGCCGCCCCAGATGAGCGTGAAGAGCGCCATCTGTCCGGCAACGACGGTCAGCGCCGGCAGCGGCCAGAGGAGCGCCGCCAGCGCGCCGCCGAACAGCGTCAGGCCGGCGGCGGCAAGCGCGACAACGTCGGCATAGTCGGCGGCGCCGGGCGAGGTCACGACGAGGATTTCCGCCGAGGAGCGGGTCTCGATGTCGGCCACGGCCGCGGCGATGCGGCGCTTGTCGGCGTCGGAGAGCGACAGGGTCACCATCTGCCCGATGCGCCCCCGCCGCCGAACGAGCCGCCGCCGCCGCGAAAGCCGCCGCCACCAAATCCGCCGCTGCCGAAGCCCCCGCCGAATCCGCGATTGTTCCAACCGCGTCGCCCAGCCCAAGGACCACCGCCGCCGCCGCGCATGCGCTGGATGGCCATGACGATGAAGAAGAGGAAAAACAACCCGAACAGACCGAGCGGAATGCCGCCGCCCTGTTGCTGTGCCACGGCGCTCTTGGGACCGTCCTTCCAGCCGAGCGCGCGAAGCACGGCGGCGGTGCCGGCGCGCACGCCGCCGTCGTAATCGCCGCTGCGAAAGCGCGGCAGCATGAGCTGCTGGATGATGGCGCTGGCTTGCGCGTCGGTCAGCTCGCCTTCGAGGCCGTAGCCGACCTCGATGCGCACCGCGCGTTCCTTGGGCGCGACGATGATCAGGGCGCCGCTGTTCTTGCCCTTCTCGCCGATGCCCCAGGTGCGGCCGAGGCGGGTGCCGAAATCGTCGATGGCGTAGCCTTGCAGGTCGGGCAGGGTGGCGACGACGACCTGGCGCTTGGTGGCGGCCTCGAAGCCGGCGAGATCGCCGGTCAAGGCCGCTTCGGTCTGCGGCGACAGGATGCCGGCGGCATCGACGACACGGCCGGTCAGGGCCGGGACGTTCGGCTCGGCGGCGCCGGCAAGCGGCGCCCAGCCCAGCGCCAGCGCGCCAAGCAGCAGAAGGCGCAGCGGCTTCATCGCGCCTTGGCCGCTCAGAACTTCACCTGCGGCGCGGCCTGGCTTTCCGCCGGGATGTCGAAGGTCTGTTTGACCTTGGCGTCCGGATAAAGGATGGCGGCGATCCAGCGGCCGGGAATGGTGCGCAGTTCGGTGTTGTAGGCCTGCACCGTGACGATGTAGTCGCGCCGCGCCACGGCGATGCGGTTCTCGGTGCCTTCGAGCTGGGCCTGCAGCGACATGAAGTTCTGGCTCGCCTTGAGGTCGGGGTAGTTCTCGACCGTCGCCAGCAGGCGGCCGAGGCTGCCGCTGAGGGCGGCCTGCGCCGCCTGGAATTGGCGGAAGGCGTCGGGATTGGTCAGCACGTCGGCCGGGATGTTGATCTGCGCCTGGGTCGCTCTGGCGCGCGCCTCGACCACGGCTTCCAGCGTGCCGCGCTCATGGCCAGCGTAGCCTTTCACCGTTTCGACCAGGTTCGGCACCAGGTCGGCGCGGCGCTGATATTGGTTGAGCACCTGGCTCCAGGCCGCTTTGGTCTCTTCATCGAGCCGCGGGACGTTGTTGACGCCGCAGGCCGACAAGGCGACGGCGACGAAAGCGAGGGCGGCGAGGCGGGCGAACCAGTGGCGCATGGCGGATGCTCCTTGGGGGACGAGCGGTCGGAGAACAAGCATAGCCTATAAACGACGGCGCCGCCGGATCGGCTCCCTGGCAGGGCGATCCGGCGGCGCTTTAGGTCGTCAGGCTCGCGCCGTTAGACGCAGTAGCACTTCAGCGGTTCGAAGCCGTTGAAGGCGACGTACGCGTAGGTGGTCGTGTAGGCGCCGGTCGAGCG
>LNFM01009260.1_pt1 | contig 14450 bp, 11 predicted proteins | sample 596031 | NCBI WGS metagenome assembly LNFM01 (sample SAMN04254537, study PRJNA301005) | activated carbon metagenome | isolation source: dual media filters at the Ann Arbor, Michigan drinking water treatment plant | place: USA: Ann Arbor
CAGGCCCTGCCGGCGGAACCAGTCGACGATGAACTCGGCGACCTGCTTCTCCTGCCCGGTGGGGCTGGGGATGTCGGTGAGGTCGCAGCCGAGCCGGGCCAGCTCGTCGCGGTCGATGTGTGCCAGGACGCGTTTCGCCGCGTCGGTGTCCAGTGCCATTGCCTTCCTCCCTTGTGACCTTCAGTCGATCCTGATCTTTGCCGTGGTCACCACTTCGCGCCACAGCTTTATCTCGCGCCCCAGCTTCTCGCGGAACACCGCGCCGGTGGTGCCGTCGATGTCCCAGCCGAGGTTCTCGAGGTTGGTACGGCCCTGCCCGCTGGTCACCACCGCGATCAGCGCCGATTCCAGCCGCCTGAAGATCTCCGGCGGCAGGCCGCGCGGCGCGGCGAAGCCCTGCCAGGACAGGATCTCCATGTCCTTGTAGCCGAGCTCGGTCAGCGTCGGCACGTCGGGGAACTGCGCGATGCGCTTGCCGCTGGTCACGGCCATCGCGCGCAGCCGGCCACTGCGGATGTGGTTGGCCGCGCTGCCCAGGCTGGTGAAGGTGAGGTCCACCTCGCCGCCGATCATCGCGGCCATCGTGGCACCCGCGCCCTTGAACGGCACGATGATCGCGCTGGTCTTCGTGCGCAGCATCAGCAGTTCAGCCGTCATGTGGCCGGATGAGCCCAGCCCGGCGACGCCGTATGTATGCTTGCCCGGGTTCGCGCGCAGCAGGCCGAGCACTTCCTTCACGTTGCCCGCGGGCACCTTGCTGCTCGCCACCAGCACGTTCGGCGTGTTGGCCGACAGGCTGAGCAGGTCGAAGTCGCGCAGCGAGTCGTAACCCGGGTCCTTGTAGTTGACCATGTTGATCGCGAAGGTGCCGACCGAGCCGATCAGCAGCGTGTTGCCGTCGGGGTTCGCCTTCGCGGCCATCGTCGCGCCGATCGTGCTGTTCGCCCCGGCACGGATGTCGACGACGATCGGCTGGCCGAGGTTCTCCTGCAGCCGCGCCGCGACTTCCCGCCCGACGACGTCGGACGGCCCGCCGGCCGCGAACGGAACGATCAGGCGGATCGGCCGGTTCGGCCAGCCTTGCGCCGAGGCCGCGCTGCTCGCGAGCAGCCCGGCGAGGATGCTGCCGATGATCAGACGCTTGTTCATGCTTGTCCTCCAGTTCGGATCGGTGTCGCCGCCGGCAATGGCTGCCCGCGGACCAGGTCGGCTGCGCGCTCGGCGACCATCAGCACGCAGGCATTGATGTGGGCGGAGACCAGGTCGGGCATCACCGACGCATCTGCCACCCGCAGGCGCGCGATGCCGTGCACCCGCAGCGCAGGGTCGACCACCGCATCCGGTCCGTCGCCGATTCTGCACGTGCCCGCGGGATGATGCACGGTGACCGCCGTGCGCCGGATCCACGCCTCGATGTCGGCGCGGCTGCGCACCTCGGGGCCCGGCGTCAGTTGCCGCCCGCGGAACGGTGCCAGCGGGCCGGCCAGCGCGAGGTCGCGCGCCCGCTCGAAGCCTTCGAGCAGCGTCGCCATGTCGGCCGGGTCGGACAGCAGGTTGAACTGGATGCGAACGCGCTCGGCGGGATCGGCCGACCGCAGCGTGACTTCGCCACGGCTCTGCGGATGCAGCAGGGCTGGCCGGATGCCATAGCCGTCCTCGCCGGCCGGCCGCAGGAGCGGGAACCACAGGCGCGGCTTCAGTGGCGCGCAGCGGAACATGAACTCGATGTCCGGCACCTCGAGCTGCGGCTGCGACTTCACGAACGCATACAAGGCGCTGGGCAGCATCGTCGCAGGGCCGGTCCCGGTGAGCCAGGCGCGCAGCATGCTGGTCGCCATGCGGTCGGCGCGCAACTGCGCGTGGAACGGTCCGGGCGCTCGCCGCGCGAAGGTCAGCGCCACCGCCACATGGTCCTGCAGGTTGCGCCCCACCGGAAGGTCGGCCTGCACCGGGATGCCGAGGCGTTCGAGCTGCGCGGCCGGCCCGATGCCGGACAGCATCAGCACCTGTGGCGAATTGAAGGTGCCTGCCGACACGATCACTTCCCGCGCAGCCGATGCACGCAGGCCACGCCCGCCGGCGCGGTACTCGACCCCCTTCGCTTCGCCGCGTTCGACCAGGATGCGCATCACGCACGCCCGTGTGACCACCTTCAGGTTCGGACGTGCACGCACCGGCCGGAGGTAGGCGACGGCCGCGGAAGACCGCCGACCACGGTCGATGAAGCATTGCCCGCGGCCGAACCCCTCGTGCCGCTCGCCGTTGAAGTCCGGATTCACCGGATAGCCCGCCTCGCGTCCGGCCTGCAGCCAGGCATCGTTCAGCGGATCGATGAAGCGCGACCATTGCACCCCGGTCGGACCGTCGCCGCCACGGTACTCGCTGGCACCGCCTTCCCAGCGTTCGCTGCGCCGGAACCAGGGCAGCACATCCGCGTAGCTCCAGCCGTCGGCGCCCTGCCGCGCCCAGCGGTCGTAGTCGCCACGATCACCGCGGGTGCAGGCCATGATGTTGACCGACGAGGACCCGCCCAGGACCTTGCCGCGCATCGCCTCGAGCGAGCGTCCGCCGAGCGCGGGCTCGGGCTCGGTGTGCAGGCCCCAGTCGAACAGTTCGTGTTCATGCAGCTTGCCCACGCCCAGCGGAACGTGGATCAGCGGGTGCCAGTCGGCGCCCCCCGCCTCGAGCAGCAGCACCCTCGCCTGCGGATCCTCGGACAGCCGGCTGGCCAGCACGCAACCCGCGGAGCCGGCACCGACGATGATGTAGTCCCAGCTGCCGCCTTCCGCCATCAGCCTGCCGCCATCGCTCAATCAACCGGCTTGATGCCGGCCTCTTTCGCCAGCCGCACCATGCGCACGGCCTGGTCCTTCATCATCGCCGCCATCTGCGCCGGCGTGCCGCCGGCGATGTCCAGCCCGGCGTCGGCCAGGCGTGCACGCGTGTCCTTCTCGGCCAGCAGCCGGTTCAGTTCGGTGTTGACCCGCCCGATGATCGATGCCGGCGTCGCGGGTGGCACCGCGATGCCCATCCAGCCTTCGAACTCGAAGCCGTCGAGCGCCGCTTCCGCGATGGTCGGTACGCCAGGCAGCGCAGCCGACGTGCGGTTACCGGTGACGCCCAGCGCACGCACCTTGCCGGCACGCACCTGCTGGATCGCCTCGGGGATGGTCTGGAACATCAGGTCGACCTGGCCGCCGAGCAGGTCGACCATGGCCGGCGCACCGCCCTTGTACGGCACATGGACCATCTTCACCTTCGCCATGCTGCTGAACAGTTCGCCCGACATGTGCTGCGAGGATCCGTTGCCACCGGAACCGTAGTTGAGCACGCCCGGCCTGGTGCGTGCCAGGGCGATGAATTCCTTCACCGTCTTCGCCGGCACCGACGGATTCACGATCAGCACGTTGCCCTGGTAGACGATCATGCCGACCGGTGCGAGGTCCTTCAGCGGGTCGTACGGCATCCGGGTGTAGATGGCCAGGTTGCCGCCCAGCGCGCCACCGCTGGACAGCAGGATCGAGTAGCCATCGGGCGTGGCCCGTGCCACCACTTCCCCCGCGATGTTGCCGCCGGCGCCCGGGCGGGTCTCGATCACCACCGGTTGCGCGAGCAGTTCCGACAGGCGCGGGGCGACGATCCGTCCGACCAGGTCGACGCTGCCGCCCGCTGCGAAGCCGATCACCATGCGCACCGGCTTGGTCGGCCAGAACTGCGCCAGGGCGGGTGCGGACGACATTGCGGCGACCAGGGCGACAGCCAGGATCCGGATCATGACGCTCTCCTCGGGGGGACGGGATGTACGGAAATCGGAGACCTGAAGCAACAATCGCGCCGCCGCGGACGACATGCACGACATGCACGATCTGCAAGGGGACGGCGGCGCAGCCGTGCCGCGCCCCGTGCCGCCGCCTGCCCCGGGCGCAGGTCAGGTATTCATCTGAGAGAAGCGGACGGTGGCGGCACGCGCCCGATAATCGGTGACCACGTTGACCACTGCCGGAATGCCCGAATCGACCGCGCGCTGCGCGCGTTCGAGCGCCGGACGGATGTCTTCCGGCTTCTCGACGTACTCGCCGTGCGCACCGAGCGCGATCGCCATCTGGTCGTAACGCGTGTAGCCGAGGTCGCGGCCGGGCTTCTTGCGTTCGGCATCGCCAGTCCAGCCACCATTCAGGCTGATCACCACCAGCACCGGGATGCGGTGCCGGATCGCCGTGTCGAGTTCGAAACCGTTCAGGCCGAACGAACCGTCGCCATGCAGCACGATCACCGGGACATCGGGCTTGGCCATCTTGGCGCCGACGCCGAACGGCATGCCCACGCCCATCGTGCCGAACGGGCCCGAGTTGAGCCGGTGCCCGGCGACATGCGTCGGGATCGACTGGCGCCCGTAGTTCAGGATCTCCTGGCCGTCGACGCACAGGATCGCCTCGCGCGGCATGAAGTCGCGTACCTCCTTGCACAGGCGCAGCGGGTGGATCGGCACCTGGTCGGTGGACAGGTCTCGCTCCTGCTGGGCCTGCTTCTCGGTGTTGATCGACTGCAGCCGCTCGCGCCAGCCGGCATAGCGCGCGGGATCGACGCGCCCGCGCGCCGACGCCGCCAGCTGCAGCAGCACCGCCTTCGCGTCGCCGACCAGGCCGACGTCCAGCCGCTGGGTGGACGCGATCTCGCCGGGGTCGACATCGATGCGGATGACCTTCGCATCCGCGCGGAAGCGCGGGGGCTTGAGGTGGCCGAACACGTAGTTGACCCGGGTGCCGACCACCAGGATCGCATCGGCCTCCTTCAGCGCCGTGGAGCGGGCGTTCGGATAGCAGAGCGGATGGTCTTCCGGCACGACGCCTCGACCCTGCGGCGTCGTGTAGAAGGGCATGCCGCTGGCTTCGATCCAGGACCGCAGCTCGGGCGCGGCATCGGACCAGAGCACGCCGCTGCCCGATAGCACGACAGGCTTCTCGGCGGCGGCCAGCACGCCGACGGCCGCCTCGATGCCGGCTGCATCGGCCTGCGGCCGGCCGCGCACCGGTCCGGTGACCTTCGGCCAGACCACCGTGGCCTCGTCCACCGAACCGAGCAGCACGTCGGTCGGGAAATCGAGGTACACCGGGCCGGGCTTGCCCGCCCAGGCGGTGCGGAACGCGAGGTCGATCAGTTCCGGGATGCGGCGCGTCTCGTAGCAGCGCTCGGCCCACTTGACCATCGGCCGGGCAAGGGCGACCTGGTCGATCTCCTGGAAACTGTTCGTGCCCCACTCGCTCCAGGGGCTGGAACCGCCGAGGGCAACCACCGGCGCACAGTCGACCAGCGCCGTCGCGAGTCCGCTGACCAGGTTGATGGTGCCGGGACCGGAACAGGCCATGCACACGCCCGACTTGTTGGCCACGCGCGAGTAGGCATGGGCCATCATCGCCGCGCCCTGCTCGTGACGCACGTCGATGCCGCGCATGCCGCGGTCGATGCATGCCTTCTCGGCGCCGAGCATCGGCGCACCCATCAGGAAGAAGAAGGTGTCTACGCCATGCTTCTCGAGGGCCTGGGCGACGAGTTCGGAACCGGTGACGGGCATTGCTTGCTCCTCCGTATCAGATGCAATGGGCGCCGCGGCCCGGAGCCGGGCGCGGCGCCACAGGGGTTTCCTCAGGGGTCAGAGAATGTAGGGCTTGCCCTGTTTCTCCATCCATTCGTTCTCGCGGCCGAACGCCTCGGGGTCACCCGGCCGGCCGTAGTAGTAGGGCAGCAGCGGCCGGTGGATGTCGTAGATGCGCCGCAGTTCCGCGATCGGCTCGGGGTGGTGGTCCACGCGCAGGTCGATCCACGGGAACACCTGGGTGCCGTAGACCTTCAATCCGCTGGAGTGCTGCCCGCCGACCTGGCCGCCCGCATCGCGGCCGGCCTCCAGGCCGAGCATCAGCCGTTCGTCGATGTCGAGCGCGGCCGTCGACTCCCAGGAATCGGCCATCGCCTGCGCCGTGCGCTCGCTGGTCAGGTAGTTGCCCATCGACACCAGGTTGCGGCGCGTGACCGCGCCCGACCAGACCTTGTTGTTGGCGCCGGTGCGGGCGACCGCGTTGCCATCGCGGTCGATCACGCAGATCTGCCGGAACTCGATGCGCGGGTCGCTGGCCGCGATCTGCGCCAGCGTGGCCGCGGCGGAAAAGCCCTGCTCGAGCAGGTTGAGGCCGAGCGGGCCCAGCCGCGGGTCGGTGGTGGCCATGGTGACCACCAGCCCGACATTGGGGGCGATGAACGGACAGCGCGCACCGACCGCGACCGGGTTGGTCGAGATCGCGACGCCGAAGCGTCCGGTGCGTTCGCAGCGTCCTGCGATGGCGAAGGTCATGCCGGTCTCCTGGTCTCTGCGGGACGGTTACTGCGGGGGTATGCGCGCGGCCTTGACGATCGCCGCGTAGCGCGCGATGTCCGCCTTGATGAACGCGCCGAAGGATTCGGGGCTGCCGCCGGCGACGTCCAGGCCGAGGTCGAACAGCCGCGCGCGCAGGTCGCCGCCGAGCATCTTCTGCACTTCGGCATTGAGGCGAAGCACGACCTCGCGCGGCACCGCCGGCGGCGCCATCAGCCCGATCCAGCCGCGCAGCTCGTATCCCTTCAGGCCGGCTTCGTCCATCGTCGGCAATTCGGGGAATACCCTGGACCGCTCGCGCGAAGTCACGGCCAGCGGGCGTACCTTGCCGGCCTTCACCATCGGCACCGACGAGGGTGCGGTGTCGAACATGAAGTCGATCTGGCCGCCGAGCAGGTCGGCCATCGCGGGTGCCCCGCCCTTGTACGGCACGTGCACGATCTGCGTGCCGGTCATCATGGCGAACAGCTCCGCCGACATGTGCTGCGTGGCGCCGATGCCCGACGAGCCGTAGTTGAGCGTACCGGGCCGGGAACGCGCGAGCGCGATGAAGTCCTTCACCGTGCGCGCCGGCACCGACGGATGCACGATCAGCACGTTCGGCTGGTTGGCCACCAGCGCGACCGGTGCGAGGTCGCGCAGCGGGTCGTACGGCAGCTTCGCATACACGCTCGGTGCCGAGCTGATCGCAGACGCACTGCCCATCAGCAGCGTGTAGCCATCGGGCGCCGCTCGCGCCACCGCATCGGTTCCGATGATGCCGGCAGCCCCCGCGCGGTTCTCGACGACGAACGGCTGGGCCAGGGCTTCGGAGAGCCGCTGGCCGGCGAGCCGTGCCACCGTGTCGATGCTGCCGCCGGGCGGAAAAGCGACCACGATGCGCACGGGGCGGGACGGCCACGCGCCCGCCTGGGCCGAAGCCACCTGCGGGTGCAAGGCCGTCGCCGCGGCGACGGTGGCGGCAAGGGTGGTGACGCACATGATGGACAGCGACGCGTTGGGCAAGGCAGCTCCGGCAGGCCGCGGGGCCGGGCCATTCCGGGCCCGGCCCCGCTGTGATCACACGTTACCCCGGCATCGCAGGTCTGGCAACCCGGAACGATGCACCGGGACCGCGCAGCGGTGGACCGACGGCCCGGCCGGGCGCACCATCCCGATGCCACCGGCATGCCCACGCCCACGCCCCGAGGGGCGCAGGCCCCCGCCGGTCCGTGCTCCACCACGGGCACGGGTCTGCCGCGCCGACACGCAGTGCGGACTGGTATGGAACGTGCATCCATCCGATGTGATCACAGAGGAGAGCCCAGATGTCCAGACCGCGCCTGTCGTCCAGCACCGCAGCCACACCTTCCCGCAAGGCCCGCCGTCCGCTGCTCGCCGCATCCGGCGCGATCGCGCTGCTTGCCGCGACGCTCCCCGGCCTCGCCGCCGCGCAGGGTTCGCCGTATCCCAACCGGGCCATCCGCTTCATGGTGCCGTTCGCCGCGGGTGGCGTGTCCGACATCCTCGGCCGCGTGATGGCCGCCAAGATGTCCGAGGTGATCGGCCAGACGGTGATCGTCGAGAACCGGGGCGGTGCCGGCGGCACGGTCGGCGCCGACGTGGTCGCGAATGCCAACCCGGACGGCTACATGATCATGCTGTCCAGCCTGACCACCCAGTCGATCGCACCGCACATGCTGAAGAAGGTGCCCTACAACACGCAGAGCGCCTTCACGCCTATCGGCGGCGTGGCGCTGTCGCCCAACATCATGTCGATCGGCGCCAACCAGCCGATGAAGACGCTGAAGGACGTGATCGCTTTCGCCAAGGGAAACCCGGGCAAGATGAGCTACGGCTCCTCGGGCCTGGGCAGCGTCGGCCACCTCACCGGCGAGATCCTGCGTTCGCTGACCGGCGTCGACATGACCCATGTGCCGTTCAAGAGCGCCGGCGTCGCCTATCCGGACGTGCTGGCCGGCAACATCACCATGGTGATCGACACCCTGCCTTCGGCACTGCAGCACATCAAGACCGGCACCGTACGTCCGATCGTGATGCTGTCGCCGAAGCGCACGCCGCTGCTGCCGGACGTTCAGACGATCACGGAAGCCGGCTATCCGGAGGCGACGTTGAATTTCTGGTCGGGCATCTTCGGCCCGGCCGGCATGCCGCCCGCCGTGGTCGCGCGGCTCAACGAGGTGATCACCAAGTCTCTCGCGGCCCAGGACGTGCGCGACCGGCTGGCGACGCTCGGCGCGGATCCGTGGCCCGTCTCGGCCGACGAACTCGGCGCGCGTGCGCGTGAAGATTTCGTGCGCATGGGCAAGATCATCAAGGGCGCGGGTCTCGGGCCGGAATAGCGCCACAACGGCACGCCAGGGCACGCTGCGGCAGCGGAGCGGATGGACGCTTCTGCTGCCGGACCGCGCATCAACCCGCCAGCGACAGCCCGCGGGCGGACCCGGCCAGCACTTCCTTCACCGCGCGCCGGTCGATCTTTCCAGCGCCATTCAGCGGCAACTGGTCCTCGGGCACGATCTTCACCAGCCGTGGATGCGCATACTTCGGCCCGTTGTCGAGGCAGTACGCACGGATCGCATCGGCGTCTGCCGCCGCTCCCCGGTTGAGCACGACCATCGCCGCCGGCACCCAGCCCTTGACCGCATGCGGCACGGCGACCACCACCGCGTTGGCGACCGCGGGATGGCGGAACAGCAGGTCCTCGACCTCCTTCGGATAGATGTTCTCGCCGCCGCACGAGAACATGTCGTCCATCCGCGACTTGAAGTAGAAGAAGCCAGCGGCATCCCGCCGCACCACGTCGCCGGTACGCAACCAGCCGTCGACCAGCTTCTCGCGCGTGGCGTCCGGCCGCTTGTGGTACCCGATGCAGTTGTAGGGCGACTTCAGCCAGAGTTCACCCTCGACCGGGCCCGGCGTCGCGAGGTCCACCTCGCTGCCGTCTTCCGTCGTGAGCCGCACGCCCATCTCCGGCGCCAGGACGCCTGCCGAACCGCGCGGCACCGGGCGGCCGTCCAGCGGCACGCGGAACGGGCTGCCACCCTCGGTCAGGCCGTAGCTCTCGCCGACCTTGACCCCGGGCAGTGCGCGCTCGACCTCGTCCATCAGTTCGGGCGTCACCACCGCCGATCCGATGGTCAGGCCCTTGAGGGCCGAAAGGTCGAGCGAGGCGATCAGGTCGCGCTGCTGCAGCAGCATGGTGAACACGGCCGCCACGCCGCGCGAGTAGGTGCAGCGATACTTCGCCAGCGCCTCGAGGTAGCCCTTGGGATCGTAGCCCGGCATCAGCACGAACGACGCGCCGGCGAACAGGGCCGGCTTCACGGTGCCGCGCATCGCGTTCTTGTGGAACAGCGGCAGCGCGATCATCCCGCGCGCCTCGCTCGAGGTCGGCCAGTAGCGCTGGTTGTAGTCGACATACCAGAGCATGCCCGCGTGGGTCATCATCGCGCCCTTCGGCAGGCCGGTAGACCCCGAGGTGTAGGGCTGGAAGGCCTGCGCATCCGGGGCCAGCGCCGGCGGCGCATCGAAGCGCGGACTGGCATCGCGGGCCTCGGCATAGGCGAGCCAGCCCGGTGCCGGCACCGGCTCGGTCGAGATGCGGATGGCGATGCCCGAGTCCTGCGCGACCTCGACCGCGCTGGCATGCGCCGCGGGCTCGACGAACACCGCCGTGCATTCGGCGTCCTCCAGGATGAACTTCAGGGTGTCGCGTGCGAGCCGGGTGTTGATCGGCACAGGGATCGCGCCGGTGCGCATCGTCCCGAAGAAGATCTCGAGGAACTCGGAGCGGTTGCCGACCACCATGCCGACCCGCTGGCCGGCACGCACGCCGCGCCCGTGCAGCAGTCCCGCGACCCGGTCCGCCCGTTCGTCGAGCTGTGCATACGTGACCTGCCGCTCCGCGCCGCCGTACAGGTCGTAGATCGCCGTCTTGCCCGGCGTGCGCGCGACCGAGGCAGAGAAGAAGTAGCCGAGGTTGGCGGCACGGTTCGCATCGAGTGTGGACATCCGGGTTTCCTGGGGAAGGTTGGCGGGCAGGGTTCAGGCGCGCGTCGAGCGCGCGGCGGCATCCGTGGCCGGGACGGCGAACGCCCGGTCGCGCCCCAGGTAGCCGGCGATCACCCAGGCATAGACCTTCGCCGCGTCGAACACCTTGTCGACCGATGCCAGGTCGAGGTCGGTGTGCGCGAACGACTGCTCGCCGGGGCCGAAGTTGGCGGTCGGGATGCCCACGTGGTTCAGGTATCCCTGGTCATGCGCGGACTGGCCGTAGAAGGTGCCGACCTCGCGTTCGAGCATCGCGCTGCACCCCGCCTGCAGCAGCCGGGCCGGCAGGGAATCCTCGGACACCAGGCTCGGGTACATGTACGCCCCCGCCTCGACCACTACCCGGAACGGCTTGCCCGAGACCGGATCGGGCCAGTCGTCCATCGACCGCGCAACAGCCTCGATGCGGGCCACCGCCGCCTGCGGATCGTCGCCCGGGAGCAGGCGCTGGTCGAGCTTCACCACGCACCGGCCCTGCACCGTGTGCGTCGACTTCGGGAAACTCTCGATGCCGTTGCAGGTCAGCCAGGCCGTGCCCAGTCCGGGGTGGCTGCGGGTGTTCGGGATCTCGACCGACAGCCGGCGCAGGAACTCCATCGCGCCGACGATCGAATTGGCACCTTCGTTCGGGCGGCTGGAATGGCTGGGCGCTCCGTTCACCGTGGCGGTGACGTCGACGCGGCCCCGGTTGCCGAGCTGCAGCTGCATCGCGTTGCCGTACACATAGGCGAGGTCGGCGCGCACGCCTTCCTTCTCGACCACATGGCTGATCGCCAGCGGATTGCCGGTCTCGCCGGAGACCAGGCAGAGCAGCACCAGGCGCCCGTCGAGTGCGACACCGGCGTCGCGCACCGCCTCGATCGCATGGATCACCGCGGCGAGCGTGCCCTTCTGCTCGCTGGCCCCCTTGCCCAGCACCGCCTCGCCCGGCATGCCGTGCGGACGGCCGTCGATGATCGTCGCGCCGTAGGGGTCTGGCATCGTGTTGGGCGGCTGGTTCATCGCATGCATCACCAGCATCAGCGAGCGACGTGCATCGGGCGGCCCCATCTCGGCGATCATGTTGCCGAGCGCGTCCTGCCTCACGCGGGTGAACCCGAGGCCCGCCATGCGCGGGATCATCGCGCTGCGGATGAACTCGCGCAGCTGCGGCTCGGCTTCGAGCAGGTCGGTCTGGGGACTGGGCACGCGCAGCACCTCCTGCAGCACGGCGCGCGCACGTTCGTACGACAGCGCCGGCGCGAGCATCGCCGCGAGTGCCTGCGCCGCGTCGGACGGGGTGTCCTGTTTCGATTCGCTCATCGATGGCTGCCTGTTCTATAGTCGGTGCGTCAACTGGAGAGTCTATCTTGAGTTCACTGCTGATTCGAGACGCTGCGATCCTCACCCTCGACCGGGACGACCGATACATCGAGCGCGGCTCCATCCATGTCGTCGACGGACGCATCGTCTCGGTGCACCCGGCCGGCGCTCCGGTCGGCGAAGGTGCGCCGGGCGCGGACCGGGTGGTCGACGGCCGCGGCCTGCTGGCCGCGCCCGGGCTGGTCAATGCGCACACGCATTCGCCCGGCGCACTGCTCGCGGGGACCATGGACACCGAAAGCCATCCGGCCTTCATGTGGCTCAACCAGGCGGACACCAGCGGGCGCACCCCGCACGAGGTCTACATCAGCGCGATGCTCAACGCCGTGCAGATGCTGCTCGCCGGCGTGACCACGGCGATCGATCATTTCCCGGCGCAGAACTTCGGCCCCGAGGACATCGCCGCGGCGACGCGCGCGTACGAAGACAGTGGCATGCGCATGGTGCTCGCGGTGCGCATCTTCGACGACACCTTCGGCGACATCTTCCCGCGCGACACGAAGCTGCCGCCCGACCTCGAACGCGAGCTCGCCCGGGTCGCCCCGCTGCCGCCGAAGCCCCTGGCGCAGACGCGCGAACTCACCGAGGACGCGATCGCCCGCTACCATGCGCCGGCATGCCGGTTGTCCGTCTTTCCCGCGCCGACCAATCCGGTGCGCTGCACCGATGCGCTGCTCGAGATGAGCCGGGACATCGCCGAGCGCTTCGGCGTGGGCATCCATACCCACCTGCTGGAGTCGAAGGTGCAGACCCGGCTCGCGCAGGAACGCCACGGCTGCACGATGGTCGAGCACCTCGAACGGCTCGGCCTGCTGTCGTCGAAGCTGTCGTGCGCGCACACCATCTGGATCGATGACCCGGACATCGAACGGCTGGCCCGCCATGGCGTGGTGGTCGTGCACAATCCCGAGAGCAACCTGAAGCTCGGCACCGGCATCGCGCCGATCGGGCGCATGGTCGCCGCCGGGGTCACCGTCGCGCTGGGCAGCGACGGCAACGTCACCAACGACAACCAGCAGCTGCACGAGGCGATGCGCCTCGCGGCCTGCCTGGGCCGGGTGATCGAACCCGACCGGCGCAAGTGGGTCACCGCCCGGCAGGCGCTGGCGATGGCGACCCGCGGCGGCGCCGCGGCCGCGCAGCTCGCCGACGTCGGGCGCATCGAAGCCGGCTGCCGCGCCGACCTCGTGCTCTACGACCTCTCCCGTCCCGAGTGGACGCCGGTCAACGACCCGGTGCGGCAGATGGTGTTCTCGGAAACCGGCGCGTCCGTGCATACGGTGGTGGTCGACGGCCGCGTGCTGGTCGAGGCCGGACGCATCACCGCCTTCGATGCAGGCGCGGTGATCGCCGAGGCGAAGCCGATGCTGGCCGCCATCCGCGAGCGTAACCGCGACCTCTACGCGTTCGCGCGCCGGATGGGCGAACTGTTCCCCTGATTTTCCCGCCGTTCCTTTCGTTCTTTCGCTTCCCCACCACAGACACAGGAGACTCCGATGGCCGACGTCGTGCCGCACCTCAAGCTCACCCATGAAGGCGCGCTGAAGATGCTCGCCGCAGGCATCGCGAAGGCGAAGGCGATGGGCCAGGACCAGTGCATCACCATCGTCGACGACGGCGGCCACCTGCTCGCCTTCGTGCGGATGGATGGTGGGCGGGTGCTGTCCACCCATACCTCGCGCAAGAAGGCGATGACCGCCGCATCCAACCGCAAGCCGACCGGCGGCCTCGACCCGGCGAACGAAGTGAAGCTCGCCATCGCGTCCGACGGCATGATGACCAACCTGATGGGCGGGCTGCCGATCATCGTCGACGGCCACGTGATCGGCGCGGTGGGCGTCGGCTCCGGCACGGGCGAGCAGGACCTCGAGGTTGCGAAGGCGGCGGTCGCCGCGCTGCCCGGCGCGCAGTCCTTCTGACACCGGTCCGCCCGCTGCAGCGGGCGGACCGGCTGGCGGGACGGGCACTGCCAGGGGCGGCGGTGCCCGACGGCTGGACAGGCCCCGGCGGCTTGCCGGGGCACGTGCCAGGGTAGACGATCCGGAACATTCAGTAATTCCTGAAACTTCAGGACACAGGCCATCCCGATCGATGGCGCCACCGGACAGACCATGGAAACCCTGCCGCCCCTCGTTCGCGACTTCGTCCTCCACTTCGGCGAGATGGGCAGCCGCTGGGGGATCAACCGGACCGTCGGACAGATCTACGCGCTGCTGTTCGTGTCGCCACGGCCGCTCAACGCCGACGAGATCGCCGAGGCGCTCGCCTTCTCGCGTTCGAACGTGAGCATGGGCCTGAAGGAGCTGCAGTCGTGGCGGCTGACCCAGCCGCACCACCTGCCCGGCGATCGCCGTGAATACTTCGCCGCCCCGCAGGATGTCTGGTCGATCTTCCGCACGCTGGCCGAGGAGCGCAAGAAGCGCGAAGTCGAGCCCACGCTCAGCATGCTGCGCGGGGCGCTGCTGCAGAAGCCCTCGAGCGAGGCCGAGCAGCATGCGCAGCAGCGCATGCGCGAGATGCATGAACTCGTCGAACTGATCACGCTCTGGTTCGACGACGTCGGGAAGCTCGATCCCTCGACGCTGGTGCCGCTGATGAAGATGGGCGCCACCGTCGCGAAGGTGCTCGAAGCAAGGCAGAAGATCACGCAACTGGCGGGCGGCAGGCC
>LNFM01010241.1_pt1 | contig 14445 bp, 13 predicted proteins | sample 596031 | NCBI WGS metagenome assembly LNFM01 (sample SAMN04254537, study PRJNA301005) | activated carbon metagenome | isolation source: dual media filters at the Ann Arbor, Michigan drinking water treatment plant | place: USA: Ann Arbor
TAGTGTCTCTCTACCCCATATGCTCGAAATCTGGATTCTATTACTGCTTTATACAACCCAAATGGATTCGATTATTTCGTCACAGACCCTAACGTCATTGTACGGCTTTTCGCTCGGGACGATGCTGAACAGGTGGCCGCCGCACGGCAGGCTCTGACCGGTGCGGTCTTCGTGCCCAAGTCGGTCGTCATGGAGCTCGAGTGGGTACTTCGCGGCGTCTATCGCGAGCCTAGGGAAAAGATCATCGCGGCAATCGAGATGATTCTGGGCACGGCTGACGCGCACATCGAGGACGCGGCATCAATTGAACGTGCGCTCGACTGGTTCAGACGCGGCATGGACTTTGCGGACGCGATCCATCTCGCTTCCAGCGGTCATGTCGATGCCTTTGTCTCATTTGACATCGGCATGCGTCGCCAAGCTACCGCCATGAAACTCAGTCCGCCGGTCGTCGCGCCATAGCTGCCGAGGCCGAGCTCGCCGTGAAGGTCCATCGTGTGCCTTGCCGGTCAGAGGGCGGCCGGCCTGATGGCGAGCGTTCGTGCCGTGGCAAGCATCGCTGGTCGTAGGTCGCCAGCTCGATGGCTTGACCGCGAGTGACACAGATCTCGTGAAAATAGTGCGGGAAGAGGTCGAGCAGCCCATCCCAGGAAGGCTGATCGCATGCGCGATCTCGGCTCGCTCGGCTACCTCCCGAGCGCCACTACACGCGACAGGAATGCGCGTTCGCTCGCCGTCGGCGTCAGGCCGGCAGTCGCCGCCCAGTCGTCGAGGCGGCCGTTGGCGTAGCCCGCGTAGTAGGGCTCGTGAAAATAATGCGGAAACAGGTCGAGCAGGCCGTCCCACGACGGCTGGTCGCCCTTCTGGATCGAATCGACGATCACCACCAGGCCGTCCGGCTTCGTGACGCGGGCCATCTCGGCAAGGGCCTCGTTCCGAATAGCGTCGGGCAGCTCGTGCAGCAGGAACGACGAGACGACGAAATCGAGGCTGGCGTCTTCGAACGGCAGCTTCTCGGCCGCGCCCTCGATCAGCTTCACCCTGGCCGTGCGGCCGACCAGGCGGCGCGCCTCGGCGAGATAGGGGGCGCTGAGATCGACGCCGGTGAGACGGATGCCGGGCCAGGCATCGTGCAGGAAGGCGAGCAGGCGGCCGGTGCCGCAGCCGACATCGAGGCCGGCCAGGGTGCGCTGGTTGCGGCCGGTCATCCATTCGGCGATCGGCTTCAGGGCGCGCCGGCGCATGATGTCGGCCGCTCCCGTGAACAGCACCTCGACCTGGGTGTCGTAGATCGCCGCCGAGTGGTCGGTCAGCCAGCCGCCGCTCTGGAAGTGGAAATTCTGGCGGTAGTACTCGGGCAGGCCGTCGTCCTGCCGGCCGGGCCGCATCTCGTCGTCGAGCTGGCCGTGGCGGCGCGAATCGACCAGCGGCAGGTCGCGGAAATAGAGCAGGCTGCGGCGCAGGAATTCCGCCGGCTCCGGTCCGCGCGCCCGGGGGGCAGGTAACAGGCCGGCTGCGATGTCCTGCCATTCGCGCTGGAACAGGGCGCGCATGTCGGCCGTCAGCTCGGCCCGCGAGGGTGTCGGCCCGACCGGGAAGTCCGGCTTGGGCATCGGCTTCAGCAGGCGCAGGCCGGCAGCGTAGTGGCCGGCGTACCAGGCGACGCGCGCCGTCTGGCGGGCGGCATAGGTGAGGCGATCTAGGGTGGAGGCCATGGTCGTGGACGCTAAAGCCGCACTATAGCGGCTTTGCGGCAGGCTTGCCCGGCCGAGGTCCGCCGCTATAGTCCGGCCGCCTTCACCGACCCTCACGAAAGCCGGCAGTCATGAGCATTACTTATACCGGGCCCTACAAGAAGGGCGACATCAAGAAGGTCGTCCTGGCCTATTCCGGTGGCCTCGACACCTCGGTCATCCTGAAGTGGCTGCAGACGACCTACGGCTGCGAGGTGGTGACCTTCACCGCCGACCTCGGCCAGGGCGAGGAGCTCGGGCCGGCGCGCCAGAAGGCCCTGATGCTGGGCATCAAGCCCGAGAACATCTTCATCGACGACGTGCGCGAGGAGTTCGTCAGGGATTTCGTCTTCCCGATGTTCCGCGCCAATGCGCTGTACGAGGGCCAGTACCTGCTCGGCACCTCGATCGCCCGGCCGCTGATCGCCAAGCGCCAGATCGAGATCGCCCGCAAGCTCGGCGCCGACGCGGTGGCCCACGGCTCGACCGGCAAGGGCAACGACCAGGTGCGCTTCGAGCTCAGCTACTATGCGCTGAAGCCCGACATCAAGATCATCGCGCCATGGCGCGAATGGGAGCTCACGTCGCGCACCAAGCTCCTGGAGTTCGCCGAGCAGCACCAGATCCCGATCGCCAGGGACAAGCGCGGCGAGGCGCCGTTCTCGGTCGACGCCAACCTCCTGCACTCCTCGAGCGAGGGCAAGATCCTGGAGGATCCCTGGGTGGAAGCCGACGAGATGGTCTACCAGCGCACCATCTCGCCCGAGCAGGCGCCCGACAAGGCGACCTACGTCACGGTCGATTTCGAGAAGGGCGACGCCGTCGCGATCGACGGCCAGGCGATGTCGCCGGCGACCCTGCTGACGCGGCTGAACGAGCTCGGCAAGGCCAACGGCATCGGCCGCCTCGACCTGGTCGAGAACCGCTTCGTCGGCATGAAGAGCCGCGGCATCTACGAGACGCCGGGCGGCACGATCCTGCACATCGCCCATCGCGGCATCGAGCAGATCACCCTCGATCGCGGCGCCGGCCATCTCAAGGACGAGCTGATGCCGAAGTACGCCGAGCTGGTCTACTACGGCTTCTGGTTCTCGCCCGAGCGCGAGATGCTGCAGGCGCTGATCGACAAGAGCCAGGACAACGTGAGCGGCACGGTGCGGCTCAAGCTCTACAAGGGCAACACCACGGTGGTCGGCCGCAAGTCGCCGAAGTCGCTCTACTCGATGCAGCACGTCACCTTCGAGGAGGACCAGGGCACCTACGACCAGCGCGACGCCGAAGGCTTCATCAAGCTGAACGCGCTCCGCCTGCGCCTGCGCGCCCTCGGCCAGGGCGGCGTGAAGTCGTAAGCATGAATGAGCGCCATCGGCGCAGTGCAATCAATTGCACGGCCGAATGGCAGCAGGAGAGAGCCATTACGGCCGGAGCCTGAGTTCCCCGCCGTGATTCGGCGCGATGAGGCTCCGTGAGGCGGCCATGCACTTGCGGACCGCGAGCATCCCGCTCGCCTGTCGCTGCCTGACGCGGGCAGGACGTGTGCAATTGATTGCACACGATCGTGGCCGTAGACGCGAGCCAGGCCGCCTGTCCTCTCTGTCCGCTCGCGCGATGTCGTGATAGCAGGCGCGATCGGCAGGTACGATTGCACAGACGACGGTGGCTGCAGGACAGAGCCAACGCGGCTGTCTCCTCTGCCCGCTCGTACGCTCCCATGATAGCCGGTGGGACCATATCCATGCGCTTCGAAGGATGTCACCGTGATCAGTCGGCACCGATGCAAGCGACCCGCCGTCGACGCAACGCCAATCCGGTGAGTCACCGCCAAGTCCTTGATGTCAAACGCCAATGACGCTGTGACGCAAATGACGCAAGATTCCGCGCCGATTCTTTGCGGCCGCTCCGGGAAGCGGGAGGCGACACCGTGGCGGCGCGGGCATCGGATGACCCCGACCGCAAGACGGCGGCCCCGACCGCAAGAGGCCTTGCCGAAGGCCCGGTTGCGTTCGGCCAAGTCCTTGATTCGAAAGGCACCGACCGCACCGACCGCACCGACCGCAAGAATCCGGGGTCGTTCTATTCAGTGGGCCTGCGCGCGACGCTCTCCACCGGACAATGGCGTGCTCCGGCGTCCGCCCGATGCGCCGAGTTCCCTGATCCGTGCACGACGCTCCCTGTTCGGTGTCCGAAGCTCCCTGATCGGGTGGCTCAAATTCCCTGCTACGATTCCCCGTCCAGGCGTCGGCCAGGGCGCCGCCGTGAGCAGAAAAGCGGGATAGATCAATGGTATCCGGCCTACTCGGCGATGAGACGATGCTTTTTCACGCCGGTATCAGCGTGTACTCGAGAGGGGGGTCTCGCCATGCCGCCCGGATCGCCCCAAGGCAGGAGTGACGCTGCGCCGTGACGTGGTTTGGCCTGCCGTTGATCCACGCCGCCTTCGATGTCGCCGCGTGGCTGGCGTCGATGCTGGTGTTCTGGCTGACGACGCGCCGCCTGCTGCCGGCCGAGTCACTGCCGGCCAACCGCGTGCCCTATCCCGGCGCCTATGCCATCGCCGCCGGAGCAGGCGCGCTCTGCGGCGCGATGGTCTTCGGCACGGCGAATGCGTTGCTGTCGGGCCAGCAGGCGCTCGGCTTCTCAATGGTCGGCGGCATCGCCGGTGCGATTGCGTCGGTCGAGCTGTTCAAGCGCCTGGCAGGCGTCACCGGCTCGACCGGCATCGCCTTCGCCGCGCCCTTGTGCGCGACCGTCGCGGTTGGTCGCTGGGGCTGCTTCTTCGCCGGGCTCGCCGATTTCACCTACGGCACGCCGACCGGCCTGCCGTGGGGCATCGATTTCGGCGACGGCGTCGCGCGCCATCCGGTGCAACTCTACGAGGCCTTCGCCATGACAGGGATGCTGGTCGTGCTGATCGAGCGCCTGGTGGTGCGCGACCGCTTCTGGCTCGCCAACGGCTTCTATCTCGTGGTCGGCTGGTACGCCCTGCAGCGCTTCGTCTGGGAGTTTTTCAAACCGTATGCAAACGTGATCGGGCCGCTCGACCTGTTCCAGATAGTGTGCCTGGGGTTGCTCCTGTACGCTTGGCAGATGAGTCGCCGAGCGACGGTCCGATGAGGGGAAACCGAATGTACGACGGGATCGCGCGCAAGTCGGCGCCTTACCTCTTCCTCGGCCAGACGACGTCGTTGTGCGAGACCTGCCTCGGGCTGGTGCCGGCCAAGATCATCGAGCAGGACGGCGGTGTCTACTATTCCAAGCGCTGTCCCGAGCACGGCGTCATGAAGACCCTGGTGTCGGACGACCCGGTCTACTGGCGGCGCACGCTCGACTATCTCAAGCCCGGTGACCGCCCGCTGGCGCCGTTCACCCATACCGAGCGCGGCTGCCCGTGGGATTGCGGCCTCTGCCCCGACCACGAGCAGCATTCCTGCCTGGCGATCGTCGAGATCAACGAGGCGTGCAATCTCGCCTGCCCGGTGTGCTTCGCGGATTCCTCGCCCAGGCGGGCGACGCATCGCAGCCTGGCCGAGGTCGAGCGCATGCTCGATGCCCTGGTGGCGAGCGAGGGCGAGCCCGACCTGATCCAGATATCGGGCGGCGAGCCCACCATCCATCCGCAGATCCTCGAGATCCTGGCGGCGGCGCGGCGCCGGCCGATCCGTCACGTCATGCTGAACACCAACGGCATCCGCATCGCCGAGGATCCTGCCTTCGTCGATGCGCTGGCCGAGCTGCGGCCGGGCTTCGAGGTCTACCTGCAGTTCGATTCCCTGAACGATGCGGCGCTGCGCGACATCCGCGGCGCGGCGCTGTCGCGTATCCGGCGCGAGGCCCTGGCGGCGCTCGAGGCGCGCAACATCTCGACCACGCTGGTGTGCACGGTGAAGCGCGGCGTCAACGACGGCGAGATCGGCGACATCGTCCGCCACGCGCTGAAATACAGGTGCGTGCGCGGCGTCAATTTCCAGCCGGTGCAGGACGCCGGGCGCAACGAGGGCTTTGATCCGGCGCGAAACCGCATCGTGCTGTCGGAGATCCGCCGCCGTATCGTCGAGGAGTCGGGCGTGTTCGCCGACGGCGACATGATCCCGCTGCCGTGCAACCCGGCCTCGATCTCGATCGGCTACGGCGTGCGCGACGGCGAGAAAGTGATCCCGCTCACCTCGCTGGTGCCGCGCGAGGCGCTGCTGCCGGCCATCCCCAACGCCATCTCGTTCGAGAAGTATCCCGAGCTGCGTCGCCGCTTCGTCGACCTGCTGTCGCTGTCGACCGCCGACACCAACACCGCGGAGCGGCTGGGCTCGCTGCTGTGCTGCCTGCCCGACGTGCCGATGCCGGAAGGGTCGGGCTACGAGAACGTGTTCCGCGTCACCATCGTCGAGTTCCTCGACCGCTTCAATTTCTGCCTCGCCAACGTCAAGCGCTCCTGCGTCCACTTCGTGACGCCGGAGGGCCGCATCATCCCGTTCGATACCTACAACACGTTCTACCGGCCGGGCGCGGCCGGCAATGCGCGCCTGGCGGAGGCGCGGCGGTGAGCGACAGCGCAGGCGCGCCAGTCCCGCCGCCACCACCGGTCTTTCCGCCGGCCCCGCCGCCCAAGGGCAAGGCGCTGGGCTGGTTCTTCGCCATCTCCGCCGCGGTTGTGCTGGTGCTGACGCTCGGCTGCATGCTCGCCGTGGCGGGCGACCTTCGCGCCAGCGATTTCTGGATCGTGCTCATGTGCGGCTCGCCGACGCTGCTGCTCGGCGGCCTGTTTCTCTGGCTGGGCGTGCGCCGGCTAAAGCGCTAAGCAAGTGCCGGCGGAGCGCGGGGTCACACGGAGTACCGGATGCCTTTCGACAATGTCGGCCGACAGGGGCCGGGACGCGGCGCGGGCGAGCGGGCGATCAACCTGCCGCCGGCGGTGCTGTGGCTGATCGGCATCAATGTCGCCGTCCACCTGCTGCGCAGCCTGCTGGGCGAGGAGACCGACCAGGACCTCGTGATGCAGCTCGGCCTGGTGCCGACCGCCTACAGCGCCCCCGACCACGACCTGCTCGCGCTGCTCTTGGCGCCCGTCACCTATCAGTTCATTCACGGCGGCTGGATGCACCTCGTGATCAACATGGTGACCCTCGCCGCCTTCGGCGCGCCGGTGGAACGGCTGCTGGGCGTGCGCCGCTTCGTCCTCTTCTACCTGTCGGCGGGAATCGTCGCGGGCTTCGTGCAGGTTCTGCTGTTTCCCGACTCGGCCGACCCGGTGGTCGGCGCATCGGGCGCCATCAGCGGCGTGTTCGGCGGCTTGCTGATGCTGATGCGCCGCGTCGGCAGCCTGCCCGGGCTGGTGCCGATCGCGGTGATCTGGATCGGTCTCAACGTCTTCTTCGGCGTCTTCGGCGGTATGCCGGGCGCCGAAGGCGAGCAGATCGCGTGGGCCTCCCATATCGGCGGCTTTCTTTATGGCCTGCTCGCCATCCATCTGTTCCTGCCGCGGCCGCCGCGGCTTCCCGAGCGATAGCGGCCGGCCGGGGGCGACGTGCGATGGCCGAGCCGATCCCTCTGCGCCGCTACGTCGCTGCCAGCGCCGTCGCGCTCGCCCCGTCCTACGTCGTCCTGCTTCTTCTCCATTGGTCGGACAGGCTGGCCGGCTGGCCGACCGTGGTGGCGATGGCGGTCATCGGGATCGCGACGATCGTCCTGGTGCGCAGCTATCTCGGCTCGCTCGCCCGCTTCGCCCGCTTCGTCGGCGAGCTGTCGGACGAGCGCGAGCCGGTGATGCCACGGCTCTCCTTCGCGCCCGCCACCGAGGAGCTGGCGACCGCCGCGGCGACGTTGTCGGCCGGTTGGCGCCGCCAGCGCGCCTCGATCGACAATCTCGCCGCGTCGGCCCAGGCGATCGTCGACGGGCTGCCCGATCCGCTGATCGCCGTCGACCGCCAGCGCCGCATCGTGCGGACCAACCGCGCGGCGCTGGCGCTGCTGGGCGCGGTCGGGCCCGAGCGCGACATCTCCACGGTGTTTCGTCAGCCGCCGCTCCTCGCGGCGATCGACGGCCTGCTGGAAACCGGCGCCGACGGCAATTTCACCGGCGCCGACCATGCCGTCGTCGCGTTCGTGCTGTCGGGACCGCCGGAGCTCGACGTCGTGGCCCACCTGCAGCGTCTGCCGCGCGCCGCGGCCGACGGCTCGCTGGCGCTGATCGTGCTGCACGACACGACCGCGCTCCGGCGCGCCGAGCGGATGCGCGCCGACTTCGTGGCCAACGCCAGCCACGAGCTCAAGACGCCGATCGCCGGCCTCGCCGGCTTCATCGAGACCCTGCGCGGGCCGGCGCGCGACGACAGTGCGGCACGCGAGCGCTTTCTCGGCATCATGGCCGAGCAGGCCGACCGCATGCGCCGGCTGGTCGACGACCTCCTGACCCTGTCGCGCATCGAGCAGCACGAGCACGCCCGGCCCGATACCGAGGTCGATCTCGAGAAGGTGCTGCGCGGGGTCCTCGATCTGCTGCAGTTCAAGGCAGCCGCGCGCCAGGTCGCGCTCGAGCTCGGCGTCGATGCCGGCCTGGGGCGCGCCGTCGGCGACCACGACGAGCTCAACATCGTGTTCCAGAACCTGGTCGACAATGCCCTCAAGTACGCCAAGCCCGCGACGACGGTGCGCATATCGGCGCGGGTGGACAGCCCCCAGCGCATCGCCGTGTCGGTGAGCGACGAGGGCGATGGCATCCCGGCCGTCCACCTGCCGCGCCTGACCGAGCGCTTCTATCGCGTCGACGCGGCGCGCTCGCGCCAGCTCGGCGGCACCGGCCTGGGGCTGGCGATCGTCAAGCACGTGGTCAACCGCCATCGCGGCCGGCTCGACATCCAGAGCACTCCGGGCAAGGGGTCGACCTTCACCGTGAGCCTCCCCAGGGTGGCTCGATCGGGATAGGCGCTCGACTCGTCCGGGCTGCGACATGTCGCCCGCTGGGGACCGATTCGGTCGTTCCCGAGACATCAGCGGACCATTTGTTTCACGTCGGCCTGGTTCGGGGCGTGTCCCCCGCACCGTCATCGAACGGTAACAAAATCGCAATATCACAGTGACGTCGGCCACCTACGGGAGATGCGCTTCGGGATCTCAGGAAGGGAGTTGATCGATGAATTTCACCAAGCTTGCGCTGACGGCGGCCACCCTGGCCATGTCGTCGGTCGTGGCCCACGCCGCCGACATTTCCGGCGCCGGCGCCACATTCCCATATCCGATCTATGCCAAGTGGGCGGACGCCTACAAGAAGGAGACCGGCGTCGGCCTGAACTACCAGTCGATCGGCTCGGGCGGCGGCATCAAGCAGATCAAGGCCAAGACGGTCACGTTCGGCGCCTCCGACGCGCCTCTGCCCGGCAAGGAACTCGATGCGTCCGGCCTTGCCCAGTTTCCCATGGTGATGGGCGCCATCGTGCCGGTCGTGAACCTCGAAGGCGTCAAGCCCGGCGATCTCACCCTGGACGGCCCGACGATCGCCAAGATCTACATGGGCGAGATCAAGAGCTGGGACGATCCGGCGATCGCCAAGCTCAACCCCAATGCCAAGCTGCCCAAGCAGGCGATCGTTCCGGTGCGCCGTTCCGACGGGTCGGGCACGACCTTCAATTTCGCCTACTACCTCGCCGACATCAGCCCCGAGTGGAAGGCCAAGGTCGGCGTCAGCACCGCCCTGCAGTGGCCGGTGGGCATCGGCGCCAAGGGCAACGAAGGCGTCGCCAACAATGTGGCGAACACGAAGGGCTCGATCGGCTATGTCGAGTATGCCTACGCCAAGCAGAACAAGCTCACGCACACCAAGATGGTGAACAAGGCGGGCAAGACCGTGGAGCCGACCGCGGCCACGACCCAGGCAGCGGCGGCCAACGCCGACTGGAAGTCGCAGCCCGGTTACGGCGTGATCCTCGCCAACCAGCCGGGCGACCAGTCCTGGCCGATGACCGCGGCGACCTGGATCCTGCTCTACAAGAAGCCGCAGGACGCCGCGACGACCGCCGAGGCGCTGAAGTTCTTCGCCTGGTCGTACGCCAAGGGCGACAAGATGGCAGAGGACCTCGACTACGTGCCGATGCCCACCAACGTCGTCAACGATATCCAGAAGATGTGGTCGATGGAGATCAAGGACGGGTCGGGCAAGCCGCTGTTCTCGCCGACCAACTGATGCCGAGAGGGCGGGTGCTTGGCGCACCCGCCCTTCCTCCGCTGCACCTCATTTGCGGGTGAGCGACGAGGCGACAAATCGATCGAGGGGGAACGACGTGAGTGACATGACACTGAAGGGGGCAACCGTGACGGCCGCCGAGGCGGCCTCGCGCAGTGCGGTGCTGAAGCGGCTGCGGCTGACCGACACCATCTTTCACGGGCTGACGCGGGTGGCTGCCCTTGCCGTGCTTGTGCTCTTGAGCGGCGTGATCATCGCTCTGGTCATCGGCGCGGCACCGGCGCTGGGCACCTTCGGCTTCTCCTTCCTCTTCGACGAGTCGTGGAACCCGGTCACCGAGAAGTTCGGCGCCCTGGCGCCGATCTACGGCACGCTGGTCACCTCGGCCATTGCCATGCTGATCGCCGTGCCGGTCGGCCTGATGATCGCATTCTTCCTGACTGAGCTCTGCCCGATGGTGCTGCGCCGGCCGATCGGCATCGCCATCGAGTTGCTGGCCGGCATTCCCAGCATCATCTACGGCATCTGGGGTCTGTTCGTGTTCGCACCCTTCCTCCAGCAGTACGTGCAGCCATTCCTGATCGATGCCTTCGGCAGCATTCCTGTCCTGTCGACCTTGTTCCAGGGACCGCCGTACGGCATCGGCATGCTGACCGCTGGCCTGATCCTGGCGATCATGGTCCTGCCGTTCGTCACCTCGATCTCGCGCGACGTGTTCGACGCCGTGCCGCCGGTGCTCAAGGAAGCGGCCTACGGCGTGGGCTGCACCACCTGGGAGGTGTTCCGCTACGTCGTGCTGCCCTTCACCCGGGTCGGCGTCATCGGCGGCTTCATGCTCGGGTTGGGCCGCGCGCTCGGCGAGACCATGGCCGTCACTTTCGTGATCGGCAACGCCCATCACGTCTCGGCCTCGCTGTTCGCGCCGGGCACGACGATCTCGGCGTCCATCGCCAACGAGTTCACCGAAGCGGTCGGCGACATCTACACCTCGTCGCTGGTCGCCCTCGGCCTGATCCTGTTCTTCATCACCTTCATCGTGCTGGCCATCGCGCGCTACATGCTGATGCGCCTCCAGCAGCGGGTGGGGTAGCGCCATGACCAACACAACCATCGCCACCGCGAGCAGCCCACTCTATTCGGGCCGACGCCGACGCAATGCCATCGCCAAGACGCTGGCGTGGATTGCCACGGCCTTCGGCCTTGGCTGGCTGATCCTGATCCTGGGCGTCCTGCTGTACCAGGGCATCGGCGGGCTCTCGCTGTCGGTCTTCACCGAGATGACCCCGCCGCCGGGCGCCGCGGGCGGCCTGCTCAACGCCATTGTCGGCAGCCTGATCATCACGGTCCTGGCTGTCCTGATCGGCACGCCGATCGGCATCCTGGCCGGCACGTACCTGGCCGAGTACGGCCGCCACGACAAGCTTTCCAGCGTCGTGCGCTTCATCAACGACATCCTGTTGAGTGCGCCCTCGATCGTGATCGGCCTGTTCGTCTACGAGATCATGGTGGCGCCGATGGGCCACTTCTCGGGCTGGGCTGGCGCGGTGGCGCTGGCCGTGATCGTCATCCCCGTCGTGGTGCGCACCACCGAGGACATGCTGACCCTGGTGCCCGATACCCTGCGCGAGGCAGCGGCCTCGATCGGTTTGCCGCGGGCGCTCATGATCATGCGCATCGCCTACCGTGCTGCCCGCGCCGGCATCGTTACCGGCATCCTGCTGGCGGTCGCCCGCATCAGCGGTGAGACGGCGCCGCTGCTGTTCACGGCCCTGAACAACCAGTTCTTCAGCGTCAACATGAGCCAGCCGATGCCCAGCCTGCCGGTGGTCATCTTCCAGTTCGCGTTGTCGCCATACGAGGAGTGGCAAAAGCTCGCCTGGACCGGCGCGCTCCTGATCACCATCACCGTGCTGGCGCTCAGCGTCATCGCCCGATCCCTTACTGCATCGAGGAAGTCGTCATGACCATGACATCCACGGAGGGCTCCAATCACGGCCCCAGCGTCGCCGTCCCCGTCGCCACCCACGCCAGCCTCGACATATCGAAGCTCAAGGACAAGATCTCGATCCGCAACCTCGAGTTCTTCTACGGCGACAGCCGCGCGCTGAAGAGCATCAGCCTTTCGCTCTATGCCAACAAGGCGACGGCTTTCATCGGCCCGTCGGGCTGCGGCAAGTCCACGCTGCTGCGTGTGCTGAACCGCATGTACGACCTCTATCCCGGCCAGCGTGCCACTGGCGACGTGATCTTCGACGGCGACAACCTGCTGCGGCCGGACCAGGACATCAACCTGCTGCGCGCCCGCATCGGCATGGTGTTCCAGAAGCCTACGCCATTCCCGATGACGATCTACGAGAACGTCGCCTTCGGTGTCCGCCTCTACGAGAACCTGCCGCGTGCCGAGCTCGATGGCCGCGTCGAGCAGGCGCTGCGTCGCGCTGCCTTGTGGGACGAGGTCAAGGACAAGCTCGCCACCAACGGCCAGAGCCTGTCGGGCGGCCAGCAGCAGCGTCTGTGCATCGCCCGCACCGTTGCGGTGAAGCCGGAGGTCATCCTGTTCGACGAGCCGTGCTCGGCGCTCGATCCGATCTCGACCGCCAAGATCGAGGAGCTGATCGACGAGCTGAAGCAGGACTACACGATCGTCATCGTCACGCACAACATGCAGCAGGCGGCGCGCGTCTCCGACTTCACCGCCTTCATGTATCTCGGCGAGCTGATCGAGTTCGGCGCCACGGCGACGCTCTTCACCACGCCCAAGGACAAGCGGACGCAGGCCTACATCACCGGTCGCTTCGGCTGATCACGCCTGGATTTGAGAAGGAAGAGTGGAAATGCCCGAACATACCCTCAAGCGGTTCGACGAGGAGCTGGAGCGGCTCAGCGCCACGATCAGCGAGATGGGCGGCCTCGCGGAAAACCAGCTGGCGCAGTCGCTGGTCGCCTTGCGGACACGCGACACGGAAGCGGCCGAGAAGGTGATCGGCGATGACGCGCGGGTCGATGCGCTCGACGAAGCCGTGCAGGAGCAGACGATCAAGCTGCTGGCGCTGCGCCAGCCGATGGCGATCGACCTCCGGGTCATCCTGTCGTCGATCAAGATCGCCGCGGCGCTCGAGCGCATCGCCGACTACGCCAAGAACAACGCCAAGCGCAGCATCGTGCTCAGCCAGACGACGCCACCGCCGGCTGCCGTCTCGGGCATCGACCGGCTGGGCCGCCTGGTCCGGGTGGCGCTCAAGGACGTGCTCGACGCCTTCGCCCACGGCGACGTCGACAAGGCACGCGACGTCTGGCAGCGCGACGAGGAGATCGATCAGGTCTACACCGGCCTGTTTCGCGAGCTGCTGACCTACATGATGGAGGATCCGCGCACCATCCAAGAACATCGAGCGCGCCGGCGATCACGTCACCAACATCGCCGAGCTGGTGAGCTTCCGCACCGCCGGGCACGGCTTCGAGGAGGCGCGGCCCAAGGGCAGCGCTGCCCTCTACGCCGCGGGCAGCGCACCGTGAGCATGACGGCGCAGGCGGCCGCACGACGCGATGTCCAGACGTCGTCGGTGAAACCGCACGTGCTGATCGTCGAGGACGAGACCGCCCTGGTCGAGCTGCTGCGCTACAATCTCGAGCAGTCGGGCTTTCGCGTATCCGTCGCCCACGACGGCGAGGAGGCGCTCACCCTGGTGCAGGAGGACATGCCCGACCTCGTCCTGCTCGACTGGATGCTGCCCCTGATGTCGGGCATCGAGGTGTGCCGCCAGCTGCGCCGCCAGACGTTGACCGCCAACCTGCCGATCATCATGCTGACCGCGCGCAGCGAGGAAGGCGATCGCGTGCGCGGCCTCGACGCTGGCGCCGACGACTACGTCCCCAAGCCGTTCTCGCCCACCGAGCTGGTGGCGCGCATCCGCGCCGTGCTGCGTCGCATCCGTCCGGCGCTGGCCGACGAGGCGCTGTCCTATTCCGATATCGTCATGGATCTTGTGGCCCACCGGGTGACCCGCGGCGGCAAGCCGGTCCATCTCGGCCCGACGGAGTTCCGCCTGCTGCGACATTTCATGGAGCATCCCGGCCGCGTGTTCTCGCGCGAGCAGCTGCTCGACTCGGTGTGGGGCAAGGACGTCTATGTCGAGGCCCGCACCGTCGACGTCCATATCCGCCGCCTGCGCATCGCGCTCAATGGCGACCAGCGCGCCGACCTCATTCGCACCGTGCGGGCGGCAGGCTACGCCCTCGACGTCACGCCGGGTTGAGGCGCTCATTCATTTTCCCGTCGTCCCGAGCGGATCTGCCCGGGGCGCTCTTCTCATCCGCCTCCCCAGCTTCGCTGGGGAGGTGTCTCGGTAATCCGAGACGGAGGGGTCTTGAGCCCCAGTCCCGCTGCTCATGACCCCTCCGCCCGCATAGGCGTTTTGGCCTTCGGCCAAAATCGCCATAAGCGGACACCTCCCCAGCTTCGCTGGGGAGACCCCCAGCACGCCGGCGCGCACCACGATGCTGAGAAAATGGTGGCGCTGCGAGAGGGAAGCTCATGGCTGG
>LNFM01009261.1_pt1 | contig 14444 bp, 12 predicted proteins | sample 596031 | NCBI WGS metagenome assembly LNFM01 (sample SAMN04254537, study PRJNA301005) | activated carbon metagenome | isolation source: dual media filters at the Ann Arbor, Michigan drinking water treatment plant | place: USA: Ann Arbor
GCTATGACAGATCCGCCAAGACCTTCCTATCCGCCGTCGCCCTCGCCGCAACAGTCATGTTCTGGCTTTGAAGATCAATGAGTCTGGAGCCTAGCAGCGACCCTTGAACCGGTAACGCGCCCGACGCCGACAAATCCCGCACCCGGTATCTTGACCCAGACGCGGTCGCCCGGCGCTAGCATCCGCAAGGAGTTGCTATACCAAGTCCCTCCTCCGCCGGAGATGAACCCATAGCGAACAGCCTCTTCCCAAATCCGCGTCCGGTCCGCGCCGAAACTGACGTAGTATTCGCCGTTCCAAGGCTCCTGTTCGCCACGCACGCCCGCGTTTGCGGCGTGAACTTGGACCTCACCAGGATCGATCAACCAGGCACGGCTCAAGAGCTGCTGATCTCCATGGTTAAAGACCTGGAAGAACAGCACGTTGATCGCAAGTCCGCGGTCGTTGAGGTAGTTCACGATCCTTTCGCTGCTCGCGTCCAGCGTCGCGGCAACGATGACGATCTGATGGCTGCTGTTGAGTGCTTCTTCATCAAGCGGTTGCCCGAACCTTTCCCTGAAGTCTGCTGAAAGACTCCGGGAGGGACGAAACCGACTGTAGATCGCTGCGAGGTCATTGCCTTCCTGCTTTTCCACCCACGACGCATAGTCGAGCGCTTGCGCCACAACCTCACGCGGGGTTCGATCGCGCTTTAGTTCCACAAGCACGAGTGATCCGTCCGGCGCGACAGCAAGAAGGTCTAGCCGTCCACCATAGCCCGTGTCGACCTGTCGCCCGATCAGCATCCACTCCGAAGACAGGATCCTCGGCTGAGCGATGATCATCTCCTCCAGCAGTTGCTCAGACGGCAGGATCCCTTGTGGAACCTCGCGGGGATCCGTGTTCACTGTCCAGACGGCATGTGAAATCGGCATGTTGCTTCCTAGAACCTAGATACGCCCGGTAGAGCGCAGAACAGGCTGGTGGCATCCGTATCCGAACCCCAGAAGAACTCGCCTCCAAGGCTTTCGAGCTTGCCTTTGCTCATCTCCTTGAACGCCTGCTCCACAGTCTCTGCCGATAGCCGATCCGTAAATTCTGCCTGCATGTGCAACTTCCATCTGCCTAATGCCGCAGGTGGAACTCCGGCGTTCAACTGGTTCAGCCGTCCGACAAGATCACTCGACACCCCAATCTTCACCGCTATCGCTTTGCTGCCGAAGATATCTGGCTTGCCCAACAAAGCGTGGCCATTCCCATCGAAGCGGGCAAGATAGAGAAACGTTGTGCCGTCCGTCTTGGTCACAGTGTGAGTGCCGAAGCTTCCAGGAAAAGCGCGCGATGGGCTGAACTCTCCCGCGAACGCTTCGTTCTTTAGCGCAGTCTCCGCGACCGGCGGCTCCCCGAAGACGTTCACCTCAGTGACCTTCAGCTTAAGCGCCTTGGCGATTTCATCCTCATCGAGCGCGGCACCCCACACTCCAAGCGCCTGACCAGCCTCGGGCCGGTAAGTCCTGAACGCGATGCGCCGGATCAGCATCTTCTCCTGGCACCGCCATGCACGACGCACCGGGATCGCATAGGTCCATTTGTCGGCCCAGCCGAGGCTGGTCTTGCGCTGCAGGCTTTCACTTGAGGCTTTCTCGTAGTCCCGGATCGGCTTTGCATCCACCTGGAGGAAGCCCAGCACGTAGGACCGCAAAGATTTCTCGGTCTCTTTCGAGCCCGCCCCGTAGATCATCAGCAGATCGCCATCCTTGATGGTTTTCAGGATTCGGTTGCGACCGCTTTCCTGCGACCAACCGGCGTAGGCGTCTTCCTCGGGCCCGAACCCGTAGAAGGAGCGCATCCACATTGATTTTCCTTCGGGTAGCGCGGTCATGCTGGTTCCTTGTCAAGCAGCGCCTCGTGCAGGAGGACTTCGAGGAGGCGGGAGCGGGTGGTGGCGGCGGTGGTGAGGCTGGTTTCCAGCTGATCGCAGAGCGCCATCAGGGCATCGACCTTGGCCACGATGCGGTATTGCTCGGCGAGGGGTGGGAGGGGGAAACGATACCGCTTCACGTTGCCCGAAGATAGGTTCGGCTGCGCAGTTCCATTGTCGAAACGCTGAAGCTGAGAACGACCAAATGGCGATGTCAGGTAGTAGTAAGTGAAGCGGCGATCGATTGCCTTGCCCGGCCGAATAATCATCAAGGACGAGGCTATCGCCCCTTCCTCATAAGGCTCGACAAACGCAGTTTTTCCAAACGTCGCCCCTCGCAGGCAATACAACATATCACCCGGCCGAATCTTCCCACCGCCAAGCGAATTGAACTTCTCTCTAGCGATGAAGTGCATCGCGGTGGCCGAAAGCGAGCCGTCTGGTCGAATGTGCCCCGTGTTTATCCACGGAATTCCGGCTTCTTTGTATTCGTTCCGGTTCGGATAGTTCTTTCCTCGGTCGCCATTTTCAAAGGCCGCAACAGCTTCGAAGTCCACCCACATCCAGGCGGCGGGAACCTCGAAGGGTTCCTGGCACACCTTGGGCAGCGAAGATTTCTTACCGAGGGTCGCCTTCAACAACTTCGCCGCCGGTTCGTCGGTTGGGTCCTGCTCCACCAGCTTACCCCGGACGGCGAGGTTCAGGATGGTTTGGCGGAGGGTTTTGATCTGGTCGGGGCGGGTGGTGAGAGTGGGGAGGGTTTGCAGGGCAAAGCGGGCGTGGGTGGGGAAGGTTTCCGCGTCGGTCTCGGGGGCGGTCAGGCGCACCCAGGTGGCGGTGGTCAGCCGGTCGCGCCCAGCCTCGCGCCCCGCGCGGGCCTGTTCCAACTGATCGCACAGCGCCATGAGGTCATCGACCTTGGCCACAATGCGCTGCTGCTCGGCGAGGGGTGGGAGGGCAATCAACATGCCTTCCAGCTTGCCCTTGGTGATGTGTTGTAGTCCAACCCCGCCGTGGGCTTTAGCGATCATCTCATCCAAGCGCCCGTTAACGGCCAGACGAAGATAATTGGGCGAAAACGCGTTGGTTTTGAAGTCGCAGCGGAAAATATGTTGGTTCAAGACCGCGCGACCACGGCTCCAGATGAATGCACCAAAAGAAGTCCCCGGCGTGCCAGACCAACTTATCAGGAACGATCCGTCGTCGATGATCGAGCGTTCACGGGCTTCTTTTGGCTCACAAAGATTAAACGGCGCGCTTTCGTTATTGAGGTTCTGGATTCTGACGATCCGAAGGCCCTCTCTCTTCCAGTCTGTGGGTTTGAAGGCCATTCCGTTGAGTAGTTCCAACTGGTCGCCGATGCGCACCCACAGCCAGTTACCGGGAAGGTCATAGGGTGCTCCACTACTGACCGCCCTAGGTCCATTCTTCGGCGCCATTTCATTTGGGGCTTGTTCAAGAAGTTTCCCGCGCACGGCGAGGTCCAGCACAAAGCGGCGCAGGCGGGGGATGGCGTCCTCGGCCTCGGCCACGCGGTCGTAGAGCTTCAGCAGTTGTGTGGCATTCATGGCTTTGAGAACTCTTCAAAGCTGGGCCCATCTTTCAAGCGAAACTCGACCTCGTAGGACTTGAAGGACACCGCTGGCACCACGCTTAACGCATAGTGAAGCTGAGAGTCGCCCTCGGTTGCAACGATCAGACCTTCGACGGCCTCTCCGGCCTCGGCGAGATGCGCCTTTATCCATCCGATGTAGCGGAGCACTTGTCCGATCACCATGTCCGATGATTTTTCACGCTTAAGTTCGATCACGAGCCAGCGAGGTTCACGCCTGTGCTTGGCGAGGAGGTCGATGCGGCCAATCGGCGTTCGAAACTCGTAACCTGCCTCCGGCTCGCCGTCACGGCTGTAGAATGCCCAGTCTTTGGCAAGGTCCAGCCTGTCCCAGTTATCGAGCATGTAGTCATGCAGATGACGCTCTAGCGTAAACCGTGCGGGCTTGGGTGAGTTTGCTTCGTCGGTGTGGGACGTCGCGACGACTGGCTGATCCAAATCGGCTGGGTCGTCAGAATGCAAAAACCACCACACAGTATCCAGCGCCCAGAGATCGACGTCCAGTTCTCTCGAAAGCGCAAGAAGGACGCTGTTCACGGCGGCATATCGGCTGCCAAAACTTGCTCCTCGCGGCATGTCCGGAAGCAGACCAAGTTCAACGAGGCCATCGTTGGAAGTGTTGTTCCAGACCCCGTATTGGGTTGGATAGGCCACATGGAGGATCGCTGTGATGATCCCCTTTCCCATCCCCTTGATCTCCGTCACCTGTTGCATGCGAGTGGAGAGCGGCTGCGTCTCGTCAACCAGAGCGCCCAGGGCCGATCGGGTTCGCCCCATGTCAGCGCAGACTCTGTTCACCTGACGGTTCAACCCCGACCAGTGGCGGTTGTTTTCAAAGTAGAGGAAGGACCGCAGGACATCCTCATCGATCGCTTCGATCTTTCCGGGTTGAAAGGCTGGGCTATAGCGGGCGAATACTTCGTCCTTTGCCTCAATGATCTCGCGCGTATCGTTGCGCTCTAGCATCGCGGTCTTGGCGACACGCAGTCGTCCTAGAGCAAATTCTGAAATCATGACTTCGCTCATCGTGCTAACGCCTCGGTCAGGATCGCCTTCAATTGATCGCGCAGGACGGCCACTTGCGCCTCCGCGTTATCCAGATCGGCAAGCAGGGTTTCGGGGTCGCCATGGTCGTCTGCGACGGTGTGGGGGTTCTTGATATCAAGATTGTAGCCCCGGGCCTTGATGTCGGCGGCCGAGACCTTCCACGCCTGCGGCCCTTCCTCGCGCCCCTGCCGCGCAGCCCCGCCCCACCATGCGGCGCAGTCGGCCATATGCTCCAGCCGGATCGGCTTGGTCATCGAATAGGCTTTCTGCCCCTCGGGCACGCGGTGTTCCCAATACCAGATGTCCTGCGTGGGCTGGCCCTTTTCGAAGAACAGCAGGTTGGTGCCGATGGAGGCATAGGGCTTGAAGACCGAGTTCGGCAGCCGCACGATGGTGTGTAGGTTGCACTCCTCCATCAGGTGTTCCTTGAGCCGCGTCTTGATGCCTTCGCCAAACAGCGACCCGTCGGGCAGCACCACGGCGGCGCGGCCACCGGGTTTCAGAAGGCGGATGATCAGGGCCAGGAACAGATCGGCGGTTTCGCGGGTGCGAAAGGTTGGGAAGTTGTTCTCGATCCCGTCCTCCTCCTTGCCGCCGAACGGGGGGTTAGTGAGGATGATGTCGACCCGTTCATCGCGGGTCCAGCTGACCAGCGGACGGGCCAGCGTGTTGTCGTGGCGCACGAAATGTGGCTCTTCCACCCCGTGTAGCAGCATGTTGGTGACGCAGAGCATGTGGGGTAACGGCTTTTTCTCGACAGCGCGGAAGGCCGCCTGCATCTCATCCTCTTGCTCCGTCCGCTTGATGTAGCGTTCGCGCATATGAGCCATGGCGCAGGTCAGGAAGCCACCCGTCCCGCAGGCTGGATCCATCAGGATTTCGCCTGGCTTTGGGTCGATCTGCTGGACCATGAATGAAGTGACCGCGCGGGGGGTATAGTATTCGCCCGCGTTGCCGGCGTTCTGCAGATCGTTCAAAAGTTGTTCGTAGATGTCACCAAAGTGCTGCCGTTCGGACAGGTTGTTGAAGTCCACCTCGTTGATCTTGTTGACGATCTGGCGAAGCAGTTGGCCGGACTTCATATAGTTGTAGGCATCTTCGAATACATCGCGGATGACACGCGCCCGGGGGGTGCTACCGACAAGACGCTTGAGGCCGGGAAACAGTTCGTCGTTCACGAAGGTCAGAAGGGCGTCGCCAGTGATGCCTTCGGGATCGGCCGCCCAGTTGCGCCATTGCAGTTCCTCGGGGATCGGTGAGGTGTAGTCATCGCGGGTGAATTCGAGCGCCTCGTCCTGGTCGTCCATGATCTTGAGGAAGAACATCCAGCACAGCTGGCTGACGCGCTGAGCGTCACCATCCACACCTGTGTCTTTGCGCATGATGTCTTGAATGGATTTGACCAGGGTGCGGACGGACATGTGCTTTAGGCGCTTTCTTCGTAAAGGGCGGCCTGCAGGTCGTGCATGGCCTTGAGGTAGTCCTGCTTCTTGCCGAAGGCACGCATCAGTTCAACCTCGGTTCCCATGTGGGCAAAGGGATTGATCTTGAGGATCTTCGGGTCGTCGAATTCGAGTAGGCCATCGTCAGCGTATTTGTCGAGGATGGCTTCCAGGACAGCGCGGGCGGTCGCGCCGTATCGGGCGAAGACATCACGCTTCTTTACCCCATCGGCGCGTTCTTTGCGGGTCATCGGCTTGGCGTCGAAGGCGATGTGACAGATGAGGTCAAAGGGATCGAGGTCTTTGCCCAACTCTTCAGCAACCTCGTCGAGAGGGAGGCCCTCGGCCGCAAGCTCTTCCAAAACAGCCTGCTTTTTGGCCTCGGATTTCCAGCGCCTTAGAAAATCATCGAGGCTCGCGAATTGGCGTTGCACTCGCTTGCGGGTGTAGTCGCGCAAGGACTCGGTGATCAGTTTGCCGTGCTCGTCGAGGTATTCCACTCGCTCAGTTAAGATGGCAACTGTGACACCGTCGACGTAGACCTTTCGGATGGGTTCGCCGCCAGTCGGGCCAGAAAACGGGCCGTTTGGGTCGATCAGGATCCTTTCGTCGCTAGGATGCAGGGATATGGAAGGATCGCTATCCGGTGAGGTCAAAACATCTGGCGGCACAATCGGATCGGTGACGGACGGCGTGTAGATTTGAACTGGCTCACCGTCGAAATCCGGGTCGGCGAAATGGTTCGACGCGCCGCGGAAATCTATCAGTGTGAAGAAATACTTCTTGGTATCCTCGTGGACTCGAGTGCCACGTCCGACAATCTGCTTGAACTCCGTCATCGAGCCCACGTCGCGGTCGAGCACGATAAGGCGGCATGTCTGGGCGTCTACGCCGGTGGACAGCAGCCGCGACGTGGTAACAAGAACGGGGTAAGGCACCTCAGGATCAATGAAGTTTCCCAGCTGTTCCAAGCCCTCTTTGTCACTGCCAGTGATGCGCATGACGTAGCGCTGGTTCTTCTCGACCAGATCGGAATTTTCGTTGATCAGCGCGAGGCGCATGCGAGCGGCATGCTCCTGATCAACGCAGAAGACGATTGTCTTCGCCATCCGGTCACCACTCTCGCGCAGGAACTCAGTGATCTTCTTGGCGACCAGCTTGGTGCGCTCGTCGAGGACCAGGGTGCGGTCAAAATCGCGTGTGTTGTAGATGCGGTCTTCGACTTCCTGACCGTCACGGTCAAGCGTGCCCTGCTCGGGGCGGTAGCCCTGAACGTCGCGATCGATATGGACCTTGATGACTTTGTAAGGCGCGAGGAAGCCGTCCCGAATTCCCTGCTTCAGCGTATAACTGAACACTGGCTGGCCGAAGTAGTCGATGTTCGAAGCGTATTCGGTTTCCTTTGGTGTGGCCGTCATTCCGATCTGGATCGCTCCAGAGAAGTGTTCAAGGATCTCACGCCAGGCAGAATCCTCGGACGCGCTGCCGCGGTGGCATTCGTCGATGATGATCAGGTCAAAGAAGGTCTTGGAGAACTCGCGGAAGATCTTCTGGTGTTCTTCAGGCCCCGTGATTGCTTGATAGAGACCAAGATAAATCTCGTAAGACGGATCGATCCGCCTTTGCCGATCTAAGCCGAGAGGTAGTTCGATGTTCGTGCCGTCAGACCGCTCGATCGTTTTTGATTGGGTCGAGAGCTTCGCCATCTTGCCGGTGAGGGGTCGAAAGTCATTGACCATAGTCTGATCGATGAGGACATTGCGGTCGGCCAGGAAAAGGACGCGCTTGCCCGGAAATGCTTGGCGGTAACGCCAGATGGTCTGGAAGGCGGTATAGGTCTTCCCTGTGCCCGTGGCCATCACCAGTAGGACTCGCTTCTGCCCCTTCGCGATGGCCTCCATCGTGGCGTTGACGGCGTTGATCTGGTAGTAGCGCGGCTCCTTACCACTGCCATCATCGTGGTAATCTTGCAGGACAACCGCACTCTCCTCGGCATCCAATCCCTTCCAGGCGCAGTAGCGCTGCCACAGATCTGCCGGCGACGGGAACTGGTCGAGCTTAAGGTGTCTTTCCTTTGGCTCTGACATGCCGGTGCGGTCGTGAAAAACGAAGCCCGAGCCGTTAGATGCAAATGCAAATGGAAGGTCCAGGATCTCCGCGTATTCGAGCGCCTGCTGGATGCCATCCCCAACAGATCGAGACTGATCTTTAGCTTCGATGACCGCCAACCGGATGTTCGGCTTCACGGCGAGGATGTAGTCCGCCCGCTTCCCCTTGCCGCGGCTGACCAACTTCCCCCGGACGATGATGCGGCCTTTCGTAAAGCTGACTTCTTCACGGATCTGGGTCTGTTCATCCCATCCCGCGCTTCGAAGCGCGGGGGAAATGAACTTCGTGCAAATGTCTCTTTCCGAAAAAGGTTGCGCGTCCATGAACATCCTAACGCACTGAATTTGCAATGCCGTATCAGCGTAGCAGGCGTCGCCAGATCGGGAAAGGACTTATGGTTCGCCTTGCCTCGCTCACTGGGTGCGAGCATGCCCGCGACACCGATCTGCTGATCGATGACACGCAAGAAGAACCTTGGGACCGCAGGATCGGCGGGACCGATTCAGGCCCCGCCGGCGGGGCTTTTAGAGAGGGCCAAAGTCCTTCAATCGCTCCTTGACCAAGGTATACATTCGCTGCCGGTCAGGTATGTCTCGGGGCGTCCGGCGCATGTCTCGCTTACCTTCGCGTCGAAGCACTTTAGCCTTGAACAGGTCATCGGCGGCAGCTCGGCCGATAGCGCCAGGAAAAATCTTCTGCCAAGTCTCAGGTTTCAGATAAATCTGCTGGGCGTCCTCCCAACCGATCTCCGTTCCAGCGGTTACAGCGCCTTTAGTGACAGGAAGCAGGCTGCTGTCGGCCGCCAGGTAGGCTTGAAGTTTTAGGACTGACTTCTCAGCGCACTCGACAGTGTCACCAACCCATCTTTCATGCCAGTCCCGGAAGGCGCCGATCGCAGCAAACTTAGCGTCGCCTGGCTCCCAGCCAGTAAGCCCAAGGCGAGTGGCTAGTTCACCAGAGAGACCTATCAGTGCAAAGCGCTCCGCCACCCGACCTGTGATGCCGTCAGGCTTGTGGTGAAGCTTCGCTAGTGCTTGACCACGGTGGACGTTGACCGCTCGAACCAGCCAGCCTCTGAAGTCGGCATGCTTCTCAGCATATCTCATCAACTCCACAATAAAGCGATGCCCTATTGCGCCGTAGTTCGCGCACGCCGCAGCTTGAATACCGTTTGCGAAACTACCAGGATCTGAGGCTTCATGCAGTTCGTCGAAGACGCCGAAGCGACGTGAATCGGCTTCGATGTCAATCATTCGCACCTCTTGGCCCTCCATGGCGATCAACCCCAGTTTGGCTAGCTGTTCACGAACGCTAACTTCGCCAGATGAGATGAGGGCCACGCGCCAACAAGCGGCTTCGTCAAGATCTGCATCCTTTGTCATCCTCGTTTTTCCCTTGCCGTTGGCCAGCATGTATATGGCCTTGTCGAGCTCTCGAGGCGCGATCTCGCCAATCTCGTCAAGGGGCAGGAGAAGGTCGTTGCGGGAAGCTGCGAGCCCCTCCAGACCGTTGCTGGTTGCACGCCATTGACTGACAAGGCCGGGGCTGCCCCAGACAGATGCAGAAAGGCGAAGCAGCGTTGACTTGCCAGACGATGAAAGACCGCGGAAATGCAGTCCGCCACCCAACATCCCCGAGACCTTCAAGAGCGGCGCCGAGAAGGCGAGCGATGCAGCTAGGACCATCATAGGGTTGTCCCTACACTTCACCCCTACTTCGGTCTTCCAGCTGTCGACAGTGCCGCGGACAATCAGTGATACACTCTGCCGTTGGCTTGCTGACATCAGTGGAAGCACTGGTTTCTGCCCGAGGACCGCGTCGCCAATGATGTATGCCGAAAACTCTTCATCTACCCAACCAGGACGACAGACCGACATCATCCGCTGTTGAGGCTTGGACTGTTGCAGCAGACCTAGAAGGAGTGCCTTCGATTTTCGATCCGGGCCGAGCTGGAGGCCATGGTCTAGAAGTTTCGCGAGAACCTCAGGCCCCTTGCAGGTAATGTCTTCGTTCAGGAGCGGGACCTCTTGCCATTTTCCATCAGGGTTCTTGATCGCGACAAGCACCCCCCATCCTTTGTCATCACCATTGGCGAACCTGGCTTCGACGCGAATAGCCGAGCAGACAAACACCGGTCCTTCGTCACCTGCGGTTAGATAATGAATGCCATCCGGGAAATCCGCATAGTCGTCCGGTAGCCAAGAGTTCAGTGATCGGATAGCGGTCGAGGTTAGCGTTGAAATGGGGCTGTTGGTTGGTGTGAGATCGATAGCGTTCATAGCGTTTCCTATTGATTTGTGCGCCGGAATTGGCATGGCCGTATCGGACACGGCCAGGCGTAGCCGCGTTAGGGAGTGCGATTTCTGAGGGTCGTTTTGGTCCCGATGGTCCCAGTGGTCCCGTCGGTCAGACGGCAGTCGAGACGGGAGCCGCGTTCAAGTTCGCGGCTGCCGCCAATTTCAAGCGATGGGCCTCGTAGTGTTCACGAGCCTTCTCGGTGATCGAGTGCGATTTCCAGACGAGGTCGCTTTCATCACGAACAGAGAGATTCTTTTTCGTGCGCCGAAGATCCGTTGTAATGTAGTTGGACCAGCCGTTTGCGTTGTAGATGGCCCGTGAGGCGAACTGCCGGGAGCCACTATGCCCGGCTACATTTCCAACAGCCCGTCGCATTGCCTTTTGGATTTCTTTTGTGGGAATGCCGCCCTGGATAATCACACCGTGCAGATGCGGTCGTCCCTCCCTGGTAATCTCCAGAATCAAAAGAATAGGTAGTCTATTCAGATTCACCTTCGACAGCTCTTCGTTCATCCGTTTCGCGATGGCACGCTTTGGACTGCTACTTGCGAGCACATACCCTTCAAACTCAGGGGACATGTTCAACGTTACAGCTTGCCCGTTCTGTTTTCCCGCGAAGCGGACGATTTCCCCCACCTTTTGCCAGTAGGAAAGCTTCGTCCAAGTAGGGAGTGTTGGTGAATATGCGTAAGTAACTTTGACGTTCCGCTTCGTGGTCATGATGTGGTTCCTTGAGTGGGTGAGGTGGTTCGTGGTGGGGAGATGTGTGTGTCGCTGGTGGGATTGGTGGGGTGCTGAGAGGGTTACAGTCTGCAACTAGACAAAGATCGGGCGTGAGTTCTCATGCCCCTGAAAACCAGGGGGATTCAGGGAAGAAAGAGGTGTCAGGTGGTGGACATTATTTGATCCGGCAGGCTGAGTTCCTGCTCGGCTGGATTGGGCTCGTGTGAAGGCATCAAGTCGCCAGCTTGTCAGTGGGACCGTGGGACCAGATGTGGTTGAGATGTTGCGCTAGGTCTGGCTCACGGCCTGACTCTAAGCTTACCCAGGTTTGACCCTGCCCTTGGCCGTATCGAGACTGACCAGATGCCGGACTGCCTTAGCCGTGAAGTCCGGCTCATCTACTGAGAGCAGCCTGGAGAGCCGTCGCAAGGCGTGTATGTCGATATCCGCCACTCTCCCACCAGCGATCGCCTCGACCCACGCTTTCGGCGCTCCTATGGCCTCTGCGAGGTCAGTGGTTCGGGTGTCAAGCGTCGCGATGGCTTTGCTGAGCGCTATGTCAAAGGGAATGTCCGGGCGCTCGAATAGAGCAGCAGTGGCCATCCCGGACTGCGTCGTCTCTTCCGCTCGGTTCGGCACAAAGCCACGCCGGCCAGATAGCCAGGGGAGCGCTTCTTCGAAGCTCAGCATCGCGCTCCGATCATCGTCGCGGCGACTGCCTCCGGAGCCAGTGCGGGTCAGGTCAAGTTTGATGCCTTCCTTGCTAAGGGAGGTGCGAACAGCAGGAACCGTCATGTTTGTCAGAAGCGCCAACTCGCGCACTGAGAGGCCGATCCCGAAGTCTGGATTGTAGAGGTTCCAGCGCGCCCGAAAGGTCTCAAGGACCCTTCGCAGCGGGAAGTCGTGGTAAATGGAGAGGGGTGAGGGCTCACCGTTCATATCTGAGTGGGGAAAGCCTGGAAGCACAGCGCAGTCGACTTCATAATGATCTTCAGAACTTGCAAGTTCCCAGCCATCAAGCTGGTAGGCGTAGTTGTATGCATTTCGGGCAAGTGAGTGCAGCCGGTGGCGATGGATGGGAAGTGACTTCAGAACTTGTGCGTGCTTGTCGGCACCTCCTTCTGCTTGCACTTCATCCAGCAGATCCGGATCGATGCCCAGGTAGAGCTTTTCGAGCTCGGGGGAGTGTGGCCCAAGACATTGGAGGAGAGAGTGCTGACACATGATGGCCGCGCGAACTTGGTCTTCGATTTCACCCCAGTGGTAGGGGACATGTTTCGGTGTGCTTGTCATCGGTGCTCTCCGTCGCTTCCTGATACAAGTAACATATCTGGATTATCATTTCGTGCAATAGTGATTTTGCTATCACAGTGATATTATCTTGTCCGAGCGCGCAGTTAGCTTTTCTGCTAATTTTCCTAATAGACGCAGCTTCTGTCTGCGCGTTTAGCGAAATTACTAATTTTGTTGCGTTGGCCGCTCTTTGTGTTTACATTTTAGCAATGAAGCTAAATGGACAAACTTCATGATCATTGGCAGCTCGACGGACCTAGGCAGGTTCATCCGGAGCAGACGTGAGACCCTGGGAATCCTGCAAGGAGACCTTGCAAGCAGTGCTGGGATATACCCGGCCAACCTCTCGAAGATCGAGCGGGGAACCGCAACGGCGACACTCGACACCTACCTGCGCCTCTGCAAGGCGCTCGGGATCGATCTTATGGCTGAGCCGCGGGCATGAGGATGGATGTCTGGATCGAGACCCACGAAACGCCTGTGGGCGTTCTCTCGAGGGACGACAACAAGGCTCTGACGTTCACATATGCCGAAGGAGCCGGCCGGGCTCACCAGCTGTCGCTCTCCCTCCCAATCAGGAAAGAGCCGTTCTCCGACGGGGAGTGCCGCGGATACTTCGCCAATCTCCTCTTCGAAGGACCGCAGCTCGAACTTGTCCTGGACAGCTTTAAGCTCGATCGCGGCGATGTAGGAGCGCTACTTTGGCATCTTGGGGCGGACTGCCCTGGTGCAATCTCGGTTACGCCAGAAGGCACAGGCCCTGGGAAGACGCCCGGTCTATTTCCAGACGACTATGAACTACTCACGGAAGAAAGGTTGCACGCGATTGTCCTCTCACTCCACCTGCACCGGCGATTGCCCGACGACGAGCGGGACCCTTCGCCAGTGGCCGGTGTTCAAGGCAAGATTGCTGTGCTCGAGAATGAGGGCCAGTTCTACCTACCCATTGCAAACTCACGTGCGCCGACAACCCACATCCTGAAAATCTCTCCTGTCGATGATCCACAGATCACCCGTCACGAAGTTGCTTTGCTGAAGATCGCTGAAGCCTGCGGAATTCGGGTCGCGGGCTGCAGGGCCTTGGAATTTGACTTAAAGGGCAGGAAGATCAACACAATCCTGTCGACACGGTTTGACAGGATATTCAGCGGCGCCGGTTCCGAAGCTCAGATTACGAGGACTCATAGCGAGGATTTCTGCCAGGCACTCGGCTTGCCGCCCACCCTGAAATACGAAAGAAACAGCGTGAACCCGGCAAACAGCTTTTCAGCCGCGGCCGTGGCAAAGATCGTGGAGCAGGCTTCTGTGCCCACCATCTTCCAGCGGGACTTTCTGCAGCAGACACTCTTCAATCTGCTCGTGGGTAACTCCGACAACCATGGGAAGAATTCGTCAGTGATCCACGTTGCTGGGGGCACTTCGCTCGCGCCGCTCTATGACGTTGTGCCGGTTTTCATGGATCAGAAGGTGACGCACCAACTGGCCTTCCGCCACGGAGAAGCTGAGTTCGCTGAGGATTTCACAACCGAGAATCTCAAGCGGCTTCTTGCGGACCTTGGATTCGGCAGGCCACAGATCGGACGGAGCGTGAAGCAGATTGCGGCCCTGGCCGCAGCGATCGCGGCCGCCTCTGAGGATCAGGCGCCGAAAGACTTGGCGGACGGTCTGCACGCTCAGGCCAAGGTTGTCGAGGCAGCACTCGAGGCAGACTTCGGCTTGCCAGAACGGGACCACTACGACCGAATCTCGCGAGATGATCGGCCTGAGAGCGCAGGAGGATGGGGAGGCTTCAGTTGATCTGCAGACGCAGGTAGTGTCGAGCTATCCGGCGCCTCCAAAAGGGCAGCAATCTGAACCCAGAATTATTCCCATTTTCATGTTGCAAGACCCAACGTAAGTTATTGATTTTTATAGGGACCCATGGAATTCAATCCTCTCTTGCAGCACCATCTATCGCCTTGATCTAAAGAAGAACTCTATCCGCAGGCCGTGATGCCAGTGTGGCGTCAGTTTCCATGCC
>LNFM01009262.1_pt1 | contig 14443 bp, 14 predicted proteins | sample 596031 | NCBI WGS metagenome assembly LNFM01 (sample SAMN04254537, study PRJNA301005) | activated carbon metagenome | isolation source: dual media filters at the Ann Arbor, Michigan drinking water treatment plant | place: USA: Ann Arbor
AGATCAACGCGCAGAACTGCGTGCACTGCAAGACCTGCGACATCAAGGACCCGACGCAGAACATCGTCTGGGTCACGCCCGAAGGCGGCGGCGGGCCGAACTACAGCGGGATGTAAGACGCTAACACGTCAAAGAGAACGGGGCCCGGCTTTGCGCCTGGGCCCCGTTTCTTTTCTGTCGGTCAGTCTGGTGTGCCGGGCGCTCCCGCGCCCAGGCTACGACACTCAGCGCTGCGCCGTCGCGTAAGCCGAAGGTGCCACCGCCGCCATGGCGCGGAAGGCCGGTTTCGCAAACAGGTAACCCTGCATCAGGCGGATGCCGTTGTCGTAGAGCCAGTCGCGCTCGCCCGGGGTCTCGATGCCCTCGGCAATGACCTGGATGTCCAGCTCCTCGCAAAGGCGCACCAGGCTGTGCACGATCGCCTGGCGCGCCCGGTTGGCCTGGACGTTGCGGATCAGGTCCATGTCGATCTTGATCATGTCGGGCTGGAAATCCGACAGCAGTTTCATGCCGGCATAACCGGCGCCGAAGTCGTCGATGGCGGTCTTGAAACCGCAACGCTTGTACTCGCGCAGGATCTCGGCAAACCAGGGGCCGTCGTCCACGCGTTCGCCTTCGGTGACCTCGAAGATGATGCGGTCCAGCGGGAAGTTGTGCACGCGCGCAGCCTCCAGCGTGGTGCGTATGCACACCTCGGGTTTGTAGATGGCGTTGGGCAGGAAATTGATGGAGAGGGGTTGCTGCATCCCCAGCTCGCTGGCGCCCTTGATCGCCTTGACCCGGCAGGCCTGGTCGAAGCGGTAGCGGTTGTGCTCGTCCACCTGCGACAGCACGGTCATCGCGCCCTCGCCGGCGGGGCCACGCACCAGCGCTTCATGCGCGAAGACCGCCTTGCGGTCCAGGTCCACGATGGGCTGGTACGCGTAATCAAACTGGAAACCCACGCGCTCGGCCTTGCCGCAGTCCTCGCAATCGCGGGGCGTACCGGCCAGGGGCGTGAATCCGACGGGGAAGGTGGGATTGGCTCTGGAGGTAGGGAGATCGCTCATGCCTCTTATTTTGCCACCTCCAAAACCCCCAAGGTCTTGTCCGGGCTCAAGGATTGCCGAGATAGTCCCGCTTGCCGATCTCCACCCCGTTGTGCCGCAGGATGGCGTAGGTGGTGGTGACGTGGAAATAGAAATTGGGCACGGCGTGGCCGAGCAGGAACTGCATGCCGGTGTAGCGGGTTTCCTTGTCCCCGCGCTTGATGACGATCTCCTTGTCTTCCGTGCCGTCGATCTGTGTGGGCTGGAAGGTCTGCAGGTAGGCCACGGTCTTGGCGATGCGGGCCTTGAGTTCGGCCAGGGACTTTTCCGTGTCGTCGTAGACCGGGATCTCCACACCGGCCAGGCGTGCGACCAGGCCCTTGGCCGTGTCGGTGACGATCATGACCTGGCGGGCCATGGGCAGCATGTCGGGGTAGAGGCGAAAGCCGGTGAGCGCCGTCTCGTCGAGCTTCTTCGTGTCCACATGGGCCTGTGCCTTGTCCAGGATGGCCGAGAGGTTGCCGAGGATGTTGATGAAACGCGGCACGCTGGCCTGGTACATGGAAAGGGTCATGGGGGTCTCCGGGGTGATGACGATAAGACAGCGCGCATTGTGGAGCCCGCCTGCCGCATCTGCTGGCGCAAGGGCATTGCCCGGATCGGTTCAGGGCTTGACGGCGCGCAGGGCGAGATTGAGCCGGTCCACCACGGCGGCCCAGTTCGCGTCGGCCTGAAGCTGCTCGCGCAGCAGCGCGGCCTGTGCGGGTGTCCAGAAGCCGGCATCTTCAAGCCGGGTCGCGGGGTTGAGGGGCGTATGGCTCTGGATGAAGGCGGCGATGTCTTTCACATCACTGGGCAAGCCCAGCTGCGCGAACAGTTCGCAAAACTCGGTGTACTGAGGCGTCATGTCCGGTTTCCTTTCAGGGTCCGCTCGGCAGTGCAGGCGGTACGGTGCGTATTGAACTCGCATATTGCGCTGCGCACAATGACAGGTGTGTAATGAACCCTCGCACCAAGGGAGCACCACCATGCCTGCTACCGCGTCCTCAGCCGCCACACGCACCGAGCACGACAGCTTCGGCCCGATCGAGGTGCCCGGCGATCGGCTCTGGGGCGCGCAGACCCAGCGCTCGCTGGCCTACTTCGACATCTCCACCGAGCGCATGCCGATGGAGATCGTGCAGGCGCTGGCCCTGGTCAAACTGGCCTGCGCCCGTGTGAACCTGGAGCTGGGCCTGCTGGCGCCCGACAAGGCCATGGCCATCGCGAGCGCGGCGCAGGAGGTGCTGGACGGCGAGCACTACGCCGAGTTCCCGCTCTCGGTCTGGCAGACCGGCTCGGGCACGCAAAGCCACATGAACATGAACGAGGTACTGGCCAATCGCGCCTCCGAACTGCTGGGCGGTGCACGCGGCGCCAGCCGGCTGGTGCACCCGAACGACGACGTGAACCTGGGCCAGTCGTCCAACGACGTCTTCCCCACGGCCATGCACCTGGCAGCGGCGCAGGGTATCTCCGTGGGGCTGCTGCCGGCGCTGGCCCACCTGCACCGGACCTTGACGGCCAAGGCCGCGGCCTTCGGTGACATCGTGAAAATAGGCCGCACCCACCTGCAGGACGCCACGCCGCTGACGCTGGGCGACGAGTTCTCGGGCTACGCGGCGCAACTGGCGCAGGCCAGGGCCCACATCAACGCCACGCTGGCCGCGCTCTACCCGCTGGCCATCGGCGGTACGGCCGTGGGCACGGGCCTGAACACCCACCCCGACTTCGGCGCCCGGGTAGCGGCCGAACTGGCGCGCGGCGCGCAGCTGCCCTTCACCGGCGCCCCCAACAAATTCGCAGCACTCGCCGCGCACGACGGCCTGGTGGCCATGCACGGTGCGCTGAAGACGCTGGCGGTGGCGCTTATGAAGATCGCCAACGATGTGCGCTGGCTGGCCTCGGGCCCGCGTGCTGGCCTGGGCGAGATCAGCCTGCCGGAGAACGAGCCGGGCAGCTCCATCATGCCGGGCAAGGTGAACCCCACGCAGTGCGAGGCGCTCACCATGCTGTGCTGCCAGGTCATGGGCAATGACGTGGCCATCGGTATCGGCGGCGCTTCGGGCAACTTTGAACTCAACGTCTACAAACCCCTGATCGCCCACAACCTGCTGCAGAGCATCCGCCTGCTGGCCCAGGGCATGGCCAGCTTCGACGAACATTGCGTGCAGGGCATCGAGTCGCGGCGAGAGCGCATCCAGGCGCTGCTGGACAGTTCGCTGATGCTGGTCACCGCCCTGACCCCGCACATCGGCTACGACCGCGCCGCAGCCATCGCCAAGCGCGCGCACCATGAGGGCTGCACGCTGCGCGAGGCGGCGCTGGCACAGGGCGACGTGAGCGCAGCCGACTTCGACCGCTGGGTGCAGCCGGCCGACATGGTGCGGCCGCGCAGCTGAACAGCCTCACGCTGAATGCCCTTGGGTCTTCCAGGGCCATGGGGCACGAAACGGCGCGAGCTTGCGCCAAATCAAGAAAGGGTTATTCGCTCCTCTTTCTAATCACTCTCATCGCAACACAGGAGTGAACGAGATGAACGCCCGACTGGAAACCACCGTCCCCGACACGCTGAGCGCCGACCAGGCCATCGGCCAGATCGCCGTGCAGCTGCCTGGCGCCACCGCCGTCTTCCGCCGCCTCAAGCTGGACTTCTGCTGCGGCGGCCAGATCAGCCTGCGCCAGGCCGCGAACGACAAGGGTCTGAACCTGCCCGCGCTGCTGGAGGAGCTGGGCACGCTGCAGCGCCCGCGCGCCCTGCCCGAGGCCATCGAAGCTGCGGCGCTGATAGACCACATCCTGGCCCGTTACCACGAGGTGCACCGCGCCCAGCTGCCCGAGCTGATCCGCATGGCGCGGCGTGTGGAGGCCGTGCACCGCGAGAACCCGGAGGTGCCGCACGGGCTGGCCGATTTCCTGGAGCACATGGAGCAGGAGCTGCTCGCGCACATGATGAAGGAGGAGCAGGTGCTGTTCCCCATGCTCAAGGCGGGCGGCAACGCCTTCGTGGTGAACCCCATCACGATGATGCGGCATGAGCACACCGACCACGGCGAAGCCCTGGAGCGCCTGGCCACACTGACAAACGACGCCACCCCGCCCGAGGGCGCATGCAACACCTGGCGTGCGCTCTACGCCGGCATCGCCCAACTCAGCGAAGACCTGATCAACCACATCCATCTGGAGAACAATGTGCTGTTCCCGCAGTTCGAGACGCCACAGCCGGCGCAGGGTTGCGGCGCGGCTTGCGCCTGCGGCTGAAGTCCGCTCCGCGCCCCGTCGGCCCCGCCGCTGGCCCAGGGCGCGTGCATGGGTTAACCTTGCTTCCAGCACGACGACCCATGTCCATCCAGTTTCTGATCTTCGGCCAACACCTCGCGCGCAGCACGCGCGGGCGGCCCTGCGCGCCTCCAGCTCGCAGCTGAACGCCCACGTGGCGTGCTCCGCACGCCAGCCGATCATTTATCTGGAGACCTCTCATGGCTGACCTGTTCGACAACCCCATGGGCCTGTGCGGCTTCGAGTTCGTGGAATTCGCCTCGCCCACCCCCAACACCCTGGAACCGCTGTTCGAGAAGATGGGCTTCTCGCTGGTGGCGCGCCACCGCAGCAAGGACGTGCTGCTGTACCGCCAGGGCCACATCAACTTCATCGTCAACCGCGAGCCGCGCAGCCTGGCCGGCTACTTCGCCGCCGAGCACGGCCCCAGCGCCTGCGCCATGGCCTTTCGCGTGCGCGACTCCCACAAGGCCTACGCGCGTGCGCTGGAGCTGGGCGCGCAACCGGTCGAGGTGCCCACCGGCCCCATGGAGTTGCGCCTGCCGGCGATCAAGGGCATCGGCGGGGCGCCCTTGTACCTGATCGACCGTTTCGAGGACGGCAAGAGCATCTACGACATCGATTTCGAATTTCTGGAGGGTGTGGACCGGCATCCGCGCGGTCACGGCTTCCAGGTGATCGACCACCTGACGCACAACGTCTACCGCGGCCGCATGGCCTTCTGGGGCGCCTTCTACGAGCGCATCTTCAACTTCCGCGAGATCCGCTACTTCGACATCAAAGGCGAATACACGGGCCTGACCAGCCGCGCCATGACGGCGCCCGACGGGCTGATCCGCATCCCGCTGAACGAGGAGTCGGGCCGGGGCACGGGGCAGATCGAGGAGTACCTGATGAAGTTCAGCGGCGAAGGCATCCAGCACATCGCCCTGCTGACCGACAACCTGCTCGAGAGCGTGGACGCGCTGCAGCTCGCCGGCATCCCGCTGATGACGGCGCCCAACGACATCTATTACGACATGCTGGCCGAACGCCTGCCCGGCCACGGCGAGCCGGTGGCCGAGCTGCAGGCGCGCGGCATTTTGCTGGACGGTTCCACCAGGGACGGCCGGCCGCGCCTGCTGCTGCAGATCTTCTCCGAGACACTGCTGGGCCCGGTGTTCTTCGAGTTCATCCAGCGCAAGGCCGACGAGGGCTTTGGCGAGGGCAACTTCAAGGCCCTGTTCGAGAGCCTGGAACGCGACCAGATCCGCCGCGGGGCGCTCAAGGTGGGGGACTGAACGAGGAGTTCAGGCCTGTGCCTGCTGCTGGACCAGCCAGTCCTGCAGCGGCACCGGCCGCGCGTACAGGTAACCCTGCAGGCTGGGACAGCCACTGCGCAAGAGGTAGTCGGCCTGGGCCTGGGTTTCCACGCCTTCGGCCACCACGTGCAGGGAGAAGTTGCGTGCAATCGATAGCACGGTTTCGACGATGCCGCGGGCGTGCGCATCGTCGGGCAGGCCCTGCACGAAGCTGCGGTCGATCTTGAGCTCGTACAGCGGCATGCGGTTCAGATACGCCAGGCTGGAGTAGCCGGTGCCGAAGTCGTCGATGGAAAAGCGGATGCCCAGCGCCGCCAGCTCGCGCATGCGCGCCAGCATGGTCTCGACGTTGTCCACCATGTGGCCTTCGGTCACCTCGAAGATGAGCCGGTTGGCCGGGGCGCTGGTCTCGGCCAGCACACGGCGCACTTGGTCGACGAAATCGCCCTCGCGCAACTGGCGCGGGCTGATGTTGATGGACAGGGGCATGGTGTGCCCCGCCTGCGCCAGCGTGACCAGCATGCGGCAGCCCTGCACCAGCACCCAGTGCCCCAGCTCCAGGATCAGGCCGGTCGATTCGGCCAGCGGGATGAACTGAGCCGGCGACACGAAACCGCGTACGGGGTGCTTCCAGCGCAGCAGCAGTTCTGCGCCGCAGGGCCGCCCGGCTGCATCGACCTGGGTCTGCAGGTGCATGGCAAGCTGCTGCTGGGCGATGGCGTGCTTGAGATCGGATTCCAGCGCCAACCGCTCTTGTACCTCGGCATGCATGGCAGGCTCGTAGAAGGCGATGGCATTGCGGCCCGAGGCCTTGGCGCGGTACATGGCGGTATCGGCCTCGCGCAGCAGGTCGTCCACCGAACGGCTCGTCGGCGTGAGCAGGGTCACGCCGATGCTGCAGCCCGAGGCATAGACTTGGTGCGCCAGCTCCACCGGCTGCTGCAGGGCCTTGCGGATCTTCTCGGCCACGCCCAGCGCGATCAGGCTGGCCTCGTGCTTGTCGCTGCCCACCTGGGGCAGCAGGATCACGAATTCATCGCCGCCGATGCGCGCCACCGTGTCCTGCTCGCGCAGCAGGCTGCGCAGGCGTTCGGCCACCCGTTGCAGCAGGGCATCGCCCACGGCATGGCCGCTGGCGTCGTTGACGTTCTTGAAGTGGTCCAGGTCCAGGAACAGCACGGCGGTGCAGTCGTCCGAGCGCTGCGCGGTGTGCAGCGCCACGGCCAGCCGGTCCATCAGCAGGCGCCGGTTGGGCAGGTCCGTCATGGGGTCGTAGAAGGCCAGGCGATGGATGCGCGCCTCGTTTTCACGACGCTCGGTGATGTCGACGAAACTCACCCGCAGCTCACGGCGCCGGTCCGAGGGCATCTGCAGCAGGTTCATCTCGCACAGCACGTCGGCGCCGCCCGCCACGGGCCGCACGCGGCATTCCTGCACCACGTGCTGCCCTCGCGGCAGGGTGTCCAGGGTGGTGGCGAGGAAGCGCTGCACCGACATCCCGTCGGGCTGGGCTGCGTCCGGCGCGAAGAAGCGCAGCAGGTCGGAGTGCAGGATGTCCGCACGCGGGCAGGCAAACAGCACTTCCGCATTGCGGTTGGCTTCCACACACAGTCCCGAGTCCAGGTCGTACACGACGATGGCCTCGGGCGCGTGCTCCACCAGCATCTTGACGCTGGCCTCGCTCAGCCGGGCCTGCTGCTCAGCCACGCGCCGGCGCCGGTTCTGCAGGGTCAGGGTCACCACCATGCCCGACAGCACCAGCAGCGCGATGCCGGTGCCCAGCACCAGGACACGGTGCTCCTGGTACAGGCTGGGCGGCCGGTTGATGATGACACTGTCGGGTGGCAGGACCGAGGTGTCGGCGCCCCAGCGCTGCAGCTGCGCCCAGTCGAACATGGGCACGCTGCGGCTGGGCAGCGGGGTGACCGCATCCTGCAGCTGCAGCCGGCCCAACACGATGTCATGACCCAGGCGCGCGGCGCGCTCGCCCTCGGTGCCGATGGCGTACATCATGCCGCCCACGCTGGACTCGACGCCGAATTTGGTATCGAAGAGGTAGAAGGTGGGCACGCTGGTCACGCGCGAGAACGCCACGCCGACATCGGCCGAGCTGAAGGTCTTGCCGGTGGCGTCGCGGTTGAAGGTGGTGCGCAACACGATGGTGCCAGGCTGCAGCTGGGCCAGGCGCTGCAGGATCTGCTCGTGGCTCAGCTCGTTGGTGTAGTCGAACTGCAGCCGCCCCTGCCAGCGCGGCGCCAGCGCTTCAAGCTCGCGCCGCGCCGCCAGGTCCGGCACGCCGGCGCCGCCCAGCACCAGCACCTTGCGGGTGGCAGGAAAGAGCTGGAGGGCGAGGTCCAGGGTACCGGCGTAGTCGAAGCTGACGTCCTGGCGCAGGAAGCGCCGCCCGCTCTGGCTGGCCTGCATGTCGCTGATGGAGGCGTTGGAGGCGATCACGGGCGCCGCCGGGCTCAGGGTCGGCAGTTCTTCGAGCAGGAAATTGAGCGGCGTCTGCTGGAAGGTGACGATCAGGTCCAGCGAGCGGTTCGCGTATTTGTGCAGCAGCAGTTCACGGCTGAGCTTGCGGTAGGCCGGATCCGGGTTGCGCGCCAGGTCCAGGTATTCCACGTAGACCTTCTCGACCGGCATGCCCAGACCGCGCCAGGTGGCCACGAAGCTGGCGACATAGGCATCCACACCGGGCCGGCCATAACCGGGCTGCAACAGCAGCAGCACCTGCTTGCCGGCATCTGCTGCCGGACCGGGCGCCTGGGCCGGCACCTGGCCCGCGGCGCCAACCAGCACCCAGGCCAGCAGCAGGCTGCGGCGCAGGGACGGACAAATACACAGGCGGGCGAGGCGGACGATACCCATGGTGGCAATGGTACATGGAGCCTGCGGCCCGCTCAGGCCGCGGTCAGCACCCGGTTGCGGCCCTGGTCCTTGGCCAGATAGAGGGCCACGTCGGCCTGTTTGAGCAGGGCCTCGGCCTGCTCGGCACGCTGCACCAGGCCCGAGGCCACGCCGATGCTGACGGTAACCACGGGAGCGACCGGTGAATGTTCGTGCGGCATGCCCTGGGCCTGGACGGCGGTGCGGATGCGTTCGGCGACGACCCGCGCCTCGGCCGCCGTCGCACCGGGCAGCACGAGCACGAACTCCTCGCCGCCGTAGCGCGCCACCAGTTCGCCGGAGCGGCGCACCTCGGCTGCCAGGAGGGCCGCCACCTGGCGCAGGCAGACGTCTCCCGCCTGGTGGCCGTAGTGGTCGTTGTAGGCCTTGAAGTGATCCACGTCGATCAGGGCCAGGGCCAGCGGCAGGCCCATGCGGGCCGCGCGCTGCCACTCGGCCTCCCAGACCTCGTCGAAACGGCGCCGGTTGGCCAGGCCGGTCAGCGCATCGGTGCTGCTGAGCGCGGCCAGCTGTTCGTTGGCGGCCTGCAGCTCGGCCGTGCGCTCGCGCACGCTGGTCTCCAGCTGCTCGTTGGCGGTCTCTATGGTCTGCTGCAGGCGCGCCTGCTCGGCCACCTCGCTGCGCAGGCGGCGCGAGAACATCAGGCCCACCCAGATCAGCAGGGCCAGAGCGGCCAGGCGCAGGCCGTAGGTCAGCTGGCGCATCTGCTCCAGGCTGCGGGCGCGTTCGGCCAGTTCGTCGCTCAGCGCGCTGATGACGGATTCGGTGGTGATCTCGTAGATCTTCTTGGCCAGCACGTAGTCTTCCTCGAAGAGCACGGCGCGCGCCCGGGGCCAGTTGCCCGCGCGCATGTGGCGCAGCGAGCGCGCCTCGGTGGTGCGCAGGCCCTGCTGCAATTCGAGCAGGACGGAGATGTCGCCCGAGAGTTCCAGCTCGCGGCTGAGTTCGGCGACGGCGCCGACCGTGGTGGTGAGCTGTTCATTGACGCTGTCGTAGCGGCTCACGCGCAGCAGCTTCTGCTCCAGCACGGCGCTGCTGAGCAGGCTGGTGAGCTCCTGCTCCAGGCGCACGATGCGTTCCAGGCGCGTGCTGATGCCCAGGTGGCGCACGTGCATGTCCTCGTTGCGCACATCGACATACAGCCCCAACACAAAGGTCAGGACCAGGATGGCCACGGCGATGTAGGTACTGCCCAGATATCTCATGTTTGAGTTCTTGTGAGACGCCTCCCCGAAAGCGCCAAAGCCATTTTTGCAGGCCCGGGCGGCGGCGGCGAAAAATTTATCGGCACAAATGCGCAATACCGGGTACAATTCACGCGTTGCTGCAACTTGCTTACCTTTGCAGCAGCTGTTGTCTGACTTGGTTCGCGGCACCTACAAGCCGCCCGCCTCACCCTCTGGCCGTCCTACCGGCCCTCGGTTGTCAAACTCCCCTTCTCTGCGGCGAGCCCTATCCCCGGTCTGTATTTCTTTCCCTGGACCGGATACCCGAGCGGCGTGTGCCGCAACGTCCAGCCCCTGGGCTGACGGTTTACCCTGATCCTTGTACGCGCGACGATACGCGCGCCTTTGTAGTTTTGATGAATACCACCCCAGAAAAAGCATTCTCGGTGGGCAAGTACCTTGTCTCACCCCTAACCCGAACCACTGAGTCGGGCCAATACACGGCATCCGTGTCCATCCGTAGCGGCAGCGGTCGCGGCACCTCAGACCGTGTGTACCGTTTCGTTCCGGAATTCGACACCCGCGAAGGTGCCCTGCAGTACGCCGTGGCCGAAGGCCACAGCTGGCTGCAACAGCGCCAGTGCGCCGCCTGACCCCCCATCACTGTCACATACCACGAGGAAATCCCCATGGCCAAGGAAGAACTGATCGAAATGGAAGGCAAGGTTGACGAAGTCCTGCCCGATTCGCGCTTTCGCGTGACGCTGGACAACGGCCACTGCCTGATCGCCTACACCGGCGGCAAGATGCGCAAGCACCACATCCGTATCCTGGCGGGCGACAAGGTGTCGCTGGAACTGTCGCCCTATGACCTGGGCAAGGGCCGCATCACCTTCCGCCACCTCCCTCCCCGCACCGGCGGCGCTCCTGCGCCCGCACGGCGCACGTTTCGTTGACAGCCCATCCGGACTGTCATTCCCCTGCGTCACAAGTTGCATTGCGACCCACGGCGCGTTTTTAGAAAGGCTCAATCATGAGCAGCAAACTTTATGTCGGTAACCTGTCCTACTCGGTGCGGGACGACGATCTTCAACAAAAATTCGGTGAGTTTGGCGGCGTTCAGTCGGCCAAGGTCATGATGGACCGCGACAGCGGCCGCTCCAAGGGCTTCGGCTTCGTGGAAATGTCCAGCCCGGCAGAAGCCGAAGCTGCGATCCGCGGCATGAACGGCCAGAACGTTGACGGCCGCGACATGGTCGTGAACGTTGCCCGTCCGATGGAACCCCGCACCGGTGGTGGTGGCGGTTTCGGCGGCGGTGGCGGCGGCCGTCGTGAAGGCGGTGGCGGCGGTGGTGGTGGTTACGGCGCTGGCCGCACCAACCGCTACTAAGCCCTGCGCTTACAGCTGAAAAACCGGCCTTCGGGCCGGTTTTTTCATGCCTGCGCCACTTTCAGCCGGGCGGGTAAGATCACGCCCTCGTTAACGGAGTAACAGCAATGATCAGGTTCAGCGACGAACACGTGTGGGTGCGGGTGGAAGGCGATACCGGTGTGGTGGGCATCACCGTGCACGCGCAGGACACGCTGGGCGACATTGTCTTCGTGGAACTGCCCGCGGTGGGCAAGGTGCTGGCGGCCGGCGAGATCGCCGGTGTGGTCGAGTCGGTCAAGGCTGCGGCCGATGTCTATGCCCCGGTCAGCGGCACCGTGACCGAGGTCAACGAGGCCCTGCGCGGCGATCCGTCCCTGGCCAACAGCGAGCCCCTGGGCTCGGGCTGGTTCTACAAGCTCAAGCTCACACATCCACAGGAACTCGACGCGCTGATGGACGAAACGGCCTACGCCACGTTCAGCGCCTGATCCGGGCCCGGCGGGCTGCGGACCCTGTCTTCATCCTGTCATCTTGCTGACTTAAAAACAGGGGTGGTACCGGTCGTTCGACCGGTGTTTTTCCACCTTTCGGTACAGCAGCATCATGGCCAAAGACTTCTCCAGCATGGAGGACAGCAACCGCTCCTCCAACCCCAGCATCCACGACATTTCCAAGCCGAGCCGCCGCATGGTGCTGCAGGGCGGCCTGGGCGCGGCCGTCAGCCAACTGCTGGCCCCGCTGGCCGGTGCCTCGGCTCTGGCCGGCTGTGCCAGCATGGGCAGCGGACCGCTGCTGGGCTTCAAGAGCGTGCCGCTGTCGACGGCCGACGCCATCGTGGTTCCCGAGGGTTACAGCGCGCAGGTGATCGCGCCCTGGGGCGACCCGGTCGGCCTGTCGGGCGAGAACCCGGCCTTCCAGGACGATGCCTCCAACAGCGCCGCGCAGCAGGCCGCGCAGATGGGCATGCACCATGACGGCATCCACTACTACCCGATCGAGGGTTCGTCGAGCGGCCTGCTGGTGATGAACCACGAGTACACCGATGACGGCCTGCTCTTTCCCGACGGCATGCAGAACTGGAGCGCCGAGAAGGTGCGCAAGTCGCAGGCCGCGCACGGTGTGTCCGTCATCGAGGTGACCCGCAAGGGCACGCAGTGGGAAGTGGTGCGACCCTCGCCCTGGGCACGCCGCATCACGGCAGCCACCCCCATGGCGCTGTCGGGCCCGGCCGCCGGCCACGCGCTGATGCGCACCAGCGCCGACCCGGTGGGCCAGCGCGTGCTGGGCACGCTCAACAACTGCGGCAGCGGCATCACCCCCTGGGGCACCTACCTCACCTGCGAAGAGAACTTCATCAACTACTTCAGCGGCGGCGACACGCCCAGCGCGCATGAGCGGCGCTGGGGCCTGCGCAAAGGTGGCGCCGGCTACCGCTGGCACGAGCATGACGCACGCTTCGACGCCACCAAGGAGCCGAACGAGCCCAACCGCTTCGGCTGGGTGGTCGAGATCGATCCCCACAACCCCAGCTCCACGCCCGTCAAGCGCACCGCCCTGGGACGCTCCGTGCACGAGGGCGCCACGGTGGCCGTGACGAAAGACGGCCGCGCCGTGATCTACATGGGCGAGGACGCCCGCTTCGAATACATCTACAAGTTCGTCAGCCGCGACCGCATCCAGCCCGGCGGCGCCCGCGCCAACGCCGAACTGCTGGACCACGGCACGCTCTACGTGGCCAAATTCAATGACGACGGCAGCGGACTGTGGCTGCCGCTGACGCACGGCCAGGGCCCGCTGACCGCGGCCAACGGTTTTGCCGACCAGGGCGAGGTGCTGATCAAGAGCCGCCAGGCCAGCGACCTGCTGGGCGCGACCAAGATGGACCGCCCCGAGTGGATCGACGTGGACAAGAACGGCTGGGTCTACTGCACCCTGACCAACAACAGCAACCGGGGTGTGGGCAAGAACCCGGGCCTGGATGCGATGAACCCGCGCGCCAACAACAGCATGGGCAACATCATCCGCTGGAAGGAAGACGGTGACTTCCACGCCACCTCGCTGAAGTGGAACCACTTCGTGCTGGCCGGCGACCCGGCGAATGCGCGCGCCGAGGCCCGCGGCAACATCAAGGGCGACCTGTTCGCCTGCCCCGATGGCCTGTGGACCGATGCACGTGGTGTGCTGTGGATCCAGACCGACATGTCGACCTCGGCCATGGGCAAGGGCGACCTGGCGCGCACGGGCAACAACATGATGCTGGCAGCCGACCCGGCCACGGGCGAAATCCGCCGCTTCCTGACCGGTCCGCGCGGCTGCGAGGTCACGGGCGCCACGGCCACGCCGGACGGTCGCACCATGTTCATCAATATCCAGCACCCGGGTGAAAGCCCCTCGGAGCGCAGCGACCCGGCCGATCCCGGCAAGTACTCGACCTGGCCCGACAAGAAGTCAGGCGGCCGCCCGCGCTCTGCCACCGTGGTGATCCGAAAACTGGACGGTGGTGTGATCGGAACCTGAGAACCTGGCTGAGCCCCGCGCCGGACTACTTCCAGTAGCCCGGCGCAGGCAGCTCGTTGAAGACCTTGCGCAGCTGCTCGCCCCAGCGTTCGCGCAGCGAGGCGAAGTACGGGTCCTTGCCGTCGATCAGGGTGCGGCGTTGCACCTGGAGCGCGTCCCGCTCGTAACACAGCAGGTCCAGCGGCAGGCCGACCGAGAGGTTGGACTTCATGGTCGAGTCCATCGAGATCAGGCAGCACTTGGCGACTTCGTCCAGCGAGAGCTGGCCGCCCACCACCCGGTCCAGGATGGGCTTGCCATACTTGGACTCGCCGATCTGGAAATACGGCGTCTCGGGCGTGGCCTCGATGAAGTTGCCAGCCGAGTAGATGTTGAAGAGGCGCGGCTCCTCGCCCTTGACCTGCCCGCCGAAGATCAGGCTCACGTTGAATTCGATGCCGAAGGCCTTGAGCGATTCGGCGTCACGCGCATGCACCTTGCGCACAGCGTCGCCCACCAGCTTGGCGGCAGAGAACATGTTGGGCGCCGTGGCCAGGCTCTTCTCGCCGTGGTTTTCCATCTGCACCCGCAGGCCGCTGGCCACCGACTGGCTGACGGACAGATTGCCCGCGGTCAGCAGCACCATGACCCGTTCGCCCGGCACCTCGTAGATGTGCATCTTGCGGAAGGTGTTGATCTGGTCCACCCCGGCATTGGTGCGCGAGTCGGACAGGAAGACCAGGCCCGCATCGTTGCGGACTGCGACACAGTAGGTCATGAGGGTTCACTCGTGAGATAGGGACAGCCGCCATCTTAGCGACAGCGGTGTCAGGGATGAGCCGCTGGCTCAGG
>LNFM01011608.1_pt1 | contig 14440 bp, 16 predicted proteins | sample 596031 | NCBI WGS metagenome assembly LNFM01 (sample SAMN04254537, study PRJNA301005) | activated carbon metagenome | isolation source: dual media filters at the Ann Arbor, Michigan drinking water treatment plant | place: USA: Ann Arbor
TCCTGCTCGTGGCGTAGTTCACGACGACCGTGGCGCCCTCGGCGCCGAGCGCCTTGGCGATCGCGGCCCCGATGCCGCTCGAGGCGCCCGTCACGACGGCAATTTTTCCGGTTAGTTTCATCTGATGACCTCGCTGGATGAGCCTGTCTCCCGAAGCCGTGCGGCCTCGTCGACACTCCAGATGTGGGTCTTCGCGCAAGACCGCGTGCCGGTTCCTCTCCGATCCTTGCCTATTCCTCTCGCTTCCTTGTGCCGCGCCCGTTCGTCGCCATATCCAGCTGATGGAAAACCCCATGGACGAACTGCGCGCCATCGTCATGCGCGCCGGCGATAGATGGACGGCAACCGGCATTCCGCGTGTCGCCATGGTGCGCAGCGAAGCCTGTTCGGATCAGGTCTACGAGCCGATGCTCCACCTCGTCCTGCAGGGATCGAAGACCCTCTCGATCGGCGACCATGTCCTTCAGTTCGAGCCGGCGACCTATTTCGTGGTTCCCGTCGACGTACCCGCCATCGGCCAGATCCGCGCCGACGCGCCGGCAAGCCCCTATCTGGCGTTGAGCCTGACGCTCGACCCCGCGGTCATCGCGACCCTGCTTGCCGATCAAGACCGGCCCGGCCGGGAGCCGCCGCCCGCCTTTCTGGTGACCGACGCCACGCCGGAGCTGATCGATGCCTGGCTGCGCATGATGCGGCTGGTGGATCGCCCCGACGAGGCGGCAATGCTGGCGCCACTGATCGAGCGCGAAATCCTTTTCCGCGTGCTGCAGGGGCCGCAGGGCGCCATGCTGCGCCAGATTGCGCATACCAGCAGCCGCCTGTCGCAGGTTCGCCGCGCCATAGACTGGATCCGCGCCCATTACACCGAACCCTTCCGGGTCGAGCCGCTGGCGGCCATGACGGGCATGAGCGTCGCGGCCTTCTACCGCCACTTCAAGGCGATTGCCGCCATGACGCCCATTCAGTACCAGAAGAAGCTGCGCCTGCTGCAGGCGCGCCAGCTACTGTTGTTCGAACCTCGCGACGCGGCCTCCATCGCCTTCTCGGTCGGCTATGAAAGCGCCTCGCAGTTCAGCCGCGAATATGCCCGCATGTTCGGGCTGCCTCCGGTCCGCGACATGGCGCGCTACAGGTCGCCACCCTCCACCGCCGGGCGTGCAGTCAGCGGTGTTCCTCTGAACTCCTCGGGTTTGTCAGCCTGAGGCGCGTCGCTGAACCTGATGAGGTCGGCGTCATCGCCAGCCTGCTGTCCGACGACACCCGATGGATCGACGCGCAGGATATCGAAGGCGCCGGCAGCTCCATCATCTGAACAGGAGACGCAAGTGCTCGACCACATCTTTCTGACCGTTGGCGATCTGGAACGCTCCATCGGCTTTTACACAGCGGTTCTGCCGGTGCTGGGCATCGACCGGAGGCTGGATTATGACGGCAGCCAGGGGGGCAGCAAGACATGACCGCAGCGCAGGATTTCCAGTCTTTGGCCACTGTTTTGCTGGCCGCCACCAACGCCTTCAACACCGACGCTGCCGTTGCGCTGTTTGCGCCGGATGCCGTTATCGACGATCCGTCGACCGGGGAACGCTTCACTGGCCAGAAGGGCGTACGCGAGTATGTCGAGCGCTTTTTCGTAGGTTATCACACGGTCAGCCTTCTCCTGTCGGTGACACCTCTGGAGAACGGCCGCGCCCGCGCTCGTGTCGACTTCACCGGCGACTTTGGCCACGAAATCGGTCGCCTCGATCTCACCGTCGCAGACGGCCTCATCACACGCATAGACGCGGACCTCGAATAGGTGGGAGACCGCCCCTCTCATTGCTGCTTTGGGAGAGAGCGGCTTGGCCCCCCGAACGACCGTAATGGGGGTCGGCATCAGAACGTCGGCTTATCGCCTAGAGCAAAATGAGGTTGGGTTGAATCGAAAGGGGATTCCCGCAGGTTGTAGATTGTGATTCAAGGTGCTGGCTGCGATGGAGGCCAGCATCTGATGCCGAAGCCGCTCTCCTTCGATCTTCGTGAGCGCGCCATGTCGCGCGTCTTGGCCGGCGAGAGCGTGCGGTCGGTCGTCACCCGCTACCTTGTTGTGCTTGGGAAAAGCGCGGTCGATGTATCTCGCCGTGTTTGTCCGCGGGAGCCGGTGAACCAGACAAGCGAAAGCTTCGCCACAAGTCGCATGCCGTTGCGATGCCCGGGCGTTACCCCGCAGTCCGTGCAGCGTCGGTCGCCGATGTCGACGCCTGCCGGATCCTGCTGAAGCTCATCGCGATATGTGCACGCCTGATATGGCCAACGGCGGCAAGATCGCCATTCTCAACCGCCTCGGTGATGTCGGAGACTTCGCGCTGGAAGATGATGAACTCCTTGTGCAGGAGTTCTTCGTACCCGACGAGGCGCGATGCCGCCTTCAGCCAGATCCGCGTGGTCTGGTAGTAGAGGCGCTCGCTGACCTGGCGAAGCGGCTCGTTCGACGTCAGGCTGTTGAGGAGATGGAAGAACTCCATGTTGATGCGCGCGAATTCGCGCGGGTCGCCCGAGTGCACCATGCGGTCGCAGCGTTCCCTGATCGAGCGGAAGCGCGCGACGAGCGCGTCGTCGACCGCGACGGGCGACAGCTTGCCGATCATCTCCGCCAGCTCGACGCGCAGTTCGCCGATCTCGATATCGGTCACGATGGTGCCGACGCCGTGGACCGAGCAGAGCAGGCCTTCCGCCTCGAGCTTGACCAGCACGCGGCGGATCGGCGTGCGCGACACGCCGAACTCCTCGGCGAGATCCTCCTCGCGCAGCCTTTCGCCCGGTGCGTAGTCGAGCAGGCAGATGCGCATGCGCAACGTCTGGTAGAGCCGGTCGAACCGGCCCCTGGCGCCCTTGTCTGCACGTGTCCCCGCGGTCCTGTCGAGCATCCGGCGCGTCCCCCTATGCGGCAAGCTTTAAGCGCAGCTTGTCGAGCATTTCAATGCAGGCGGCAAGCTGGCCGATCTCGATGAACTCGTCCGGCTTGTGCGCCTGGGCAATCGAGCCAGGCCCGCAGATAATCGAGGATATGCCCGCTGCCTGGAACAGGCCCGCTTCCGTGCCGAACGGGACGACGCCCGCGTGGTCGCATCCGGTCAGCGCGCAGACGATGTCGCGTGCCTCCGACTGGCCGACCACCTGCAGGCCCTCCACCTCCCCGACCGTATGGGTGACAATGCCGCAGCCGGGGAACACGGACCGCATGGCCGGCATCAGGACCGTTGCGACATAGTCGCCCAGTTCGCCCTTCACGAAATCCGCGTCGGCCTGCAGGACCGGACGCATCTCCCATTCGACTGCGCAAGCGCCGGCAATGACGTTGCGGGCGGTGCCGCCCAGCATCCGGCCCACCTGAACCGTCGTCCAGGGCGGGTCGAATCGGCTGCCGTCGGGTGCCCGCGCCTTGAGCCGATGGCCGAGATCGAGCAGCTGAGAGACGTAGCGGGCGGCATATTCGACGGCGTTGACCCCCTTGTCCGGCTGCGAGCCGTGACCTTCGAGCCCGGTGAACTCGGTCGTGTACTCGTAGCAGCCCTTGTGCCCCTCGATGACGCGCATCATGGTCGGCTCGCCGATGATGGCGACGGAGGGACGGATGCCGGCGCTGGCGATCTCCTTGACCAGGGAGCGCGCGCCGAGGCAGCCGACCTCCTCGTCATAGGTCAACGCGAAATGCAGCGGCCGGGCAAGGCCGGCTTCGGCGAAGCGCGGCGCCATGGCGAGCGCCGCGGCGATGAAGCCCTTCATGTCGCAGGTTCCGCGGCCATGCAGCCTGTCGCCGCGCTGCGTCATGACGAAGGGGTCGCTCACCCATTCCGTCGGGTCGGCCGGGACGACGTCGGTATGGCCGGAGAGCACGATGCCGCCGTCGCCCGGCGGCCCCAGCGTGGCGAACAGGTTGGCCTTGGAGCCGCTCTCGTCGCGCGACAGCGAGAGGGTGGCGCCGGCGTTGGAGAGCAGGTCGGCGGCATAGGCGATCAGCTCGAGGTTGCCGTCCGACGAGACCGTCGGAAAGGCGACGAGCTGATCCAGTATCTCGCGCGTGGGGGCGAGCATGTCCATGGCGGATCTCAGTCCTTGACGTACAGCTTGCGTGGCCTGTCGCAGAAGCACTCGGCCGGACCGGTCTCGCGGATCAAAATGCTCTCCGTGATCTCCAGGCCCCAGTCGTCCATCCAGAGGCCCGGCATGAAGTGGAAGGTCATGCCGGCTTCGAGGATGGTCTGCTCCTCCTTGCGGAACGAGATGGTGCGCTCGCCCCAGTCCGGCGGGTAGGAGATGCCGATCGGGTAGCCGGCGCGGCTGTCCTTGTGGATGCCGGCGCGTTCGAGCGCGCCGAACAGGGCACGCGCGACGTCGCCGGCGGGGTTGCCGGCGCGTGCAGCATCGAGCCCCGCTTCCAGGCCCTCTGCCAGCGCCTTCTCCGCGTCGAGCAGCTTCTGCGGCGGCTTGCCGAGAAAGAGCGTCCGGCAGAACGGGATGTGATAGCGGCGATAGCAGCCTGCCAGTTCGAAGAAGGTGGCCTCGCCCTTCTGGAAGGGCCGCCCGTCCCAGGTCAGATGCGGCGCGGCGGCGTCGGTGCCCGACGGCAGCAGCGGCACGATCGCCGCATAGTCGCCCCACGCATCGCCGACGCCGCGGATCGCGTCGCCGAAGATTTCCGCCACCACCTCGTTCTTGGGTCGCCCGGGCTCGACGCGTTCCATCACCCCGTCGACGACCTTTTCGGCGATGCGGGCCGCCTTGCGCATGAAGACGATCTCCTCGTCGGACTTGACCCCGCGCTGCCAGTTGACGAGCGCGGTCGCGTCGACCATTGCGGCCTGGGGGAGCTCCTTGACGAGGACGAGATAGGCCTTGGCGGAGAAGTAGTAGTTGTCGAGCTCCAGCCCGATCCGCTTGTCGCCATAACCGCGGTCGCGCAGCAGGGCGGCAAGATCCTGCATCGGATGGCGCAGCGTCGACTGGACGTAGCTGTCGGCGTAGCCGGCGACGTTCTGGTCCGCCATCCAGACCGTGCGGACGGCGCCCTGCGTGTCCTGCGAGCGGCCCCACCAGACCGGGTCCGCGTCGTGGAAGACGATGACGCCCTGGTGCACGTAGAACGACCAGCCATCGTAGCCGGTCAGCCAGGACATATTGGAGGGGTCCTCGACGAAGAGGACGTCGATGTCGCGCTCCGCCATCGCCTTGCGCACTTTCGCCAGACGCCGCGCATACTCTTCACGGGTAAAGGGCAAATCGAGTGCCGGCATGCATCCTCCTCAGGTGTAGCGCCACAGCATATCCTGTATTGTGTACATCTATGGCCAATAGTTCCGCTTGAACAGGGATTTTAGCTGGCACACGCACGAAAATCCGTTGACACACTCCGATCCAACGTGATGTTGTGCACAACATAAGAAGAACCTCAATGGTGGAACACAGGAGAGACGCGATGAAGAAATCTGTTCTGAAGGGCGTTGCCATGCTCGGCCTGGCAGCGCTGTCACTTGGCTCGCTGGCAGCTTCCGCCGGCGCGCAGGCCTTGCTGGAAAATGCCGACAAGGGCGATGCCATCCGCATCGGCTTCGCCAACGAGATCCCCTTCGCCTATCCGGGCGACGACGGCAGCCCGAAGGGCTTCGTCAATGCGATCACGATCGGCGTGCTGAAGAAGATGGGCTACGAGAAGGTCGAGCCCGTGCAGACGGAGTGGGGCGGCCTCATTCCCGGCCTCAACGCCAATCGCTTCGACATCGTCACCGGCGGCATGAACATCCTGGCCAGCCGCTGCGAGAACATCGCCTTCTCCGAGCCGATCGCGACCGTCGGCGACGGCTTCATCGTCGCGCCGGGCAATCCGAAGGGCATTGGCGACTACGCCAGCCTGCTGAAGGATGGCGCAACCATGGTGACAGGCGCTGGCTACTCCAACATCGAGGCGGCCAAGGCCGCAGGCGTGCCTGAGGCAAGCATCATGCAGGTTCCCGGTCCGACCGAGATCCTCGCCGCCGTCCGGGCAAACCGCGCCGACGCAGGCGCTGGCACCTACTTCACGATGAAGCAGCTGGCCGACAGCTCTGGCGGCGCGGTCGAGGCAACCGACCCGGCTGCCATGCCGGAGGAATCGTTCAACTGGGCCGGCATCGGCTTCCGCAAGGCGGATCAGGCCTTCCTCGACAAGTTCAACACGGCGTTGAAGGATTACGTCGGTTCGGAAGAGATGCTGGCAGCCGTGGCGGAATACGGCTATGCCAAGGGCTCGCTGCCCGGCGATCGCACGACGGAATGGGTCTGCGCCAACCGCTGACATGACCAGCGGGCCGGCTGGCCCGGTCCGCGAACCGCGCGGGCGCCCTCGATAGGGCGCTCGCTTACCGCCTTCGTCGCATCGAGGGGAAGGTCCGAGCGGCATGTCCTATTTCGAATTCCTGACCCTCTACGGCGACCGGATCCTCAGCGGAACGCTGGTGACAATCCTGCTGACCGTGCTCGCCACGCTGCTCGCGGTAGCGGTCGCGCTGGCGGCCGGCCTGATGCGCATGTCGTCGAACTTGGCTATCCGCGGCACGGCGACCGTCTATATCGAGATCTTCCGCGGCACGTCGCTCCTCGTCCAGCTCTACTGGATCTTCTTCGTGCTGCCGCTGTTCGGCATCAGCCTCGAAAAGTTCACCGCCGGCTTTGTCGCCGTCGGCATGAATCTCGGTGCCTATGGCGCCGAGGTCGTGTGCGGCGCGATCCTGTCTGTGCCGAGGGGCCAATGGGAGGCGGCGCTGGCGATCAACATGTCGCCCGCCAAGCGCATGCGGCGCGTCATCCTGCCCCAGGCACTGCTGATCATGCTGCCATCATGGGGCAATCTGCTGATCGAGCTCTTGAAGGGCACGGCGCTGGTCGCGCTCATTTCGGTCGCCGACCTGATGTTCCAGGTCAAGCAGATCAACGGCACCACCTTCATGTCGGCGGAGGCATTCGGCACCGCGCTCATCATCTACTATGTCGTCGCCCGCTTCATGATCACGCCCTCCATGCGCTGGTTCGAAGGCTTCATGGCGCGCAAGATGGGGAGGGCCTGAGCCATGTTCGACTGGCGCTGGGACTTCACCTGGGACATCCTGCCCCGACTGCTGGCGGCGACCGGCAACACCCTGCTCGCGGCGGGCTTCGGCTACGCCATCGCCGTGGTGCTCGGGCTCGTCTTCGCGTTGGCGCAGCGCACGCCCTACCGCGTGCTGACGCTCGTCGTGCGCGAGGCGGTCGAGTTCATCCGCTCGACGCCGCTGGTGCTGCAGATCTTCTTCGTCTTCTATGTCGGACCGCAGTTCGGCCTCCGCCTGTCGCCCTGGACCGCCGGCATGATCGCCATCGGCCTCCATTATGCGGCCTATCTGTCGGAGGTCTATCGCGGCGGGCTGGACAGCGTTCCCAAGGGCCAGTGGGAGGCGGCGACTTCGCTCAATCTGTCGCCGGCGCGTACCTATTTCCGCGTCATCATCCCGCAGGCGTTGCCACCTTCGCTCGCCGGCATGGGCAATTATCTCGTCGGCATCTTCAAGGACACGCCGATGCTGTCCGTCATCGGTGTCGCCGAACTGATGCACACCGCCAACGCGATCGGATCGGAAACCTATCGCTTCCTCGAACCTTACACGCTGGTCGGCATCATCTTTCTTGCCATCTCGCTGCCGACCGCCGCCGGGATCAGCCTGTTCGAGGCCTGGGTGAGACGCAAGCTGGGAGTGAACCGATGACCACGCAGGACCTGACGGGCTATCCCCTGCGCCTCGAAGGCAACAGGGTGCCGATGGTGAGTTTCAGGAAGGTGACCAAGCGCTACGGTAGCCTCGTGGTGCTGGACTCTCTCGATCTCGACGTCGCCGAGGGCGAGATGGTGACCATCATCGGCCCGTCGGGCTCCGGCAAGACGACCGTGCTGCGGATGCTGATGACGCTCGAGACCATCAATGACGGCGTGATCTATGTCGACGGCGAGCCCCTGACCCACATGCCCGGTGGCGGTGGGCTGGTACAAGCCGACAGCCGGCATCTGCGCAAGATGCGCTCGAAGATCGGCATGTGCTTCCAGCACTTCAACCTGTTCCCCCACATGACCGCGCTGGGCAACTGCACGGAAGGGCCGGTTCATGTGCTAGGCCTGTCGAAGAAGGAGGCCCGCGAACGTGCGGAAGAGCTGCTCGAGATGGTCGGCATGGCCGACAAGCGCGACCAGCATCCAGCGCGCCTGTCCGGCGGCCAGCAGCAGCGCGTCGCCATCGCCCGCGCGCTCGCCATGCGGCCGAAGGTGATGCTGTTCGACGAGGTCACCTCCGCGCTCGATCCGGAAGTGATCGGCGAGGTCACCACGGTGATCCGCAGGCTGGTCAGTGAGCACAATCTCACAATGCTCATGGTCACCCACCAGATGGGTTTCGCAAAGGACATCTCCGACCGTATCTGCTTCTTCTATGGCGGACGCATCGAGGAGCAGGGCACACCGGAGGAACTGTTCGGCAATCCGCAGAAGGAACGCACCCAGCAGTTCCTGAGCGCGGTCAAGGAGGCGGTTTGAGCCTGTCGCTTGCCGACGTCATGGCCGCGCGCCGCGCGATCGCGGGCATCGCCACGCGCACGCCGCTCGTGCCCTCGCCGCACCTGAGCGCCATCGCCGGGCATGACTTCCTCCTCAAGCTGGAGACCACGCAGCCAGTCGGCGCCTTCAAGCTGCGCGGCGCCGTCAATGCCGTGGCCGGCATCGCAGAGGGCGTGGCCGGGATAACCTGCTGCTCGACGGGCAATCACGGGCGCGGCGTCGCCTATGCCGCCCGGGCGAGGGGCCTGAGAGCCGTCGTGTGCATGTCCTCGCTGGTGCCGCGGGCGAAGGTCGACGGCATCCGGGCGCTCGGTGCCGAAGTGCGCATCGTCGGCCGCAGCCAGGACGAGGCGCTCGCCGAGAGCAGACGGTTGGCGCGCGAGGAGGGGCTTGCGGAAATCTCGCCCTTCGACGATCCGCTTGTCATCGCCGGACAGGGCACGATCGGCCTGGAAATGCTGGAGGACCGGCCGGATCTGGCCGCGATCCTTGTGCCGCTGTCGGGCGGCGGGCTTGCCGCTGGCGTGGCGCTGGCCGCCAAGGCCATCAAGCCCTCCATCAGGGTCATCGGCATCTCGATGGATCGCGGTGCCGCCATGCATGAATCCATGCGCGCCGGCCGACCGGTCGAGGTCGAGGAGGTGGCGAGCCTTGCCGATTCGCTCGGCGGCGGCATCGGGCTGGACAACCGGCTGTCGTTTCCGATCTGCCGGGATCTGCTGGACGACTGCGTGCTCGTCACCGAGCAGGAGATCTACCGTGCCATGCAGACTCTGTACTTCGAGGACCGGATGGTGGCCGAGGGAGCCAGCGTCGTCGGTATCGCGGCGCTGCAGGCCGGCAGGTTGCCGCCGATCAACGGACCGATCGCCACCATCCTCACCGGCCGCAACGTCGACATGGCGAGCTTCACGGACATCGTCGCGGGACGGCCGGTGAGGCTCGGCGACATCGAACTGGAAGGCCACGCCTATGCCGCATGAGGTCAAGATCCTGACAGAGAGCGATCTGCGCGGTCTGGTGACGCTTGGCCTGCCGGTCATCGATGTCGTCGAGCGTGCCTTCGCGGCGCTGGCCTCTGGCAAGGTGGTCATGCCGCCGATCCTGTCGATGGCGATTCCCGAGGTGAACGGGGAGGTCGACGTCAAGACGGCCTACATACCCGGCTTCGACGGCTTTGCGATCAAGGTCAGCCCCGGCTTCTTCGACAATCCGAAACTCGGCCTGCCCAGCCTCAACGGGCTGATGATCCTGTTCTCCGCCAGAACCGGGCTGGTCGAGGCCCTGTTGCTCGACAACGGCTACCTCACAGATGTGCGCACCGCCGCGGCCGGCGCGGTGGCCGCGCGGCACCTTGCGCCGCGCATCGTGACCACGGCCGGCGTTCTCGGCACCGGCGTGCAGGCGCGACTTCAGATCCAGGCGGCGCATCTCGTCCGACCTTTCGGCAAGGCCCTCGTCTGGGGCCGCGACATCGACAAGGCGCGCGCCTGCGCAAGCGACATCGCCGCTGTGCTCGGTATCACTGCGGAGGCGCGGGCGGATGCCGAGAGTGTCGTGGCGGAAAGCCAGCTGGTCATCACCACGACGCCCGCCGAGGAGCCGGTGCTGCGCTCCGCATGGCTGCATCCCGGCCTCCACATCACCGCGATGGGCTCCGACCAGGCGGGCAAGAACGAGCTCGAGCCCGCGGCGCTCGCCCGCGCCGATCTCTATGTCGCCGACCGCGTCAGCCAGTGCGAAGTGCTCGGCGAACTGCGCAGCGCCATTCGCGCCGGCCTCTGGGCCGGCGGCACCCCGCCGGAACTCGGAGAGATCGTGACGGGCGCGAGGCCCGGCCGCACCAGCGAGGACCAGGTCACGATCTGCGACCTGACCGGAACCGGCGCACAGGACACCGCCATCGCCACATTTGCTGTGCAGGCCGCGCGTGCGGCGCATGCCGGCTCGACGATCAGCACCTGATCATGCTCAGCCTCGACGACCGTGACCTCAAGATCCTGTCCATCCTCGCGCGCGAAGGACGCATCTCCAAGGCGGAACTCGCCAGGCGGGTCAATCTGTCGGCCGCGCCGGCCTGGGAGCGGATGAAGCGGCTGGAGGAGGCCGGCATCATCACCGGCTACCACGCATCCGTTGCACTCAGGAAACTCGCCCCGCACGTCACCGTGTTCATGGCCGCCGAACTCGAAAAGCATCGCGCTGACGACTTCCAGGCCTTCGAGCGTGCGCTTGCACCACTTGACGAGGTCGTCGCCTGCTGGGCGGTGGGTGGCGGTTTCGACTACATTCTCCAGATCGTCACGCGCGACATCGATTCCTACCAGCGGCTGGTCGACCACCTTCTGGAGGCGCGGATCGGCCTGGCGCGCTACTTCACCTATGTCGTCACGAAGGCGGTCAAGTTCGCCCCGCCGCCGCTCGAACAGCTCCTCGACCGTCCCGAGAAGGAAGGACCGGCAGGCGAATGAGCGGCGAAGGAACGATCGCGCCGGGCGCTTCATTCCGAAGAAGCTTCGGCGCGGGCGGACCAGTTCCGAACGATCGTCGTCAACGACAGTGGGATACTGCCGGCGATCCTGAAGTCGGAGACTCCATCATGACCGCTCACGCCCGTTTCCAGAAGACCAGCCTGTCCCTCCTCGATGACGCCCGCCTGTTTCGCGAGTTCGCCTATGTCGGCGGCGCGTGGACGGCGGGGTCGCGCGGCCGCACGATCGCCGTGACCAATCCGGCGGACGGATCGCGCGTCGGCACGGTTCCGGCGCTGACGGCCGAGGACGCCATGGAGGCAGTTCGCCTTGCGGACCGAGCCTTTCGCCGCTGGTCGAATGAGACGCCGCAGCGTCGCTCAAAAATCCTGCGCCGCTGGCACGACCTCATCCTTGCCGCTCGAGAGGACCTCGCCCGCCTGATGGTTCAGGAGCAGGGCAAGCCGATCTCCGAAGCTAGGGGCGAGATCGACTATGCCGCATCCTTCGTCGAATTCTATGCCGAGGAGGCGAAGCGGCAGAACGTCGAGGGAATCACGTCCCATCTGCCGGACGCGGAGATGACGCTGTTGCGCCAGCCGGTTGGCGTCGCGGCGCTGGTCACGCCCTGGAACTTCCCGACCGCCATGCTGACCCGCAAGGCCGCCGCCGCGCTTGCGGCCGGCTGCACTGTCGTCGCGCATCCGTCATCCGAAACGCCGTTCTCCGCGCTTGCGCTTGCAGAACTCGCCGAGCGGGCGGGCTTCCCATCAGGCGTCTTCAACGTGCTGACCGGCGATGCACCCGAAATCGTCGGCGCCTTCACAGGTTCGCCGCTGGTGCGGGCGCTGTCCTTCACGGGTTCGACCGCGGTCGGGCGGCTCCTCTATGCGCAGTCGGCGCCGACCATCAAGCGGCTTGTCCTTGAGCTGGGCGGCCATGCCCCGTTCATCGCCTTTGCCGACTGCGATCTCGATGTCGCGGTCGATCGCGCGATCGCCGCCAAATTCGCGACGTCCGGGCAGGACTGCCTTGCGGCCAATCGGTTCTACATCCAACGCCCGATCTACGATCGCTTCGCCGCCGCCTTCGCTGCCAGGGTCGACGCGATGCGTGTCGGTTCGGGCATGTCCGATCCCGACATCGGCCCGCTGATGAACGCGCGCGCCATCGCCAAGCAGCAGGAGCACGTGGCCGACGCGCTCGCGCGCGGCGCGCGGCTCGTCACTGGCGGCAATGCCCACTCCGCCGGGCCACTGTTCTTCGAACCGACAGTCCTGGCCGACGTGCCGGAGCGTGCGGCAATCTTCAGCGAGGAAACCTTTGGTCCCATCGCTGCCTTCGCACCATTCGATACTGAGACAGAGGTGACCGAAAAGGCCAACCGCACCGAGACGGGGCTCGTCGCATACCTCCACACCAGCGACGCTGCCCGCATCGCGCGCATGAGTGCTGCGCTCGAGTTCGGCATGGTGGCCGTCAACCGCACGAAAATCACCGGCGCGCCGGTGCCTTTCGGCGGCGTCAAGCAGGCCGGGCTCGGCCGCGAAGGATCGCGGCACGGGATGGAAGCCTACACCGACCTCAAATATATCTGCCGCGACATCGCGTGACCGATCACAACAACCACCACGGAGAAGACCGATGCTGACCAATGACGTGCTCGACCGGTGGGACCGGGACAATTTCTTCCACCCCTCGACCCATCTCGCCCAGCATGCGCGCGGCGAGTCTACGAGCCGCATCGTGACCGGCGGCAAGGGCGTGCATATCGAGGACCGCGACGGCAACCGCCTGCTCGACGCCTTCGCCGGCCTCTATTGCGTCAATGTCGGCTATGGCCGTCCCGAGATCGCCGAGGCGATCGCCGCCCAGGCCAAGGAACTGGCCTACTACCACGCCTATGTCGGCCACGGCACGGAAGCCTCGATCACGCTGGCCAAGATGGTGCTGGATCGTGCGCCCAAGGGCATGTCGAAGGTCTATTTCGGCCTCGGCGGCTCGGATGCGAACGAAACCAACATCAAGCTGGTCTGGTACTACAACAACATCCTCGGCCGCCCGAAAAAGAAGAAGATCATTTCTCGCTGGCGCGGCTATCACGGCTCCGGCCTCGTCACGGGCTCGCTGACCGGGCTGAAGGTCTTCCACGACAAGTTCGACCTGCCGCTCGACCGCATCCTGCACACGGTCGCGCCCGACTATTTCCGCCGCGCCGACCTCTCATTGAGCGAGGCGGAATTCGTCACGTTCTGCGCCGACGAGCTGGAAAGGCTGATCGCGGCCGAGGGCGCCGACACCATCGCGGGCTTCATCGGCGAGCCGGTGCTCGGCACCGGCGGCATCGTGCCGCCGCCGGAGGGCTACTGGACGGCGATCCAGACGGTGCTGAGGAAGCATGACATCCTGCTCATCGCCGACGAGGTCGTCACCGGCTTCGGTCGGCTCGGCACGATGTTCGGCTCGGACCACTACGGCATCGAGCCCGACATCATCACGATCGCCAAGGGCCTGACCTCGGCTTACGCGCCGCTTTCGGGTTCCATCATCGGAGACAGGGTCTGGAAGGTGCTGGAACAGGGAACGGACGAGAACGGTCCGCTCGGCCACGGCTGGACCTATTCGGCGCATCCGATCGGGGCCGCCGCCGGCGTCGCCAACCTGAAGCTGATCGACAGCCTCGGCCTGGTGAAGAATGCGGGCGAGACCGGCGCATATCTGAACAAGGCCATGAAGTCGGCGCTGGGCGACCATGCCCATGTCGGTGACATACGCGGCGAGGGCATGCTCTGCGCGGTCGAATTCGTCGAGGACCGCGAGACGCGCCGCTTCTTCGATCCGGCCCGCAAGACCGGCCCGTCGGTCGCCGCGGCACTGCTCAAGCGCGGCGTGATCGCCCGCGCAATGCCGCAGGGCGACATACTGGGCTTCGCGCCGCCGCTCTGCCTGACGCGAGCCGAGGCTGACGAGGTGGTGGGAAAGGTGGCCGAAGCCGTGGAGGAAGCACTCGGCTGAGCTGACAGTGCCCCGGGACACAAAGGTCTCAACGATGCCGCGGCTTTTCCGATATCAGCCCTCTGCCGAGAGATGGGGTGAACGAACTCACCCCATCCACCTCTTTCGCGCCGTGTCTACGAAGGCGTTCAGCAATTAAAATCTAGTGAGGTGCAGATCTCCTGATTATTAGATATCGAGAACTTGATCAAACGCATCTTTTTTGCGCTATATCGGGTAGCTGAATCGGGGATCGATCACAGGCACCTAGCGGGTGAACGTGTCGACGACGTCAGCACGCGGATCTTCTTGCCCGTCGCGAGCTGATCGTGAACGAAGTCCATGGCCCAGACATCGTTCGGACCCGCGGCTTCCTGGCGGTCAT
>LNFM01009266.1_pt1 | contig 14439 bp, 20 predicted proteins | sample 596031 | NCBI WGS metagenome assembly LNFM01 (sample SAMN04254537, study PRJNA301005) | activated carbon metagenome | isolation source: dual media filters at the Ann Arbor, Michigan drinking water treatment plant | place: USA: Ann Arbor
CCTCGCTCGGTGCGCCTTGGTGTCGTCCTTGTCGGTGATCAGGCGCACCGAGCGAGGGGCGAAAGCCTTGGTGCTGCTGCGCTCTTGCCAGTCGGCGACTTGGGCGCGGAGTTCGCCGAGCGAGGTGAACTTCTCGTCATCGGCCCGGGTGGCCCATTGGTTCGACACCGTGCTGATGCAGGCGCCCTTGGAAACGTCGATTGCGTGGGTCATGGGATGCTTTCTGTGAAGTGTGTGGTCCTGCCTTGCCCGGCAGGAATGAGGCCAAGCTATTGGTGAACTGATACGGCGTCAACCCCACTCCAGAACTTTTCTGATAGACCAGCAAAAACAGGGGGCTGTCCCTCTCCGCCGGTTCATGGCATAGCTGCGCCGCGAACGCGGAGGGATGCGATGACGGTGAAGGTGTTGCCCACGGCCATGTGGCCGATCGACAGGGCAAAGGACTACCCCGACAATCACAAGGCCCACACGCCCGAGACCATCGCGAAGATGGAAAAGCTGATCGCCGAGTACGGCTTCATCAATCCGGTGATCGTGGACGAGGACGAGGAGATTCTGGCGGGGCACCGCCGACGCCACGCCGCCCGCAACCTTGGCCACACCGAGAAGCCGGTCATTCAGGTTCTGGGCCTGTCGGCCGAGCAAAAGATGGCCTACCGCATCGCCGACAACCGATCGGCCGAGGACTCCGACACCGACACCGCCAAGCTGATCGCCGAACTGCGCAAGCTGGAGGAGGCGGGTTACGATCTGTCCCTGACAGGGCACGATGAGGACGAACTGCTCAAGCTGCTGCACACGGCCAACGAGGGCGAGGGTGACGCCAACGATGTGCCGGACGCCCCTGTGCACCCCGTCTCCGTGCTTGGCGATATCTGGGAACTGGGCGGCCACCGCATCGCCTGTGGCAGCAGCACGGACGCCGACACGGTGGGAGCCCTTCTGGGGGGCGTGAAGCCGCATCTGATGGTGACGGACCCGCCCTACGGCGTGAAGTACGACCCGGGCTTCCGCGACAAGGCCACGCCGTCCTTCGCCAAGCGGGGGACCGGCAAGGTCGAGAACGATGACAACGCCATCTGGACGGAGGCGTGGGCCCTGTTCCCGGGCGACGTGGCCTATGTCTGGCACGCGGGCCTGTACGCCAGCGAGGTGGACTTCTCCCTGCGCGAGGTGGGGTTCGAGGTGAAGTCCCAGATCATCTGGAAAAAGCAGCACTACGCCCTCGGGGGCTCCGACTATCACTGGCAGCACGAGGCGGCGTGGTACGTCGTCCGGGGGAAGGCCAAGACGCACCACTGGGGCGGAGATCGCACCCAGTCCACGATCTGGGACGTGCCGACGCTGAACCCGGTGGGCCGCAAGGGCGGCGAGCAGAAGGGCGACGAAAAGACCGGCCATGGCACCCAAAAGCCCGTCGAACTGTTCGCCCGGGCCATCCGAAACAACAGCAGCCCCGGGCAGGCCATCTATGAGCCGTTCAGCGGCTCCGGCACCTGCCTGATCGCCGCCGAGCGCGAGGGCCGCGTCTGCTATGCTGTGGAACTGTCACCGGCCTATGTGGACGTGGCGATCACAAGGTGGGAGAAGTTCGCGGGCCAGACGGCCATCCTGATGGCCACCGGCCAGACGTTTGCCGAGGTGCTGGCCGAGCGCGTGCCTGATACGATCACCGGCGCCCGAGGCGTCAAACCCCAGTAGGAGACCACCATGGGCAAACCGGCCTACATGAACCCCGCCGCTATCAAGTTCCTGACCATCCATTGCGCGGCGACGCCGGAGGGGCGGGATAACAGCGCCGCCGAGGTGAGCAAGTGGGATATCGACCGCTTCGGGCAGGTGTCCTACCACCACGTCATCGAACTGGACGGCGATATCGTGCGCACCCTTCGTGACGATCAGCGCGGCGCCCACACCGGCGGCGCGAACACCGGCAACATCGGCGTCTGCTATGTCGGCGGCACCACCACGCTGAACGCGGGCGCCAAGCCCAAGGACACGCGCACGGCGGCTCAGAAGGCCTCGCTGCGCAAGATCGTCGCCGAGTATCGCGCCAAGTTCCCCAACATCATCGTTCGCGGGCACCGGGACTGGCCGGGGGTCAAGAAGGCGTGCCCGTCTTTCGACGTGGCGACGGAACTCTGATAGGCCCCTGAAATAGCTTGACCAATCAGCCCCCGTCGGGCATCCGGCGGGGGCAACCTTGGGAACGAACATGGCAGAACCGAAGCGCCCGCCTGCGGGCACCGTTGACGCGGCTGTGCTGGCCCGTCTTGAGCGCGGCCCTCTGCCGCTCAAGGCCAGCAATGAGGTGCGCATCGCGCCGACGACGCTGAAAGAGTCGATCAGAAGCCTGCGCCAGCGCGGCTATTCGATCGTCACCAGCCGCGAAACCACCGGCGGCAAGGCAAACGTCTACGCGCTGGCCAGCCATGCAGGTTGAGCGCATCGGGCCCCACACCCTGATACTGGGCGACAGCAAAGAACTGCTGCTGACCGAGCGGGCGAAGCACATCATCACGGACCCTCCGTATGAGGACGAACTGCATGCCGGAGTGGGCAAGATCAATCGCCTGCGCAATGACGGCCAGCGCACCAATGACGAGATGACGTTCGACGGCATCAATGATGACCGCGACGAGTTCGCCAAGCTGATGGTGGACGCCTCCGACGGGTGGCTGCTGGCCTTCACCCTCGCCGAGGGCGTCCGGGCGTGGCGCGACCCCATACAGGCGGCCGGGGGGAAGTGGGACACCACCTGCGTCTGGATAAAGCCCGACAGCACGCCCCGGATGAACGGGCAGGGCCCGGCCCGGGGGTTCGAGAACTTCGTGGCGGCGTGGTGCGGCACCGGCAACCGGTCATGGAACGCGGGCGGGAAGCGCGGGGTCTACACCCACATGGTGAACCCCTCGTCTCGCCTGCCCACGTCCAAGGGTGGCCACCCGACCGAGAAGCCCGTGGGGCTGATGAAGGAGATCGTGGCGGACTTCACGAAGCCCGGCGACACCGTGCTGGACCCGTTCATGGGCAGCGGGACGACGGGTGTGGCCTGTGCGGCTCTGGGGCGCCCGTTCACGGGCATCGAGATGCAGCAGCAGTGGTTCGATCTGGCCTGCCGCCGCGTCGAGGCCGCGCACAACGCCCTGCGTCTGTTCGATGGCCATGACTACACGAAGATGGGGCAGGCCCGGCTGGACGAGGCGTGGCCCCGGCAGTCGAAACCTGCCCCGGTCGTCAAACCTGTAGAGCCGGACTAGGCCTGTTCGGCGCTGGAGGTGTCGGCGGCCTCGTCGGCCTCGGGGGTGACAGCCTCGGCCGGGGCATATTCCGGGAACAGCTTGCGGGCGGCCCGGATGAAGCCGACCTTGATCTGAAACGCCGGGTGAGCGTCGTCGGGCTGGTCGTCGCGGATGGGCAGATCGGCGAACGGGCGCAGCGCGGCGATTGCCGCGTCCACCTCGTTGAAGGCTTCGGCTGCGGCGCCGACGGGCGTGTTGCTGATATCGGCGTCTGCGAGGGTTGCGGTCTTTTTGTTGGCCATGATGTTCTCCTGTGCTGGAGGTCTGAGCGTAGCGCCAGCCGTCGGACATGAAAAGGGCGGCACGAGGGTCTGAGCCCCGGGCCGCCCTTCCGTGCTGCCGCGTGTGAAAGCGGCAGCACCTTCCCTTCACAGAAGGGCTCCTGTTTACCCCTTCGGGGCGTTCATGCCAATGGGAATCCACGACAGGCGTTTGCCTTTGCCAGTGATCTTGAAGTCCACGCCCTCAACAGCCTCATCGCCGAGCGCGTCCCGGGCGGCCTTACGGGCGCCCATCACCGACTTGAACACCTCGACCTTGGGGCTCGCCTCGGCCTTCACCTTGGCCACGACGGCCTTGGCTTGGGCCACGACAGCATCGGCCACCTCGGGCGGCGTCTTCACCGGGGGCTTCGGCACGCCGCCGCCGCGCTTCACCAGAGCGGTGTCAGCGGCCGTCGGGGTGGGCTTGGCCTTCGGCGTCACGGCAGCTTTCAGGTTGGCAGCCACCTTGGCAGTCGCGGCCTTGTCCTCGGGGGTGAGGCGGCTGGCCAGTTCCTTGCGCATGGCCTTGGCCTTCGCCCGGCGTTCGTCCTGCAGTTCCCGATCGGCGGTGGTGCGCTCGGTGCTGATCAGTTCCTCCAGCGCCTTGGCAGTGGCCTCCAGATCAGGCGTCGGAACGGCGGCGTAGGGACCGGGTTCGGCCGGGGGTGGAACCTTGGCCGCCTTGCGAGCGGCCCGGGCAGCCACCTTGGCGATAGTTTTGGCGGTCTGTTTGTCGTCCCAGTCCACCTGATAGGCCTCGATCATCTCGCCGGAGGGCTCGATGCCAGCCGCCGAGGATGCCAGCAGGATATCCCGGTAGCCCTTGAGCATCTTGGCGTAGGTGTTCGAGCCGCCGATATGGAACGCCTGCAGGCCCTGCGCATCGGTGCCCGCATACAGCTTCCAGAGGGCCCAGCCCTTGTCGGTCGCGGCGGGGTTCTGGGCAGAACCCAGTTCGATGTAGGGGATGGGCTGTCCGGCATCCAGAGCGGCCTTGGCGGCCGTCAGGGTGGTGGCGCGAGGGCCTTTGCGTTTCGGCTCCGGCGTGTTCGCGGCACCGACGGCCTCGATCGTTTCCAGAGCGGCATCGTCCAAGCCGTAGTCGGCCGGGCTCGTGATAGGGGCGTGATCAGTCATGTCAGGTCTTTCTGTAGAAGGGAAAAGCTAGAGCAATGAGCGGTCTGTAGCTTGGCTTTGACCAAGAGTCCAGACCGCTTTTGCATTTAGTGAGCCGTGACTTGCTCCACGTTGGAGAAGCCCGCCATCTTGATGCCGACGGCCGCCAGCACCGCCTTCTGGTCCAAGCCGTCAGGGAGTTCCACGCCGACAATCCCGGTCGTGTTGCCGGTGCTGGTGGCGTCGATGTAGAGGCGGGCGGCGACGCGGCGGGCGGCGGTCTCCACCTCTTGGTCGTCGGAGCCCTTGCGGGTCACGATGGCCATGCCCCTGATCAGGGCGGTAAGCGACCGGCCATCACGCAGGGTTCCGTCGGCCGTGTACCAGTGGCGGCGGAGCATGCAGATGCCGCAGTCACAGTCGTCGGCGTCTTCATCGCTTTCCTTGGCACCGATAGCCTCCAGCAGTTCGTCCACCGTGCCAAAGGACCGGATGCGCACCTCGTCGTCCCGGCGGCCGGGGAACCGTTCGCCAGTGTCAACACTGCCAGCCATGCCCGTCAGAATCTCGGTGATGCCTTTCGGCAAGCCCTGCGTCTCCGACACGGGGCGCATGTAGTCCGTGAAGGTCTCGCCGGGGTTGGGCTTAGGCGGGGGGGCCGCCATGGCCGTGTCCAGCTTGGCCGAAAGTTCCTCGGGCGAAACCTCTTTCAGCACGTCGTTCAGTGCGTCGGGGGTGAGGCGCGGGCCGTCCAGCTTCTCGATCGCGGCCAGAACTGAGTCCAGACCGGGAACCGCGCTGGTCTTGAACGACAGCGGTTCATGCGTGGCCTCGGCCGGGCCGATCAGCTTCCACGCCGGGCCGTTTTTCTGGTCCCAGCGCAGCATCGCCGCGTGGTCGCCGCCCGGCTCGAACAGGCCGTTCGACAGGGTGGTGGTCGCCTCCCAGACCTTGCCGTTGTGCACGACCCGGTCGCCCTTCTCGTACCAGCCGTCCTTCGTTCCATCCAGTTCGGACTTCACCCACGCCGGATAGATGCCGCGCTCCGCCGACGCCTCGGCAGCGCCCGGCGTCTCGATCGCCGGGGCGGTGATCAGCGTCCAGACCGGACCACCGGCATCAAAGGTTTCGGCCGAGCGCGAACCCGGTTCCAGCACGCCGTAGGTGTGGAAAATCCGGGCCTCCCAGACCTGTCCGTTGTGGGTAACGCGGTCGCCTGCGCGGTAGGAGTGCGGCTTGGCAGGCGTGGAGCGAATCCAGTCCGGCGCCGTCAGGGCAGCCGCATGGGCCTTGTCGGCGGCCTTCACGGCGTCAACGAAGGCGCGCGGGTCGGTTCCGGCGCCAGCAGGCAGGAAGATGGCGATGGGCTCTCCGTCCTCGTGGACAACGGTCACGCCAGAGCGGCCAGTGCCGCCGATTTTCAGTTTGCGGTTCATGTGGTCTGTTCCTGTGAAAGGATGGTCCGGGGAACCCGCCCGGCCGGGTAGGCACGAAAGGGGGTGTCAGGCGCTGGTGTGGAGGCTTTCAGGCTTCCACGAGTCATCGAGCGGAGCGATTTTGGCGCCCGGTGTGCCGTCCTTTTTCTGGAGGCGCACGAAGGCGGTGCCGGGCGTGGCGAGGTGCTTGAGGCGATACGACAGGTTCAGGGGCAGTTCGGCCCCGTGGCGGTAGGTCTCCACGACGCCGTAGCCGATCACCTTGATGTAGGTGTTTTCGTCACCCCAGCCGCCATAGCGGTTCTTCTGGCGCCTCTGGGTCTGCACCATGCGCTTGCCCTCCAGATCGTGGGGCTTGACGGCGGCGTTCTCCGCCTCGCGCTTGGCCACATAGGCCGCGTGCACCACGGCGCCGAGTCGGGTCTCCTCGTCCCGCCGTGCCGCCTTCACGGCGTCAGCCGCCTCGCGCGCCAGTGTGGCGGTTTCGGCGGCCCACTGTGACTGCGCCCGTTTCGCGTCAGCGTAGTCAGCGTGGGCCTGTTGAGCGAGGGTGAGGGGGGCGGTCATGTTTCGGTTCCTGTGAAAAAGGGGGGGGGAGGAAGCGGGAGTTTCAGGCGTGGCAGTCCACTTCGGCCAGCCGGTGCGGCAGCTTGCGATATCCGGCGGGCGCCCGTTCGCCCCGGCCGAGCCGGTGCGACACGAAGAAGGATTGGCCCGGGTGTTCGGCCTCCAGCCGGGCCCGCATGGCGTCGGCGAGCGGCTGCACCTCGGCGGCCTTGGTGATCTCGTGGTCTTCGCGGGCGAGGCGGCCAATCTGCATCATCTCGAACCGCGTGACGCGGAACCCGGTTTCGGTGTTCTCGAACTCGCAGGCGGTGGCTTGAAGGGTGATGGCGGTCATTTTCGGTTCCCAAGGTTCGTGCCCGTTTCCCGGGCTACAGACCGGGTATAGCTAAACCATGGGCGGTCTGCAAGCGGTTTTGTATTAGCCCGCCAACAAAGTTTCAGCGACCGCTTCCCATCACCCCATGACGTGCACACACACCTGTGCGATATGAGAGTCCAGACAGGAGAGCGCGAGTCACCCGATCACCGCGTAGCGGGGGGTGAGGAGAGGCGCAGCCGGGGGAGCGTGCATGGCCAAGGGTAAGCCGATCAGTCCAGAGCCCACCCAGCCTGTGGAGCCCAAGGAAACGCGCGCACAGGCCAGAGCCCGACGCAAAGCAGAACACGCCGAGAAGATCGCTGCCGAGAAGGCCGCTCGCGAAGCACTCCGCAGCGCCCCGCTGGAAACCGTCCTCGCCCAGCCCGACCATATCGGTGACACCACCCAAATGGTCGAGGAGCCCACCCGCCTCGCCTCGCCTCCCGGTTCCTCGCACGCGCACATGGCGCAGGCGCCCGCGCACGCGCACGCACGCGAAGGGGTGGTCCTTGATGAGGCTGAGTTTGCCGGTCTGGTGGATGAGCCGGTCCCTCCTGAGACGCCAGCCACGGCTCGGTATATGAGCGTGCCTCATTCCTCCTCGCCCGCGACGGAAGCGGCGGTCATGGCGCTGCGCTACGCCGGGCAGGATGACGAGGAGATCGCTCTGTACCTTCGGGTGAGTATGGCCACCCTGTACCGGGACTATCGGGTGACGCTGGCCGAGGCTCACGCCCAGATGAGTGGCAAGCTGGCCATCCGCATGGCGACCATGGGCCTGTCGGGAGACTTCAAGGCGGCCAAGTTCATCGCCGAGAAGCGCCTGCGAGGGTTCGGGGCCGCCGACAAGCCGTTCACGGCGGTGCGCCAGAACGCCGACAGCATCGACCCCAGCCTGACAACGCGGAACGCGTCTGGCCAGTCGGCGGCTGCCTTCGCTATCCGTGAGCGCAAGGCCATGCCCGCGCCGGGCCCCGATGGGCGCATAGAGTTCACTATGGCCCTTGGGGTGGCGGAGCGGCCGCTGCGCATCAATGAGGACGGCTAGGCGGTTGAGCGCACAGACGAGGAGATTGAGCGCGACGTGAAGGAACGGGCCGGTCTGCTGTGAGTGTCGGGCTCCTATCACCAGACCGCAAGGTCCAGTTCACGCACAACGGGGTGGATTACACCTACGTTCGGCCGGACCTGTACCGCGCCCAGTTTGAGGCCTTGTTCTCCTGCCCGGATATCGAGGGCAACACCGCCCGCTACGGCATCTGTGAAGCCAGCACAAAAGCGGGAAAGACCGTCGGCTGCATGGCGTGGCTGTCAGAGCAGGCCATCACCGGGAGGGGAGATGGGAGGGAGTATTGGTGGGTTGCTCCCGTCTATCGCCAAACCCAGATCGCCTACAGCCGGATGAAGCGGGCGCTGGCGCCAGCCATGATCGCCCACACAAACGACACAGACAACCTGATCGTCCTGTGGAACGGGGCGGTAATGCGTTTCCGGTCTGCTGAGAAGCCGGACAACCTGTATGGCGAGGACGTGTACGCGGCGGTCGTTGACGAGGCGTCCCGCATGCGCGAGGCGGCATGGCACGCCATCCGATCGACGCTGACGGCGACGCGCGGTCCCGTCCGCATCATCGGGAACGTGAAGGGCCGGGGGAACTGGTTTTACCGCCTCGCCCGCAAAGCCCAAATGGGCGAGAAGGACTACGCCTACCGCAAGATCACGGCCTACGACGCCATCCGGGGCGGGGTTCTGGACCCGGACGAGATCGCCGACGCCATGAAGGCGCTGCCAGAGTCGGTCTTCAAGGAACTGTACCTCGCCGAGGGCAGCGAGGACGGAGAAAACCCCTTTGGCATCGCCAATATCCAGCGCTGCATCATCCCGGCGTTCAGCGAGGAAAAGACCGTTGCTTTCGGTGTCGATCTTGGTGACACGCGCGACTACACGGTCGTGGTGGGGCTCGATCGCTACGGCGACATGACGGGCATTGAGCGATGGAACAAAACCGGCTGGCCGTTCACCCAAGACCGCGTCACCCAGATCATCGGCCGCAAGCCCTCGCTGGTCGACTCCACCGGGCTCGGCTCTGTCGTCGTCCAGAACATCGTGGCCAAGGCACACAGAGCCGAGGGCTACCTGTTCTCGAACAAGTCCAAGCAGCACCTCATGGAGGGGCTGGCCAACGCCATCCAAGGCGGCCTCATTGGCATCGTGAAGGAGGGCGCCGGACGCCACCTTGTCGAGGAACTGGAGATATTCGAGTTCGAGCACACAAGGACCGGGACGCGCTACACCGCGCCAGAGGGCTTCCACGATGACTGCGTGATGGCGCTGGCCCTTGCGCAGGAGCAATACAGGCGTCTCTATCCCACGGGGGTGAAACGAGTCGCGCCCGCTGGCATAGTGCGCGCCGTCCCGTGGTTCGGCGTGGCGCAGGAGGGCTATGAAAATGGCGACGGGTAAGGCCACCACTGAACGAGACCCTGATATCAAGGGCATGCAGCCGGGCACCGAGCGCAAACCGGGCCTGACCCGATTCGATCCATCTGTGTTGGGCCAGACCGGCCTTCGCCAGTCTGCAGGCTTTGTTGACGAGGAACTGCTGACAGAACTGCGCGGCATGAAGGGCCGCCGCGCCTACAAGGACATGAGCGATAACTGCCCGGTCGTGGGTGCGCTAGTGTTCGCCCTGCAGGCCCTGTTCCGCTCCGTCAAATGGACCGTGCAGCCGGTTGACGAGAGCGAGGAAGCCGAAGCGGACGCCAAGTTCGTGGAGGAGGTGTTTGACGACATGGAGCGGCCGGTCGAGAGCCTGATGACCGAGATCGCCACGATGTTCGTCTATGGTTTTTCGGTCCATGAGATGCTTTGGAAGAAGCGGGTTGGGCCTGACGAAGCCGACCCAACGAAAAACAGTCGCTTCACGGACAACAAGATCGGCCTGCGTGGGCTGCCCGGGCGGGCTCAGTCGTCCATCGTGCGGTGGGATATTGATGATGCCACCGGCGCCATCAAGGGCCTGTGGCAGCAGCCCTTTACGGGCGTCCAGCTTTACATTCCGATGGAGAAGCTGGTCCTGTTCCGCACCACGGATGCGATGAACAATCCCGAGGGGCGGTCCATCCTGCGCAACGCCTACCGGCCGTGGTACTTCAAGCGCCGTATCGAGGAGATCGAGGCCGTCGGCGTAGAGCGCGACATGGCGGGCCTGCCTGTGGCGCGCATCCCGTCGGAATACATGGATGCTGACGCGGACCCGGCCGACAAGGCGGTCTATGCGGCTTATCAGGCTTTGGTGAAGGGTGTCCGCCGAGACACCAACGAAGGGCTGGTCCTGCCCTCCGACGTGGACCCCAACGGCAAGTACCGGTTCGATTTCACCCTGCTGTCCACGGGCGGCAGCGCTCGCACCGACACCACGAAGGTGCTGGAGCGCTACGACCGGCAGATCGCTATGTCGGCGCTGGCGGACTTCATTTTCCTTGGCCAATCTGCGGTCGGGTCTTTCGCCCTTTCGAGCGACAAGACGGCGCTGTTCGGGCAGGCTCTCGGCGCGTTCATCAAGGCGGTAGTGGCTGAAATGAACCGCACCGTCTTGCCCGCCATCTGGCTGGTGAACGGAAAAGACCAGAAAACCATGCCCAAGTTCCATGTCGAGGACGTGGAGCAGCCGGACCTGACGATGCTGGCAGGCTTCGTCACCTCCATGGCCAGCGCCGGTGCCCCGATGTTCCCCGACCGGGAACTGGAAAACCATCTGCGCGGCAAGGCCAACCTGCCCATGGCGCCAGAGGAGGGCAGCGAGGACTTCAATCTTCGCGGCGGCGGCATGCCCGGCATGACGTTGGGCCCCGACGGCCAGCCCCTGCCCGCGACGGCATGGCAGCAGCAGCAGGAGGAGGCCAAGGCCGCCCTCGCGGCTGCCAAGGAACCTCCCGGGCGCGGCAAGGGCATGTCGGTCCCGGCGGCTGACAGCGACAAAAACGGAATATGGGACCGAGCAGAATGAACGCGCGCACCATCGCAGCCTTCACGGCGCCGGGGCCCGAGTACCCCGCCTTCGTCAACGTCTCGGTCCTTGAGAGCGGCGAGGTGGCGATCACCACGCGCCCGGCCGGTGAGGAGGTTGAGGAGAACCGCGTCTGTGGCGTCACCTGCGTGCCCTCCGGCGACACCTGCAGCGGCTACTGCCGGGGCACGGCGAAGGCCCCCCAGCGCTTCAAGCACACGAAGCCGGGCCTGTGCCAGCGCGTCGTCCTGTCGCCCGAGGCGTGGGAAGACCTGCGAGCCCAGATCATGGCCGACATGGGCGCCGTTGACAGCTAGAGCGCAACGGGGTACAAGCCGGTGTCAGGACGCGCAGCTTCGCGTGGAAGGGGCCTTCAAGCCCCGGAGACGCGATGATGGGACTCGGTGACGGCGACATTATTGCGCTAGTCGGCACCCTTGATCGAGGCAGGACACGGCCATGGCGGGAGGGCCACACCTCGAACCCGCAGAGGCTTTCGGTCTACAGGAAAAGGCGGCGCCGCCGGTCCTGATCGGAAGTTGGAGGGGGTGCAAGCCCCCCAACGAGTTCGTGTGCGGGGTAGCGCAGTCCGGTAGCGCGTTCGGTTCATACCCGAAAGGTCGAGGGTTCAAATCCCTTCCCCGCTCCCAAGTTCGAGGTCTCGGCGTTGCGCAACGTCGTTAGCAGCCTCTCTCCAAAGGAGGGCTGGCCTCGGAGCCCAAGCCTCGCCACCGGGCCTTCGGTGCAGCCCCGTCGAGTCGGGGCCGGGGCAGCTAGGCCAGCGACGTGGTGGAGTTAATGCTGCAAACCCATGGCGCGGTATAGGCGGCCCGGTGTGATGCGCCGGGCCGCCTTCGTCTAGGCCCAGACGATCGACAGGGCGAAGCGCCCCTCCAGCACCGTGAGACTGATCGAGAGGCGCCCGGCCGACAGGTAGAGCGCCCAGCCGAAGCCCGGGCTGCAGGTGCGCTCCAGTTTCACTCGAACAGAGCGCCCGAGGTGTCATCCACCTCAAAATCGTCAGCAGGGCCGGATTCCGGCTCGTGGAGCGGCATCGCGCCTGCTGCCGGTATGCCGGGGGCCAGAGCCTGTGCCGCGTCGCCGTCAGCGAGGCTCACGCGCTCCCAGTCCGGCCGGGCCAGCAGAGCCTCCGCCTCGGCCGACAGGGGGAAGCGGCGGGCGTCAGGTTTCAGCACTCGCACTCCAGCTTGCCGCACCGGCCGCACCCGATATCGCGCGGGCAATGGGACTGGCGCGTCGCAGGGTCGTTCTGGGGGCAGCCATCCCAGTGGCAGTCCCCGTCCCGACCGGCCCGGCAGGTGTTTTCGAGACGCGGCTTGGCTTTGAGCCGCGCCAGCGCCGCCCGGGCAAAATCGGAGATGCGCTCGGGAACGTACCGCACCACTTCGTAGGGCAGGACGAACTCGACGCTCACGCCGTCGCCGCGCATCAGCAGGATGCGGTGCTGACGACAGGCTCGATCGCTCGGCAGGGTGGCCTCCAAAGGCGTGATCACTCCGTCCACCTTCCGCCGTTGAGCCGCCGATCGCCGCTGAACTGCAGCTTGACGCGCGAAGCTGTCCTCGGCTCCACCTCGTCATGAGGCACCAGCACCTGCCGCATGTGATAGCGGGCCAGACGCAGGAACTCGGCCCGCGTCGTGGTGGCATGGATGGGCATGTGCTGGCGGCGCCCGGTGGCCGTGTCAGTGAAGACCAGTGTGCCGTCGTTCGGGTAGAACGGGTTGGGGGTGAAGTGGGTGGTGATCACACCGCGTCTCCAGCTTCCGGCCGGGGGTGCAGGGTGTCGATCACACAGTGGTAGTCCCCGTTCGCGTTTGGCGGCTCCATGACGAAGCGGGGCGCCTTGGCGCTCTTGCGCTTGATGCGGATGGTCTGCCCGTTCACCAGTTTGACCTCCAGCCACCCCAGCGTGCCCTCCTGCAGGCGTCTCACCCACACAGGCTCGATCGCCCCAGAACCTCCAAGGGTCCGGGGTGAGCGGGGGCTGAACGGCCACCAGAGGGCGTCGAGGCACTGGCCGTTGGCGTCGTACCGGCGGAAGGCCATCATGTCGTGCAGGGCGCGGTTCATGCTTTCGCCCCCAGAGCCTTGCGCACGTCGTGCCCCTCGGGTGTCAGTTCCCAGTCGTGATCATAGATCAGCCCGGCATCCACCAGACGGTCGCGGGTGACGCTGCTGAACTCTCCCTTTCGGGTGTCGGTAAGCAGAGCCTTGCGCAGGGCAGGCGACAGCTTGGCAGCGATCTCATCGGCGTTGGCCATCAGCGCGGCCCCCCGTAAAGGGCCCGCCACTGGGCGATAGCGTGGTCTGCCACTTCCTCGTAGGTAGCTTTGGGATTGGCCTCGCAGTAGGGCGCGATGATGCTGTCCCACATGGTGTTGCGCACAAGGTTCCGCCGCGCCTTGTTTGGGGCCGCCCAGCTAGGAAGACCCCACGTCCAGCGCGGCAGCCCGGCCGCGCGCCGCACCTCGTCTCGGATGCGACGGAGCGCCACGCGCTCGCGGTTCTTCCGCTCCGCACTGTGGTTCCACATGCGAAAGTTCAGGGCCCGCAGGGCCTCGATCGGATAGGTGCCGACGCCGAAAGAGTCCGGGTGCCCGACTATGGCGGCCCGGTAGGCGCCCGGTTTCCCGTGATCAGCTTCCTTGCGGATGATGATATCGAACTCGGCGGCGGGCGTGGTGGTGATGGTGTCAGCCATCAGCGCGGCTCGACCAGATTGTAGCTGGCGCCGTTACCGGTGGTCGCAACGATCGGGACGCTACTGGCGTCGATCGTCACCACGTCGGTGATCTTGATGGGCTTGTTGTCCTCACCACGGCCCTTGATGGTCATGGTGGCGCCGGAGCGCTTTGCGCTCCATCCGAAAACCTTGTGCATGGTCGTCTCCCAAGGCCGCACCAGCGCGGCCACCATGCTCTAGCTGTTTTGGTCCAAACAGGCAAGGGGGGAATGTCAGCAGGGCAACAAAAAGGCCCCGGAGAGGGGTCGAACCCCGGGGCCTTCTGTTGCGGTGGACCGGGCTCGACACCGGCTCTGGCCTACTCGGCTCACAGGCCCATGGACCCGATCGCGTTTCGCTCTATGACCCCGGGCAGCCCGGCCATGGCCGACTACACGCGGGCGCTCGTCCTTCCGAGCCGCCACCACGACGCCGATCTATGCTCTAGCTGCCGGGGTGTCAAGCGTCATCATCCAGAAGCAGCGAGGGCAGTGCGAGGGACGGGTGAGAGGTGATCACCGCCTTGAGTTTGCGAATATCAGCACGCGCCAGAGACAGGCACCGATGGCTGGACGCCTTGTCCTGCAGGGCCGTGTCGAGGGCGGCCTGCAGGGCTGCCTTGTCGGTGATGAGCGTGTTG
>LNFM01026843.1_pt1 | contig 14439 bp, 14 predicted proteins | sample 596031 | NCBI WGS metagenome assembly LNFM01 (sample SAMN04254537, study PRJNA301005) | activated carbon metagenome | isolation source: dual media filters at the Ann Arbor, Michigan drinking water treatment plant | place: USA: Ann Arbor
GCGCGCGACGTGTGGATCAACCCGCCGCCGATCCCGCTGACCACGGCCGAGATGGACTTCGTGTTCGACTTGCCGTACGCCCGCAGCCCGCACCCAGCCTACGCCGATGAACACGGCAAGCACGACGGCGCGACCAAGATCCCGGCTTGGGAAATGATCCGCTTCAGCGTCAACATCATGCGCGGCTGTTTCGGCGGCTGCACCTTCTGCTCCATCACCGAGCACGAGGGCCGCATCATCCAGAGCCGCTCCGAAGAATCGATCATCAAGGAAGTCGAAGACATCCGCGACAAGGTGGAAGGCTTCACCGGCGTGGTCTCTGACCTGGGTGGCCCCACGGCGAACATGTACCGACTGGGCTGCAAGACGCCCGAGATCGAGGCCGCGTGCCGCAAGCCCAGCTGCGTCTACCCCGGCATCTGCTCCAACCTCACCACCGACCACGGCCCGCTGATCAAGATCTACAAACGGGCCCGCGAACTGCGTGGCATCAAGAAGGTGCTGATCGGCTCCGGCCTGCGTTACGACCTGGCGGTGAAGAGCCCGGAATACGTGAAAGAGCTGGTGCAGCACCACGTGGGCGGGTATCTCAAGATCGCGCCCGAGCACACCGAGGGCGGCCCGCTGTCCAAGATGATGAAGCCCGGGATCGGCAGCTACGACAAGTTCAAGCAGCTGTTCGAGAAGTTCAGCGAAGAGGCGGGCAAGAAGCAGTACCTCATTCCGTACTTCATCGCCGCCCACCCGGGCACCAGCGACGAGGACATGATGAACTTGGCCATCTGGCTGAAAAAGAACGGTTTCCGCGCCGACCAGGTGCAGACCTTCTACCCCAGCCCCATGGCCACGGCCACGGCGATGTACCACACCAACCTGAATCCGCTCAAGGGCATCAGCCGCGATGCGCAGCGCGCCGAGCGGGTGGACATCGTGCGCGGTGACAAGCGCCGTCGCCTGCACAAGGCGTTCCTGCGGTACCACGATTCGAACAACTGGCCGCTGCTGCGCGAGGCGCTCAAGGCCATGGGCCGCGCCGATCTCATCGGCAACGGCAAGCACCACCTGATCCCCACCTTCCAGCCCATGACGGATGGCAGCTACCAAAGCGCGCGCCGCAAGAACAGCACGCCGGTGGGCAAAACGGCGCAACCCGCAGCGGGCCGCCTGCTCACGCAGCACACCGGTTTGCCGCCCCGGGTGACCGGTGCGGGGCGCCCGGGTTCGCCGGTGGGTGCGGGCAAGCGCAAGCCGCGCTGACCGCAGGTCTCAGCCCGCGAACGCTGGCCAGGCGATCCAACCCAGCAACGCGGTGGTGTTGATCCCAACCGTCACCCAGTAGTACAGGCGAAAGGGCTGCTTGCTCGTCTTGTGACGCAGGATCTGCTGTGCGAACCAGGCCCCTGGCCAACCACCCGCGAGCGCCAAAGCGTGCAGCTGGTCTTCTGGCGTGCGCTGGGTTTCGTTGATGGCGGCGTCCTTGTCGCGCCAGTACGTGTAGAACGTGCCCAGGTTGATCAGCACCACCGCGGTGAGGATCACCCACGGAAAGCGGCCCAGGCCGATGCCCACCAGCCACAACAGCAGCCAGAAGGCGATCAGCCCGAGGCCGGTCCACATCGGGATTTGTTCGCGACGCTTTTCTCGCGGCAAAGGAGAGCGCTGGGCAGGCCTCCTTCGGGGCAGCAGTTCGGCCTCCGGGGGCCGTTCTGCTTTCGGAGTCTCGAAGGGCGCCTTCACCTCGTTGCGCTGCGGCTCCACCGACAACGCGCGCGGGCCCTTGCCGCCGACGTGGATTTCCTGGAAGGTCACCGGCAGACCCTCGCTGGGCGGCTGGTGCCCGCTGAAGTCCTTCATGTGGAAAAAGATGTCCGCAGCGGTCTGCTCGCTGCGGATGAAGCCGAACGCCTTGGCTGGGTCCCAGCGCACCACGGTTCCCTGTTTTCGCATGATGTTGAGTGAAGTGTCGAAGGAGGGCGGAGCTTGCCGGCGTCGCCCGATTGGCGCAAAATGCGCCAAACAGGAGATTTTTCATGTCCACCGCCGGTTCTGCATTTTCCTCTGTCAAATTGCCCGCCGGGCTGGTTCAGCAGGCTCGTGAGGCGGCACAGCCACAGCGCCGCTCCATCGCCGGCCAAATCGAGTACTGGGCCACACTCGGGCGCATCGCCGAAGAGACCGGCCTCACGGTGCAAGAGGCGCGCGAGGCCATTGCCCGCTACGACGCCGCCGCGCGGCACGCGGTGCCGGCCGATCCGCTGGATGCGATCGAGGCGCGTTTCCTGGCCGCCGAATCCAGCGGCCGCCTGGCCCAGGCGGTGCGCCAGACCGTGCAGGACAACCGCAGCAAGGCCCCCGCCGCCCGCCGCGCTGCGTGACGCCCCCGGTTTTCTACCTGCTGGCTGGGCCCAACGGTGCTGGCAAGTCCACGCTGTACCGAGCCGCCGTGGCCGAGGGGCTGATCCCCGCCGAACTTGAATTTGTGAATGCCGACCTGTTCGAGGCAGCGCACCTGTCGCAGGTGGCTGAACCGACGGCGCGTTCCGAGCAGGCGCGGCGGTGGGCAGACCAGCGCCGGGCGACGTTGCTGGGCGCCGGTCGCTCGTTCGTCAGCGAGACCGTGTTCTCCCACCCCTCGAAACTGCAACTCCTGGCCGACGCGCAGGCGGCTGGGTTTCGCACCGTGCTGCTCGTGGTGTGTGTGGACGATGCGCAGCAGCTGGTGCGCCGGGTGGCGCAGCGGGTGCGCGAAGGCGGCCACGCTGTACCACCCGACCGGATCCTCGCTCGCTACCCGCGCACCCTGGCACACCTCAAAGGCGCCGTGCGCCTGGCCGATCTGGCCTTGCTCTACGACACCTCGGGCACCGCTATCCAGCCGCCGCGTCTGGTGGCCCGTTGCCGTCGCGGTTTGCCGCCCGTGGTTCCGGGCCAATTGCCAACGTGGGCCGCGGGTGTCCTGGCCGACTGAGGCTCAGGCCAGTGTGTGCAGCGGAATGTCTTTCGCGACCGACAGCTGATCAAGTTGCTGGCGCGTCCTGCCCTTGAGGAACGCGGCGATGGCCGCGTGTGTCTCGGGCTTGAACAGCGTGCGCATGTCGCTCACCGGCAGGCCGGCCGCGGTGCACAGGGCCGCGGCGAAATGCGGTTCCAGCGCGGCCACGGCCACCCGGCCGTCTTTGCAGGGGTACACCCGGTAGCCTGCGTGGGCGCCGCCCACCGCGCCGGTGGGTTGTGTGAGGCCCCAGCTGCGGGGCAGGGCGAGCCAGTGGGCTGCGTCCGACAAGGCGACCTCTTGAAACACACCTTTGCCGGTGGACCGCTGCGCCATCACAGCCTTGAGCGCGGCTTCGCTGGCCATGAGCGAGCCGCCCATGTCGGCAAACAGGGTGGCGGGCAGTTCCAGCCCGGGCACCAGGCCGGCGTCGGCCAGGTAGGTGAGGTCGTGGCCGGGCTCTTCGGCTCGCGCACCGGGCGCACCCACGATGGCGACCACGCTGAGCGCCGGGTACTGCTTGTGCAGCGCCTTCCAGCCCAAGTTGAGTTTGGTCAGTGCCGAGGGGCGGAACGAGGTGAGCAGCAGGTCGGTACGGGCCAGGGCCTTGTGCAGCGTGGCCTGACCCTGGTCGGTCTTGAGGTCGATGCTCACGACCTTGATGCCGTCGTGCAGCGTGGCGTAGGCCTTGGGGTTGTACTGGCCCATGGGGTCGCCGCTGGATGCGGTCTTCGGGGCGGGCGGTTCGGCCTTGAGGCAGGTGGCGCCCATGGCTTTGAGGCGCATGAGCGCGGCCGGCCCCGGCAGGTTCAACGCGAGGCTGAGCACGCGCACGCCGCGCAAAGGTTTGAGGGCGGGGGCAGGGCGGGTGGTGGCGGTCATGGGCGGCGGGGTTGGATCGGTCGCAGCACTGTAGCGCTGCACCGACCGCCTGAAACGCAAACGGGCGACAGTGTCGCCCGCTCAAACCGCATTGCAAGTGGTCACCGCCGCCCGAAGTCCAGCGGCAGGCCCACGTAGTTCTCGGCCAGCGAGCGCGACAGCGATTCGGAATTCACCAGGTAGTCGAGCTCGGCCTCCTGCACCTTCTGACCGAAACCCGCGGTGTCGGGGAACTGGTGCATGAGCGAGGTCAGCCACCAGCTGAAGCGCTCGGCGCGCCACACGCGGGCCAGGGCCTGCTTGGAGTAGTGGTCGATGCCGGCGTTGCTCTTCTCGATGTAGTGGTCGATGAAGGCGCTGGAGAGGTACTTCACGTCGCTGGCCGCCAGGTTCAGGCCCTTGGCGCCGGTGGGCGGCACGATGTGCGCTGCATCGCCTGCGAGGAACATCCGCCCGAAACGCATGGGCTCGGCCACGAAGCTGCGCAGCGGCGCGATGCTCTTCTCGATGCTGGGGCCGGTGATCATGCGTTCCGCCATTTCGGGGTCCAGACGGCGCCGCAGTTCGTCCCAGAAACGATCGTCGCTCCAGGCCTCCACCTTGTCGTCGATGGGGCACTGCACGTAGTAGCGGCTGCGCGTGAGGCTGCGCATGGAGCACAGGCCGAAGCCGCGCTCGCTGTTGGCGTAAACGATGGCGTGGGTGGACACCGGCGGCACATCGGCCAGCACACCGAGCCAGCCGAAGGGGTAGACCTTCTCGTACTCGGTGATGGCGCCCTCGGGCACGCTGGCACGGCACACGCCGTGGAAACCGTCGCAGCCGGCGATGAAATCGCACAGCACTTCGTGCGTCTGGCCATCTTTCTCGTAACGCACCACCGGGTGGTCGGTGTCGAAGTCGTTCACCGTCACGTTGCCCGCGCTGTAGATCGTGGTCAGGCCGGCGGCGCTGCGGGCGTCCATCAGGTCGCGTGTCACCTCGGTCTGGCCGTAGGCTGTGACCACCTTGCCGCCGGTGAGGCCGTGCACGTCGATTGGATGGCGGGTGTTGGCAAAGACCAGCTCGATGCTGTGGTGCACGGTGCCTTCGGCTTTCACGCGCTCGCCCACGCCGGCCTCGGCCAGCAGGTCGACCGTGATCTGTTCCAGGATGCCGGCGCGGATGCGGCTCAGCACGTAGTCACCGCTCTGACGCTCGATGACGATGTTGTCGATGCCGGCTTTGTGCAGCAACTGACCGAGCAGCAGGCCCGATGGGCCGGCGCCGATGATGGCGACCTGGGTACGCATGACTTGTCTCCTGATGGGAATCCCCAAGCGTAGAAACCTGGGGCTCGCAACACAATCGCTCGCGATCAAGCTTGCGCGATGATCGGACGACTTGTGCGATCACCGCGCAATATGGGGCGGGCAGCGCATAATCCGGCCATGAATGAATCCGCACACCCCATCGCCAAGGCCGATTTCATCGAAGGCATGGCCAAGGGCATGGCGGTGCTGGAGAGCTTCGACACCCAGCGCCAGCGGCTCAACGCCACCCGCGAGGCGCCACCTGCTCACGCTGGCCCACCTCGGTTACCTGGACACCGACGGCAGCCATTACTGGCTCTCGGCCAAGGTGCTGCGGTTTTCGGGGAGCTACCTCGCCTCGGCACGCCTGCCGCGCCTGTTGCAACCCACCTTGAACCGACTCGCTGCTCTCACGCGGGACTCGTTTTCAGCGGCGGTGCTGGACGGGGACGAGGTGGTGATCGTGGCGCGCAACGTGTCCATCGGCGGCCAGCGGCTCATGGCCTACGGGCTGCACCTCGGCGCGCGCCTGCCAGCGCACGCCACGTCCACAGGGCGCGTGTTGCTCGCGGCCATGCCCAGGACCGAGTTCGCCACCTGGCTCAAGGGGCGCGAACTGCCTCGGCTCACGCCGCACACGGCGGTGGACCACAAGGCGTTCAAAGTCCTCATCGCCGAGGTGCGCAACCAAGACTTGGCCGTCGCGCGCGAGGAGCACGAGCTGGGCGTGTTTGCGCTGGCGGTGCCGCTGCGCAACCTGCAGGGCAAGGCGGTCGCGGCGCTGAATGTGGTGTCTTCCGCCGACCGCATGGATTCGCCCGAGTTCCTGCGCGACATGCTGCCGCTCCTGCAAGACGCCGCGCGCGAGCTGCGACCGCTGCTCTGACCCGGCTCACACGCCCAGGTACTGTTCCAGCAGTTCGGGCTTGGACAGGAGTTCTTCGGAACTGCCTTCGAACACCACCTCGCCCTTGACCAGGATCACGTTGCGGTCGGTGATCTGGGATGCCGCTCTCGCGGATCACGCCGCAGATGCGCCAGATCTCGCGTGCGATCAGGGGTGCGAGACCCTCCGTGGCTTCGTCGAGGATGAGGAGGTCGGGGTTGGTCATGAGCGCACGGCCGATGGTGAGCATCTGCTGCTCGCCGCCACTGAGCTGCTGGCCGCCGTGGTTCAGGCGCTCGGCCAGGCGCGGAAAGGTCTCCAGCACGCGGTCGTACGTCCATTCGCGCTGTCCCCGGGTGCCGGCCCGCGCCGACATCACCAGGTTCTCGCGCACGCTCAGGTTGCCGAAGATGCCGCGGCCTTCGGGCACGTAGGCCAGGCCCTGACGCGCGATCTCGAAGGTGGGCGCGCCGGTCATGTCGCGGCCCTTCACGTGCACTTTCCCGCCACTGGGTTTGACGATGCCCATGATGGATTTGAGCAGCGTCGACTTGCCCATGCCGTTGCGCCCCATCAGACCGATCGTCTGACCCTGGCCCACGGTGAAGTCGATGCCGCGCAGTATGTGGCTGGCGCCGTAGTGGGTGTTGAGACCCTTGGCCTCCACCAATGCGTTCGTCGCTGCGCTCATCAGTGTTCCTCACCCAGGTAGGCTGCTTGTACGGAAGCATCGGCGCGCACCTGCGCGGGCGTGCCGCTGGCGATGACCTGGCCGTTCACCATCACGGTGAGCTGGTCAGCCAGCGTGAAGACGGCGTCCATGTCGTGTTCCACCAGCATGATCGCGTGGTCTTTTTTCAAACGCAGCAGCAGCGCGACCATGCTCTCGGCCTCGGCCTGGCCCATGCCGGCCAACGGTTCATCCAGCAGCAACACGGTGGGCTCGGTGGCCAGGGTCATGGCGATTTCCAGCTGGCGCTGCTCGCCGTGGCTGGTGGTGCCGGCCACCACGCTCGCGCGGCTCGTGAGGCGGGCGAGTTCCAGTGCACGCTCACAGCGTTGGTTCACAGCACCCATCGCGCTGGCCGAGGACACCCAGCGCAACGGGTTCCACGGCGCGTGCCGCTCGCGCGACTGCGCGGCCAGGCGCACGTTGTCCCACACGGTGAAGGGCAGAAAGATGTTGGTTTTCTGGTAGCTGCGGCCCAAGCCCAGGCGCGAGATTTTCTCGGGGCTTTTGCCGGCGGTCTCCACACCGTTGAGCGTGATGCGGCCCGAGGTGGGTGGCAGGTCGCCCGAGAGCAGGTTGGTCAACGTGGACTTGCCCGCACCGTTGGGGCCGATCACCGCGTGGATGCGACCGCGGTGGAGGTCGACCGACACGTCGTTGACGGCGGCGAGACCCCCGAAGCGTTTGGTGAGGTTGCGGGCGGAGAGCAGGAGTTCGCTCATGGCGCACCCCGCTTACCGCTCAAGCGATCGACCAGGCCCAGCAACCCGCGCGGCGCGAACACCACCACCAGCACAATGAAGGTGCCCATGAGCAGCTGCCAATGTTTGGTGAGGTCCTTGAAGAAGTGCATCACGTATTCGAACGCGAAGGCGCCCACGATGGCGCCGGCGAAGTTGCCCATGCCGCCGAGGATGACCATCATGATGGCGTGCGCACTCATGTGAAAACCCATCAGCTCGGGGTTCACGTAGCCGGTTTGCGCGGCCCACAGAAAACCCGCCACACCGGCCAGCGCGCCGGCCAGCGTGAAGGCCGCGAGCTTGTAGCCGAAGGTGCCATAGCCCACCGCGCGCATGCGGTGCTCGTTCACGCGGATGCCGGCGAGCACGCGGCCAAACGGCGAGAACAGCAGCCGGCGCAGGAAGGCGTAGACCAGCACGAGCAGCAGCAGCGTGAAGTAATAAAAAGTGGTCTTGTTTTCCAGGTCGATGCCGGTCCAGCCGAACACCGAGGCGTCGGGCCGGAAGTTCACGTAGACACCGTCTGAGCCGCCTAGCGCCTTGTTGTCGAAGAACAGGAAGAACACCATCTGCGCGAACGCCATGGTGACCATGATGAAGTAGATGCCGTGGGTGCGCACCACGAGCAGGGCCCACCACAGGCTGATGGGTGCATCGGCCGGGGTGAGGAAAGCCAGCGCATAACCGGCGAGGCCAAAGTAGGCCGCGTGGCCGAGCGACACCAGGCCGCTGACGCCCTGCAGCAAATCCAGGCTCATGGCGAAAATCGCCAGGATCATCATTTGCGAGAGCATCTGAAGGTAGAAGTCGCCACCGGTCAGGGGAATGAGCGGAAATGCGGCGAGTGCGATGGCACCCAGCACCAGGATGGCCTGGATGCTGCGCGGCAGCTTCTCAAGTTGGGCTTTCGGAGAACTCATTGTTTGAAGAGCCCTTCGGGCTTGTAGAGCAGCACGAGTGCCATCAACATGTAGACCGCCATGCCGGCGATCTGCGGCACGAGCACCTTGCCGAAGGTGTCGACCAGGCCCACGAGCAGGGCGGCCACGAGCGCACCGCGCACCGAGCCGATGCCGCCGATGACCACCACCACGAAACACATGATCAATACCGAGCTGCCCATGCCCGGGTAGACGCTGGCAATGGGCGAGGCGATCATGCCGGCGATGGCGGCCAGCGCCACACCCAGCGCGAACACCACACCATGGATCAGCCGGATGTTGATGCCCAGCGATTCGGTCATTTCGCGGTTGAAGGCACCGGCCCGGATCTTCATGCCCAGGCGGGTCCTGGAGATCAGCAGGTACAGGCCGAGGGCCAGTGCGATGCACACGCCCGACATCACCAGCCGGTACACCGGGTAGGAGAGGTTCTCGGTCAGCGGGATCGACCAGTTCAGCACTTCGGGCACCTGCACCGCGTGCACGTCGTCGCCCCAGAGGATGGAGCGCACCTCTTCAAAGATGTAGATCAGGCCGAAGGTGAGCAGCACCTGATCGAGGTGGTCGCGATGGTAGAAGTGCCGGAACAAGGCCCACTCCAGCAACCAGCCCAGCGCCACGGCGATCACCGTGCCCAGCACGATGGCCAGCACCAGACTGTCGAGCTGGCCGACCAGGAACCACGCCAGGTAGGCACCCAGCATGTAGAAGCTGCCATGCGCCAGGTTCACCACACCCATGATCCCGAAGATCAGCGTGAGACCGGCGGCCAGCATGAACAGCAACAGGCCGTATTGCAGGCTGTTGAGCAACTGGATCAGGAAGTTGGCGAAATCCATGGGCGGGCAGGTGGGTCGTGGGAGCTGGGAACCGTGCAAAAAACAGGCCAGCGCCCGTGGGGCGCCGGCCTGCGGTGAGACCAGCCCGGATCGGGCGAGCGTCCGCCCGGCTTCAGGCCATGCGGCAGCCGGTGGCCGGGTCGGCCACGGCCTTTTGCGCGACGCCGATCACCTTGTTTTCCTTGTTCTCGACCTTGCGCAGGTACATGTCCTGGATCGGGTTGTGCGCTGCGCTCATCTTCCACTTGCCGCGCGGGCTGTCGATCTCGGCGCCGTTCATGGCCGCGTACAGCGCAGGCTTGTTGTTCAGGTCGCCTTTGACGGCGTTGGCACCCTTGATGAGCAGAAGACCCGTGTCGTAGCCCTGCACGGCGTACACGTCGGGCTGCAGCTTGAAGGTCTTGGCGTAGTCCAGGCGGAATTTCTTGTTGCGCGGCGTGTCCAGCGAATCGCTGTAGTGCATGGTGGTGAGCACACCGTTGGCGGCGTCACCCGCGGCTTCGAGCACACCCTCGGTCAGGAAGCCGGAACCGTAGAGCTGGATGTTCTTGTTCAGACCGGCCGCAGCAAAGTCGCGCAGGAACTTGGCCGCGCCGCCACCGGCGAAGAAGCAGGCCACCGCGTCGGGGTTGAGCGAGGCGATTTCGGTCAGCAGCGCCTGGAACTCCACGTTCGGGAACGGCAGACCCAGCTTCTTGACGATGGTGCCGCCGGCTTCGGTGTAGCTCTTCTCGAAGCCTTCAAAGGCCTCGTCGCCAGCGGCGTAGTTCCAGGTGATCCACACGGCCTTCTTGTGGCCGCGCTCCATCATGGCCTTGCCCAGCGCCAGCGTGGGCTGGGAGTTGGTGAACGAGGTGCGGAACACGTTGGGCGCGCACTGCGCGCGGGTGGCCACATGCACGCCGGCGTTCGGGATCAGGCTGAGCACGCCGCTGTCGCGCGCCACCTTGTGGATGCCCATCTGCACACCCGAGTGAACCGTGCCCACGAGCACGTCCACCTTGTCGCGCTGCACCAGGCGGGTGGCGTTCTCGATGCCCTTGGCCGGGTTCGATTCGTCGTCCACCTTGAAGAACTCGACCTCGCGGCCGCCGAGCTTGCCGCCCTGTTCGTTGAGCGCCATGCGGAATCCGTTTTCAATCGCCACGCCCAACTGAGCGAAGGTGCCGGTGTACGGCAGCATGAAACCCACGCGGACCTTGTCCGACTGTGCGCGCGCGAGTTCGGGCAGCAACAGGCCGGTGGACGCGGCGCCGATCACGGCAGCGCTGCGGGTCAGGACAAGTCGGCGAGTGGTCATAGGGGATCTCCAGGTGGGTTGGCGGAAAACGAAGCTGGCTGGGCCACTGTAGACGGGAGGGTATCCGTTGACGATCCAGAATTACCCGTACTTGAGGCTTGAACTATTCAGATGTGAACCTGACGGCTGAACTCAGTCGGTGGTGGCCAGCGCGAGAGCCAGCCATTCGCGTGCCCAGGCCGTGCACACCACCTCGGGCTCGGTGCCGGCCGAGGCGTCGTGGCGGAACACCTCACCGATGCGGACCGCACCCAGGTCGGTCAGGCGTTCGTCGAAGCGCAGACCGCCGTTGCAAAAGGTCTGGGGGTAAACGCTGTCGCCCAGGGCAATCACGCCGTAGCGCACCTGGCCCAGGTACTTGGGTTGGCTGGACAGGGATTCGTAGAGATGGCGGGCGTTGTCGGGCACATCGCCAGCGCCGTAGGTGGATGAGCAGATGACGTAAAGTGCATCTTCCTCAAACACCGAAATGTCGAGTCCGTCCATCATGCGGACTTCGATGACGGGCACCAGATCCGTGCAATCCATCTCGATGGCCTGTGCCACGTACTCGGCGGTGTTGGTCATTGTGCCGACCAGGATGAGGAGTTTCGAAGGGATGCTCATAGGGGTATAGGCAATATACTTCATGTTTCCCTTGCGGCCACCCGGGGAAACCCCGACAACGCGGCGCCGGTCCAGTGCGGCAGCTGTTCGCGCAGGATGCGCAGTGCGGGTGCTTCCTCGCGCTGGGCCAACGTGACCATCCCGAAACGCCCTTGGGCATCGAGGCTGGGTGAAACATCGAGCTGGATCAGATCCGCCGCCACGGCGTTCACCGTGAGCACGACGGCGTTGCTGCGTCGCGCCACCTCGACGATGCTCAATGTTTCGTCGCAGCGAAGGGTGACCATGTCGTCCGGGTTGGCCTGCGGGCCGTAGCGGTTGATCATCAGGCGGGCGACTTCATCGCTCAGCGGTGTCGAGGCCACCGGATACGCCATCACTTCCTCCAGGCTGACGGCACGGCCCATGAGGGTCAGTGGATGGTCCTGGCGGACCAGAAAACCCGCCGCCAACTCGAAGGTGAGTGCCACCTGCAAGTCGGCCGAGGGCCGCATGTCTCGGATGTCGACGATGGCGGCGTCCAGGTGCTGCGCACGCAGCGCGTCGAGCAACACGGCGGTGTTCCCGCGTGAAATCCGAACCTGCAACCGGGGGTGGTGCTCGGCCATGTGCAACATCAGCGGCGTGCTCAGCAGCGCGCCCGGCGCAGAGCTCAGCCCCACACGAAGCTGGCCGATCAGCCCGGCGTGCAGGCCTTTGCCCGCTTGCCGGAGCGCCTCGGCATCGCTGACCAGACGCCGTGCGCGCGCCAGCACCTCATGGCCGAACGGCGTCAATGCGATGCGCCGGCCAAGCCGGTCGAACAGGGCGCCGCCGAGTTCGTCTTCCAGCGCGCGGATGCTGCGGGTCAGCGCCGGCTGGGTGAGAAACAGGGCAGTGGACGCCTGCACGAACGAACCCATGTCCACCAACGCCACGAAATGCCTCAGTTGCACCAGCGTCATCCTGAACTCCTCAGTGAAAGTTATGGATTATTGATCTGCAATGCATTGGACTTTAAAGCAAGCGCTTCCTAACATGCAACAAAGTTCATGTACCCACTGGAGCAACGGCCTTGGAACGACTCAGCGATCAAGCGGTTCAGGAGTTCATCGCGCTGCGGCGCGACATCCACCAGCACCCGGAGCTGGCCTTTGCAGGCCATGGGCTGCGCCGTCACCACCGGTCTGGGCGGCACCGGGGTGGTGGGGCAATTGCGGCGAGGCAGCTCGGAGCGCACGATCGGCCTGCGCGCCGACATGGATGCGCTGCCGATCGTCGAGGCCACCGGCACCGACTGGACCAGCTGCCACCACGGCGTGATGCACGCCTGCGGGCACGACGGCCACACCGCCATGCTGCTGGCTGCCGCACAGCACCTGGCAGAAGAGGGAGCTTTTGACGGCACGCTCAACCTGATCTTCCAGCCCGCCGAAGAGGGCGGCGGGGGCGCGCTGAAGATGATGGACGACGGCCTGTTCGAGCGCTTTCCCTGCGACGCGATCTTTGCCATGCACAACATGCCGGGCCACGCACAGGGCCAGCTGGTGTTCCGCAGTGGAGCCGCGATGGCGTCTTCCGACTACGCCACGGTCACACTGCACGGTGTGGGCGGCCATGGCGCCATGCCCCACAAAACCACCGATGTCGTGGTGGCGGCGGCCTCCATCGTCATGGCGCTGCAAACCGTCGTCTCGCGCCATGTGGATCCTTTGCAGCCAGCGGTTGTCACCGTGGGAGCCGTGCACGCCGGTCAGGCCAACAACGTGATCCCGGCCACGGCGCGCCTGGAACTCAGCGTGCGCGCGCTGGACCCGCAAGTGCGTTCGAGCATCGAAGGACGCATCCGCGAACTGGTGCGCCTGCAGGCCGAAAGCTTTGGTGTGCGCGCCGAGCTGGACTGGCGTCCCGGCTATGCGGTGCTGGTCAACGACGCACTGCAGACCGAACGCGCTCTGGCGGTGGCGCGGGCGCATTTCCCGCCCTCGCAGGTGGTGGCCCAGGGCCCCCTGCTCACCGGCAGCGAAGACTTTGCCTTCATGTTGGAGCGCGTCCCCGGTTGCTACCTGCTCATCGGCAACGGCACCGGCCGGGAGCCCGGCGCCTGCATGGTGCACAACCCCGCCTACGACTTCAACGACCACAACATCGCCGCCGGCTCCGCCTACTGGATCGCGCTGGTGAACGAACTGCTTTCCCCCACCCACCCCTGAAACCACCGGAGACGCCCATGAACAGCCCCCTCAAGACCCTGATGGCCGCTGCCGCCATCGCCCTGGCCAGCCTGTCCGGCGCGGCCCTGGCCCAGAGTTACCCCACCCGACCGGTGACGCTGATGGTTCCTTACCCGGCGGGCGGCCTGTCGGACGTGATCGCGCGCTCGGTCAACAACACCTTGGGCAAGCAGCTCGGCCAGCCAGTCGTCATTGAAAACCTGGGCGGTGCCAGCGGATCGATTGCCGCGCAAAAGGTGCTCAACGGCGCCAGCGACGGCTACACCGTGTTCCAGGGCTCACCCAACGAACTCATCCTCGCGCCTCTCGCCATTGCGTCCATCAAGTTCAAAAGCGAAGACTTCCGCCTGGTGCAGATGATCGCCACCGCGCAGATCGCCTTCCTGGCCCGCAAGGACTTCCCCGTCAGCACGGTGGACGAGTTCCTGGACCAGGCCCGCAAGGCCGCGCAGCAAGGCCGTCCCCTGACCTACGCCAGCGTCGGCCCGGGCTCGTTCTACCACCTGCTCGGCGAGCACCTGTCCAAGGTCACCGGCATTCCCATGGTCCATGTGCCCTACAAGGGCGCAGCCCCGGCCGAGCAGGACCTGCTGGCCAGCCAGGTCGACTTTTTCCTGGCGCCGTACGGCAAGAAGTACGACGACATGCACAAGAGCGGGCGCGTGAAGGTGCTCGCCATGCTCAACAGCGAGCGGCTGGACAACGTGAAGAGCTACCCCGCCATCACCGAGAGCACCCAGCTCAAGAACTTCACCTTCAACATCTGGACCGGTTACTTCGTGAAGAAGGACACCCCCGAACCCGTGGTCAACGCGCTGCACAAGGCCATCACCGAAACGCTGGCCGATCCCGGCGTGCACCAGGCGCTGGAGGCCAACAGCCAGTTGCTGGCCAAGCCGCTGTCGCTCAAGGCGGTGGACCAGGCCTACGCCGACGGCATCCAGCAGTTCCGGGCCATCGCGAAGTCGATCCAGCTGCAGGCACAATAAGCGCTTCAAACACGTCGACCGGGAGA
>LNFM01009267.1_pt1 | contig 14438 bp, 12 predicted proteins | sample 596031 | NCBI WGS metagenome assembly LNFM01 (sample SAMN04254537, study PRJNA301005) | activated carbon metagenome | isolation source: dual media filters at the Ann Arbor, Michigan drinking water treatment plant | place: USA: Ann Arbor
ATCTTGCGTAGTAACAAAATCTTACCGACCAAAAGGCCCATGCCTCAGCAGCTTTTTAACTCACCGCATTCCACTCTGAATCGTGAAGAACCCTACTATGACTGAGACGGCCGACGCGATTAGCACCGCGGCCGCTGCCAGATCTTTGACTACACCGATCCGTTCGTTTTCTTCTGGTGAAATGTGATCGCATAGATTTTCGAGAGCTGAATTTATTAGCTCTGTCGCAAACACAAGTCCGATGCAAATCCAAATCGCCGCCCATTCGATGGGAGAGATTTTGGCCCAATAGCCCGCGACGTTGACGGCAACCGCTGCAACAACGTGAATCCTAGAATTGTGCTCCTCTGAAAAAAGAATTCTGATTCCATTCCAAGCGTATGAAAAACTCTGCAGCCGTTTTCTCAACGAAAACTTTCTCATATTCCGACTTTCCGAAGCCACTGTTTGATTCGACCACCAAAATAAGAGTGTTGTCGCGCAAACGCCGAGTGATCGGCCTCTACACTTTCCAGTGTTAGATTTTGGTTCTGACTTCTAATTTTCACCGCTTTGGAAAATGAAGTGCTTTGGTCGTCTCTTCCCCACAAAAGAAGGGTCGGGATCTCGTCGTAAAACTGGACAGTGCCGCCTCCGGATATTAGAATAAATCCGCTCGCGTTTCTTGAAAGTCTTTTCCGATAGCTTGTTAATCCAGTCGCCCCGTTAGACAGGCCAACGTAAAGTATCTTTTCATTTGGGTATCTTATGTTGATGTATTCAACTGCGCGAGACAGAACTTTCTCACCCGTCGGACTCGACCAACGGGCATTGAAACTCAGCGCCGGACAGACGACGGCGAAGCCTTGGGTGAGTAAGATCGAAGCCGTCATCCAACACTGGATCACATAGCTTCCCATTGCGCCATGTAAGTAGATAGCCGGCTTTAGCTGGGTCGCTTCCTGCGGAACGAATTCAACGGCCCAATTCTGCGTGCTCGCGTCTTTCTCAAAGAGTGATGACAGCACCGGGGTTGCCAGGGGCCACCCTATGGCATCTTGTAATGTCTCAAATTGTTTTTCAAAAGTATTATCAAAAGGCTTCAAGCCCGCGAAGTGCCCGTAGAGAGCCGTACCTAAATACACAATGTCTTTCTCATCAAATAGCTTAAGAAAAAAAGTGGTCCGCGTGGGCTGCTCTGGAAGCGAAAAAAGTCGAAACCCGCGCTTCTGATCGCTCGTGATGACCGCGTGTAAAGTTAAAGAGGAAGCCGCCACTGCAAGAGCTATAAGAAATAGCCGAAGCTTCCATTTACCTAGCAATAGGCTCGCGATCATCACCACGACCGCGACACCTTCGATAACACCAAAAAACGACATAGTTAGTGCTAACGCGCCTCTTTTAGCCGCTCAAGATGCAAATCTTTTGAGGGCGCCTGCTTTCTAGCCGTCGATGATATGGTTTGCGCGGCTTCGGCTTCTGACGCACCTTTTCTCCGCGGCGGCGAAGCGGTGCGCTCAACCAAAGTTTCTATTCAAGCCAGTTCACCGGATGCTTTTCCAATAGGTTTTTGTAGGACGCGTTGAAGGACTTGATGAGCTTCTTTTTTGATTTGATAAGCGCCTGATAGTCCCTTAGGCCGCTCGCATCGGCGCCATCTGTGGCCACAACAGCTGAGTAAGCAAGAACTAGGTTGACCGCGGCCTGATTGCCTTTTTTTACCATTGGGTAAAGATGGCTGAGACTAAGGCTTCCGAAACTTTGAGCACAAGAAGATGTCTCATCAGAGCAACAAAGCTCTATCGAACCTTCGAAGAGGCTGACCCACGTTACAGGAACTTTTGATCCGCTCTTTTCCGCCAATTGGACCAGCTTCTGAGTGGCAAGCGTTCCATCTTTTGGATTTTTGGATTCAAGAAACTTAAGGTAGCTATCGAGAAAATTTTTTTGCTCTTGATCGGGTATCTTTGTCGACTTTTCTTCGTAACATTTCTTGAAATCAGAAATAGTCTCTTTTGAAAAGACAGTCGTCGAAACCAAGCCTATAAACAAAAAAACAAGAAACCTCATTTTAACTCCGATTTGAAAAATTCTTGGGCCTAAGTCGGCACACATAACACAGCATGAGCTGGTGACAGAATATCACTTCGGCTGTCAAAGAACACGAGCCTCTCCAACGAACTCAACCAATTGGTGGGGCGAAACAGTGTGCCTTTGAATTCAGCAACACACCTCATCGGCCGGCAGCTTCGAATTCACCGCAGAAGCCAGAAATAATAACTAATCTTATTTCATTTTCCTGAAAAAATTAGGCGGAGCCTTTTGGCTCTAAAACGCCAAAAAAAGCACGGCATGCTTCTGGCTCAACCGGCCGCCAACGCAAATCGCGTGCTGGATAGCTTGGGGGGCACATGCCAAAACTCTTCGTTCTGCTCTTGATCCTAGTTCTTGGAAAATCTGCGGCGGCAAGTGATGCCGCCGACATCTATCTACCTCCGCCTGAAAAATTGCTCGCTTCAATAATTAGTTTCGGACCTCAAAATGACGCCGATGTCTTCGGATCGATCGAAGGATTTTGTAACCTTGCGAACCGAGAGCGGCTTCCAAACTATTGTTCGATACCGTCGATGGTGACGGCCTACAAAAAGTTGTCAGTAACAGTTTTCGGTGGCGGCGCCGATGTTGATTTTGCCGAGCCTGTGAGGCTTTTAAGTCCATGGGATTTACGCCACCTGATAGCCGGTGGCTTCATGACTCTTCCCGATCGAACTGGTGAATCCGATACGTCTCGCGGTTTACAGAACGTCGTTTCGCTCTTTGTGATGCGATCAGAAATTGTTTCCGAGCTTAAAAAGTTAAAGGAAAAGTCGTCCTTACTTTCGGTAGGACGTCCTCGCGATGTACGGCAAGTCGTCTTGATCCCGAGTCTCGAGGCCTACATTCAGTCATCCACGCCGCTCGGTGCGATGATCCGCGCGTATGAGTCAATTCACTGTTCAGACAATGAGACACTTTGTCGGCAGCTAAGAAGTAAGCTCGGAAGCGCGATTGATGCCGTCGCGCGCCCACACGCCGAGCGCCTTACGGGTTTTCAGACTCGCATGATGGCGGCAACTGATGAAACTGCACCTGAACGCTTAAGACGGCTTCGTCTCATTGGTGACTTCGCTACAAAACTAAATGTTTCCGAGCGAACCGGAAAACCACTCTCACGAGACGAAGTCGAATCTCGACTTAAAAGTCTCGTCGACGACGGCCAAGGATTTTTCGGCGATGAAGGATATCAGAATGTCGCAAGAACGATTGTCTCTGTTGTCGAAGCCATGAGTGTTGTCGACCAGCTCGAGACATTGTCTCAGGACCGCGGAGCGCTCTCCCCGCTCCGACGTGCGCAGGCTGCCACGGCACTGAATCCGATCGTTAAAGATTCAATAGATTCGGTCGAGCGCGCGCTGCAGATTTTTGCGATCAAAGAAGATAATGGAGAACTTGGTCTATGATCAAAACGAAATGTCTCGGTCGAGGCGTTGCAGTCCTGGTTTCGCTTCTGCTTTCAGCCGGCCTGTCAGTCTGCCTCACGGCTTGTGGAGAAAACAAATCGAGTGATGCGCCTCAGACGCCGACCGGAAACCTACAACTTCCGCCAGGCCCACCGGATTTGGTCGAATCGTTTATTCTCGAAGATTTGGCAGGACAGCCATCCATTACATTTGTCGAATTTTCTGGCGTGACAATTGTCACTGTGCGGGATGCCGACGGCGCTCGAACAGAATCACTGCTCATTAAGATCGACCCACAAAACAAACGAACCATTCAGCGCAGTCGGCTCGGCGAAGATTGGGCAAAGCCGTTCGGCAAAGTCGAGCCTTCACGAATTTTGGCCGAGTTTAAGGCGTTTCAATTCTACCTGAAGTCCATGAACTATTCGCAGCTTCAAGACTGCAGAAGTTCGAAGGCTTGGAAACCTGCCGTCGATTCGATTCGAAGAAATCAAGATCCGGTCTTGTTCTCAATCCAGGCCCTTCGAAAGTTTAAAAATTTAATCTATGAAGCGGTCTTTGAAATCGATATTCAGACATCCCGTATCGTTGGCATCACCGTGGATCGTGGTGCCGACGCAGTCCTGACTGATGCTGCCTATTTAGCTATGGAGCCGCATTGGGTGCTGGATGGTCGGCCCAGTCATACCTTGCTGGGAACACTCGAAAGTTTTGAATTTGATCTGCGCTGCCGAACTAATCGAACCGAGCGTTCCTACCGCCGTGGTGACAAATCTGAAACCAAGTCTGTGGAGGCCATCGATCAAGAGCTATCTCGATTTGTCGATGCAGACATGACGTTCCGTCCGAGACTGAAATCGGTGTACCAAATCCTCACTCGACGACGTGAGATCGAAGTCGGAAGAATTTCTGAAAATACAGAGTTACTTCGACACAAAGCATCCCCATCGGAAATCAACGAATTCTTCTCAACCACGAGGCCCTAGAATGAAAACCACTTTGATCGATCAGATGATTAGAAAAACAATTCCGCTGATCGCATCTGTTGCAGCACTGTGTATCTCGGCTGAAGTCGCCAATGCCAAGATCACTTCGTTAGAAAGCTCGGTCAGTTTCGACATTCAGCACACGACGGCTTTAACGTGGCAAAAGCGTTCGAAGTTTCGTCACTCCGCGGATTGTTATCCTGGCGGAAAAAGTGACAAACTGGATGCAGCCTTCCCCGAGACTATTCAATCGAAGTCTGTCGCAGCCGGTGTTCGACAGGTTTCGGCGGCCGTCAACTCGGCCCATTATGGAAGTATCGGATCAATGTTAGCCGAAGCTGTGACTGAACCTAGATCAGAGCCAGGTCAGTTCGCTGTCTCGATTCGTTTCGCGGATCAAATCTCTCGAAATTCATATCGCAACATCGGCGATTCTAACTGCGTGATTCGAGAGTATCATTGGAGCGTGAGTGCCGTGCAGTTAAACGGCATGTTCACCTACAGCTTCAAAATGCCCCCCAATACCTGGCTCGTCGCTGTTTCGTTTGAGGACGTCGCAGCCAACCTCCCAGCGAACATCGTCGGCGATTTGCACGGGGCAAAGCTGGAAAAGTCGATGTTCATCTGGGCCCGCCCGGGCAGTCAGGTTTCAATCCCGATCAAGGTCAACACGCAGTCAAGTGGCGGAACGGTGTCCTCTTTTAAGTTGAACATCGACACGCTTCAAACGTCGGACACAAGGCTTGCGATCGAGCGCTGGAAAGAAATTCGTGAAAATTTCTTGATGGTACAGGGTCGCTTAAAATCGGTCGAGATGGATAAGGTGTTGCGAAATTTACTTCGGGCTGGAGCCGAGGTGCTGGCCGACGATTCTGTATCGATAGAAATTTCGAAGTCGACTGGCGCTCAGTCAAACAGACAGTTGGTGGACTGGCTCTTTCAAATTGCAAATAGCTCAGACCAGTTCTCTGCGGCCTACGACAACCACGTGAAAGCCATGTCGGCCGCCGTCGGATACAAACTTGCGCTGGCGCTTTTAACCGACATGAGCGAGTTCTGCAAAGAGATTGACATCTACCTTCCAATGTCGAACCGCACGGTTCGCACTTCAGGATTCGTCGCAGCTGGTTACTTCATGAATCGCGACATACGACGAATCGAGGAAATTAGATTTCCAGAAATTCGAGCTTATGTTGACGGTCTCATCAAGTTTGAAACATCAGGTCGGCTCTATTCTGATATCGCAAAAGAGGATGCAAACTACGACAAGGTGAAGTCTGGATACCAAAAAATTCTTCGGAGTTCGGAAATCGCGTTTGATGTCTATGGTGACATACAGCGCGGGCTCGACAGAACACTCGCTGTTTTCAAAACAAACAGTGCGAGTCTCTTGCTGAATGAGCAGATTCGCACCGAACTTTCGCATCTCAGCCAGGCACAGTCTGCATTCCGCAAGTCCTTCAGAGAGGAGTTTGGAAAATTCAATATGAAAAACCAAACTCGAATTGAATCGAGCAAGCTAATAGCTGAACTCGACAGTCTTGAAGCGCGGTCACAGGATCTAAGCGAAAAGCTTCTCTCGCAGATCAAGCTCGTATCGCTGACTCCCGAGGACACAAATTCGACCATCGTTGGAATCATGACATCGCTGCTCGCGCATCAAGTTGGAATTTTCGATGCGCCGCTAAAATCATCGTTCGCGGAGCCGCTTCGAACTGCTTTTGCTAAGAGCGATGAGGCCAATCAACTGCGAGCGACCTACCAACAGTGCCTTGGGGGTGCGCAATGATTCTTCGGCGTAGCATCGCATTTCTTGCAATCTTTTCTCAGATTTTGGGCGGAACCGCCCTAGCCTCGGATCCGATGGATCAGGCGCGAGCTTTGGTGGCTGCTTCGTACGAAGTCGCCTCAGCCCGCGCTTTGAATGCCGCCACCGAAGACTTCAATATGGCCCTGACTCAAACAACAAACAGACTTCTTGATCCCAAAGATCTGTCTCAGGCACGGCAATTAATTCTGACGGAACAAGCCCGTCTGCGGGAATCGTTTGATGCAATTGCGAACCTTAGAGCTTCCGAAATAAAACCTCTCGAAGAACAATTGGCGAAAGCTTTCGCCGAGTATCAAACAGCTGTGCGCGAACGTTACGACGCCTCGTATATGGTTCGTGCGGCACGTGACGATGCTCGTGAGAGTCTCTTGATGGCCAGTCAGGCCTTTCAAGTCTTTGAGACGAATTGTGCTACCGGACGTGGGGTTGGCGGATTGGGTATTGGGGCTTTTTCGTATCCTGATCTTCCGAAGGCGGATTTTCGAGTCACTGTCGGCTATGGGACTGGTGACGGCCAAAGCACGTTCGAGGGCTCTTACACAGGAACGGGGTCGCAGGCAGAGAGGGATCGCAATACATTTTCAAATGCCACAGGCACTGCCGCTGGAATCACGACAAGCATCGCACTGAGTGGTGGAGCTGGCGCGTCGGTCGCTGTCGCCCAGGCGATGGCACCTTTTGCGGTTGGCGGGGCTGTCGTAATCGCGATTGCCGTCATGTACATCAATCAGCAGGAAAGAATTAAGGCCGAGAACGAAATAGTGAAAGCAAAGCTTCATGTGTTTCATGAATCGGCCGGCGACCATACCGTGGGCCAGTACTACAAAGACCACTGCAAATCGATGTCTGAACAAACAAAACTGATTCGCGGTGTCCTGGATGCTGCACTCACGCAGCCAGAAAAACTAGAATCGATGGCCGCAGAAATTCCAGATCTTGATCAGGAAGTCGAAAGCTTCCGAGCGATCGTAAAGAAACGTGAAGTCGCATTTAATGCGGCGTATGACGCGGCCGTCGTCGCTAAAAATTCTCCGTCTCCGAAGACAGAAGCGGTCAAAGCAGCTGCGGTTAAGGCCTTGAAAGACGCGGATCTTGAACTCGGCAAAGCGGCAACGCCACAGAAGATCGCGAACGTCATGGTGGCTTTCTTGTTAGACCAAAACGCCCGGGTGCAGACTCAGGTCGGAAACTTGACTTTTCAGGCTGTCGACATTGCACAGAAGCGCGCTTTCGACAAAATTCAAAAAATTGTCGGACTGGTTTTGAACAAAAATTTTCGCCGATTTTTAGCTGATGGAAGCGAAATTTCGATCGAGACAAAATCACTCGAAAAATTTGCACGTGCACGCACTTTGTTTAAACAAGTGCTCACCGCGCAGATTCGACTCATCTTCGAAGTCGTCGAGCCGATCGCGGTCCGCAATCTCGAGAACCTGCTTGTCGCCGAAACGAACGCCCTCATCCAAGCACATGCCGAAGTTTCGGAGGTCGCAGATTTCGCTCGCCAAGTACAGACACTGATTGGACGCAGACTCTAATGGACTCAAACTATGTTCGAAACCTGGCTTCGTTAGCGGCGCTGGCATTTGTTGCTGCCGCTTCATTCACGACTGAAAGTTTCGCCCTGATCCGTCCGTCGGGAAGAATTTCCATCAAGACGACGCAGAGTACTTTACAGGCGATCAACGCGCAGCCGACCCTTCACTGCAATCTACCGGGTGCACCTCCGGGTTCTTGCTGGACGAAGGCGAAATATATCGAACACGCCAGGCAACAGGGCTGGATCGATAGCAACAATCAAATCGTCGATCGCAATCAAGGTGAAGTCGCTGTCACTGGCGGTGATTTCATCATGGTTCCGGGCGGACAATGGAATGTCGATTTCGTAAGGCCCCCGACGGCACCCCAAAACCAAAATACGCCGACACCGCGGGGATCTGAAAAACGCTTTGCCCTTGGGCTTCAATCGACGATCAAGGATCCTTCGACCGGTGGCGACCTCACCATTGATGGAGCGACAAAGGCAGGGCGAGACTTTGCTCGAAGAGCGGCCGAAGAACGTGCGCAAGCGGCAATGATCGCCGGCGTCACAGCGACCCACGCTCAGAGTTTTGTTGAAAAAGAGCGGCAGTTCGATCAACAGCGCGAGCGTTTTCAAAACCATTTGCAACAAGCAAATGCCGAATCTCAACGTCAGCTTGAAGAGTTGAGGCAGTACACGGCGCAAGTTAACGCAGCCTCGGCCGAAAGTCGGACTCAGGGATTAGCTCTGGCGGCGAGCGGACTTCTCTCTTCAGGCCTACTGACGTCCGAAGAACGAGCCGCATTTGCTGAAGCCGAGAAGCTGGTAGCTTCCGATTTGCGTTCGGCTGAGTACAGCTTGGACGAAGTTGGCGCACAGATTCTTGAACGAGATTTCGAGAAGCAGATGGCGGCGGGCCAGTTTCAGGCCGCCGCAAAAACGCTTGAAATTCTCGACAACGCAACCGTCGACGGCCAGCCACGCCTATCGAAGACGACAAGCCAGTACACAAATCCGTCTGGAATAATGAAAGTTGGCGGAATTTTTGATCAGCGGGCGCTGCAAGTTTCTACAGCTTCCGAAGAAGGACAGATCGTTCGGCGAATGATGAATCGCTACCAAGCGATGTGGGCCGAAAGCAATGGTCTAATGGTGCTCCCATCTGAGGATCAAGCCCGGTACATGCTTGGCGCGGTCGCACTGTCGGTCGGGGAAGGCGTCTTAGCCAATGGCGATAGTCTTCGTGGCGCGGCGATGCTCGAATTGTCCGAGGTCATGATTGAATCCGTGATGGGTTTCGGCGTTGGATTCGGGAAAAGCGTCGAGGATCTGGTTCAAGCGGTCCCAGAGATTGCGAAGCTTGTAGGTCGGGGCGCCGGAGCCGTGTGGAATGATCCCGCTTCCGCCTGGGAAGCCACTCTCACTTTTGCCACGAATCTAGATGAAGTCGGCGCAGCGCTTCTGCTGGCTGTGAACGAAGACTACAAAGTTCTCAAGAAAGGTTCGCCTTACGAGCGCGGCGAACTCGCCGGTCGCTATGCCATCGATATTGTTTCGTTAGTTGCGTCTGGTGGAACCGTTTCTGCCATCAAGCGATTTGGTGCGCTTACAGACGTCGGTGAATCTCTACAGGCTGCTGCGAAAGCGACGAAAGCCGGCGAGGCAATCTCACGTGCCACTCAAAATAGTGCCGATATTGCGAAAGCAGCTGAGCGTGTTTCTTATCAAGCCGTCAAAGGAACTTTTGAGAAGCTCGATGTGATGCCGGAGCCCGCGCGTTTAGCACTTTCGTTGGGTGCTCGCAAGAATCCACAACTCGTGGCGGATATTGCCGTGGCCTATACGAGCGCCGTCCGAAATGGACTGAAGCACACGGCAGACTATGTGACAAATCTTGCGACGACGGATGGCAAAGGAACGATTCCAAAGGACATAGCGCGCGCGGTGAAGTTTCATAAAGCGGCAATGGTCGAAATGAAGACGATACCAAGAGCGAGCTACGACGGAAACTTTAGCAGAGCCATAAAAAAAACATATGTGGAAAACGGGGTGGTCAAGACCAATGAAGCCTCTGATGTGTTTTCCACCAACCGTGGGAACCTCGGAGCCGATCACCGGATCACAGGCAATGGCAACCAAGCTATCTACATGACCGAGGGAACCTTAGACACGACGATATCCATCCTTGCTAGAGAGGCAAGAGATGAAGTGGGAAACTTGATCTTTCAAGAAAAGAGGTTCAAAGTAGACAATCTGTTGGACCTTCGGAATGCTGAAGTTCGAAATCGTTTTGAAATACTTGAGCCCGGCCTAGATTTCACCGGCGAGTATTATGGCGATACTCAGATTATCGGGCACGCAGCAAGAAGTTCTGGATTTGACGGCGTCCTGTACTTCTCGGCGAAAGACGTCGATAGCCCAATTACGAACCTAGTTCTCTTTCAGTAGAGGCGTTGAGGTGTAAATGACTGAGTTCAATAAGAGCGTTCTTGAAATTGCCGACTCGGATTTTAATCAGCTTAAATCACTATTGGACGAAATGAGAATCCTCGTCGAAGCGTCGAATTTATCGGTTCAAGGTCCGCCTCGAGAGAGGTACTTTGCGTCCAAGAAGGCTGTGGTCGATTTACTAATATCGCTTTCTTCTGCTGGCATACATCCATTGGCAGCGGTTATCAGTAGGTCACTGCTAAATCCGGTGACCGATGAAGTTCTGAACATGTTCAACCAATTGCCAAACATTTTGCAGACCGATTCCAGATACCGGATGACTGCGCTCGAAGGACGACTTTACGGCGTGATGGATTGGCCGTTTTGCTTCCGTATGGAATTTAGCATCCCGGTTTCAATGTGGTCCGAGCTTGCCGAACAGGGGCGTGAGCTGGTCTTGAAATTTCTTGAGACGGGAAGCGAGACGGATCCAGATTACCTAGCATTGAAAGCCAAGTTCGATCCCGTATTCTTTGCCGAGCGCGACCGTTTGATGAAGTTGCCTGTGGGAAAAAAGCTCTACGACCATCAGTTTCGCTAAGAGTTTCGCAATCCGACGAAGGTCGTGGTTTAGAGAAACGGAAGACAGACCGATTCGTAAAGAACCCTTTGCGAAAGCTTACAACAATGACCGGGTGGACTCCGCAACTTGCAGCACTCGCGCATTTGCGAAAAAAACAAAGCCATCATCTCAATCAGCCCATTGGCCACATGCTGGGTGTGATGGTGATTCTTGGCTTTTCGGTCTTTCAATTTGGGTTTCAAAATACGATGGGCGCCAGTGTTGTGATCGCCTTTCTCACCTTCAATTTCGTAAATCGCGAGCGGTTTAAGTCTTGGACCAACTGGAGTAAATCGCAAAGCCAAATGTCTGCGAAGGCCTCTCAGATGGAAGAACGAATTCTTCAAAGTGTAGCCGCCTCCGTCGATCCACTTCTACGCGTGAAAATGAGTACACCCGACATCACCTGGCCGTTAAAGAATTCAAATCTCATCCCATCAAAAATAGACTACATTCACCGAACGCGGTGCCTGACTGGAGTCGCAACGGCTGTCGACACAAAAACTGAGATTGCATTTTGTGTTACCTACATCGAAGCCGGCCACACAACGACGTATAAAGACTCGAAGCTCCGCACCAAAATAGTTCAACAGCCTGTTTTTGAAGGCCTATTTTTTGTCGCCGACTCTCCTCAAACGAACGAGGCGGAACTGAATTTGGCTAAACGCTATCCAAAACTTCCATTCACGATCTCACTTAAAGACCAAACAGCCGTGATGCTGATACCGATGGAAACTAATCCGTTCGTGATTCGAGATAACCCCGATCTTTGGCCGAGTGAACTTGATCGATTGCGAGATCTTTCGGAACTGACGTTGAACTTTCTTCGAGCGATCGCAGGCCCTGTGTTTTCAACTAATGAGGCCGCGTGATGAACGCTCAGGATGAGTCGCTTTTAATTTTGTCGGGAATCGGATTCGTGAGCAGCGTTTTGACGTTTTTTATTCAACGTCGCAGTGGAAAATCAAGAGCCCTTGCCACCGTTTTTTCAATTTGGATTTTCGGTGGCACGCTGGCCGCTGGAGTCCTTTTGGGTTTTGTTCCCTTCTCAAGCCATTCCATTGGCCTAGAGCGCTTCGTTGTCCCCTTCGTCATAATGATTGGGACGGCCGTGGTCTCGTCAGTGGTGGGCCTTCTTGTGCATCTCATCGATCATCGCAAGGTTGAATCTGCCGAGACTTTACCGCCCGAGGTTCGGGATCTTCTTCGAGATATCGAGTATCGACAAAACGATTCCTCTATGAGCCCGCCCTCACCGAAGCCGGCGCCAAGCGGACTGCCCGCCTGGAAACAATTCGCCATCGAAAATGCGAGACGAGCCCAGAATTAAACGATTCCCTATTTTGACGTCTGTGAATCGCGCTCGCACTGCGATTTATCGCTCTCGACGATCTTAACGCCCGGCAAAGTCTTTTCCTCGTAGTTCGTAGCTACAGGATACATGACGATGTGCTTGTCGACGGAGGCGTCGCAGCTTTGCTTCTCATCGTACCGACGGACAGCGCGCACGTTACCGTTGATTGACCTTGGCATGCAGTCGTAATGGTACTCGGCGAACACGACGTTGGGACCATTGGCCATTTCGAAAGTCAAAAGAGCTGTCGCAAGGTCGCCGCTCACGTCGACATAACTCTTACCATCGCCGTGGATGGGCGTAAGCTTTGAGAATGGAATTATCGCATCTGCCATTCGTGCCACAAGGCTCGGTTTTTTTGGTGCTCCCGACAAAATATGATCACAAGAAGTTTCGTTGAATAGAAAAACTGATTTAAATTCACGAGGCTTCGGTAAGTGCAGCCGAAATTGCACATGCGGTGACTTCACTGTTTCGATTCCATCCGATGTCACTCTCCCTTGGCAGTCCTTTCGGATCACTCGTTGAAAGTGGCGCTCGACGTTGTACGTTTGAGCGCTTGCCACGACCGCCGCGGTCGACGAATTGTAGCTTTCCATCAGGGTGCGGCAGACATGGTCTTTTGTTTCTGTCTTGGGAGGCTCGAGCTGGTCGGAACTAGGTACGGCCGAGGCCACTGGAGCCGGCGACGCGGCTTTACGAGCCAATTCATCTTCGATGCGTGGGCCGCACGCAGAAAGCACTCCTAAAACCGAAGCCGCACCTAAGATAAGGGCTGTTGTGATCCTAATTTTAAGCATTGCAAAATCTCCTCTGCCATCGACGCTTTATGGCACTCTGGCTGCGTTTCCGTCACGCCAGTCACTCTTTATGCGTTCCCAGAGAGGAACACAGAAACGAACATGGAATTGCCTCAATTGACGGAGCAGAATTTAGGCCGCGCGCAGCGCACGTGGACAACGGCGCTAAAATTAATTTTCAAAAGGCCACCGACGCTCAAACAAGTAAGTCTGCCCGCTCTGTTTTAACTCAAACTGGTCGACGGCGGCGGAGGCCGAAGGAATAAATACGACGTCAACTTTGGCATCAGGCACCGCGTACTCAAACTGTGATTTCGCAAATAGCCGCAGTTGACTTTGGCCTTCGGGCACTACGCCAAGTTGACCGTTTCGCAAAATGATCTCTGCCTTTAGGCCGATGGCCGCCGACTCGAATTTTCCAACCAGCTTTCCTGCAACTGCAGCGCTAACAGATTGGAATTTCGGAATTTCGCAAGCGACGCCGAACACCGGCTCCAAGACACAGACTGGGACGAGATCAGTGTTGGATAGAACGATGGCGCCAAGCTTTTCTGTTTTATCGAACATCAGATCAGCTCGGTACCCACCTGTAGCGCCAGCATGTTCAATCACGTTGTAGCGCCCAAAAGACCGAGACTCCCACCCAAGACCAACAGTCCGCGGTTTGGAAGCGGTCGCAAAAAGCTGCGCCTGGGCAAGATTCATCGCGCGACCGATCAAGCTTGAATCAGCATTCATATTAAATTCTAAGTATCGCAAAAGGTCTCGAGCCGAGGCTTTCAAAGCACCGGCTCCATCCAAAACATTGAGATCCCAAAACGGCACGAGCGAGAAAAAGGTGTCATAACCTTGAGCAAAATTCGGTTGCACGGCTGGATCAACTCGCGTCTTTGTTTCCCGAAGACCCAACGGCTTTAACAGATTCGTTTCGAGGTAGTCTGCGTACGATAGGCCATTAATTTTTTCAGCCAGAATGTAACCCAAAACGCCAAGGCCCACGTTCGAATACGCATGCGGGTAAGGCCCAGGCGATGCCGCTTTGTAGTTTTTAAGAAACTCCGTCAATAAAACGGCGTCGTAGTTCTTGTAGGGATTTTCCGGGTCCGTCATGACAAAATTTGACGGCATTCGCGGAAGGCCCGAAGTGTGCGACGCTAGTTCTTGAAGCGTGATTTTTCCGGCCTCCGTTTCCTGAAGCTCCTTCCAGAAAAGCTCGATCGGATCTTGAAGGGAAACGGTTCCCTTTTCTACTTCCAACGCTAAGAGTGTCGCGGTGTAGGTTTTGGTGATGGAGCCAATTTCAAAAAAAGTATCCGCATCAGGCTTTATCCCCGACCCTCGATTTTTTTCGCCGTAACTCCAAAAATGAATTTCATTTCCGCGAATAACACCAACGACAAGCCCCACCTGAGTT
>LNFM01009268.1_pt1 | contig 14435 bp, 12 predicted proteins | sample 596031 | NCBI WGS metagenome assembly LNFM01 (sample SAMN04254537, study PRJNA301005) | activated carbon metagenome | isolation source: dual media filters at the Ann Arbor, Michigan drinking water treatment plant | place: USA: Ann Arbor
GTCGGCGCCATCACCCCGTGGAACTTCCCGATCGCGATTCCCGCGTGGAAGTCGTGCCCGGCGTTGATCAGCGGCAATGCGGTGGTGCTGAAGCCGTCGGAGCTCGCGCCCCTGTGTGCGACGCGCCTGGCCGAGATCCTGGTCGAGGCCGGTCTGCCGGCCGGCGTGCTGAACGTGGTACATGGCAGCGGAGAGGCGGGCGGCGCGATCGTCGCCCACGAGCACGTGCGCGCGATCTCGTTCACGGGATCGGAGGCGACCGGCGGCAAGGTCGCCGAGGCGTGCGGGGCGCGGCGTGTCCGCGTGCAGCTGGAGATGGGCGGCAAGAACCCGACGATCGTGCTCGCCGACGCCGACCTCGACGAGGCCGCCGGCATCGTGCTCAACGCCGCGTTCGGCTCGACCGGTCAGCGCTGCACCGCCACCTCCCGCGCCATCGTCGAGCGTTCGGTGGTCGAGGCGTTCAGCGAGAAGCTCGTGGCGAAGGCCAGGGCGATGAAGGTCGGCCCGGGGCTGGACGCCGGCATCGACGTGGGGCCGAGCATCAACGCCGCGCATGCCGACCGTGTCGTGACGGAAGTGGCCGCGGCCGCGAGCGCCGGTGCCACGGTGCTCGCTGGCGGCACGCGCCTCACCGAGGGTGTGCTGGGCAAGGGGCACTTCGTCGCGCCGACGGTGCTCGGCAACGTGACGCCGCAGATGACCATCGCGCAGGAAGAAGTATTCGGACCCGTCGCTGCGGTGATGCCGGCCGACGACTTCGAGCACGCCCTGGCGCTCGCCAACGACGTCCGGTTCGGGCTCTCGGCGACGATCTGCACCCGCTCCCTCTCGCACGCCCTGCAGTTCGCCCAGCGCATCGAGGCCGGTCTCGTGATGGTGAACCTGCCCTCGGCCGGCGTCGAGTATCAGGTCGCGTTCGGCGGGTCGAAGGCCAGTTCCCTCGGCCCCCGCGAGCAGGGGCCGGAAGCGATCGACTTCTACACGACGCTCAAGACGGTGTACATGAAGTACTGACCGCCGGACTGAAGTCCGGCGGCTACAGCCGTCGGCAGAGCCGTCGAACTCCTGCAGGATTCGCCGCTGCTGCCTGAGGACCTGTATGCCTCGCGTGCCGACGAAACGGCGAGCGCTCCGCGCCCGACTGTAGCCGTCGACCTTGAGGTCGACGGACTGGTTCGCCTCAGAAATCGAAGACGGCCTTGAGGCAGCCCTCGCGCTGGTTGGCGAAGATGTCGTAGGCGCGGACGCAGTCGGACGGCGCGAACCGGTGGGTCACCACCTGGGTGATGTTGGGCAGTTCGCGCATCACCTGCTCGGTGAGCTGGTCCATGTAGTGACGGGCCGGGCAGCGTCCCGTCCTGTAGGTCAGGTTCTTGTCGTAGGCCTCGGACGGCGTGAAGGCGAACCCCGACGAGTGGCAGCCGATGACGGCCATCACGCCGCCAGGCCGCAGCACCTGCCAGGCCAGCCGCTGCGCCGCGGGGAGCCCAACGAACTCCATCACGCTGTCGGCACCGCGTCCGCCACCGAGCGTGTAGACCGCCTCCACCGCCTCGAGTCCGGGCTCGAAGGCACGGGCCCCGAGCGCCGTCGCCCGCGCACGTCGCTCGGGCACCGGGTCGATGGCGACGATGGTGGCGGCCCCGTGGCGGCGGGCGGCCAGGATGCCGAGCAGCCCCACCGCGCCAGCCCCAATCACCACGGTGACGCCTTCGGGGCGGATGTCTGCCAGATCGGCGCAGTAGCAGGCCGTGCTGAAGTTGTCGCCGAGCAGCAGGGCAGCCTCCGGGCTGAGACCCTCAGGCACCCGTTTCAGCGTGCCATCGGCCAGCGGCACCCGCACGCGCTCCGCCTGTCCGCCATGCAGCCCGACGCCATTGCTGATCCAGCCGAAGAGCTGCCCGCGCTCGCACCGGCTGGTCAGCCCCGACAGGCAGGTGCGGCACTCACCGCAACTGGTGGAGAACGGCGCGTAGACGCGGTCGCCCGGACGCACGGTGCGCACGGCCGGCCCCACCTGCAGCACGAGCCCGACGAACTCGTGGCCCAGCACCGTGCCGGCGTCGAGGCCCGTCTCTCGTCCGAAGTACGGATGGAGGTCGGATCCGCAGAGCCCCGCCACCTCCACGGCCACGATGGCATCGTCGTCCTGGGTGAGTCGCGGGTCCGGCACTGCCGCCCACGCGACCTCGCCGGGAGCCCTGAAACAGACGCCGTGCATCGACATACGGCTACAGCCTACAGCCAACCCCCGGCCGCGCGTATGATCCGCGCGTGCCGATGATGTTGATGCTCCTGTTGACCGCATGGATGACGCAGCCGGCGCCGGTGGCGCAGACGGATCTGGCCACGGCTGGCACGGGCTCGCCGTTCTACCGGATCCCGGCGCTGACGGTGACCACACGTGGCACGCTGCTGGCCGCCTACGATGCCCGACCGACGCTCTCCGACCTGCCCGGCCCGATCAGCGTCGTGCTGCGACGCAGCACCGACGGCGGCGCCACGTGGGGTCCGCAGACGGTCGTCCGCGCCGGATCGGCGGCGGGTGGCTACGGCGACCCGAGCCTGCTGGTCGACCGGACCACGCGTCGAATCTTCCTGTTCCACGCCGCGGGTGTGCGTCAGGGATTCTTCGGCGCGGCCACGGGCGTCGGGCACGACGATCCCGACGTGCTGCAGACCGATTACGCGTTCTCGGATGACGACGGCGTCACCTGGACGCCTCGTCGCATCACCAGTGCCATCAAGGACCCGTCGTGGAACGGCATCTTCGCCGCATCCGGACAGGGCATCCAGCTGCGGTACGGCCCGCACGCGGGGCGCCTCGTGCAGCAGTACGTGATCAGACGAGGCAAGGAGATGTGGGCGGCCAGTGCCTACAGTGACGATCACGGCGAGACGTGGCGCATGGGACAGCTGGTGGGTCCCGGCGCCGACGAGAACAAGACCGTCGAACTCTCGGATGGGCGCCTGCTGCTGAACAGCCGCGCCAAGCCCTATCGCAAGGTCGCGTTCTCCTCGGACGGTGGCGCGACGTGGACAGGCTGGCGCGATGAGCCGCAGTTGATCGATCCGGCGAACAACGGGGCCATCGTCCGCGTCCATCCCGATGCCGCGGCCGGGTCGGCGCCCGCACGCGAGCTGCTCTTCATCAACACCGAAAGCCGTGACCGGCGCGAGCAGCTCGTGATCAAGCGATCGTGCGACGATGGCGCCACGTGGACGGCGAGGGCGGTGCTGGAGCCTGGCGGCGCGTCGTACGCGACGCTCGCGCGTCTGCCCGACGGGCGCATGGGCGTGCTCTACGAGCGCGGGACCGTCAGCGCGATCGTGTTCGCCGTGTTCGATCCGGCGACGCTTGGCGCGTGCCCTCGCTGACGCCAGCGGCTCCAGTGCCGCGCTGTCTCCGTCACACCAGACGCCTGCCGCGGAAGCCCCTGGCGGCGTAGTACGACTGCGCGCCGTTGTGGTAGACGAACACCCTCCCGAAGCGGCGATCGCCGAACAGCGCGCCGCCGAGAGCGCGGACCTCGTCGGGCGTCCGGATCCAGCTCGAGGTCTTGAGGTCGAACTCGCCGAGGCGCTGCAGATCCCGGTACTGCGCCTCGTCGAGCAGCTCGACGCCCATCGCGGCGGCGACGCCGGTCGCGCTGCCCGCCGGCTTGTTCTCCTTGCGCTTCTCGAGGGCGTCCTCGTCGAAGCACAGGCTGCGGCGGCCCGATGGCGTCTCCGCCGCGCAATCGCAGAACACGAAGGCGCCGGTGGCCGCGTCGTGTCCGATGACATCGGGTTCCCCGCCGGTGGACTCCATCTCGTGCAGCGTCCGCAAGGAAGAGGGCTGGCCATCGAGCCTGGCGAGCACGTCGGCCCAGGCGATCCCCTCGTGGCGCGACAGGTGCGCGGTGAAGCGTGTCTTCAGCGTCTGCAGCAGCGCGGTGCGTTCTTTCGCGGTCATGACTCGTGACTCTCGCGGCTGGTCGTCGATGGGCTCGAGGCCCGCAACGGATCGGGCGCAGGCGGCAGGGGCGGCTGGTCCGGCCGCCACCAGCTGTCGGGCGCGGCCGGCAGCGGCTGGTCCGCACCGACGTTGGCGGCATCGATGCCCGCCTCGATGAAGTTCTCCGAGGGCACGGGTGAGCCGGCGAGCCGGCGAAGCATGGCGAGCTGACCGGCGTGGGTCATCGCGTCGGCAAGCGGACCATGGAGGAACTGCTCGTCGCGAATCTGCGCATCGAGCGCCTCGTCGGCGAAGTCGTCGCGCAGTCGTGCGAGCACGTCGTGCAGGCGCGTCACCTCATCGGCCAGGGATTCGAGGCGTGGCGGCGCGAACGTCCCGCCGTGCAGCATCGTGCGGGCATAGCCGATGACGCCGGTCATGTGCCACACGAGCTCGTGCGGGGTCCGCACGTGCAGACCGGCGCGGAAGGTGCCGAAGTCATCGGGGGCGCCGCGCAGGGCCTTCTGCGTGCGGTAGGCGATGGCGGCGAGGAAGTGCTGGAGCAGCTGGCGAGCGGTGTTCATGGCCGACGCCGATCCTACCGGATGGTCAGTCGCGCGTCGCGGGGGCACGTGCCCGCGTCACCACGGTCTTCAGCGCGGACAGTCTCGCCAGCTCGGCGCTGCCAAGGGCCCGATCGAACACGGCCACGCCACCGATCCAGCCGGTGAAGCCGACACTCCGCGCACTGTGAATCACCCGGCCGATGGTGAACGGGCCACCGCTCCCATCGTCAGGCGGGGCGTAGAGCCCGTGCGGATACCACCAGGGATTGAGCCGAAGCCCCACCAGTTCGCGACTCGACTCGACGAGACGGCCGTCGGGGCCCCGCTGCACCGTGACCTCGACCTTCGTGTAGCGGTACTCGCGGCGTTCCACCTGCTCGGCGTCGCTGGACCGCAGCACGGTGGTCGCCAACACCTGGTCCTCTGGCGGGGAGTAGTACTGGTCCTTCGGAAATGTCGGGTCCTCCCCGGGCTGCAGGCCTGGGGTTCTGGCGAAGTGGCCCTGCATGTAGGCCTGCCAGGCCGATCCGATCAGACGATCTGCCCTGGGGCGCTCGAGCCAGCGGTCGCCCGCCACACCATCGAGCCAGCCGGTCAGCTCCTGGCGTCGGTGGTCGAAGGTCATGGCGAAGACCTGCCAGGCCTCGTCGAGGACCTCGGCCGGGGCATCGGCAGGCACGGCCGCTGATACTCCCGCCGAGTTGCTCTTGTGCAGGGCGTAGCGGTTGAGGAACGACGCGACGCCATTCTCGGACACGTGGCCGGTCGCGCTGCCTTCGACGTTCAGCCCGGCAAACAGCGCGTACTGCCGCTGTCCGCGCGCCATCGTCTGCACCGTGCGCGACTCGGCGTGGGCACGGTCGATCCCTTCGTGCCAGATGCCCGCCAGCGCGTGATTGCCACTCTCGCGGATGGCCCACACCACCACCGTCACGGAACGCCCCGGTCCCTTGATGTCGAGGGCCGAGTCGTGCAGCCGCGCCCTCGGCACGAAGAGCAGCGGACGGAAGTCCGGATCTGTCTCCTTGACGATGCGGATCGCATTGCCGAAGGGTCCGCGACCCAGTTGCGGCAAGTCGTCGTAGGTCGCGGTCCGTCCGCGCCCCCAGAAGTCCCTGATGTAGTTGCCCGCGTCGAGGGCGAAGTCGTTGGTCGCGCCCGCCGGGACGTGCGCGATGAACCGCCCGGCCGGCCCGGGCTCGCGCCTGACGAAGTCCCAGAAGGCGACGAGTCCTGGCGTGCCCGTGACGACAGACGTGGCAGGGGCAGACACCTGCGGTCGCCGGCCCGGACCGTCTTGCACCGGCACGGCCTGACGATGGCAGGCGGTCAGGAGGAGCGCCAGCGCGCAGAGGGCGAGGGCCATGCCGCCGCTTGCCCTCTTCCGCATTCGGCATTCGGCATTCGGCATTCGGTCTTTACGGGTTGGTCCCCCGCCCTTCCATCTTCTTCTTGTCGGCCTCGACCATCGCCTTGGCCTCCTTCATCAGCGTCGGCACGTGATACGGGATGCCGTTCTTGATGGTCCACTCGATGCCGCCGCCGCGCGTCATCCGGCCGTCCTTCATCACATCGACGCCGTAGGGGTTGAGCACGCGCAGGTTGTCGAGCGGGTTGCCGTTCACCACGAGCAGGTCGGCCAGATAGCCCTGGCGCACGCGTCCGAGCTTGTCGCCCATGCCGAGCAACGTGGCGCCGTTGACCGTGCCGTGCTTGATGACGTCGAGCGGGTGGAAGCCGGCCTCCTCGTGCAGTTCGAGTTCGCGCACCAGGCCGAAGCCATACAGCGAATGGATGAACCCGGCATCGTCGCCCGTCGTGATGACGCCGCCCTTGTTGCCGAACGACTTCAGCGCATCCATCCAGATGCGGTACTGCTGCTTCCAGCGGACCTCCATGGTGTTGGTCCAGCCGACGAAGTACGACCCGTGGTTGGCGAGGTTGGGCTCGAAGAAGGCCTGCAGCGCCGGGTGCAGGTACTCCTTGTACCAGGGCAGGTTCTGCGCCTTGATGACGTCGCGGCTCGCCTCGTAGATCGACATGGTGGGGCTCCACGCGACCTTCTTCGCCACCATCAGGTCGAGCACCTTGTCGAGCTTGACCGGATCGGCCTGGGCGTAGAGCTCGCCGGCCTTCGCGAACCGCAGCAGCTCGTTGCTGTAGTTCATCTCGGCCGGGAAGCGCTGCACGCCATGGAGCGCCGCGTCGGCGATGCCGTAGAAGTGCTCGATCGAGTCGACGCCGAGTTCGGCGAAGTCCTCGGCCGTGACCTCCTCGACGGCGATGTGCGTCGTCGTCTTCAGCCCCTGCGCCTTGGCCTCGGCCATCGTCGCTTCGAGCTGGTCGCGATCCATGCCGAAGATCTTCAGGCCGTCGGCGCCGCGGGCCTTGGCGTCGCGGACGTTGGCGCGGATCGCCTCGGCCGTGCCGTTGCCACGCGACACGACCCAGTAGACCTGCATGCGCGGCGCGATGATCTGGTCGGCGGCCGACTCGGCCTGCCACTGCTTGCTCTTGACGAAGTTGCCGCCGTTCTCGCGCGTCAGTGTCACGCCGTTGGCGAGATAGAGATTGCGCTCGTACTGGATCGGCATCGGGATGCCGGCCCGCTCCTCGTGCCAGTGCATGTGCGTGTCGACGAGCCCCGGCATGACGTACTTGCCGGCGGCGTCGATGACCGCGTCGGCTTCGACCGGGAGCGTCGGCGCGATGTTGGCGATGACCCCGTCCTGGACGAGGATGTCCATCGGCCCGTACGGTGGCTTGCCGTTGCCGTAGATGACCATCGCACGGCGGATCAGCAGCCGCGACGGCTTCTTCGCGTGGACGGCCGTGTCACGGCCCGTCTGGCGGACCTGCGCTGAAGGCACCAGCGCCGACGCGGCAAAGCACACGGTGAATGCGATCAGCGGCCAGGTGCGCCGGGTGAGCCATCCTCGAACCATCTCGTCGAGCCTCTCAGGAAACGACACGAATGCCCAGGCGTCGAAGTGGCGCCTGGCGCACGGGGCTGCGAAAGTGCAGCCAGACGCGCGACGGATCGTCGTCGCGCGTGATGCCTTCGATCTCCCAGGCCTCACGGGCCGGCGGGAAGACCACGTCCTCGATGACGCGCGCCTGCTCGAGGCGCACGGCCTGCACGGTGGCGGGCGCGCCGTCCCGCACGGTCGCGATGACGAGCGTGCTGTCCTGACGCGCGAGGTCCACATCGACCCAGGCCACTTCACGGGCCGACAGCCACACGAACGGCGACCGCCGATCGTGCAGTGGCTGCCGCGCCGGCGTCAGGCACGACCCGCCCCGCTCGATCGCCAGCGCATGACACAGCGCCAGCCGGTCGGGCAGGTACACGACCTGCCCGCGACACCTGTCGTCGGCGCTCGGACAGGCGCGGACGTTGGCCGACGGCGGAGCAGCCGCATCGTACACGGCATAGACCGTCTCGGTGTGCGGCCACACCGCGACCGTGCGGATGGCGTGCTCCTCGAAGGCCCAGAACCGACCGTCGGGCGAGGCCACCAGATCGTGGCCGGTGATCGCGTCGATGACCGCGCCCGCCGCCAGATCGACGACCAGCAGCCCGGACGCCTCCTGTTCGGGATCGAGGTGCAGCACCACGCGGCGGCCACCCGCCAGGAGCCGGACCGCGCCGATCGCGCGGGCGCGACGGCCCGTCACCGTGCCATCGAGGGGAATGTCCGTGGTCACGCCGGACCGGATCGCGCGCAGATGGCTGCCGAGCAGGCCCTCGCCGGGGAGGGGTTGCACCAGCACGAGCGCCAGGCGGCCCTCGCGCAGCAGCTCGCGCGTCTGCACCGCCGGGACCGCGGCGCCGTCGCGGACGACCGGCGGACCCGGCGTCTGAGCGGCCGCGGGGACCGCCAGGGCCAGCGCCCAAACCAAAGCGCGAGCGGGGGCGTCCCACCAGAAGGCGTGTCGGCTCCGGGTCGCTGAAGGATTCTGTGGCACGGAGGCGGCGCCCAGTGTCGCGTCAGGCGGGCACGACGTCAAGAGACGACGCGCCCCTGCCGCCTTCCCGACCTTTGCTAGGCTTACATCCATGATCACCCGGCGTGAGCTGCTCCTCTCGGTCCCCGCGTCGATGGCCGGCGCCCGACTCCTGTACGCGCAGCAACCCACCTTCCGCGTCGGGGCGCAGAACGTGCCCGTCTACGTCACGGTGACCGACAGCAACAAGCGCCTGGTCCCGGGCCTCGAGCAGGCCGACTTCGAGATCTTCGACGAGAAGACCAAGGCGACCATCAACATCTTCGACAGCCAGATCCAGCCGGTGACCGTCGCGGTGATGCTCGACTCGAGCGGCAGCATGACGATGAACCTGGAACTGCTGAAGCAGGCGGCCGAGCAGTTCGTCATCCGGTTGCTGCCCGAGGATCGGGGGCGCATCGGCTACTTCAACGACAAGATCGCCTTCCTCAGCGACTTCAGCAACGACCGCGACATGCTGATCGCGTCGATCAAGGACATGCAGTTCGGCAACCCGACGCGCCTGTTCGACTCGCTGCTGTTCAGCCTCGACGAACTCAAGCCCATCGAGGGCCGCAAGGTCATCCTGTCGTTCACCGACGGCGCCGACACGGCCAGCCGCGGCGGCATGGGTGAAGTGCTCCGCCGCGCCCGTGAAGAGGAAGTGATGATTTACGGGATCGGCCTGCAGTCCAACATGATGGGCATGCGGACCAGGCCCGACGGCGCCCTGCGCAAGCTGGCCGAGGAGACCGGCGGTGGCTACTTCGAGCTGAAGGACACCGACGAACTCGGGCCCACCTTCACCCGCGTCGCCCAGGAACTGCACAGCCAGTACCTGCTCGGCTTCGAGCCGAAGACCGACGGCAAGGTGCACAAGATCGAAGTGCGCGTCACTCGCCCCGGACTCACGGCGCGCGGTCGCCGAACGTATCAGGCCCCCAAGGGGTAGGAGGCAGGGGCGACACTGTCAAAGTTCAAAAAGGGCGAACAGGGCAAAAAGTGAAAGGACACAACCGAAGAATGAAGACAAACGCTTGAAGCGCGGAAGACCGAAAGCCCTTGGTGCTTCGCGCTTGCTGTCTTGAGCCGTCATCCTTTGTCGGTGTCGTTTTGCCCTGTTGGCCCTTTTTGCCCTTTTGACCTTTGACGCGAGCCTCGAGCGCGTCTACCGAGGCTCACCCATGGGTGCCTCGCTCAGGGCGACCGGCGCGTCGAACCGCACCCGCAGCACGGTGCCGGCGTCGATCTTGACGTTGGTGCCGGGCAGCGCCAGCAGCGACCCGCCGCCGCCGATCAGGATGCCGACCGCCGCGCCCTGGAATCCACCCAGGATGCCGCCGATGATGGCGCCCGCCGCGGCGCCGGTCGTCATCTTGCCGACCTCGCCCTTGACGCCCGGGCCTTCGAGCGCCTGCGTCACCGACGCCCGGATGCGATAGGTGCGGCCCGCCACGGTCATCTGGTCGAACGACAACGTCAGGCTGCCGCGGCGATCGATGCGGGAGGCCCGCTCGACGCCACTGACCACGCCGCGCAGCACCGACCCGGCCGGCACCAGCAGCGCATCGCCCTGATAGAGGTCGACCAGCGTGGTCGCCTCGAAGCGGTCCTCGACCTCGGCTGTCTGCGAACTGAGGGGGGTCTGCAGCCGGGCATCCAGTTCCTGCCCGACCGCGATGTCACCGGCACGCCCCGTGGGCGCGGACTCGCGGAGCGACGTGCCGGAGGCCTCGCGGTCCAGCGCCGTGATCCGGTCGCGCACGGCCGTGATCTCGGCGCGGGGCACGCCAGCCTCACGCCGCAGCCGCACCCGCAGGTACGCGACATCGTCGCGCACGAGGTCGAGGTCGCGCGACAGCATCGAGGCCCGGGCGGCGTCGGTCTGCGCCAGGCGCTCGATGCGCTGCTCGACCGCCACCAGTTGCGTCTGCAGGTCGTCGAGGTCCGTCTGGGTGCCCTGACCGGTCTGTGCCAGCGCCGCCACCGGCAACAGCAGGCCCAGCGCCACGGCTCGTACCACCCGCCCCACGTTCATCGTCATGCACGCCTCCTGGCGACCGCGCGGTGGACGCGCGAGCCGCGAATCGATACCGCGTAACCGTCAGGCTACCCGAGTGTTGGACGTCGGCGCGCGTCGAGCGGACGTGGTGGTCGTGTCGATCAGCTGCCGCTGAGCAACCGACTCAGCCATTCGACACGCCTGAGGTCGTTGTAGATGACCGTCACCATCAGCAGCATCAGCACCGCGAAGCCGGCCATCAGCATGCGCTCCTTGACGTGCATGCTGAAGTCGCGGCGCGCCAGGCCCTCGATGGCGAGGATGGTGATGTGCCCGCCGTCCAGGATGGGGATCGGCAGCAGGTTGAGCAGTCCCAGGTTCAGGCTGACCATCGCCATGGTGCCGAACAGGGCGGCCCAGCCGATCGACGCCGCGCCGCCGGCCACCTCGGCGATGCCGAGCGGGCCCATCAACTGCTTGGGCGAGGTCTCGGCCGTGAAGAGCCCGGCGAGCATCTCGCCGATCATGGCGGTCCACTCCCAGTTCTGCTTCACGCTCATCCCGATCGCCTGGACGAAGCCGGGGGTGATCGTGACCGTCTCGAAGGGACTCAGGTTGATGCCGAGGCGGCCGACGCCGCCCTGGTCGCGAGGGGTCGCCTGCAGCTCGAGCGGAGCCCCGTTGCGCAGGATGCCCAGCGTGACCGGCTGCCCGGCCCGCTTGCTGATCTGCTCGATCATCTGCTGCAGCGTGAAGCCCGTGGTCTCCGCGCCGTTGAACGACACGATGACGTCCTTGACCTGCAGGCCGGCCTCGGCCGCGGCGCTGCCCGGCAGCACCTGCGCCACTTCCGGGTGAATCGACGGCGCGATGCCGAGGTCGCCGATTTCGTACTTGGTCTGCGCCTCGGGGACGATCGAGAACTGCTGCGACTGGCCGTCGCGGCGCACCACGATGGGCACCTCGCGATTGGCCCGCGGCACGACGCGCATCTGCAGCCCCTGCCAGGTGGCGACGTCCTTGTCGGCAAAGGACACGATCAGGTCACCCGGCTTGATGCCGGCCTTCTCGGCCGGGGACCCAGGCAGGACCCGACCGACCACGGGCGCCTTCTGTTCGAAGGCCGGTTCGGTGGCGCCGTTCCAGATGACGAACGTCATCACGCCGACCGCCAGCAGCAGGTTCATCAGCGGTCCGGCGATGAGGATCTGGAACCGCTGCCACTTGGACTTCGAGAGGAATTCGTCCGACGACCCGGATCGGGGGTCGTCCGGCGTCTCGCCGGCCATCTTGACGTAGCCGCCGAGCGGAATCGCGCTGATGCAGTACTCGGTGCCCCCGCGCGTGATCTTCAGCAGCTTGGGGCCGAAGCCCAGGGAAAACGTCAGGACGCGCACGCCATTCCAGCGCGCGAGAAGGAAGTGCCCCAGTTCGTGCACGAACACGAGCACGCCCAGGACGAACAGAAACGCCCACAGATTGGTCACGCGATGATGCCTCGTCCTGCCGATTCTATCGTGCCGAGTCGGGCCGTCGCCTGACGACGAGCCCAGGCGTCCACCTCGCGGATGGCCGCGAGTGACGTGGTGTCGAGTCCCTGTCCGGAGGCGTCCGCGAGCACGTCGGCGACGGTCGCGGCAATGCCGGTGAACGGCACCAGCCCCTCCAGAAAGGACGCTACGGCAATCTCATTGGCCGCGTTCAATACGACGGGGGCCGCCCCACCCGCCCGCAAGGCCTCGTAGGCCAGCGCCAGGCACGGGAACCGCTCGAGGTCGGGCACCTCGAACCGCAGGTCGAGGCCGTGCTGCCAGTCGAGGCGGGGCACCGGGCTCTCCCAGCGGTCCGGCCACGTGAAGGCGTACTGGATCGGGAGCTTCATGTCGGTGACGCCGAGCTGCGCCAGCAGCGAGCCGTCCTCGAACTCCACCATCGAGTGGACCACGGATTGCGGGTGGATGACCACGTCGATGCGATCGGCCGACATCTCGAACAGCCAGCGGGCCTCGATGACCTCGAGGCCCTTGTTCATCATCGTGGCCGAGTCGATGGTGATCTTGCGCCCCATCTTCCAGGTGGGATGGCTGAGCGCGTCGGCGGCGGTGACGGTGGCCAGGCGCTCGGCGGGCGTGGTCCGGAACGGGCCGCCCGAGGCCGTCAGGACGAGCCGTCGGACGTGCGCACGCGGGTGTCCGGCCAGGCATTGGTGGATGGCGTTGTGTTCGCTGTCCACCGGCAGCACGTCCACGCCGTGGACACGCGCGGCGGCCATGACCAGCGCCCCGGCCATCACCAGGACTTCCTTGTTCGCGAGGGCGATGCGCTTGCCGGCCTGGATGGCCGCCAGGACGGCCTCGAGGGCCTCGGTGCCCGAACTGGCGCACAGCACGACGTCCACGTCGGGATGCGTCGCCACCTCCACCAGCCCCTCGCGTCCCCAGGTCCAGGTCTGCACGCCCTCACCGGCGGCCCTGTCGACGCCCGCGCGCACGCGACGCAGGCTGTCCTGCGTGGCCATGGCCACGGCCCGCGGCCGCACCTGCGCGATCTGGGCCTGCATCTTCTCGACGTTGGCGCCGGCGGCCAGCGCTACGACCTGCAGGCGTTCGGGATGCGCGGCCACGACCTCCAGCGCGCTCACCCCGATCGACCCGGTGCTGCCGAGTACGGCGATCCGCGTCATGCGCCGGGGCCCGTTCGCCACAACCACTGCAGCGCGACGTAGTAGAGCGGCATCGTGAACAGCAGCGCGTCGATGCGATCCAGCATGCCGCCGTGGCCGGGAATCAGATCCGACGAGTCCTTCACGTCCGCGCTGCGCTTGAGCATCGACTCGAACAGGTCGCCGGCGATGCCGACGATGGCCACGCCGACGCCGAGGACGGCGAGCTGCCACGCCGGGATGCCCGGCAGCCAGAGCTGCCCGAAGCCCGCCAGCACCACAGCGCCGGCCACGAGGCCGCCGATCGCCCCTTCACGCGTCTTCTTCGGGCTCAGCGCCAGCGCCAGCGGCGCCCGGCCGAACGTCCGTCCGGTGTAGTACTGCGCCGTGTCGCTCCCGATCTGGGTCAGGAACAGCGTCAACAGGGCCGGGGCGCCGTAGGCCTCGCGCACCAGCGGCACCGTCGCGATCCCCATGCCCAGATAGGCCACCGGGAACAGCATCGACGCCGCGACGGCCACGGCCTGCTCGGGCACCCGTCCGCGCAGCACCAGGGCCCCGCCCGTCACCACGGCACTCACCAACAGGAAGTGCGTCGCCGGCAGGTGGAAGATCAGCACGCCGTACATCAGCACCGACAGCACGAACGACACGCCGGGCACGACGTCGAGGCCGCCACGCCGCACGAGGTTGTCGTACTCGCGCAGCGACAGCACCAGCGCGACGAAGGCGAAGATCTGCGTGCCCCACGGCGGCAGGCCCCAGAAGACGCCGACGACGAGGGCCAGCAGCACGAGGCCGCTGAGAACGCGGGTCACCGGCCTGCAGCCACCGGGGGACCGGGCACGGCGGCGATGCCGCCATAGCGCCGCTCGCGGCGCTGGTAGTCGAGGAGCGCCTCGAACAGGTGGGTGCGCCGGAAGTCGGGCCAGAGCGTGTCGGTGACGTAGATCTCGCTGTAGGCAATCTGCCACAGCAGGAAGTTGCTCACACGCATCTCGCCGGACGTCCGAATCAGGAGGTCGGGATCGGGCTGGCCTCTGGTGTACAGCAGACGGGCGAACCGGGCCTCGTCGATGTCTTCGGGACGCAGGCCCTGCGCGATGGCGTCGCGTACCGCATCGACGATCTCGGCGCGGCCCCCGTAGTTCAGCGCAATGGTCAGGACGGTGCCGGTGTTCCTGCTGGTCCGCTCCATCGCGACATGCAGTTCGTGCTGCACGTCCGCCGACAGATCCTGCGTCCGTCCGATGACCTCCAGCCGGATGTTGTTGGTCA
>LNFM01009269.1_pt1 | contig 14434 bp, 18 predicted proteins | sample 596031 | NCBI WGS metagenome assembly LNFM01 (sample SAMN04254537, study PRJNA301005) | activated carbon metagenome | isolation source: dual media filters at the Ann Arbor, Michigan drinking water treatment plant | place: USA: Ann Arbor
TGAGGAAGATTCCGTGGCCGATCACCAGATCGGGGCCGAGCACGCCAATGGCATCGAGCCATTCGATCGGCGTCTTGCCGTATCGATGGAGGATCTCGTGGAATTCGACGACGGCCTGGCAGGCGTGCGTCTGCATCGGGACACCGCGCTTGCGGGCCTCCTGAAGGGCCTCCTTGAAGTAGCCCTCGCGGCAAGTGTCGATCTGCGAGGGGCAGACCATGCCGGACAAGCGCCCGCTCGGATGCCGCATCGCGGCGTCGATGGTCTGCATTGCCGTTCCGAAGGCCTTGGCGCCGGCTTTTTCGTCCCAGGCGTATTCGACCGTATGGCCGTTCTTGGTGAACCAGTAGCCCTGTCGCATCATCGGGGCGACGACGGCGCGGATGCCGGACGCGGCGAGGTCGTCCAGCCAGCCCGGCCGGCTGACCGAAAGGTCGGTGATGGTGGTGACACCGCTCTTCAGGAGTTCCGACAGCGCCACCTGGGTCGAGGGGCCGGCATCCTCGGCATCGAGGCCGAACACCGGCAGATATTCGTAGAGCGAACTTTGGCCGAGCTTGTCGCTGCCGACTTCCTCGGTGAGGCCCTTGTTGGCGGGTTCGGAAAAGGGATGACTGTGGATATTGACGAAGCCAGGAATGGCCATGAATCCGGCGCCAGCGAATTCGGCGTCGGCGGGACCTGCAAAATCCGGACCGACATGGACGATCTCGTTGCCCTTGATCACGAGATCCGCGTTCTCGAGATAGACGTGCCGCTGTTCGGACTCGTCCCAGGCCACGGCGAAATCGAGACCCCGGAAACGTGTGGTCTTTGTGCTCATCTTTTCTTCCCTTCGCCGGTGAGACTGGCATGATCCGGGGATGACCAGCAAACTCACCGAAGCCGCCAAAGGCGTCTACATCATCGCCGCCACCCCGTTTACCGACGAGGGGGCACTCGACCTGCAGAGCGTCGACACCTTGACCGATTTTTATTTGAGGTGCGGCGTCCATGGTTTCACCCTGCTCGGCATCATGGGCGAGGCGCACAAGCTGACGGCCGATGAATCCATGGCGGTCGTGAACCGCGTCATCGGCCGTGCCCAGGGCCGGCAGGTGATCGTAGGCGTGAGCCACGCCGGCCTCGAGAACGTGCGGCGCCTCGCGCACGAGGCCATGATCGCCGGCGCGTCGGGCGTCATGGTGGCGCCACCGCAGGGTCTCAAGGGTGACGACGGCGTCTACAACTACTATGCCCAGGTCTGCACCGCGCTCGGGCCCGACATTCCGCTGGTCTACCAGGACTATCCGCAGACCACCGGCGTCTATCTCTCGGCGCAGGTGTTCGAGCGCATGGTCGACGACTTCAAGCAGCTCGTCATGCTGAAGCACGAGGATGCGCCGGGGCTGGCCAAGCTGACGCGCATCCGGGAAGGCGAGAAGAAGCCCGGCCGGCGGCGGGTCTCGATCCTGGTCGGCAATGGCGGCATCTATTACCCGCAGGAGATGCGCCGTGGCGCTGACGGTCCGATGACCGGCTTTGCCTGGCCCGAGATGCTGGTGCAGGTCTATGAGCTCTTCGCCGCCGGTAAGGCCGACGAGGCGGAAGACCTGTTCGACATCTACCTGCCTCTCGTGAAGCACGAGGTGCAGCCCGCCGTCGGGCTGGCGCTGCGCAAGGAAGTGCTGTTCAAGCGCGGCGCGATCAAGAGCCCGAAGCAGCGCGCGCCGGGCTCGTCGCTCACGGCCACCGACCATGCCGAGCTCAACGCTCTGATCGCGCGACTGGACCGCAGGCTCGCCGCTTCGGGCCATGGTCGCAAAGTCGCGGCGGAGTAGAGAATGGCCGATTACGATCTCGTCATCCGCAACGCCAAGGTCGTCACCGAGGATCGCCAGCTCGACGGTGACATCGCCATCAAGGATGGCCGGGTCGTGGCCCTCGAACCGGCCATCGGCGGCAAGGGCAGCCGCGAGATCGATGCCGGCGGCAAGTTCGTGCTGCCGGGTGGCGTCGACAGCCATTGTCACATCGAGCAGAAGTCCGGCTTCGGTATCATGTGCGCCGACGACTTCTATTCCGGCACGGTATCGGCCGCATTCGGTGGCACGACGACAGTGATCCCCTTTGCTGCTCAGCATCGCGGCATGTCGTTGCGCCAGGTGGTGAAGGATTATCACGAGGCGGCGACACCGAAGGCCGTGATCGACTACGCCTTCCACCTGATTGTCACCGATCCCACCCCACAGGTCTTGGGGCAGGAGCTGCCGGCGCTGATCAAGGACGGTTACACCTCGTTCAAGATCTATATGACCTACGACGCGATGAAGGTCAGCGACTACCAGATGCTCGACATCCTGGCGCTGGCGCGGCGTGACGGTGCGCTGGTCATGGTGCATGCCGAGAACCACGACATGATCAACTGGCTGGCACATCATCTGGTCGACCAGGGCCATGTTGCGCCCAAGTTCCATGCCGTCGCCCATGCCCGCATTGCCGAGGCCGAGGCGACCAACCGGGCGATCTCGCTGGCGCGGCTGGTCGATGCGCCGCTGCTGCTGGTGCACATGTCGGAGATCGAGGCGATCGAGACGCTGCGTCAGGCGCAGAAGAAGGGGTTGAAAATCTTCGGCGAGACCTGCCCGCAATATATCGCGCTCACCGCTGACGACATGGACAAGCCCGGTGTCGAGGGCGCGATGTGGTGCTGCAGCCCGCCGCCTCGAGATTCCGAGGCGCAGGAAGCGGTGTGGGCGGCGCTGAAGGACGGTACCTTCCAGACCTTCTCGTCGGATCATGCGCCCTATCAATTCAATGCTGGCGGCAAGATCCCCAAGGGCGACAAGACCACCTTCAAGGAAATGGCCAACGGCGTGCCGGGTCTCGAAGTCCGCATGCCGCTGCTCTTCTCCGAGGGTGTTCAGAAGGGCCGCATCACGCTCCAGCAGTTCGTGGCGCTGACCGCGACCAATCATGCCCGGCTCTACGGTCTCTATCCACGCAAGGGCACGATCGCCGTGGGTTCCGACGCCGATTTCGCGATCTGGGATGCCGACAAGGAAGTGACGCTCGACTGGAGCATGCTGCACGACAATGTCGGCTACACGCCCTACGCCGGTCGCCAAATCAAGGGCTGGCCCATCACCGTCGTGAGCCGCGGCCGAGTCGTGGTCGAGGGTGGCAAGCTCTACGCCCAGCGCGGCTCGGGCCAGTTCCTGCCCTGCGCTTCACCCGATTCATCCAAGCCGCTCGGTCAGAGCGCACCCGAATTGCAGGCGATGTCGCGCTTTGGCGCCAAGCCGCTGTTCTAGAGGAGAGAGAACGTGTCCCGTCGCCTAAAAGTGTCCTCGGCCCAGTTGGGCCCGATCAATCTCGCCGACAGCCGGGCGAGCGTGGTCAAGCGCATGGTCGAGATGCTGAAGGAAGCCGACAGCCGCGGCTCGAAGTTCGTGGTCTTCCCGGAGCTTGCGCTCACGACCTTCTTCCCGCGCTACTGGACGGAAGATCAGGTGGAAGTCGACAAGTATTTCGAGAACCAGATGCCCAGTCCCGAGACGCAGCCGCTGTTCGAGTTGGCGCGTTCCAAGGGCATCGGCTTCTACCTGGGCTATGCCGAACGCACCGAGGAAGAGGGGGCAACCCACAGATTCAATACTTCTATCCTCGTCGGGCCGGACGGCCGGCTGATCGGCAAATACCGCAAGGTCCATCTGCCGGGCCATGACGACCACCGGCCGAATGTGCCGTACCAGCATCTCGAGAAGAAATACTTCGAGGTCGGCGATCTCGGCTTCAATGTCTGGAAGATGTTCAAGGATGAGGTGATCGTCGGCCAATGCATCTGCAATGATCGACGCTGGCCCGAGACTTTCCGCGTCATGAGCCTCAAAGGCGCCGAGATGGTGGTGCTGGGCTACAACACACCGACCGACAACGTCTATGCGCCGCACGAGCCGCCCTATCTGCGCGTGTTCCATCACAATCTCTCGCTCCAGGCCGCTGCCTACCAGAACGGCATCTGGGTCGTGGCGACCGCCAAGGCCGGCAAGGAAGACGGCTACTGGCTGCATGGAGGTTCGGTGATCGTCGCACCGACCGGCGAGATCGTGGCCAAGGGCACGACCGAGGAGGACGAGGTGATCTCCTACGACTGCGACCTCTCACTCGGCGAGTACATCCGCAACACCACCTTCAATTTCGCCAAGCACCGGCGCCCGGAACACTACAAGCTCATCAGCGAGCGCGCCGGCGTGAAGGTCGAACCGTCAAACTGAGGAATCCCGAAGTGCAATACGCCGTCTCCGACGTTAACCATCACGACCGCTACAAGATACTGACGGCTTTCGTGTTGCCGCGCCCGATCGCCTGGGTGACGACCCTGGGGCCGACCGGAATCGTGAATGCCGCGCCCTTCAGCTTCTTCAATGTCTTCGCCGAGGACCCGCCGCTCTGCATGTTCGCGGTCAACAAGCGGCCGGATGGAAGGCTGAAGGACACCTGGCTCAACATCCAGCGCACCGGCGAGTTCGTGGTCAACCTGACGGACGAGCCGCTGGCGCGGGCGATGCACGATTCGAGCGGTGACTTTCCGCCCGACGTCGGCGAGCCGGACTACCTTGGCCTGAAGCTCGCGCCCTCGGTCGACGTCAAGCCGCCGCGGCTGGCCGATGCGCCGTGGGCGATGGAGTGCAAGACCTGGCAGGTGATCAACGTCAAGGAAGATCGCCAGCTCATCCTGGGCGAGGGACTGCGCTTCCACATCCGCGACGAGCTGTGGGATCCCAAGGCGATGCGCGTCCACATGGACAAGTACCATCCGGTGGGCCGCATGTTCGCCGATCGCTACTGCCGCACCGACGACCGCATGGAGTTTCCGTCAGCCCCGGTCGTGAAGGCCGAAGCGGCGGAGTGAGACGCGCCGGGGCGGACTTGTAAGCTCGCCCGGGGTGACCACCTTTGAACAATGACCGCGCGCTCCGTTGAAGGCTGGCCGCGTTGGCTAGCCGCACTCCTGATGGGCCTGCTGTTGGTCCTGGCCCTGCTGATTGCATCGTGGCTTCTGCGGACCTGTGCGCCGGTCGAGCCGTCGGCCAAGGTCGTGATGCTCGAGGCGGAGCCGCCACCACCGCCGCCGCCGGCACCTCCTGATCCCACGCCGGTGCTGAAAGTCTCGCTCGACGATGCCGCTGCCGACGGCAGGAAGCTCGCGACCGAGGTCGCGGCCCTGGAAGCGGACATCAAGCGAGCCCTGGCGCGATGCAAGCCGGTCGAGCCGCCGAAGCCGCCGCCGCCGAAGCCGCCACCTGTCGCCCAGGCACCGCCGCCTCCGCCACCACCGCTGCCGGCCGACCGATGGGCTCAGAAGGACCTTTCGATGCTGCAGGGCTGCTGGCGGCTCGGGCGGGACACGCGGGGCAGCCTCGACCAAAGCGGCCGGTCGGAAATGTGCGACGTCAAGGCGGGCCGTATCTGCTTTGGCAGCAACGGCGGCGGCGAGCGCCAATCGACCTCCGTTTGCCCGAGCACCGGCACCATCGCCTGCACTGCGCCGATCACGGCGAGGTTCGGCAACGACGACACGCTCGGCACGACGCAGCCGGCGGTTCGCTGCAGTCCGCCGACGGCGCAATGGAATGGCTCGCCCAATAGCATGACTTGCCGCCGCGTCAGCGACACGCTGGCGCTCTGCCGCGACAGGCTCAACTTCGAATACGAGTTCCGCCGGGAATAGACCTCAGGCCGACCAGCCGAGCCGCGAGCGGCCGATCGCCATCGAGACAGCGGCCTGCGAGGGTTCTACAACGGGCAGGCCGACGTGGCGCTGCAGGCGGTCGCGGTAGCGGGCCATGCCGGCGCAGCCCATGATCAGCACGTCAGCGCCATCCTCGTCGCGCAGCTCGGCTGCGACCTCGGCCATGCGGGCGAAGGTGGTGGCCTCGTTGCTGAGTTCGACGACGCCGAGGCCGATGGCGCGATCGCCCGCCATGCGATCGGCCATGCCCATTTGCCCGACATAGCGCAGGTGGCGCGGAATCGACTTCTTCAGGATCGAGATCACGCCGAAGCGCTGGCCAAGCGTGAGCGCGGTCAGGATGCCGCACTCGGCGATGCCCAGCACCGGCTTGGTGGTGATTTCGCGCGCCGCATGCAGGCCGGGGTCGGAGTAGCAGGCGATGACGAAGGCGGAGCAGTCGTTGTCGCGTTTGGTCACCATCCTGCCGATCGGCCCCACGACCTGCTCGACATGGGCCTGGTTCTCGATGCCGGGCGGGCCATCCTTCAGGGTCACGCATTCGATGACGGGGCCGCCATTCATGCGCAGCGGTTCCATGGCGGCATCGATGCCCCTGGTGACGGTTTCGGTCGAATTGGGGTTGATGACGAGGATGCGGTCTGACATGGCGCCAAAGATGGCCCCTAAATTGCTATTCAACAATGCCTGATCTAACGTCCGCGCCTGGGGATTTCTTTGGGAGGAACATCATGATGAGACGCCGCTATGCCGCGATCGCCGCAGCCATTCTGCTGTGCGCAAGCCCGGCGCTCGCACAGGACAAGAAGCCGCCGCTGCGCACCGGCGTCGACGGCACCTTCGCCCCGCACGCCATGGCCAAGCTGGGCGGCGGCGTCGAGGGCTTCCAGATCGACGTCTTCACCGAGGTCGCCAAGCGCATGAAGCGCGACATCACCATCGACGCGGTGAGCTTCTCGACCCTGATCCCGGGCATGCAGGCCGGCCGCTACGACTTCATCGCCGCACCCACGACGGTCACCAAGGAGCGCGCCGAGAACATGCTGTTCACCGCGGGCTATCTCTGGACCGCGTTCCAGTTCGGCATCAAGAAGGGCTCGGCGCCGATCAAGAGCTGGGCCGACCTCAAGGGCAAGTCGGTCGCCGTCAACAAGGGCACGCCCTACGAGACGCTGTCGAAGAAGATGGGCGAGGAACACGGCTTCACCGTGCAGGTCTACGACACCCAGCCCGACGCCGTGCAGGCCGTGCTGTCCGGCCGCGCCTACGCCACGCTGGGCGGCAATACCGTGATCGTCTACGCCGCCTCCAAGAATCCGCAGTTCGTGGCCGACCTCGAGCTCAAGGAGACGCGCGCCCACTGGGCGGCGCCGGTGCCCAAGGACAATCCCAAGCTGCGCGCCGAGCTGCAGGATGCGCTCGACTGCATGAAGAAGGACGGCACGATGGCCAAGTACTTCGAAAAGTGGTTCGGCAAGAAGCCCGAGCCCGACGACCTCGCGGTCACCATCACGCCGGGCTACGGCGTGCCGGGCATGCCGGGCTACGATCCGACGCCGCACGAGCTGAAGTGTGGCTGACCCCCGTTGACCACGTCGCAGCCCATCGTCGACGCGCGCGCGGTCCACAAGCACTTCGGCGCCCTTCACGTCCTGAAGGGCGTCGACCTGAAAGTGGCCGAACGCGAGCTGGTGTTCGTGATCGGCCCCTCGGGGTCGGGCAAGTCGACCCTGCTGCGCTGCCTCAACCGGCTGGAGGAGCCGAGTTCCGGGTCGATCTTGGTCGACGGCATCGACATGCTCGATCCGCGGACCGACATCAACCATGCCCGCCGGCGCATCGGCATGGTGTTTCAGTCCTTCAACCTCTATCCGCACATGACCGCGCTCGGCAACGTGACGCTGGCGCTCCGCAAGGTCGCGGGCAAGAGCCGCGCCGAGGCGGAGCAACTGGGCCACGCGGCGCTGGAGCGCGTCGGTCTCGCCGACCGCGCCGGCCACACGCCGGGCCAGCTTTCGGGCGGCCAGCAGCAGCGGGTCGCCATCGCCCGCTCGATCGCGCTGGAGCCGCGCGTCATGCTGTTCGACGAGCCAACCAGCGCGCTCGATCCGGAACTCGTGGGCTCGGTGCTGGAAGTCATGCGGAGCTTGCGCGAAAGCGGCATGACCATGGTGGTGGTGAGCCACGAGATGGGCTTTGCCCGCAATGCCGCCGACCGCGTGGTCTTCATGGACGACGGGCTGATCGTCGAGCAGGGCCCGCCGGCCGTCCTCTTCGGCAGCCCGACGCAGGAGCGCACGCGGGCCTTCATCGGCCAGATCCAGCGGCATTGAAGGCCGCGCCCCCATGACCGGCTGGGATCGCTTCACCGACACGTTCTTCAACGGCAAGGTGATGCTGAAGTATCTGCCCGAGATCCTCTGGGGGGTGGTCACCACGATCGAGCTCGCGGTGCTGATCGTGCTCACCGGCCTCGCGGCGGGCCTCGCCCTGGCACTGGTGCGCAGCCTCGCCATCCGGCCGCTCAACTGGCTGATCGTCTTCATCGTCGATCTGTTCCGCTCGCTGCCGCCGCTGGTGGTGATCGTGCTGATGTATTTCGGCCTGCCCTATGCCGGCGTCTCGCCCTCGGGCTTCATCTCGACCTGGCTGTCTCTCGCCTTCGTGCTGATGGCCTTCTCCGAGGAAATCTTCTGGGCCGGCATCACCTCGGTCCACAAAGGCCAGTGGGAAGCGGCGCGCTCGACCGGCCTCTCCTTCGGCGAGACGCTGCTGAACGTCGTCCTGCCGCAGGCCATCCGGCTCACCATCCCGCCGCTCACCAACCGCACCATCGCCATCACCAAGGGCACCGCGCTCGGCACCGTCGTCGCCGTCTCGGAGATCCTGGGCGCGGCCAGTTCGGCCATGTCCAACTCCTACAATCCCTCGCCGCTGATGATGGGGGCGGCGGCCTACCTCGTGCTGTTCCTCCCCGTGGTCGTCCTGGCCCGCCGGCTCGAGAAGCGCTTCGCGTGGAAGCGGTGAGGGGCGCGCGATGATCGAAACCTTCTTCAATATCGACATCATCGTCGCCGCCTGGCCGATCGTGATGGCCGGCCTTCTGAACACCGTGCTGCTGTCTTTGATCGTGGTGCCGCTCGGCCTGATAGGCGGCCTGATGTTGGCCCTGTTGGCCGGCATCCGTCATCCGCTGGTGCGCTGGCCGCTGATGGCCTGGGTCGACTTCTTCCGCGCTTTTCCGCCGCTCGTTCTCCTCATCCTGCTGTTCGCCGGGCTCCCTTTCGCCGGCCTCGAGCTGGGCGGCTTCGCCTGCGTCGCCATCGCCTTCTTCCTCAACACCGGCGCCTACTACGGCGAGATCTTTCGCGCCGGCATCGAGTCCATTCCCTCGGGCCAGGTCGAGGCGGCGCGCTCCACGGGGCTCAGCCGGCTGCAGGCGATGGGCTACATCGTGCTGCCCCAGGCCGTGCGCAACGTGCTGCCCGATCTCCTCTCCAACACGCTGGAGGTGGTGAAGCTCACCTCGCTGGGCAGCGTCGTGGCCGTGCCCGAACTGCTCTACCAGGCGCGCCAGGCGCAGAGCCTGACGTATAATCCGACGCCGATCGTGGTGGCGGCGGTGATCTACTTCCTCATGCTGTGGCCGCTGGTCCGGCTGCTGAGCAGTCTCGAGAACCGCGCGCTGGCTGGGCGGGGCTAGTCGTATTCCTCGAACATCCGCCCGTCGGGCAGGATGGTGACCTTGGTCGGCACGCCGCGCGGCCGGGTGGGCACGGCATCGCGGCGCGTCTCCGCCTTCCACGAGCCGTCGTTGCGCTGCTCCAGCCGCTGCACCTTGTAGCCCTGCGACTGAATGCGATCGCGCGCCACCGACTCGGTGTTGGGATAGCGCGCGCCCGCGGATGTGCCGCCGGGCGGTACGACCGGCGCCGACGGCATCGTGGTGGGCACCTGCGAGCCGATCGAGGTGACCGGCGGCAGGCTTGGATTGACCTGGGCGACGGCCGAACCTGCGGTCGCGATCAACACGAAAGCGAGGAGGGGGATGCGCATGCTGTCGATATGGAACCCCTTTCCGGGTCGCGCAACGCCGGGAGTCACGATTATCGGCGAACAGGCCAGGCGGTTGATAAGGCATCTTTTTTTGGGCCAACGGAGTCACGGACCGTCGAAAAACGAAAGTGCCGTCCCGCGTTGGCGGGCCTGCAGCCTGGCGTCGACGTACATCAGCAGCCGTTCGTTCATGCGCGAGACCGGCAGATCGAAGAGGCCGCGCGGTCGGACGGGCGGCGCGGCCAGCGCGGCATCCCAGGCCTCGGCGAAGCCCGGAACGCTGGCGCGCCAGGCATAGGGCGTGGTGCGGTCGACATCGACGATGGCGGCGGCGAAGGCGGCGCAGCCCGTGGCGTTCAGGGCTTGCAGAAAGGCGCGGTGGCGCTGGCCCTTGCTCTGCCATTTGCGCCGGCCACGGCGGGTTGTTGGGACTGGATAGGGTATCGGGATGGGGCGGTTCATCGGCTCCTCCTATTAGAGAGGAGGATAGGAATTTAATACGATCCTGTCAAGGGCTCGTCGGCCGGGCCTTGGGTTGTGCCTTGGGTTTGCGGCCCGGCTGGTCTTGGCGCCGGGATTCAGGGCCGGGATCGTAGGCGCCACGCTCGGCCTCTTGCCCCGGTGCGTCTGGCCCTGGGGTGTCCGGGCTCGGTGCGGTCTTGGGATCGGGCTGCTCGCGGGCGCGGCGGCGATCGCCCTGTTCGGTGGCGCTGTAGCGGCCGTATGCTTTCTGAACGTCGGCCTGCTGAATATCGCGCTGGCGGGGACGGTCCTTGTCGGAATGTTTGTTGCGGGCCATGTCGTGCTCCTGCGTGTCTCGCGACTCAATGCAGGAGCGGCAGGAGAGGTTCCCCCGCTCAGGCGATCGGAGTCCCGCGCCGGCGGGAGGCAAACCACAGCCAGGCCGCCGACACGATCAGCAGCGCGAAGGCGATCGGCCCGTGCGGGCTCGCATCCGCCCTCTGCAACTCCCCGCCGAAGCAGGGCCGTTCATGCTCTTCGGGACCACGAGCGTCCCGCTCGCTCATGAGTGAGCCGGAGGCTCGGGGTCCGAAAGACGATGAATCGCTTCATCGGCCTCAGTAAACCGACTCCAGGATCGGCACGATCTCCTGCGCGCCCTGGATCTTCCGCGGGTTGCTGAAAGTCCAGTCGTCGAGCATGCAGTTGGTGGCGATGCGCGGCAGGTCTTCGCGCTTGACGCCGACGTCGCGCAGCCGCCGCGGCAGGCCAAGGCCTGAGATAAAGCGGTCGAGCACCTCCGATGCCGGCTGGCCGGCGGCGCCGAGGGCGGCGCTGATCTCCGTCTGGCGCTCGCCATTGACCGTGGCGTTGAAGGCCAGCACGGCGGGCAGCATAACGCAGGAGGTGTAGCCGTGCGGCACGCCGGCGCTGCCGCCCAGCACGTGGCCGATGGCGTGGCTGGCGCCCATGCGCGTGCCGGTGACGATGGCGGCCATGGAATTCCAGGCGCCGATCTGGCAGTCGAGGCGTGCCGCGAGGTCGGCCGGGTCGCGCTTGACGGCGGGCAGGCCGCGGCCGAGCAGGCGCAGTGCCTGCAGCGCCGTCGAGTCGGTGTAAGGATTGCCGTCGATCGAGCAGAAGGTTTCCACCGCATGGTCGACGGCGCGCACGCCGGTCGAGAGCCACAGCCATTCTGGCGTGTGGACGGTGAGGGCGGGATCGAAGATCACCGCCAGCGGGATCAGGCCGGGATGGATGAAGGACTGCTTTAGTTTCAGCCGCGAGTCGGTGATACCGGCGCGGGCATTGAACTCGCCGCCGCTGAGCGTCGTCGGCACGCAGATCTGGCGGACGCGTGGCGCGCGGTACTGCGGGAAGTGCCGCTTGCCGGTGATCTCGTCGACCACGGTGCGGAAGGGTTCGAGCCCTTCCGGCTCGCGGATGTCGTGTTCCAGGCAGATGGTGACCGCCTTGCCGCCGTCGGTCGTCGAGCCGCCGCCGACGCTCACCAGCAGGTCGCAGCCGGCCTCGCGCGCCTTGTCGGCGCAGGCAATCACCGCGGCGCGCGGGCTGTGCGCCGGCATGTCGTCGTGCACGCCGGCGTAGCGGTCGCCCAGCGCCTGGGCGATCCGGCGGACGGCGTCGGTTTTGCGGTTGAGCGTGCTGCCGGCCAGGATGAACACCCGCCGGGCGCCCAGCCGCTCGGCGGTTTCGGCCACGGCCTCTGCGGCCGGGCGGCCGAACACCACGCGTTCCATTGCCGTGAAGACGATCTCGCCGGTGCGCATGGGATAGGACGCTATATGCTAGTGCTCCCAAGGGGAAGACGGCGCGTCATGCAGGAGAGGATAGTCAAGATGAAGGGCAGACAAGTTGCCGTGGTGGTGGGCGCCACCTCGAAGTGGCAGGCCGATGGCCGCAACACCAGGCTGGCCCATGGCAAGGCGGTCGACGACAGCGACCTGCCGGTCGGCGTCCGCTGGGGCGTCGGCGGCGCCATCGCGCAGAAGTTCGCGGCCGAAGGGTTCCTTGTCGTGCTGACGACCCGCGCCGCGGCCAATGCGGCCGCCCTTGAGGCGGCGATCAAGAAGCAAGGCGGCGATTGCATGATTGTCGAGCTGGATCTCTCGCGGCAGGAGTCCGTGGCCGCGGCCTTCGCCACGATCCGGAGCGAGGCGGGAGATCCCCATGTGCTGGTCTACAACGCGGGCTATCTCGAGGGGCGCGACCTGCCGCCGGAGAAGGAGTTGCTCGAACACATCCCGATCGAAATGTTCGATACCGCCCAGCATATCGCGAGCCGCGGCCCGTTCCTGGTCGCCAAGGAAGTCCTGCCGGCGATGCGCAAGCGCGGCGAGGGCTCGTTCTTCTTTTCCAACAATTCGAGCTCGCTGCGCGGGCGCAAGCGGATGACCGGCCAGTCGCTCTACTATCCGAGGGTGATGATGCGCACGCTCGCGCAGGTGCTCACCGAGGAATATTCCGAGCATGGCGTGCATGTCGCCAACGTGGTGATCGACGGCCTCATCGACTCCCCTGGCACGCACGCGCTGCCGCACGCCCGGCAAAATCCCGAGCGGGTGATGAATCCGGTGAAGATCGCCGAGGCCTTCTATTACCTGCACACCCAGGACCGGTCGGTGTGGACGCACGAGCTGCAGTTGACGCCGTTTTCGACCAAGCCGAGTTACTGAGCAGGGCGGGGTGCCGCCGTATTTTCGCGGCGACGTGCTAGACTGTCCCCTGAAAACGATGCCGGGAGGAACTGATGTCGAAGGTCGTAACGCGTCGCCAGGCCGTGGCGCTGGGTCTCGCCGCGCCGCTGGTCTCCTCGCTGATCGCCCCACTGATCTCCGGCGGCGCCGCCGCGCAGGCGCCGTGGCCGTCCAAGCCCGTGCGCTTCATCGTGCCGTTTCCGCCCGGGCAGGCGGCCGACATCTTCGCGCGGCTGATGGCCGAGCGGCTGACGGACATCTGGAAGCAGCAGGTCGTGGTCGACAACAAGGGCGGGGGCGGCGGCATTCCCGGCGTCGAGGTCGGCAAGGCGGCGGCGCCCGACGGGTACACTTTCCTGATCGCCACCAGCGGTACCTTCGGCGTCAATCCCAGCCTCTATCCCGACCTGCCCTACAAGCCACTGGTCGACTTCAAGCCGATCACCAACATCATCCGCGGGCCGCTGGTGATCGTGGCGCATCCCAGCTTCCCCGCCAGCACGGTGGCCGAGCTGATCGAACTCGCGCGCCGGGAGCCGGGCAAGCATTCCTACGCCTCGGCCGGCCCCGGCACGGCGCAGCATCTCAGCATGGAGCTGTTCAAGCTCATGACAAAGACCGACATCGTGCACATCCCCTACAAGGGTTCCGGTCCGGCGATGGCCGACCTGCTGGGCGGCCATGTGAAGCTGATGATGGACAGCACCGCCTCGTCGCTGGGCGCCATCCGCGACGGTCGCATCAAGGCGCTGGGGGTGACGACGGCAAGCCGCGTGCCGGCGCCGCTCGACAAGGTTCCGTCGATCGGTGAGACGGTGCCGGGCTACGATTCGGCCGGCTGGTCCGGCCTTGTGGCACCGGCGAAGACCCCGGATGAGATCATCAACAAGGTGAATGCCGATCTCGTGGCCTTGATGCGCGATCCCGCAGTGCTGCGCCAGTTCGAGGAGCGGGCGACGCTCGCATCGCCGATGACTCCGTCCGAGTTCGCGGCCTTCATCGCCAAGGACATGGCGACCTGGGCCGAGGTGGTGAAGGCCACCGGGACCAAGCCGGGCAACTAGGGAGAGGGAACATGGCCGCATCGAAGTCTTCTTCAAGAAAGTCCGCCTCGAGAAAGTCCACCCCGAGAAAATCCGCAGCGAAGAAGGCCTCGAAGACGCCGAAGTCCCGGGCGACGGCCAAGAAGACGGCCAAGAAGGCCGTGGTTAGGCGCACGATGAACCCGGCAATCCAGGACCTCGACGCCCGCATCGCCATCATACGGAACAACCTGCGGGAGCTGGTCGAGCAGGCCACGGCCTTCTCCGGCGCGTCGAACGAAGAGCTGATGTCGGACCGTATCGCCGAGCAGGAGGCGAAACTCGAGCTCCTGAAGAAGCAACGCGAGCGCCTCTCTTGACCGACTTCAACCGACTGACGGGCGCGCTCGACGGCAACCCCGCCCTGCAACGCCGCGCGGCGC
>LNFM01009589.1_pt1 | contig 14433 bp, 18 predicted proteins | sample 596031 | NCBI WGS metagenome assembly LNFM01 (sample SAMN04254537, study PRJNA301005) | activated carbon metagenome | isolation source: dual media filters at the Ann Arbor, Michigan drinking water treatment plant | place: USA: Ann Arbor
GCGCGATCCACCAGCTCACCAGGATGCCGCCCCACATGACCAGCAACATGCCGGTGCCAAACAGGATCACCAGCGGCACCAGCGGAATGCCCAGCTTCATGGCCGGGCGCGTGGCGCCCTTGTAGATGGCTTCGGCTTGCATGGTCGGCACCTCCAGCCGTCAGCTCACGATGTAGCTGGCGAAGGCCGCTGCCCCACCCACCAGCGTGCCGCCAATCAGCACATTGGCCACATCGGCCAGGCGCGCGCCTTGAAAGATCATCTTGAAGCCGGCCCAGATGATCGCGATGGTCACGACCGCAATCGAGATCGTCACCAGGATGGTGTTGACGTTGGTGACCGTGGTGTTGATCTTGTCGAAGCCCTGTGCCCAGCCCTTGGAGGCAGCAGCCAATAGCAGCAGGGCGGTTGCGATGTAGTGCACGGGTAAGAAGAGACAAAATCGGTTCATGGCGGCTCCTTCATGGGGTTGGGTCAATCGATTGGGAGGGGGTTGCGGGCAGCGGCGACTACCTTGTGCACGTAGCCATGGCGGAAGCCGGTGGAGAAGTTGCCGCTGTAGTAGCAGGAGAGGGCGGCGCGCAGGGAGGCCTGGTCGGTCGATGCCCGAGCTGAACTTCGCTGTGCGCGCTCGAAACACTCCATCAACACGGTCTGCATGGCGGCCAGGTTGGTGCAAGGCTCGAAGGCCGTGGCCAGCGACAGGCCCAAGCGCGGGAAGTTGCCCACATTGATCTGCCCAAGGCCGACGCTGAAGTTACGCCCAGCGGACTGCAGTGCCTCTGCCGTGGCGATGGCTTCTGTGCGGTGGCGCGGCTGACGCTGCAACGCACCACCGACCACGCCGATGGCCCAGGGGTTGAAGGCGCTTTCAACGGTGACCAGGGCGTGCGCGGTGCTGGCGTGCACCTGCGGTGCGCAGGCCAGTGCGAGTGCCAGGAAGGTGGAGGTGTCCATGGCGGCAGTCCTCAATGCCCGGCGTCTGCGGTTGGCGCAGGGGGAAGGGCGGCCTTCCAGGCCGCGTGCTCGTCGTCGAGCCGGGTGTCCCAGCTGCCCAGCTGGGCTTTGGCGGCCGCACTGAAGTCCGTGACGGTGTCACCGCTCATGTTCCACCAAGTCCGCGTGAACGGTTTGCCTTCGATGGACACAGACACAGCACCCGAATAGTCACAGGTGTAGATCGGGCCACTTTCCGATTCGTGGACCCGGGTGTACTGGGGCGGGCAGTTGCCCGGGGCTCTGGCCCAGGCGTGGTGGGCCGAGTTGCCTGCACCGGCCATGACGCACGACGGAAAGCCCTTGCCACGCGCCAGATCGCGAAGCACTTGCCGGATCGGTGGCACACACTGCGGGATCGCCTTCCAACTCGGTGCCGCGAAACACAGCAGCACCAGGCAACCATCGGCGGCCCGAGCCGCGGTAGGGGCAAGCAGTGCCCAGGCGAGCAACAAGCCGGTGGCCGCGCTGGTCAGCGTTGTGGCCAAGCTTTTCGCTCGGCCCGCCGTTTCTGCAGAACGTTCACTCAGGGTGTCGGCGTGCGATGGATGGTCCATGGTCAAGTCCTTCATGTCGGCGTTGTTCTTGAGGCGGCACTTCTTGCCGGCTCGTTGAACACCGTGAAGTCAATGTAGGACTTGAAACCCCCTGCGCCGCTGCTGGATTTGGGCTGTTTTCCAGCACATTCGTGGCACGCGAGGCCCCTGGCGCCCATGTGGACAAAGTGCGCAGCACCTGTGGCCGACCAGAAACGCGAACCTTCGTGCACAGACGCAAATAAGTCCACCGCAAGATGGTCCCCTTCTTGGCGATCACGCGCAGCAGCCTGCGGATGTTGTAGGCCGCTGCCCACAGCACCGTATGCAGCCGATCACCCTTGAGATGGCATCGATCCATACGATGGCCGCTCTTAAGAAGGTCGATGACGGATTTAACGCCTGGCGCCGCTTGTCCAGCTTCTTCTCCTGCTCGCTCATCCTCTTGGCCTTGCCCCAGTGCACGATCCGGATTCGTGTGCGTCCACGCCCCGTAAACCAGATCGAAAAGGGCTGTCGCGGCTTATGCCGCGCTGGCCCGCTTCAGAATGCTCGCTCGCTGCGGTTGCTTGGTCAGACTTGCTGGTTGCAGTGCAAGGCCTGGGCGCATGCGATCAATCAGGTTGCCTTGCGGCGTACTGGCAATGCCCAGCTTCAGCCCAAAATCGTAGGGTTGCCTGGCCTTGCCTTTGTGGATGCAGTCCACCTTTGACACCGTCATTAAACGGACATATGTGCCGGGTGAGCTGGCGCTCATCCACTTATCTAGATAACTACACATGAGCCTCTACGTTGTCAATCGAGATTCTGGTCTGGCCTTGTACGCACAGATTGCTCAACAACTGGAGCAGGTCGTACTCACCCAATACGCATCAGGCGATTGCTTGCCGTCGGAAGGGGATCTGGCAGTTCAATTTGGCGTCAACCGACACACGCTGCGCCGGGCCGTTGACGAACTGGTTGAAGCAGGGTTACTGGAACGCCGTCACGGCTTGGGCATCTTCGTGCTCGACACCCAACTGGACTACCAGATTGGCAAAGGCACCCGCTTTACAGAAAACCTGGCCGCACTTGGGTTCATGACCGAGAACCGCATCCTGCGCAAGCAGACCATCGGTGCGGTTTCGCGCGTTGCGCAGCGCCTGTCCATCCAGGAAGGCGATGCGGTGCACTGGATCGAAACGCTGCGCATGGTGGAGCAGCGCCCCATGTGCCTGATATCGCACTTCGTGCCCGCCGAAAAATTCCCGAACCTCTTCGAGCGCTTTGAAAGCGGATCGCTGCACGCGCTGCTGGGTTCGGTGTACGGCTGCAAGTTGCGCCGAACAGAAAGCCTGGTGACATCGGTGCTCCCGCAAGGGGATGACGCCAAGACACTGGGTATGCCGCAGAACCGACCGGTGCTGCGGGTCAAGAGTGTGAACGTGGACGACCGGGATGGTACCCCGGTCGAATACGCCATTACCCGGTTCCGTGCAGACCGGATCCAACTGCGCATCAACCCCTGACGGTCTCGCAAACCTATCTTTTTGTCTTCCCACTCACAGGAGCTCTTGTAATGTATCTGAAACAATCCATCCGCCGTACGTTGTTGGTCACCGGCCTGGCTTTGATGGCCAGTCCGTTTGCCGCCGTGGCAGCGCAAAACGACGGCACAACGGCCAAGCCATTGCGCGTGGTCCTGGTGCCCGCTGACGGTGGCACCGAAGACGGCACCAAGAAAGATTTCCAACCGATTTTTACGGCTATCGAACAATCAACCGGTCTGAAGTTCGACATCAAGGTCGGTCAGAGCTACGGTTCGGTTGTGGAGGCCATGTGCAGTGGGGCGGCCGACATTGCGTGGTACGGACCCCTGTCCTATCTGCAGGCCAAAGGGCGTGGCTGTTCCGAGTTGCTCGCACTCGCCGTCACCAAGGGCCAGTCGGTGTACTACTCCGGCCTCTTTGCCCGCAACGACAGCGGTATCAACAGCATCGCAGATCTCAAGGGCAAGAAAGTGGCTCTGGGCGATGTGAACTCCACTTCAAGCTTCGCAGTGCCCGTGGCCATGATGATGGCGGGTGGCATACAACCTGCGCGCGACCTGGGCAGCATCAACATGGCGGGCAGCCACGCCAACGTGCTCAAGGCCCTGGCTGAAGGACTGGTTGATGCGGGTGGTGCATCGTTTGACTCATTCGAAAAAGCCGTCAACAGCAAAGCCATCGATCCCAGCAAAGTCAAGGTTGTTGTCAAGAGCGCAGCCATCCCCTATCCGCCACTGGCGATCCACCCCAAGGTAGACGCAGACATCAAAGCCAAGCTGCGCGAAGCGTTCTACAACATCGACAAATTGCCAGGCATCACCAAAGACCAGATTCGTGGTTACGGCGGCGGCAAGGTGGACGGCTACACCGCCAATGTCAGCGAAGCGGACATGGCCAACGCCGGCAAGATGTTTGAGCTGGTCAACGACCAGGTCAAGCAAGACATCATGAAAAAGGCCAGCGCGCGCTGAGCCCCTTCACACGCAGTTGTTTGGAATACATGCGCCTGGCCCGCTCACCCGGGTTGGGCCGCGCCATGCCCTCAATCAAAGGAAGCGACATGATCCGCTTTGAATCTCTCCAAAAAATCTGGCCCGATGGCACAACGGCCATCAGCGACGTGTCGCTCGATATTCCCCATGGCCAGTTCTGTGTGATCCTGGGTCCTTCGGGGGCAGGCAAGTCCACGCTGCTGCGCGCGGTCAACGGCCTCATGCAGCCGACCCAGGGTCGAGTGCTGATCGACGGCATTGAGTTCAACGGTACCACTCAGCGCGACCTGCGCCAGCGCGTGGCGATGATCCATCAGCACTTCAATCTGACCAACCGCATGAGTGTGGCGGCCAATGTGTTGTCTGGCTTGTTGCCGACCGTATCCACGTTACGCGCACTTTCGGGCTGGTTCAAGCCTGAACAGCGACAAAAAGCCTGCCAATTGCTCGATCGCGTGGGTTTGTCACCCGCACACCTTCAGCGCCGCGCGGGCGATTTGTCGGGTGGTCAGCAGCAACGCGTGGGCATTGCTCGCGCCTTCATGATGGACCCCGAAGTTGTGCTGGCCGATGAGCCGGTGGCCAGTCTGGACCCGAAGATTTCGCGCGACATTCTGGGTTTGATTCGCGATGCCGCGCGCGAACGCAACGCCACCGTGCTGTGTAGCCTGCACCAAGTCGACCTGGCCCGTGAGTTTGGCGACCGGATTGTGGACATGCGCGATGGCCGGGTCGTTTTCGATGGCACGCCTGCGGAGTTCACGGACGAGCGCGTGCAGGCGCTCTACCAGGGTGCGCGCTGGGAAGATGCGCCCCCGACCGAGCGCGGCGAGTCTCACCCGATGACCGAGCTGGCCGCAGCGTGAGGGAGGAAATGATGACCACCTCTACCCGCCCGATACCCGTGCCACCTCAGGGCACCCCGCTGCACTGGCAACTGAGCGCGCCCTACAGCTACAAGCATGTGTTGGTGCTGATCGCCGTGATGGTGGTGCTGCTCGTGACGGGGCAACGCACCGAGATGGATCGCATGGTGGCGATGTCGGTCCAGGCCATGGCCAAGACCGTGGGCCTGGCCGACGATTCACAGGTCGCGCGAGGCCTGTCGCGTGTGGGCCAAGCCATGTGGCCACCGGCCATTGCCGAAGTCGAAGAGGTCGGCCGAATTCAGAATCTGGACCGGCAAAAGTTGCCACCCTTCTCACGCATCGAATTCCAGGAGCACGTCGAGCAGAAGATGAATCTGGAGACGTTGCAGATGGAGGCCACGACGGAAACCGTCGAAGTGCTGGTCAAGCCGTTCGGCTATGTCTGGACGGTGTTCGTCAAGATGATCGAGACCCTGGAGATTGCGCTGTGGGGCACGATCCTCTCGGTGCTGTTGTCCATTCCTTTGGCTTTCTTTGCGGCCCGTAACTACAGCCCAAACAGCACCACCTACACGACGGCGCGAGGCTTCATCAGCTTTTTGCGGCCAATGCCAGAGTTGATCGTGGCGCTGTTTCTGGTGCTGGCCTATGGCTTCGGCCCGATCGCTGGCGTACTGGCTCTGGGACTGCACGCAGCCGGCTTTTTGGGCAAGTTCTATGCCGAAGACATAGAAAACGCCGACAAGAAGCCGCAAGAGGCGCTGGAAGCCATCGGCGCGGGCAAGCTCAAAACGCTGTGGTACGGCGTCATCCCCCAGGTCTTGCCACAGTACATCGCCTACACCGCCTACATCCTGGACCGCAATCTGCGCATGGCCACCGTCATCGGCCTGGTGGGGGCTGGCGGCATCGGTCAGGAACTCAAGGGCCGTTTTGACATGTTTCAGTATGGCCACGTCATGACCATCCTGATCGCGATCTTCATCTTTGTCTTCGTGCTGGACCAGTTGCAGGCCCGCATCCGCACCAAGCTGATCTGACGCGACCCCCAGATCACAAGGAAAAAAATGACCAACACTTCCGAGTTTCCGCCTCGCGACCAATGGCTGCGGCTGTGGTCGGCCTTACCGGCCGCCTCCGTCAAAGCCCTGGCGAGCGATCTGGCGGGCCAACACCAAGTGCAAGACCTTGCGCTCCCGCAGTCGGGTCTGGGCCTGCTGCCCATCACCGACAGTGCCTTGGGCGACACCTATTTCATCGGCGAAATTCCGCTGGCGCAAGCGCATGTGCGCGTCACGACTACCCACGGTCAGTCGGTCGAAGGGGCGGCCATTCTGGTGGATGACCGTGCCGGCGTGGCCCGTGCCATGGCCATTCTGGATGCGGTGCTGGCGGCGCGTATCCCGGGCTGCGAGGCTGCCACGGAACTGCTGGATCAGGGCGCAGCTGCGCTCGCGGAACAAAGTCACCAGCGCCGTTCCTTGCTCGTGGCAACGCGAGTGGACTTTGCCCTGCTGGGCACCAACGAGGAGGACGACGATGAATGAGCCCATGACCCTGCCCGAGAAGCCTGCAGCCATTGGAGCTGTCTGGCAACCGTCGCACCAGCAGTCTGCATTTCGCCAGTTGATGACTGCGTTCTCTTATCCAGGACGAGTGGTGCCATTGGCCAGTGGTGCGGAATCGGCGCGCATGCTGGTATTGGCGACCCTGGTGGACAGCGCGTGTGCATTGGCCGACCCACAACGCACCCTATCGCAAGACGACTTGCGCCGACTCGGTGCACGCCCTGCGAGCGTGGAAACAGCCGAGTTCGTGCTGGCCGACGGCCAGCACCTGCTGCAAGCCACACCGCGCCTGGGATCGCTGGAAAACCCTGAACAGGGTGCCACCGTTGTGATGCGTGTCACCGGCTTTGGTGTGGGCGCTGGTTTGTACCTGACAGGCCCGGGCATTCAACGAGAGCAGGTGTTGCAGGTCGAGGGCATCGATCCTGGCTGGTGGGACCGACGCTCAGACTGGAACAGTCACTTCCCGCTGGGTGTGGACTTCATTCTCGTGGCCGCGCACGAAGTTGCCGTCTTGCCACGAACCACCCGCATCCTGTTCAAAGGAGCCCACTGATGGGATACGTTGCTATCAAAGGAGGCGGTCGCGCCATCGCCGGCGCCGAAGGCGCCGTGGAAGCGCTGCGCTGCGCTGAAGGGGAGCACGGCACACCGCTGAGCTTGTCCGCTATCGAACAGCAGTTGCGCCTGCTCACCTCGCGTGTCGTGTCCGAGGGCGGTCTGTACCACCCACGCCTGGCCGCTCTGGCGATCAAACAGATGCAGGGCGACACGCTGGAGGCCGCCTTCGCCCTGCGGGCCTACCGGTCCACCAAGCCACGCTTGATGGATGTGCCCGTGCAGGACACGAGCCGTATGCGCCTGATCCGCCGTATTTCGAGTGCATTCAAGGACATCCCGGGCGGCCAGATGCTGGGCCCGACCACCGACTACGCGTTGCGCCTGATGCGCCTGGATTTGGCCAACGAATCTCCCGAGGACTTTCGCGCGGTATCGCGGCGGTTTCTGGACAGCGTGCCCGATACCGATCTGCCCGACACGTTCCCCAAGGTGGTCGATGCCTTGCGTGAAGAAGGCCTGCTGCCGGCGCTGACCCGCCGCTCCCGCGCGGCATTCGACATCACCCGCGACCCGTTGGTGTTCCCGGTACCGTGTTCGGCGGCCCTGGCCACCATGGCGCGCGCCGAAACCGGCTCGCTGCTGGCCATCGCCTACTCCAACATGCGCGGCTACGGCGACGTACACCCCACCATCGCCGAATTGCGGGTGGGCTATGTGCCGGTGATGTTGCCGCACCCGGTGACCGGCGAGCCCATCGAGGCCGGTGAGGTGCTGATGACCGAATGCGAGGTGGTGGCCATGTTTGAGGGCGATGCCACCGACGGCCCACCCACCTTCACCCTGGGCTATGGCGCCTGCTTCGGTCACAACGAAGTCAAGGCCATTGCCATGGCCATCCTCGATCGTGCCCTGCAAAAAGGCATGCGCGACGGCCCCAGCAACCCGTCTGAAGACCCGGAATTCGTGCTGCTGCACGTCGACGGCGTGGACTCCATGGGCTTTGCCAGCCACTACAAGATGCCGCATTACGTGACCTTCCAGTCCGACATGGACCGGCTGCGCACCACTCAGGACAAGGCCACCGCACAACCGACCCCAGAAGGAGCGCCATCATGAACCCGGGCTACGAACTGCCCCTGGACGAGGCGGGCTACAGCTTCGGTTTCCTGGACAAATACGCCAAGCGCGAAGTGCGTCGCACCATCCTCAAGGCAATCAGCATCCCCGGCTACCAGACGCCCTATGCCTCACGCGAAATGCCCATGGGGCGCGGCTTTGGCACTGGCGGCCTGCAGGTGACGCTGTCGCTCATTGGCGAGGGCGATACCTTGAAGGTGATCGATCAGGGTGCGGACGATTCCGTCAATGCCGTGAACCTGCGCCACTTTGTGGAACTGACCTGCCCGGGCGTGGACACCACCGAGCACACGGCCGAGGCCACGCTGATCCAGTCGCGCCATCGCATTCCGGAAACACCGCTGACCGAAGCGCAGGTGCTGATCCTGCAAGTGCCATACCCGGACCCGCTGGTGGTGGTGGAGCCCTCGGAAGCCCGGCGCAAGGTGATGCACGGAGAAGGTGACTATTCGCTGCTGCTGACCAAGCTGTACGAGGACATCGTGCAGTTTGATGAGATCACCATCTCGCACCGCTACCCCACACGCATCAACGGTCACTACGTGATCGACCCCAGCCCGATCCCGCGCTACGACGTACCTCAGCTGCACCAAAGCCCGGCGCTGATTCTGCTGGGTGCCGGACGCGAGAAAAAAATCTATGCGGTGCCACCCTACACCCGCGCCGACCCGCTGGCGTTCGACGATGTGCCCTTCCGCACCGAGGACTTCAGCGACGAAGGCGGCCAGCGCCGCGCCTGCGAGCGTTGCGGCGCGACCGACAGCTTCCTTGACGAGCTGATTGCGGACGACGGCAGCAAACAGTGGCAGTGCTCGGATTCAGATTACTGCAACGGACGATTGCATAGTCAGCACCCCATGGGCCAGGAGACCGCAACATGAAAAAGATTCTGGAAGTTCGCGGGCTCACCAAGGTCCACGGCCGTGGCTGCGAACTCTGCCTGGAGAGCACCGGCCCTGAAATGGACACCAACATCTGCCCACATTGCGGCTCGGTGGTGGCGTGCCACAACATCAGCCTGGACCTGCACGAGGGCGAAATCCTCGGCATCATGGGCGAGTCCGGCAGCGGCAAGTCCACCGTGGTCAAGACCTTGTTCTTCGACGATGCACCCACCGCCGGCGAAGCCCTGTTTTTCGACGGCGAGCGCCAGTGGGACATGTTCGCACTCAACGCTGCGCAACAGCGCTGGCTGCGCAACCACCGATTTGGCATGGTGTACCAGAACCCGCATCTGGGTCTGAATTTCAATGTCTCGGCGGGCGGCAACATCGCCGAACGTTTGCTGATGAACGACCTGGCCCATTACGGCGAAATCCGGGAACGAGCCCGGCGCCTGCTCGCGCGCACCGAAGTGCTGCCTGAGCGCATGGACGAGTCGCCCAAGAAGTTCTCGGGCGGTATGCAGCAGCGCGTGCAGATCGCCAAGGCGCTGGCCACGCAGCCACCGCTGCTGTACCTCGACGAGGTCACCACCGGCCTCGATCTCTCGGTGCAGGCGCGCATCCTGGACCTGATTCTGGAGATCCAGCAAGAACTGGGCACTGCCATGATCGTCGTCACCCACGACCTGGGGGTCATCCGCCTGTTGACCGGGCGCACCATCGTCATGAAATACGGTCGCGTCATCGAGTCGGGCCTCACCGACCAGATTCTGGAAGACCCCCAGCACGCCTACACCCAGCGGCTCGTGGCCTCCGCGCTGTAACAGGAGACCGACATGCAAGAAGCCATTCTCAAGATCGAAGGTCTTTCCAAACAGTTCCAGTTGCATGACCAGCAAAAGCTGATCCCGTCTTGCGCGCAGGTCCAGCTGGAGGTGTTTGCCGGCGAGCTCACCGCGCTGATCGGCCCGACCGGCGCCGGCAAGTCGTCGGTGCTCAAGGCCATCTACCGAACCTACCTGCCCAGCAGCGGTCGCATCCTTTACCGGGACGCGAACGGCACCATGACCGACCTGGCCCAGGCCAGTGAACACCGCATACTGGAACTGCGCAAGCAGGACCTGGGTTTTGTGACTCAGTTCCTGCACTGCCTGCCACGCAAGTCGGCGGTGGAGGTGGTCGCAGAGCCCCTGGTGCAGCGGGGCAGTCCGCGCGAAGCCGCGGCCGAGCGGGCGCGTGAGCTGCTGGCACTGCTCAACGTACCCGAGCGGCTGTGGGCGGTACCGCCCGCCACCTTCTCGGGCGGCGAGAAACAGCGCGTCAACCTGGCACGCGGCCTGATCGCACGCCCCCGGCTGCTGCTGCTCGATGAGCCCACCGCCAGCCTGGACCCGACCACCACCGACCGCGTGGTGGCCTTGTTGCAGTCCATCAAGGCCGAAGGCGTGGCCATGCTCGCCATTTTTCACCACCCCGAACTCGTGGATCGGCTGGCCGACCGCGTTGTCACGCTGACGCCCCCGGTCTCTGCCGCCGAACTGCTGGAACCCATCGCATCATGAAACGCACACTGCTCACCCACGCCCGCGTGGTGTTTCCCACCGAAGTCCGTGACAACGTGTCCATCCTTATCGAAGGCGACACCATCACCGCCATCGACCCGGCCAGCTGCGCTGGCGCGACCGAAATGAATCTGGCTGGCCGCACCCTGATGCCCGGCATGATCGACTTGCACTGCGATGCGATGGAGAAAGAGGTTGAACCGCGTCCAGGGGTCCACTTCCCACTGGAGTTCGCGTGTGCGCAGGCCGACAAGCGCAACGCAGCAGCGGGCATCACCACGGTGTTTCATGCCCTGTCGTTCGCGAACCACGAACTGGGCGTGCGCAACAACACGTTTGCCGCCGACATCGCCCGAGCGATCGGCGACTGGCAGACCCATGCGCTGATCGACAATCGCGTGCACGTGCGCTACGAAGTGACGGACGAAACCGCGCCTGCGGTGCTTTCAGTGCTCTTGAAGGACGGGCATGCGCACCTGATGTCTTTCATGGACCACAGCCCGGGTCAGGGGCAGTTCCGCGATGTGGAGGCGTACCGGGCGTATCTCGCCAACACTTACAAGACCGACGCCGCACAGATCGACGACATCCTGGTGCGCAAGGCCGAAGCCGCACAAGGGGCGATGCATCGCATGGAGCAACTGGCACAGCTGGCACGTGACTGTGGCGTCTCGATTGCCAGCCACGATGACGACAGCCCGCAGAAAGTGGCTACCGTCAAGGCGTTGGGTGCCGTGGTGTCCGAATTCCCGGTGAATCTGGAAACGGCGCAGGCCGCCCGTGCCCAGGGTCTGGCCACCTTGTTCGGTGCCCCAAATATCCTGCGGGGCAAATCCCAATCGGGGAACATGCGCGCTCTCGATGCGGTGCTGGCGGGCGTGGCCGATTGCCTGTGTGGCGACTATTCGCCCGCCGCGCTGCTGCCCTCCGTGCTGAAACTGCCCGATCTGGCCGGTATCGCGCTGCATGAAGCCATCGCGCTGGTCACTTGCAACCCGGCGCGTGCGGCTGGTTTGCACGACCGGGGCAGCATCGCCGTGGGCCGACGTGCCGACCTCGTCGCTGTGCAAACCTTGGGCGGTCTGCCGCAGGCCGAGCGCGTCTGGTCCGGCGGCGTGTTGTCGCTGGCCGCACATTTCGACCACGCCTGAGAGAGGAGGCAGGACATGGGAGCTCATCTCATCTACGTGGTCGGCGCCTCGGGCAGCGGCAAGGACACGCTCATGGGCTACGCGCGCCAGAAGCTGGCTGGCGATCCACGGGTGTGCTTCGCCCATCGCTACATCACCCGATGCGCAACGGCTGGTGGAGAAAACCATGTGGCATTGACCGCACAGGAGTTCACTTCGCGAGAGAACGGCAAGCTCTTTGCCATGCAATGGTCCAGCCATGGCATGCAGTACGGGATCGGTATCGAAATCAACCAATGGCTGGCCAAAGGCATCACGGTGGTGATCAACGGTTCGCGGGAATACCTGGAAAAGGCCTGCCAGCGCTACCCGGAGCTGCTGCCAGTGACGATCGACGTGGCCACTGACGTGCTGCGTGCTCGGTTGTTGGCCCGTGGTCGCGAAGATGCCGCGTCGGTCGAGCAGCGCCTGCACCGCCATGAAACCTTGCAACGGCAGCCCTTGCCCGGTGTGCGCATTCAGAACAACGGGCTTGTTGAAACGGCCGGCGATGAGTTGGTTCGCTTGATTGCAGCCCACACCCAGGGAGTTGCGACGTGCGTGTAAGCTTTCTTGGCACAGGTGCTGCTGGCGGTGTTCCGCTCTACGGCTGTGCCTGCCGGGCCTGCGAGCGAGCCAGGGCAGAACCGCAGTTCGTTCGCCGACCTTGCAGCGCCTTGGTCGAATCCGGAGGTACCCGCGTGTTGATCGACGCCGGTCTTATGGACCTGCATGAACGGTTTCCCCCGGGCTCCCTGGACGCGATTGTGCTCACCCACTACCACCCTGACCACGTTCAGGGACTCTTTCATCTGCGTTGGGGCACAGGCCAGCCCATGCGCGTCTACGGCCCCCCGGATAGCGAAGGCTGCGCCGATTTGTTCAAACACCCTGGCGTGCTGGCATTCGAGACGGTGCACAAGTTCGAGACTTTCAACATCGGGGAACTGCGCCTGACGCCCCTGCCTCTGGTGCATTCCAAACCCACGCTGGGTTATGCCATCGAGGGCACCCAAGGCCAGCGCTTCGCCTACCTCACCGACACCCTGGGATTGCCGCCGAAGTCGGCCGAGTTCCTGCGGACCTGGGGCGACTTTGACATGGCCATCGACTGTTCCTACCCGCCTCACCCGGCCCCGAAAAACCACAACGACTGGGACGCCACACACCGTTGTGCCATTGAATCTGGCGCCCGCACAACCTGGCTCACACATATGGGTCATGCACTGGACGCCTGGATGATGCAAGAGATGCCGAGCGTTGCCAGTCACATCCGGGTGGCTCGGGACGGCAGCACCGCCGACATACCGCCCAACACGCGATGAACGCGCCGCTGGCACTGGCGCTATCGGTGGCCATGCATGTCACCTGGAACTTGATGGCTCGACACTTGCCCCGGGGATCGAACCCGCTGTGGTGGGTTTTGCTCGCCCATCTGGTGTTGTTTGCGCCTTGGGGGTTCTGGGAACTGGCGACCACTGTCGTTTGGTCGCCGGAGTTGACGCTGTTGCTGACCGTATCGGCCGCGGCGAACGTGGTTTACTTCACCGGTCTGGCCCGGGCCTATGAGCACGCGCCGGTCGCCCTTGTCTATCCCCTGGTACGCAGTTCACCCCTGTTCATTGCGATCTGGGGCACGCTGTTCTTCGGTCAAAATCTCCCGCCCATTGCTTGGCTAGGGATTGGCATCAGCGTACTTGGCCTGTTCATCATGGCATCAAGTGCTCTTCAGGGATCTGATCGACGAGCTTTCGGATGGGCCATGCTGGCCATGTTGGCGACAAGCGTCTACTCCTTGAGTGACAAGGCCGCGACCGAACACATTCCAACCTTCATGGGACTTGTGGGCTTTCTGTCCGTTGGCTACCTGGCTTCTTGGATCAGCATGACCTTGCGCATGCACCGGCACACCCACAGATGGATGCCAGCACTGCGCATCAATCTTCCATCACTGGTCGTTGGCGGCCCCGATGGCCACCCCAAACTGCTCCACTTATGGCCGGTCAAACTGCTCCAGGCAGGACGGTCGGATTGTGACTATACGGGTGTGACGGCGATGCGTGAGGCGGCCTCCTTCAGACGGTAGCTTTTGCCCTCGAACTCCAGCATCGCGCAGCGGTGCATGAGCCGGTCGAGGATGGTGGTGGCCATGGTGGCGTCGCCCAGGTATTTGCCCCAGTCCTGCACCACGCGGTTGGAGGTGATGACGATGGAGCGGCGCACATCGGCGATGCGCCGGGCCAGGAACAGATCGTCCAGCACCAGCAGGTCTGGCTCTATCCAGCCTTTGAGTTGTTCGGCCTGCTCGGCCGCACTGGCCAATCCGTAGCGGGCGAACTCGGTATCGGCCTCCACGTAACGCACGTCATATCCTTGCAGCGTGGCCTGGTAGGCCACGGCCTTGGCCACATGGCTCTTGCCGGTGCCCGGCTTGCCGATGATCAGCGCGTTGGCCCCCTCACCGATGAACTTCAGGGTGTGCAGCTCGAAGCAGGCGCTGCGCGGCAGCTTAGGGTTGAAACGCCAGTCGAAGTCCGCCAGCGAGGGTCGCTCATCCAGACCCGATCGCTTGAAGCGGCGCTCGGTCAGGCGAGAGCGCCGGCGGTCCAGCTCGTCTTGCAGCATGGCCG
>LNFM01007620.1_pt1 | contig 14432 bp, 16 predicted proteins | sample 596031 | NCBI WGS metagenome assembly LNFM01 (sample SAMN04254537, study PRJNA301005) | activated carbon metagenome | isolation source: dual media filters at the Ann Arbor, Michigan drinking water treatment plant | place: USA: Ann Arbor
CGGCCGCTTCGCGTCCACCCTCTCCCACAAGGGGAGAGGGGATCAGCTCGGCCTCGGTTTAGGCTTCACCCTTCCCAGACCACCCGGTTCTCGTCGACGAACATGGCGCGGGTCGCGGTCCGGTCGATGAAGTTCTCGACGGTGCGGTCGGCCGGCGCGCCGGCGTCGTGCTCCTGCGCGGCGCTGTCGGCCCACCACAGTTCCTCGACGCCGTCATAGAGCGGCTCGGCGCCCACATAGGCCTCGCCGATGACCGGCGACTTCACCCAGCGCTGCAGCTTGCCGCCGCCGCTGAACGCGGGCGCGTCGCGCGCCAGCCAGAATTCGAGAAATGCGGCGTGGCTTACCTTCGGGTTCCGCTTCAGGAAGAACAGCACCTTCACCGGCTTGGCGTCCCGGGCCAGCGTCGGTCCCTCGATCATCACCTTCTCGTGGACCAGCACGCCCTCCGAGCGGACGCGCATGAACGCCGGCTCGTCGATGAAGGCGCCGGTCATGTATTCCGGCATGGTCGTCAGGCGGCGCGCCGCCTCCAGCGAATCGAGCCACACCTCGGGACAGCCGTCCGACGGCGGCTGGAAACCCGGATAGGGCTTCGCGGCACGGTGATTCTGCACATAGCGCCGCATCACCGGCACCAGTTTCACCGCATGGTCGGCGTGCGGGCCGCGCCAGTGGGCGTGGAACTGTTCCTGGCTGATGTCGCCGCGTTTATGCAGCATGCCGAAGGTCTTGATCATCGTCGTCCCCTGCTTCGCCGCGTGATCCCGGCGGGTTTCGCCGAACTGTAACAGGCGACTCCCCGCGTGCAACGCGCTTTCGGCTTGGCATTCCGGTAACCTCCCGTCAAACTTGTTACCGGGGAGAAATATCGATGTCGAACACGGATGCCGCCGCGCCCGAGGGCCGGAAACTCAGCCGGAAGACCATCTTCTTCTACGGCCTCACCGATATGCCGGTGATGATGGCGCTCATCCCGCTGGCCGTGTTCCTGCCCAACTTCTACACCAGCGACCTGAAGCTCGACCTGGTGATGGTGGCCAACGTCCTGCTGATCACCCGGCTGCTCGATCTGCTGGTCGATCCGCTGATCGGCTGGCTGAGCGATCGGAGCCAGTCGCGCTGGGGACGCAGACGGCCTTGGATACTGGCGTCAGCGCCGATCCTCGCCATCTCGTTCTACATGCTGTTCCTGCCGCCGCCCGACGCGACCATCTGGTACCTGGCCGGCTGGATCATGCTGATGTGGATCGGCTGGTCCATGCTGCTGATCCCGTATTACGCCTGGGCGGCCGAGCTGTCCGAGGACTTCCACGAACGGTCGGTCATCACCGGCTGGCGGTCCATGGCGGGCGTCATCGGCCAGTTTCTCGCGCAGGCGCTGCCGGTATTCGCGCTGCTCGTCTTCGGCTATGGCGGCACCGGTGAGGCCCTGAAGCTGGTCGGCATCATGGTGGTGGTGCTGATTCCGGTCTGCATCCTGCTGACGGTCACCCAGGTGCCCGAGAAGCAGAATTACGTCCGCTCGGTCATGCCGCTGCTCACGGGGGTGAAGCTGATGCTCGGCAACGGGCCGTTCCTGCGGCTGGCGCTGGCATTCCTTGTCGGCTTTACCGCGCTGTCGATCACCACCACGCTCTATCTGTTCTACGTCCGCCATGTGGTCGGCGAGCAGAAGATGGGCGTCTACATGTTGCTGGTGGTTTACATCTGCAACATGGCGGCGGTGCCGTTCTGGATCTGGCTGTCGCACCGCACCGGCAAGCACAAGGCCTGGATCTACAGCTTCGTGGTGATCAGTATCGCCAACCCGTTCTACATGCTGCTGGGGCCGGGCGATTTCTGGTGGATGCTGCCCATGACCATGGCCTCGGGCATCGCCGCCGGTGCCTTCATGTCGCTGCCCAATTCCATGAAGGCCGACGTCATCGACCTGGATTCACTGCGCAGCGGCGAGGACCGGGCGGCGCTGTATTTCTCGGTCTGGTCCGTCATCCAGAAGCTGGCGACCGCGGTCGCCGGATGGCTGGCGCTGAGAAGCCTGGCATGGTTCGACTTCGATCCGACGGTTCTGACCAACGGCCCGGATCAGATCCTGGGGCTGAAAATCATGTTCGCGCTGGTGCCGTCGCTGTTCTTCCTCGCCGCCGGCGTGATCGCCTGGCGCTACCCGATCACCGAGGCGGTTCATGCCGACATGCGCGCCCAGCTCGAGGCGCGCCGCAGGGGAGCCGCGCCGGCCCTGGCCGAGTAGCTCAGGGCACAATGCCTTCCATCGAGGTGACCGTGTTGTCGATGATCAGCTCGGCGCCGTTGGTGTACCGGCTTTCGTCGGACGCCAGGTACAGCACCATGTAGCCGATGTCGTCGGGCTGGCCCGGCGTCGTGCCGCGCACCGACGGCTTGTTGCGCGGATCGGCGGCGATGGCCTCGGCCACCTGCCTGCCGACCGCCTGGGTCATCGGCGTGACGATGCCGCCTGGATGAATGGAGTTGACCCGGATCTTGTCGCCGTTCTGGGCGCAGTGGACCGCCGCCGCCTTGCTCATCAGCCGGACCGCGCCCTTGGCCGCCGCATAGGCGAACACATAGGGCACGCCGACGATGCCGGCGATCGACGACATGTTGACGATCGAGCATGGCTCGCCGCTCTCGCGCATCAGCGGGATGGCGTGCTTCATGCCGTAGAACGTCGCATCGGTGCTGACCGCGTTGACCGCGCGCCACTGTTCCTCGGTGCAGGTTTCCACGGTTCCCGGGATGACGATGCCGGCGTTGTTCACCAGCACGTTCAGCTTGCCGTATCTGTCCTTCACATGGGCGAGGAAGGTGACCCAGTTGGCCTCCTTCGTGACGTCCAGATGATAGTATTCGGCGCCGATCTCGGCGGCCAGCGCCCGGCCCTTCTCGTCGGCGATGTCGGCGATGATCACCTTGCCGCCTTCGCGCGCCAGCAGCCGGCTGTCCGATTCGCCCAGCCCCATGGCGCCGCCGGTGACGACGCAGACCTTACCCTCGACCCGTCCTGCCATGTGTTCTCCTATTTTCCGGGGTGCCGCGGATCCCATAGCCGCGTTTCATACTCTGTCTCGTAAGCCTTGCCGCGCGGGTAGGAGATCAGCTCCATCTGGAAGTCCCACGGGGTGAGGAAATAGCACGACCGCGCGCCCGCCTCGGGGCCGCTGGCTATTTCGGGGCCGGGATCGCCGCCCTTCATCACCCGCACGCCGTGGGCCTTCAGGTGATCGACGGCGGCGTCGATGTCGTCGACGTAGATGGCGATGTGGTGGCCGCCCCAGTCGGTGTTCCGGGGCATCTGCCGCTTCTGATCGGGCGAGGCGTACTCGAACAGCTCGATGTTCAGGCCGGCGCCGCCGCACAGTTGCTGCACCCTCCTGATCTCGGCGTCCGGGTGCACGTTCAGCGTGCTTTCCATCCAGTCGCCCTTGTAGGGGCCGTGGCGGTAGAACGGCTCGAAGCCCATGACGTTGACGAAGAAGTCATAGGCCTGGTCGAAGTCCGGCACGGTAAGGCCGATATGCTCGACCCCGCGCAGTCCCGGCATTCCCTTGCGTTCGCTCATGGTCATCTCCCCGATGAGCCGCCATTCAAGCCCGGACGGGGCCGGTTTGGCAATGCGGAAGATATTCGGACGAGCTGATCTTTACCGCATCTACGCGCCCACCTGTGACTTCGCGAGCAACGCGAAGCGACCCAGCCGGGCCGTTGACAGCCATATGGCTGAGGGGCTGGTTGCCGCGCGTCGCGGTCTGTCTCCGCGGATGACGTGGCCGGCGACATTGGTGTCGACCAGATAGCCGCTTATTCTTTCCAGCCTCTGAACGGATCACGGTTGTGCGGCGGCTGGTCGCGATCTACCGGTCCCATGTAGTCGTCGGGCACGCCGCCCTTGTCGCAAAGCGCGAACAGGCCGTCCCATGAATCGGGCTTGCTGGAAAGGATCACATCGCCGGTTTTCGGATCACGGCGCACGAACACTTCATTTCCCTCGAAGCGGAATTCCTTCGGCAGCCTCACCGCCTGGCTACGGCTGGTGGTAAAGAGTTTGGCGGTTCGCCGTCCCATGACAGCCTCCTTCAGCGGATAGCTATCAATATAGCTGCGAGGTGGGTGCCGTGTCCTCTATCTGCTACCGGACCTCGGTCACCGCCTCATGGCCCAACTCGACCAGACGCAGCGTGCCGCTGTCGTTCTCCACGATCGTGATCGAGCAGTTGTCGGGCCGGAACGCCACCACCCGGTCGTCGCCCAGCAAATGGCCGGCGACGACGTTGATGGCGATGAAGTGCGAGGTGAACACCGTGTCCTCGCGCGCCTCGCGCACAGCGTCGATCACGCCCTGGCGCCAGGCCTTCAGGTCGTGCCCGCCGGCGTGCCGGGCGGCGGGGTCGCTCCAGCTGCCGGCCATCACCCCGGACAGCCATGCCTTGCGCGCCTCGAGATCCTCGCTGGGCGAGGGTATCTCGGAGATGCGCGGCTCTATGTGCGCGGCGCCCTTCCACTGGGCGGTGAACGGCCTCGCCGTCTCCTGCGTCCGCCGCATGGGACTGCTGATGATGGGCAGCGGACCCAGATGCTCCAGCCTGGCCGCGGCCTCGCTGGCCTGCTCCCAGCCCAGGTCGCTCAGGCCGGGGTCCATGTCCTGGTCCCAGCCGCCGGTGGCCTGGCCGTGACGGATCAGATAGAGGCGGATCGGCTTGCTCATGTCGGTTCCCCCAGGTTGAATCGGCGCGCCAAGTTGTATGGCGCGGCGGCGCACCCGTCCACCGTGTTGCGTCCGCTATCCGGTCACCCCATAATCGCCATCGCGGGTCCGAGGAGAACTTCATGACAAAGCTCGTGGCGGCAGGTCCCAACGCCGACCAGATCGAATTCTGGAACGGCGAGGGCGGCGAGAAATTCGTCCGCTACCAGAATGCGCTCGACCTCATGCTGAAGCCGTTCGGCGAGGAGGCCATGCGCCGTATCGGCGTCAAGGCCGGCGAGGCGGTGCTCGACATCGGCTGCGGCTGCGGCGATACGTCCATCGACCTGGCCATGGCGGTCGGCGTGACCGGCGAGGTCGTCGGCGTCGACATCTCCGAGCCCATGCTGGCGCGGGCCGAGTACATGGCGGCACAGACCGAGCTGACAAACGTGTTCTTCGAGCTCGCCGACGTGGAAGTCGGCCCGCTGCACAGCGACAGCTTCGACCTGGCGTTCTCGCGCTTCGGCGTCATGTTCTTCCGCAATCCGGTGACCGCCTTCGCCAACGTCCACGCGGCGCTGCGCAAGGGCGGCCGCATCGCCTTCGCCTGCTGGCAGGCGCTGCCGCGCAATCAGTGGGTCTCGATCCAGATGCAGGCGGTGCTGCCGCTGGTGCCACCGCCGCCGCCGATGGGTCCCGAGGACCCGGGTCCGTTCTCCTTCGCCGACGCGGACCGGGTGCGGCGCATCCTGGCCGAGGCCGGCTTCTCCGACATCGCCGTCGAGCCGTTCGACACCGAGGTGGCGCTGGGCGGTATGCTGGTACTCGACGATGCGGTGGATTTCAGCCTGCAGATCGGCCCGGCCACGTCACTGCTGAAGGACGCGCCCGACGAGGTTCGCGCCAAGGCCAGGGATGCGGTGCGCGAGGCGCTCGCGCGGCATCAGACCAAGCGCGGCGTCATGCTGGCGGCCGGCGCCTGGATCGTCACCGCGCGGAAAGACTAGGACCGTCGCTACTGGGGTTGCGGCGGCGTCGCGGATGGCGGCTTCGGCGTGGCGCCGGCGGGCGGCTCGATCACCGGTGGCGGATTCTCGGGCACGTCGAAGCCGGGGACCAGTTCGTGCAGGGTCGTCGGCGGGGTATCGCGCTGGCCCGAGAACCGGGTCGTGGTGCGCGGCGCCAGCGCGCGGACCGGCGCGGCGAAGGTCCAGCGGTCGATGGGCTTGCCGTCCTTGGCCATCATGTTGAAGGCGAGCGGCGGCACCAGTTGCTCGTGGTCGGCCGGGTTGACGATCAGGCCCTTGACCATCAGCCGCCTGATGCCGTCGATCTCCTCGATGGAGGATTCCACCTCCTCGAAGGTCAGCGTCAGCGGTTGTGGCGCCCTGGGAGCGGCCGGCGCGGCGGTGCCGGAGGCCGGCGCGGGCACGGCCGGCGCCGGGACGGGTGCCGATACCAGCTGGATGCCTGTCAGGTCCTGCACCTGCTGCCTGAAGACCACCAGCGCGGCCAGCGCCAGGATCACCAGCACGATTATGGCGAGGGCCCATCTGCGGCCCGAGCCGGAGGTTTCCTCGCCGGTCGAGGCCGAACGGTGGAACTGGGCGAAATTGTCCGGCGGCAGGTCGCGGGCCACCGCGGCGGCCTCGGCGGCGGCGACCCGCTCGGCGGTCTCGACCGGCGCTTCAGTGGCCGCGGTCACCGGCGGCACGAGCGGCGGTGCCGTCTCGGCGGGTGCGGCCGGCGACCAGGCCGGGGCGGGCGGCGCCGGCACCTGTTCCTCGAGGGGTGGCGCCAGCGGCGCGGGTTCCTCGGTCGTCTGGTACCAGACCGTGCCGCATTTCGCGCAGCGCACCTTCTGGCCGCCGGGCTTGATCTTGTCCTGTGGCAGCGAATAGCGCGTCGAACAGTTGGGGCACGTGATGATCATGGGAGGCGTTGCGACCTGACGAACGGTTGTATAGTGAGGGCGGCAAGACTCGCCGGCGTCCCGAATAGCACTGGGTGTTTCGGCGTCTGCTGTTCCACCCCCGTCTACTTTGCTGAGACAGTCCAAAGCCGATGCGTTAGGGTGTCATGCATGATCCGCTTTGACAATGTTGGAATGCGCTACGGTTCGGGCGACGAGGTCCTGCGTGACATCAGCTTCGAACTCCCGCGCGGTTCGTTCCACTTCCTGACCGGCCGCAGCGGCGCCGGAAAATCGTCGCTGCTCAAGCTGATGTACCTGTCCGAGCGGCCGTCGCGCGGGCTGATTTCCATGATGGGCGTCGACATCGTCACCGCCAGGCGCAACGCGCTGCCGCGCCTGCGCCGCAACATCGGCGTGGTGTTCCAGGACTACCGGCTGATCGACCATCTGTCGGCTTACGACAACGTGGCGCTGCCGCTGCGCATCAGCGGCGCGACCAAGGCCGAGGTGCGCGACTACGTGGAGGAGCTGCTGGTCTGGGTCGGGCTGAAGGACCGCATGAATTCGCGCCCGTCGATCCTGTCGGGCGGCGAGCAGCAGCGCGTCGCCATCGCCCGCGCGGTGATCAACCGGCCGTCCGTGCTGCTGGCCGACGAACCCACCGGCAATGTCGATGACGAAATGGCGGCCCGGCTGCTGCGGCTGTTCATCGAGCTGAACCGGCTGGGCACCACCACGGTGATCGCCACCCACGACATGGACCTGGTCGACAGCATCGAGGTGCCGAGGCTTCATCTGGAGGCCGGACACCTGGTACAACTGCCGCCGGGCATCGATCCGCCCGACGACCTGCCGAACGCGCCGTCACTGCCCGAGGCGTTCCCTCAGGCGGTCGGCTTCGCCCGCGACTGAACCACCGTCACGACCGATCACCATGCTGCGACAGATACGCTTTCTGCCATCCGAGAACATCCATGGGCGCCTGCTGCCCTGGGTCATCGCCGTCATGGTGTTCCTCGCCGGGCTCGCCATGCTGGTCGCGCTCGGGCTGCAGATGACCGCGCATACCTGGCACCAGGGCCTGGCGCGGAGCCTGACGGTGCAGGTGATCAACCCGGACAGGGCCGCCCGCGACAGGGAAGTCGCCGCCGTGCTGGCCGAGTTGCGTCGGACGCCCGGTATCGCCTCGGCGGACGAGGAGACCGGCGACGAGGTCGCGGCGCTGCTCGAGCCCTGGCTCGGCAAGGGCAATGTGGGACCCGACCTGCCGATCCCGGCGCTGATCGACGTCAGGCTCGCCGAGGCGCCGCCGGTCGATGTCGCGGCGCTCGGCGCGGCGCTCGCCACGGTCGCCCCCAGCGTCCGGGTGGACGCCCACGAACGCTGGCTCGCCGATCTGCTGGTGCTGATGCGCATCGTGCAGTGGGTCGGCGGCGTGATCGTTGGCCTGGTAGGGCTCGCGACGGTCGCCATCATCATCTTCGCCACCCGCGCCGGCCTGGCGACCCACCGCGAAACGGTCGAGATCGTCCACATGATGGGCGCCAGGGACGGCACCATCGCCGCGGCGTTCCAGTGGCGCTTCCTCTGGGTGGGCGTGAAGGGCGCCCTGATCGGCCTCGCCGCGCTGGGCGCCGGCATGGCCGCCGTGCACCTGGTCAACCAGCGGCTGGACGGCGCGCTGCTGCCCCAGCTGGTGCCGCCGCCCGAGGTGCTGGCCAGCCTGCTCGTCCTGCCGCTGGTCGCGGGCCTGCTTACCATGCTGACGGCCCGCTTCGCCGTGATGCGGGCGCTGGCCGACATGAACTGAACATGCGCAGAATCCTCCTCCTCGTGATGCTCGGCGCCGCGGCCTGGCTGGCCGGCTTCATCGGTTTCATCGCCGGCATACCCGATCGGCCGCCAGTCAATCTTCGCGAGACCGACGGCATCGTCGTGCTGACCGGGGCCGGCTCGCGGCTCAACGAGGCGATCGCCCTGCTTGCCGGCGGACATGGCAGCCGGTTGTTGATCTCGGGTGTCGACGCCAGGACCAACGATCCCGACCTGAAGCAGAGCCTGGACCTCGACGGCCGGACCGACGCCGAGCTGTTCGACTGCTGCATCGACGTGGGCCGCCAGGCGCTGGACACGGTCGGCAACGCCCAGGAAATTGCCGCATGGACCCGCCAGCACGGCTACCGCTCGCTGCGGGTGGTGACGTCGGATTTCCACATCCGCCGCAGCCTGCTGGAGATCAGGCGCTACGCGCCGGACCTTGTCCTGGTGCCCCACCCGGTGTTCAGCGAGCGCATCCGCCCGGGCCTGTGGTGGCGCAACCTGGCGTCGGCGCGCATCCTGTCCAAGGAATTCAACAAACTTCTGGTGGTCTGGTTCAAGGCCAATGTCTACGACCGGATCGCCGGCGCGCCGGCGGCCGCATGACCATGCTGCGCTCGATCCTGTTCACCCTGCTGTTATGGATATGGACGGCCATCGCCGTGCTCTGCTTCGTCCCTTTGCTGCTGGGGCCGGTGCGGTGGGCGCCGACGGCACAGAACCTCTGGGCGGCGGGCGCCGAATGGTTGCTCCGCCATATCGTCGGCATCACCTGGCGCGAGCGCGGGCGCGAAAACCTGCCGGATGGACCGGTGATCGTCGCCTGCAAGCACCAGTCGGTATATGAGACCATGGTAATGCAGTTCCTGCTACGCGATCCGGCCATCGTCATGAAGCGCGAGCTGCTCAACATTCCGCTCTATGGCTGGTACAGCCGCCGCATGGGCATGATCCCGATCGATCGCCACGCCTCGTCAACGGCGATGCGCCAGATGCTGCGCGCCGCCGCGGCGGCCGCGGCGCAGGGCCGGCCGATCCTGATCTTTCCCGAAGGCACCCGCTCGGCGCCGGGCGCGGCGCCCCGTTACCTTCCGGGCGTCGCGGGCCTCTACCGCCATCTCGGCGTGCCGGTGGTGCCGGTCGCGCTCGACTCTGGCCTGCTGTGGGGGCGAAACTCGCTGCGCAAGCACGCGGGGATGGTGACCATCCAATACCTGCCGCCGATCATGCCCGGCCTCGACCGCCGCGCCTTCATGGCCGAGCTGGAGGAACGCATCGAAACCGCGACGGCCGCGCTCCTGGCCGAATCCGGTTTCGGTGGATAAGTGGATGAACGATGCCGTGAATCCCGGGGATAACTCCGCAGGCCGTTGACCGCGCGGGGCTTTCGGCGCCGACCTGTCGTAGAAACATAACAGGAACGAAGGTTGCCGCGCCGGAGATTCCGGCCTATCATCCCCGGCCCAACCGATGGACCCGCATATGAGCGCGACGGCACCGATCTCGACCCAGATATGGGACATGAAGTACCGGCTCAAGGCCGCGGACGGCACGCCCGTCGACAAATCCGTCGACGACACCTGGCGGCGCATCGCCCGCGCGCTGGCCGAGCCGGAGCCGCCGGAACAGCGCGGCCACTGGGAAGCCCGCTTCCACGAGGCGCTCGACGGCTTCAGGTTTCTGCCCGCCGGCCGCATCGTCGCCGGCGCCGGCAGCGCGCGCGACGTCACCCTGTTCAACTGTTTCGTCATGGGCACCATCCCCGACGACATGAGCGGCATCTTCGACAATCTGCGCGAAGCGGCGCTGACCATGCAGAAGGGCGGCGGCATCGGCTACGACTTCTCGACGCTGCGGCCCAAGGGCGCGCGGGTCAAGGGCGTCGGCGCCGACGCCTCCGGCCCGCTGCCGTTCATGGACGTGTGGGACGCCATGTGCCGCACGATCATGAGCGCCGGCCACCGGCGCGGCGCCATGATGGCCACCATGCGCTGCGACCACCCGGACATCGAGGCGTTCATCGCCGCCAAGCAGGACCCGGGCCGGCTGCGCATGTTCAACATGTCGGTGCTGGTGACCGATGCGTTCATCGACGCGGTCAAGACCGACGGCACCTGGGACCTGGTGTTCGACGGCGCCGTCCACAAGACCATGGCCGCGCGCGAGCTGTGGGATTCCATCATGCGGGCAACCTACGCCTATGCCGAGCCGGGCGTGATCTTCATCGACCGTATTAACAAAAGAAACAACCTATGGTATGCTGAGACTATATCAGCTACTAATCCTTGTGGTGAGCAACCCTTGCCGCCTTACGGCGCGTGCCTGCTCGGCTCCATCAACCTGGCCATGCTGGTGAAGGAGCCGTTCACGCAGGAGGCTTGCGTCGACCTGGACGAACTCGACAAGCTTGTGACGACCGCCGTGCGGATGATGGACAACGTGGTCGACACGTCCCGCTTCCCGCTGGAGCAGCAGGCGCACGAGGCGCTGGCCAAGCGGCGCATTGGCCTGGGCGTTACCGGCCTCGCCGACGCGCTGATCATGTGCCGGACGCGCTATGGCTCGGCGGCGGCCGTCGAGCTGACCGAAACCTGGATGCGCCGCATCCAGCGTGCCGCCTATCTGGCGTCGGCGGCGCTGGCCGCCGAGAAGGGTGCGTTCCCGCTGTTCGACGCCGACAAGTATCTAGCCGGCGCCACCATCGCCGGGCTGGACGAGGACGTGAAAGCGGCGATCCGCGAACACGGCATCCGCAACGCGCTGCTCACCTCGGTCGCGCCCACCGGCACCATCTCGCTGTTCGCCGACAACGTGTCGTCGGGGCTGGAGCCGGTGTTCAGCTTCACCTACACCCGCAAGGTGCTGATGCCCGACGGCTCGCGCAAGGAGGAGACGGTCTCCGACTACGCCTGGCGGCAATATATCCGCCTGTTCGGCGACAAGGCGGCGCTGCCCGACTATTTCGTCACCGCCCAGACCCTGACGCCGGACGACCACGTCCGCATGCAGGCGGCGGTGCAGAAATATGTCGACAGCTCGATTTCCAAGACCATCAACGTCCCCGAGGACATCTCGTTCGAGGACTTCAAGGGCGTCTACATGCAGGCCTGGGAGCTGGGCTGCAAGGGCTGCACCACCTACCGGCCCAACGACGTCACCGGCTCGGTGCTGGAGACCGCCAAGGCAGACGCCGACGAGCCGCAGCTGCCGCTCGAGGCGCCCAAGCCGCGCCATGCCGACGAGTACGAGGCGGGCGGCGTGGTCTACATGACACGGCCGCTCGACCGGCCCGAGGCGCTGCCCGGCAAGACCTACAAGATCAAGTGGCCCGACAGCGACCACGCCATGTACATCACCCTCAACGACGTGATCCAGGACGGCCGGCGCCGGCCCTTCGAGATATTCATCAACTCGAAGAACATGGAGCACTACGCGTGGACCCTGGGCCTCACCCGCATGATCAGCGCCGTGTTCCGGCGCGGCGGCGACGTGTCGTTCGTGGTCGAGGAGCTGAAGGCGGTGTTCGACCCGCGCGGCGGCCACTGGGTGAAGGGCCACTACGTGCCGTCGCTGCTCGCCGCCATCGGCGAGGTCATCGAGCAGCACCTGATCGATATCGGCTTCATCAAGAAGGAACAGGACTTCAGCACCAAGGCCGAGCGGATGAAGCTGGCCGTGGGCGACAACGAGGACCGGCCGAACATGCGCTCCTGCCCCAAATGCGGCGCGCCGACCCTGATCCGCCAGGAAGGCTGCGACACCTGCATTTCGTGTGGCCATTCGAAGTGCGGGTGAGATTCCCTCTCCCCGTGGGAGAGGGTTAAGGGTGAGGGGCGTTCTTTCAGCCCGCTCCATCTCTTCATCGACAACGCCCCTCACCATCCCACGCGCGTCGCGCGCGGGTCCCTCCCTCTCCCAAAAGGCGAGGGATCACGATGACGGCTCTCCCAAAAGCCGCCACACCTCGTGCAGCGGGCCGTCCACGATGCCCATCTCGTCCAGATGGGCGACGGTGCTGGCCAGATAGTCGATGTTGACGCCCGACACGCCGCTTGCGCCGTCGATCTGGCGGGCCTGCGCCTCCAGCGACAGCTTGCCGGCATATTGCGGGTGGCCGCGGTCGACCACATAGGCGCGCGCCGTCACCAGGCGGCCGGGCAGGCGCACCAGGTGCCGGATCGGCCGGTAGACGGCGGTCACCATCTCGCGCTCATCCAGATAAGTCACGACCGCCTCGGCGTTCTCCGGCGCGATCCGGTAGGCGCGCCCGAGGCACGATCCGCCCCGGTCGAGCCCGAGCACGAGGCCGGGCCGCTGTCTCGTGCCCCGGTGATGCCACGAATAGACGCAGAACGCGCGGTGGAAGCCGTACAGCCTGGCCGGCTGGGCTTCCAGATAGTCGAATCCGGGCCGCCACATCAGCGAGCCGTAGCCGAACACCCAAAGATTGTCCTGTTCCGTCATGGTCTTTGTTGCGCTTGCCGGGCCGCCATCCTACGTAGACGGGAAGGCAAAGGGGAAGCGCTGTCCATGATCAACCGGTATCTGGCCCTGTTCGGCGGCCTGGGCATTCTGTTCGGCGTCTACACACTCTGGTGGCAGAACGAGGCCGAGCGGCTGGAAACCGCCTTCCCGCAGGCGCTCGCCAAATCGCTGCCGCCCGGCGCGGCGCTGCGCCAGAAAGTGGCCGGTGTCGACGGCTTCCCGTTCCGACTCAACGTCCGGATCGTCGACGTGAAGATAAGCTGGGGCGACGACTGGGTATCGACCCCGTCGCTCACCGGAATCTTCCAGCCCTTCACCAGCGATCACCTGATGCTGCACGGGGACGCCCCGTTCAGCTTCGGCATCGACGGCGCCACCGGCACCGTGGCCGCCGAACGCGCGCTGGGCAGCCTGGTCCGCTACGAGGGCGGCCAGTACCAGCTCGATGCCGACATGAGGAATGTGACGCTGGAGCAGCCGGCGGTCGCCCGGCTCAAGGCGTCGCGGCTCGGGTTCCATGTCCGCCGCGAGACCGTCGGCCCGCCGGCCACCTACGCCTTCGCGGTCTCCGCCAAGGGCGTCGCTCCGAAGGAGGCCGCCACCGGCCGGTTCGCCGCCATCCTGGCCCGGCACGGCGAGGTGCAGAAGGACGGCACCGTCAATCTGGACGTGGACGAGAAGGACAACGTCGCTCACGCCGCTGGCCGGACGCTGGCGCCCGAAGACGCCGAGAAGCTGAAGCAGGAGTTCTAGGAAATGACCCAGACCTATGCTGGTGCCTGCCTGTGCGGCCGCGTCAGATATGAGATTGCGGGTGCTTTCGACGGCTTCTTCCTGTGTCATTGCGGTCGCTGCCGCAAGGATACGGGATCGGCCCATGCGGCCAATCTGTTTTCGCGGACGGCCACGATCACCTGGCTATCGGGGCAGGACAACGTCAAATGCTACCGGGTCTCCGGAACCCGGCATGAGAAATGCTTCTGCAAGGAATGCGGATCGGCGCTGCCGCGCGTCCAGTCGGAGCTCGGCTTGATCGTCGTCCCCGCCGGAAGCCTTGACAGTTCGATCGATATCCGGCCGGATGCGCATATCTTTTTCGCCAACCGGGCGGCGTGGGACGAGCATCTGGAGGATGTTCCAAAGGTGGACGAATTTCCCGGTTGATGCCTGAAGCGGGAGCTGACTGGGTTGGGTCGTACCGGCCCAGTGCCGCTTGCGCGGCCGCCCTCATCCGGCGCTTCGCGCCACCTTCTCCCCGGCGGGGAGAAGGGCTCCGACCGTGCCATTGCCCAGGCGGATTCCCCTCGCCCCAACGGGGAGAGGATGGCCGCGCAGCGGCCAGGTGAGGGGGACCGCGAAGCGGTTCTGAAGCGGATCGGTCCCCCGGCGAGCGCGCCAGTTTTCTCGGCTATCGCTCTAACAGGCTGCTGAAGAAGTCGCGAGTTTGGCCCGAAGGATGGCCTCGTCGCCATTATGGTATGCGAACTCGATCTCAAGCGTGCCATC
>LNFM01009270.1_pt1 | contig 14431 bp, 8 predicted proteins | sample 596031 | NCBI WGS metagenome assembly LNFM01 (sample SAMN04254537, study PRJNA301005) | activated carbon metagenome | isolation source: dual media filters at the Ann Arbor, Michigan drinking water treatment plant | place: USA: Ann Arbor
CGGTTCATGGCGCGCTGGCTGCCCGGGCTGGAAGCGTACTTCCACTATCGCAACCTCGATGTCAGCACGCTGAAGGAACTCGCGCGCCGCTGGAAGCCGGAGGTGCTCGCCGGCCTGTCCAAGCAGGGGAAGCACGAAGCGCTCGCCGACATTCATGAATCGATCGGCGAGCTTCGCCACTATCGCGAACACTTCCTCAGGGTCTGACCGGCGCATGTCGATCAGCCAGCCCTCCGGCGAGCCGCCGTCCGCGCGTACCGTCACCGCGCGGGGCAGCGGCCTGTGGCTGATGTTCGTGGTGTGGCTCGCGGTGTTCGGTGGCGCCTATGCGTGGTTCCACCAGTGGGATGCGGCGCAGGTCAATCCGAATCCTTCGGCGTCGATGCCGGTCGCGGGCGGCGAAGTCACGCTGCTGCGCAACCGCAGCGGCCACTATGTCGCCGACGGCACGATCAACGGTACCGGCGTGACCTTCATGCTGGACACCGGGGCCACGCAGGTCGCGTTGCCGATGCGCAGCGCGCGGGCGCTGGGCCTTGCCCTCGGCGAGGCGGTGCAGTTGAGGACGGCGAACGGGGACACGGTGGGTTACCGGACCCGGCTGGACAGCGTCCGGCTCGGTCCGATCGAATTGCGCGGCGTGGCTGCGGTGGCCACCGACGGCATGGACGGCGACGTCGTGCTGCTCGGCATGAGCTTCCTGAAACAGGTCGAGTTCGCGCAGCGCGGCGATCGGCTGACGCTCAGGACCCCCGCACTGGCCGATGCGCGCACGCCCTAGTCATCGCCTCAATCATACGGAGCAGCAACCGATGGACAGCCGACCGGCCACGTCGTTCACGATCGAGGTAGAGCCCAACGTCCCGCGCCGGCTGGCCCGGCTGGATGAGCTTGCGAACAACCTCTGGTACAGCTGGGACCGCCAGACGCGCCGGCTGTTCTCCCTGCTGCACAAGGGCCTGTGGGATGCGACCGGGCACAACCCGAAGGCGTTCCTCAAGCGGGTCGACGAGGCGCGCCTGCTCGAGGCGGCCGACGACCCGGTGTTCCTGTCGAACCTGAACCGGGCGCTTTCGGCGTACGACACCTATCATGACGAGCCGATGCGCCGGAACGGGGCGGAGTGGCTGCGGGGCACCGACAAGGTCGCCTACTTCTGCGCCGAGTACGGCTTCCATGAGAGCTTCCCGATCTATTCGGGCGGGCTCGGCATCCTGGCCGGCGACCACTGCAAGGCGGCCAGCGATGCGCGGCTGCCGTTCATCGCGGTCGGCCTGCTGTACCGCCAGGGCTATTTCTCGCAGACCATCGACGGCGAGGGCAACCAGCACGCGACGTACGGCGATTCCGACTACGACGACCTCCCGATCCATCGTGTCGAAGGGCCCGATGGCAGCGAGGTGGTGGTCACCGTCGACCTGCCGGGCCGGACGGTGCAGCTCAACGTGTGGAGCGCGCGCTGCGGCCACGTGACGCTCTACCTGCTCGACAGCGATGTAGAGGCCAATGCGCTGGCCGACCGCGAGATCTGCCGCAGGCTCTACGGCGGCGATCGCACCACCCGCATCGAACAGGAAATCGTGCTCGGCATCGGCGGGGTCCGGGCGCTGCGCGCGCTGGGCCTCGCGCCGACCGTCTGGCACATCAACGAAGGCCATGCAGCGTTCCTGGTCCTGGAACGGATGCGCGAACTCACCGTCGGTGGCCTGGGCTTCGACGCGGCGCTCGAGGCGGTCGCGGTGAACACGGTGTTCACCACCCACACGCCGGTGCCGGCGGGCCATGACCATTTCGCGGAGTCGATGATCGCGTCCTACTTCGAGCGCTTCGCCCCGCAGCTCGGGCTCGACCATGGCCAGCTGATGGCGCTCGGCCACGGCATGGGCAACGGCGACTTCAACATGACCGCGCTGGCGATCCGCGCATCGCGCTTCCAGAACGGCGTGTCGCAGATCCATGGCGGCGTGTCGGCCGAGATCTGCCGCGAGCTGTGGCCGCAGGTCACGCCGGAAGAGAACCCGATCGACTACGTGACCAACGGCGTGCACGTGCCGACCTTCCTCGCCGAGCAGTGGATGGAGATCTTCGAGCGCTACCTCGGGCCTGACTGGCTCGCGCGCCAGCGCGACGCCGAGTTCTGGAAGCGCATCGACGACATCCCGGACCACCTGTTCTGGAGCGTGCGGCAGACCCTGAAGTCGCGCATGCTGCACCTGGTGAACCATGTCACGCGCGTTCAGCACCTGCGCAACAACGGTTCCGAGGCGCACCTCGACCGGCTGCTCAAGTACGCCGATCCGGACAATCCGAACGTGCTGACCATCGGCTTCGCGCGCCGTTTCGCGACCTACAAGCGCGCGACGATGATGTTCGAGGACCTCGATTTCCTGCGCGACCTGATCTCGGACGCGAAGCGGCCGGTGCTGTTCGTGTACGCCGGCAAGGCCCATCCGGCCGACCTGCCCGGGCAGGCCCTGATCCGCAGGCTGCACGAGATCTCGCGGCTGCCCGGCTTCGAGGGGCGGCTGCTGCTGCTCGAAGGCTACGACCTGCGCATCGCGCGGCGCATCGTGTCCGGCGTCGATGTGTGGCTGAACAACCCGGTGTATCCGCTGGAGGCCAGCGGCACCTCGGGCATGAAGGCGGCGATGAACGGCGTGCTCAACCTGTCGGTGCTCGACGGCTGGTGGGGCGAGGGTTACGACGGCCAGAACGGCTGGGGCATCAAGCCGGCTTCGCAGCATCTCGACGATGCACGGCGCACGCGCGAGGAGTGCCAGACCCTGTACGAGCTGTTGCAGGACCAGGTGATCCCGATGTACTACGACCGCGGCCCGTCGGGCTTCTCGCCGCGCTGGGTGCGCATGGCCAAGCGTTCGATCGCGACGCTGCTGCCGCGTTTCAACACCTCGCGCATGGTCGGGCAGTACCTGCAGAAGTTCTACCATCCCGCCAGCCTGCAGTGGCGGCGCTACAGCGAAGGCGGCTTCGCCCGCGCGCAGGAAGTGGCCGGGTGGAAGTCCAGGGTGCGGGCGGCCTGGCCGGCCGTGACGGCGCGCCGGCTGGACCACCCGCGCAAGTCGATGCGCTTCGGCGAAGGCGTGCGCATCGACGTCGCGGTGAACCTCAACGGGCTCGCACCCGATGACGTGATCGTCGAACTGACGCTCGCCCGCCAGACGCCCTACGAGAAGCTGCGGCAGCCGCAGCGGCTGTCTTTCGAGTCGACCGGGGAGCGCACCGAGCAGGGCGAGCACCGGTTCTCGCTGGCGCTGACGCCCGAGCTATGCGGCAGGCTCGAGTACCGCATACGGGTCTATCCCTGCCACGAGCTGCTCACCCATCCGTTCGAGCTGGGGATGATGACCTGGCTGTAGTGGCCGCCGTGGCCGTGGCGCCGGCCACGGTGATCGCTTCCCTGTAGACATCGAGGTAGGCAGCGGCGCTCGCCTGCCAGCCGAAGTCGCGCTGCATGCCTGCCTGCTGGATCGCCCGCCAGCGCGCACGGTCGCGCCATGCAGCGAGCGCACGCTCGACGGTTGCGGCGAAGCCGGCGGCCGTGTCCCCGGCCAGCACGAAGCCGGTCCCGGGCCGGCCGGCCGCGGGGTCGTCGTCGATCACCGAGTCGGCCAGCCCGCCGGTGGCACGCACCAGCGGCGGCGCGCCGTAGCGCTGGCTGTACATCTGGTTGAGGCCGCAGGGCTCGAAGCGCGAGGGCATCAGGAAGGCGTCACAGCCGCCTTCGATGAGATGCGACAGGGGTTCGTCGAAGCCGTCGATGAAGCCGACCCGCCCGGGGTGGCGGTGCACGCAATCGGCCGCCCGCCGGGTGAGCAGCCGGTCCCCGGAGCCAAGCATGGCGAGCTGCAGCGGATGGCCGCGCGCGACCAGGCCGGGCCATGCATCCAGGATCAGGTCGATGCCCTTCTGTTCCGTGAAGCGGCTGACCACGCCCAGCAGCATCGCATCGTCGTCCGGTGCCAGGCCCAGGCGATGCTGTACTTCCCGTCGGTTGGCGGCGCGGGCGGACAGTGTCGTGCCGTCGAAATTGGCGGCGAGATGCGGATCCGTGGCCGGATCCCATGCGTCGGTGTCGATGCCGTTCAGGATGCCGCGCAGCCGGTCGCGGCGCGTCGCGAGCAGTCCCTGGTAGCCGAAGCCCAGCGGCTCCTCCTGTATCTCGCGTGCGTAGGTCGGGCTGACCGTGGTGATGAAGTCGGCATAGTAGAGGCCCGACTTCAGGAACGACAGCCGCCCGTGGTATTCGAGTCCGTGGATGCTGAAGCTTTCGCGCGGCAGGCCGAGCCGTGGCAGCAGCGACGGATCGAAGGCGCCGCCGAAGGCGAGGTTGTGGATGGTGAACACGCTGGCGGCCGTCGGGGCTCCGGCGCCGGCCGTCCGCCGCCCGAATTCGAGGTAGGCCGGTGCCAGGCCGGTCTGCCAGTCGTTGCAGTGGAGGATGTCCGGACGCCACGCGATCGGCGACGCCGCGCTGCAGAGCAGGGCGGCGACCCGGGACAGCAGGCCGAAGCGCAGCGGGTTGTCGGTCCAGTCGGCGCCGACGCTGTCGACGTACGGATTGCCGGCGCGACCGTAGAGTTCCGGACAGTCGACCACCAGGCAGCGCAGGTTGCCGTCGATCCTGCCCGACAGCAGCGTGGCGCCGGGCATGCCTGCGAACGGCTCGATGCGCGCGACGCGGCAGCGTTCGCGCACGCCGGCGACGATGGCGGGATAGCCGGGCAGCAGCAGGCGCAGGTCGCAACCGAGGGCCCCCAGGGCAGCGGGCAGGCTGGCGCTGACATCGGCGAGGCCGCCCGTCTTCACCAGCGGCGCGACTTCCGAGGTCGCGAAAAGCACGCAGGGGCTGGCCGGGACCGGCGATGACGAGGCGGGCGAGGGCTCTGCTGCACGCTGCCCGGGTGACGGCTCTGCCACGGTTGCGCAACTCGGTTGGACGGTTGGCGCCGATTATAGGCGCGCGCGCCGTTGCGCGGCCCGCCCGCGCTCTCAGGCGGTCGTGCCTAGCGCGTCGCGCAGGGCCGCCGCCGCGCGCTCGACTTCCATGCGGGCCTGTTCGTGGCTGGCCGGCAGCGCATCCAGCTGGCCCCCGGCCGCCGCGCGTTCGAGCGTCGACAGTGCTTCCACCGAAGGCCGGGCATGGAAGTTCGAGATCACGCCACGCAACGCATGCGCGGCGGCCACCACCTCGGTCGCGTCGCGGGCCTCGACCGCGACCCGCAGCCGCTCCTGCATCCCGGGCAGCGACTCGAGGAACATCGAGCACAGGTGCGACAGCAGGTCATGGTCTTCCACCCACGGTGTCGAGCAGCGCGCCGGCATCGACCGCTGGCGCGGACGCACCGGCCTTTGCCTTGCGTGCCCGGGGCGATGCCTCGGCGGGTTCGCCCAGCGCGGTGACCTGCTCAAGCACCGCCGACAGCCGTTCGCGCCGAAGGGGCTTCGACAGGTAGGCGTCCATGCCGGCATCCAGGCAGCGTTCCTCGTCGCCGATCATCGCATGGGCGGTGAGGGCGACGATCGGCGTGTGGTGCGCGGGCGCGTCACCGGCGGCGGCCTGGCGCTCGCGTTCCAGGGCGCGGATGCGGGCCGTCGCCTCGAAGCCGCCGAGGCGGGGCATCTGCAGGTCCATCAGCACCACGTCGAAGCGGCCCTCGCGCCAGGCGTCGACCGCGGCGATGCCGTCGCCGGCGAGCGTGACGCTATGCCCGGCCCGCTCGAGCAGGGTGCAGGCGAGCTTCTGGTTCACCGGATTGTCTTCCGCGAGCAGCACGTGCAGCGCGCGCACGGCCGCCCCGCTCGAGGTGGGCAGGGCACCGTCCCATGCCGTCAACGCGCCCCGGCTGCGGGCACTCGTGGACGCCTGGGCATCGTCTTCGCCGGCCATCAGCCGCGCGAGCGCGTCGTACAGGTCGGAGGCGGTCACCGGCTGCATCAGCACCGCGGTGGCGCCCACGGCCAGCCACAGCGGATCGCTCGGGCGCGGACTGCCGATCGGCGCGACGCTCACCAGCGGTACCGCACCGCCGAGCCAGCCGGCAACGCCCTCGCCGAGCAGCAGGCCGGGCTCTGCATGCACCAGCACCAGGTCGAATGCCGACGCGATGGCGGTCCTGTCCGGCACCAGGTGGCGTGCCTCGTCGATCGTCTCGCATTCGGTGAACTCCATGCCCCAGTGCGCGAACAGGTGGGCGAGCGCGCGCCGGCTGCTGATCGAATCGTCGATCAGCAGCACGCGCAGCGGCTGTAGTGCGACCGGCGGCGGAAGCGTGGCAGGATCGGCCGTGAAGGACAGCTCGAACCAGAAGGTGCTGCCCGCGCCGGGGACGCTGTCCACGCGCAGCTGCCCGCCCATCAGGGTCACCAGCTGCTGGCTGATGGAAAGGCCCAGGCCGGTGCCACCGTAACGGCGCGTGGTCGAACTGTCCGCCTGGGTGAAGGCGTCGAAGATTTCCTGCTGTTTCTGCGCGGCGATGCCGATGCCGGTATCGCGCACCCTGAAGCGCACCTGAACCTGCACGGGCCCGGCGACCTGGCCCGCGTCCGTCGCAGGGGCGCGTGCTGCCGGATCCTGCGTGGTGGCCGTGCCGCTGCGCGCGACCGCGACGACGACCTCACCCCGTTCGGTGAACTTGATCGCGTTGCCGACGAGGTTGAGCAGGACCTGCCCGATGCGCAACGGGTCGCCGACCAGTGCATCCGGCACATCGGGCGAGACATCGAGCACCAGCTGCAGCGACTGCTCGCGGGCCTTGGGCGCCAGCGACTTGACGCTGTCCGACAGCACCGCGCGCAGCGAGAAGGGAATCGATTCGATGTCGATGCGGCCGGCCTCGATCTTCGAGTAGTCGAGCACGTCGTTGATGACCTGCAGCAGGTTCTCGGCGGAGCGGCGTACCGAGGTCAGGTAGTCCCGCTGTTCCGCATCGAGCCGGGTGTCGAGCGCGAGTTCCGTCATCCCGATGATGCCGTTCATCGGCGTGCGGATCTCGTGGCTCATGTTGGCCAGGAAAGCGCCCTTGGCATGGTTCGCTGCTTCGGCGGCGTCCTTCGCCGCTTCCAGCTCGGCCTGGTAGCGCAGGCGCTCGGAGATGTCGCGCGCGACGCCGATCTCGCCGACATGCCGGCCTTCGGGGTCGAACAGCGGCGACAGCGACAGTTCCACGTCGACGGTGGTGCCATCCTTGCGCAGGCGGCGCGTGATCGACAGCCGCTCCTCGCGTCCGGCGCGCAGGCGCTCGAACGCGCGTGCCTCGCTGCCGCCGGTCTCGGCGATGCGCAGTACTTCATGGGCGCTGCGGCCCAGCACTTCCTGTTCGGTGAATCCATACAGCCGCTCGGCGCCGCGGTTCCACGCGATCAGCCTGTTGTCGAGGTCCTTGACCATGATCGCTTCGGAGGCCTGGTCGACGACCTGCGCGAGCTGGCGCGCCTTCGCTTCGCTGGCACGCAGTGCGTCCTCGCGCATCCTGCGTTCGGTGATGTCGGATTCCACGGCGATGAACTGCTGCACCTCGCCCTGCTCGTCGCGGATCGGCTGCACGTCGAGTGCCACCCAGTAGCGGCGCCCGTCGCGGGTATAGTTGACGAGCTCGGCCTGGAAGCCCTCGCGCGCGGCGATGCGCTGGCGGATCATCGCGACCGTGCCCGCGTCGGTGTCGGGGCCCTGGAGCATCCGGCCCGGTACCTGGCCGATCGCTTCCTCGGACGGAATGCCGGTAAGCCGGGTGAACGCGTCGTTGACCCACTCGATATGGCCGGACGCGTCGGTGATGACCACTGCATTGTTGGTGCGGCTCGCCACCAGGGACAGCTTGCGCAGCTCGGCCTCGGTATTGCGGCTTTCGGTGATGTCGGTCAGCACGCCGATCAGCCCGGTGCGCTCACGGGAATAGGACATGAGCACCGCCCGGGAGAACCGCATCGACCGGGGCTCGCCGCCGGCGTTGGTCAGCACCACCTCGAACTCCTGGTGGGACCCGGTGCCCTCGAGCAGTTCCCGATCGCGGTCCTCGATCAGTCGCGCGAGGTCCGGCGGGCCGAGGTCGACGCTGGTGAGGCCGATCACCGAGTCGCGCCCCCTGCCGTGGAAGGCTTCCCAGGCACGGTTCACGCCGCGGAAGCGGCCACCCCGATCCTTGTAGTACACCGGATGCGGCATCGCCTCCAGCAGCTGGCGGGACAGTTCGAGGCTTTCCCGCAACTGCTCTTCGCCCTCTCGAAGCCGGGCGTCCAGCAGCTTGCGTTCATGGATGTCGCTGAGCAGGCCAGCGACGCCGTTCGGTCGGCCGTCGGCATCCAGCGTCAGGCGAGCCGTGAATTCGCCCCAGCGCAGGTCCGCCGAAGCGGTGATGATGCGCGCCTGCCACTGCACCACCTCGTCGGTGCCGGAGAGCAGGCGGCTCCAGGCATTGACCGAAGAGGACTGGTCCGCGTCGGCGATGAACTCGAACAGACGACGGCCGACCAGGCCTTCAGGGGTGAGTCCGCTGACCTCGCGCCATGCACGGTTGACGAAGCTCACGCGCGCCTCGGCGTCGGATTGCCACACGACCTCGGAGAGGTTCTCGACCAGCTTCCGGTGCCTTGCCTCGCTGCGCGCCAGCGCGGTGATCGCGGAATGGCGGGCGGTGTCGTTGATGATGACGCCGGTCAGGTGCACCAGGTCGCCGCGTTCGTTGAACACCGCCTGGCCTTTGTCGAGGACCCAGCGCGTGCTTCCGTCCGCGGCGCGCAGGCGGTACTCGGCGGCGAACGGACGCCGCTGTTCGGTCGCGGTGTCGATCAGCGCGCGCACCTTCGGCACGTCGTTCGGATGCAGGATGCTGACGTAGCTGCGTACCCGGTTCTCGATGAGTTCGGATGCCGGATAGCCGGTGAGGCGTTCGAACTCCTGGCTCAGGTGTTCCATGGTCAGGTGCGCGTCCGGGCGGCAGCGATAGACCACCCCTGGAATGTTCCCGGTCAGCGCGCGCAGGTCGCGTTCGTTGAGCTTTGCCAGCCGTTCCTGTTCCGCCAGGCGTACCGATGCCTGGTTCAGTGCATCGACCAGGCCGTGCAGGTGCGCGGTCTGCGGGTCCGGGGGCAGCTGTCGTCCGGAGCCGTCGAGCTCCAGCGCGAAGCGGTTGATCGTCTCGAGTGCGGTGGCGGTCCTGCGAGTCACCGCGAACACGCACAGCCAGACCAGCAGGATGACGCCTACCGACACTGTCAATATCAGGAAAACGTGTCCCCGATGATGGTGCGCGGCCCATCGTCTGTCGACCACCAGTTCAAGCCAGCCGTCGAACTCAGCGCCCGCCAGCGGCTGCCAGAGGTGGACCGGACTGCGCGGGTCCACGGAGCGCCCGGCGCGTCCTGCTCCGCCACGTGCCGAAGCGATCGCAGGTTCCCGTGTCTCCGGAGGCAGGAAGGGCAGCACGCCATCGTCCGGAGCCCCGTTCATCCGGGCCCGGGATACCAGGGTGCCGTCCGATCGCCACAGTCTTGCGTCGAGCACGTGCGGGAATTCGGTCGCCTGGCGCAGCAGTTCGGTGATCGTCTCGGGCGCGTCCAGTGCGCGCTCGAGCGTGGCGGCCCGCTGCACGGCGAACTGCTGCAGCGCCTCGAGTTGCAGCGATTCCGAGCGGCGCTCCTCCAGCCCGGTGCTCACCACGAGGCCGACCAGCATGGAGACGGCGAGCAGGCCCGCCAGCAGGGTCGGCAGCAGCCACGACAGCCGGCGGTTTCGGGCTTTCATCGGGTCAGGCCGTGCTCATCGGCCTCGGGTGCACGACGGTGCCTGCCTCGCCTGCGCCTGGCTCGTCCTGCCTCGGTTCGTCTTCGTCGCGGAAGCGCGACATCACTTCGACGACCTCCGGCTGGATGTCGAGGAAGGCCTCGAGCAGCGCAGGATCGAAATGCAGTCCGGACTGCGCGCGCATGAAGGAAACAGCTTCGTCGACGCTCCAAGGCCGCTTGTAGGGGCGTGCCGAAGTCAGCGCATCGAACACGTCGGCGATCGCGACGATGCGTCCGAACAGGGGAATGTCCTCGCCGCAGAGCCCGCGCGGGTAACCCGACCCGTCGAACTTCTCGTGGTGCGACCACGCGATCTCGGCGCCGGCCTGGATCACCGGCGAGGCGCTCTCGCGCAGGATCTCGTAGCCGATCGACGCATGCTGCTTCATCACTTCCCACTCGTCGGGCGTGAGCTTGCCGGGCTTGAGCAGGATGCGGTCGGGCGTCCCCAGCTTGCCGACATCATGCAGCGGGGCGGCGCGCAGCAGTATTTCCTGGGTCGCCTCCGGCAGTCCGATCCGGCGCGCGATCAGCCGCGAGCAGTGCGCCATGCGCTGGATGTGCGCCCCGGTCTCGGGGTCGCGGAACTCCGCCGCGCGCGCCAGCCGCACGATCGTCTCGAGTTCCCGGGCGGCGATCTCCTGGGTGGCGATGCGCACTTCCGATTCCAGTCAGGCCGCACGGTCCGCCAGGTGCTTCTGGGCTTCGCGCAGGCGGAGCATGTTGCGCGCCCGCGAGAGCAGTTCCGTGCGGTCGATCGGCTTGGTCAGGAAGTCGTTGATGCCCGCTTCCAGCGCGCGATAGCGGATCTCGAGTTCGGTGTTCGCGGTCACCATCAGCATCGGCGTGTCCGCCTTGCCCTCGAGTTCCCGGAACCGGGCTGCGAACTCGAGGCCGTCGGGGGCAGGCATCATGTAGTCGACGATCACCAGGTCTGGATCGTTGCCCTCGCACCAGGCCAGCGCCTCTGCCGAGGACTCGAACAGCACCGGCGTGCAGTCGGGCAGGCGCCGGATCAGGTGCTCCATCAGCTTCAGGTTGAGCGCCACGTCGTCGACGACCAGGATCAGCATCAGGCGGTCGCCTGTTCCGGGGCACGCGTGCCCTGCGTCTCGTGCGTCGTTCGCGGTGCCAGCCTGGCCAGCACCTGGTTGCCCTTGCCGAGGTATTCCACGGACTGGAAGCTCAGCTTGCGCGCGAGCGCGATGCCGCGGCCGTGTGCATGGAACGCACGCGATGCATCGAGCTCGAGGTACGGCTGCCAGTCGAAGCCGTTGCCCTCGTCGGTGATCAGCACTTCGACCGCATCGCCGCTGCGCTTGAACTCGAGGTTCACCGCGCGTCGTGCGTACTCGGGAAGGGCCAGCCGGCGGGAAACCTCGATGTCCCAGGTGCCGTTCTCGCGCAACCGCGACTTGTCGTCGTAGGTGAGCCCCAGGTTGCCGTGTTCGATCGCGTTGAGCAGCAGTTCGGACAGCCCGAGCACGGCCTGGTCCGGCTCCGGGGTGGCGTTGGCGACCAGCACCGCCAGCCGGCGCGCCTCGTCCGGCGTGCGGATGGTGAAGGATGCGCGGTTCATCATGCCGATCAGCACGCGCTGCTGTTCGACTTCGGCCCGAAGCTGGCGCTGCGTGCGGGAAGCCTCGACCGCCGATCGCACCAGGGAGCGCAGCATCTCGATGTCGAAAGGCTTGGTGAGGTAGTAGAACGCACCGGCCTCGATGCCTTCGATCACCTGTTCCCTGGCCGCTGCCGCGGTCTGCATGATGACCGGCAGCCAGCGCAGTTCGGGCGTGGACTTGATCCGGCGCAGGACTTCCATGCCGTCGATCCCCGGCATCATCCGGTCGAGCAGCACGGCGTCGAAGACGTCCTCGCGCACGGCCAGCGCGGCCAGGGCCTCGTGGCCGTCGGCTGCGGCGGCAAGTTCGTACCCCTCGCCATCGAGGAATTCGACCAGGATTTCACGATTGAACCGATCGTCGTCGACGATCAGCACGCGGCTGGGCTGGTCCGGCAGGTCTGACATTTCACTATTCTGGCAGGGAGTCGTTGGGCGCGGGGCGTCTGATGAAGATCCGGACGCTTCACCATCATCAGGTTTACGGCGCTGGGGCCCTGATCTTGAGGCTGGCTGTCAGGTTGGACCGCTGGCGTCAGGCTGCCCGACGGTCGGGGCGGGAAGCGCCTGCGTCCGTGCCCGGGGAGAATCCCGGCCCTCCGCCGCCGTTGTCTTGCGGTGGGCCCTGGACAGCAGGGTCGTCCTCGGGCAGCGTAAAGATGAACCGCGTTCCGCCGCCGGCGTTTTCCTCGGCGCGGATGTCGCCCCCGTGGGCGTGCACGAGCTCGCGCGAGATCGCGAGGCCCAGTCCGGTACCCCCGGCGCCGGTGCGTGTCTTCGAGCTCTGGATGAACTTGTCGAAGATGGACTCCCGCTCGTTCTCGGGGATGCCGATGCCCCGATCGGCGACGGTGACTTCAGCCATGCGGGTTCCGTTGCCTGCCGTCGCGTGCCCGAGCGAGATCGTGATCTGGCCACCGGGCGAGCTGAACTTGACGGCATTGCCAAGCAGGTTTGCCATGACCTGCGCGATCCGGGCCGGGTCGAACCAGGCCGGAAGCGAGCGCAGTCCGGTGCGTTCGATGCTGAGTTGCCGGGAGTGGGCCAGCGCGGTCACTTCCAGGATAGCCGTATCGACGGACTGCGAGAGTTCGTGCCGGCCAGGATCGATCGGCATGCGTCCGGCCTCCAGGCGGGACAGGTCGAGCAGGTCGTTGAGCAGGGTCAGCAGGCGACCGCCGCTCTGTTCGATCCGGTCCAGGTACTGCGTCGTCTTTTCGGGAGCGCCCTTCGCGATGCGCTCCTGGCCGAGCCGCGCATACGAAAGGATCGCGTGCATCGGGGTCCGCAGCTCGTGCGACATGTTTGACAGGAAGGTCGACATCGCCATCTGCGCCTGTTCCGCCGCCGCCCGCGCCGCTTCGATGGAGCGCTGGGCGCGCAACTGCTCGGTGATGTCGCGGATCACGGTGATCCGGCCGATCAGCTGGCCGTTGTCATCCAGCTGGGGCGCGTGCGAGGATTCCATGTCGATCCGCGTGCCGTCCGCCCGCAGATGCTGCAGCCGGTTCACGTCGGTGGCGCCGCTGCGTATCCGTTCCAGCAGGCCCTTGAGGTGTTGCGGCGTGATGTCGGGGTTCAGGAACTCGTGCGACAGGCGCCCGACGGCCTGCGCGGCGCTGTAGCCATAGAGCCGCTCGGCGCCCCGGTTCCAGGTGGTGATCCGGTTGTCGAGGTCCTTGGTGAGCACGGCAGCGGTGGTCTGCTGCACCACCTCGGCGAGCATGCGGCTCTTCACCTCGCTCGCGCGCAGGGCGAGTTCCGTTCGCTTGCGTTCGCTGACGTCGAGCGACAGGCGGATCCAGCGCACGATCCGCCCGCGTTCGTCACGGATCGGCTGGCGTTCCACGCTCGCCCAGTACGGATCGCCGTTCTTGCGGTAGTTGATCAGCTCGACCCGGTAGCCGACCCCCTGGCCGGACATGCGCTCCATCTCGCCCACCAGCGCAGCATCGGTCAGCGGCCCGGAGATCAGTTTCCCCGGCGTACTGCCGAGCGCTTCTTCCCTCGTGTAGCCGGTCTGCCGCTCGAAGCTTTCGTTGACCCACTCGACCCGGTTCATGTCATCCAGGATCATCACGGAATTCGCCGTCCGGCTCGCCACCAGCGACAGCTTCTCCAGCTGGGCTTCCCGTTCGCGGGCCGACGTGATGTCCGAGCAGGTGATGACGACATCGCCCATCGGCGTGCGGCGCAAGGTGATGCGATACCAGCGCGGTCCGATCCGGCGCTCGACCTGTACGTTGGCCGAGCGGTGTTCGGCGAGCCGCAACTGCACGTACGCTTCGCGCGCCGCCGGGCCTTCGGTTTCCGGCACCTGTGCCTCGGCGATCAACTGCAGCACCTCCTGCTTGCTCATGCCGACGCGGATCCGGTCCTTGGCCTCCCCGGCGAGCAGGCGGTTGCCTTCGTTGAAGAGCACCAGGCGCTCATTGCTGTCGTAGAGCGCGAAGGCATCGTCCAGCGATTCGATCGCCTGGAGCAGCCGGGTCTCGGCCAGCCGCTGCTCGGCCAGCGCATTGCTGGCCGCGGCTTCGGCCGCCTTTCGCGCGGTGATTTCGAACCGGGTCTGGAAATAGCCGATGTGGACGCCGCCGTCGTCGAACAGCGGCTGGCCGCGCACGTCCCACCAGCCCGCTTCCCCGGCACGGTTGTAGTTGAGGATCTCCACGCTGAAGGGAAGCAGCGAGGTCATGCGGCTCGCGATGCGCTCCATGGTGGCCGGGTCGGTGCCCGGGCCGGTGAGGAAGTCGCGGCCACGGCGTCCCCGTACCTGGTCCAGGCTGAAGCCGGTCAGGCGCTCGAAGGCGGCATTGATCCAGACCGTACGGTGGTCGACGTCGAGGATCTGCACGCCGTCGTTCGTCTCGCGCGCGACCATGGCCAGCCTGCGGTGCTCTTCCTCGCGTGTCTTCGAATCGGTGATGTCGATACGCAGCGCGACAGTGTCCCCGGCTGGCGTGCGGCGGTGGCTGGTGTTGTACCAGCGTCCGGCGATCCGGTACTCGC
>LNFM01009271.1_pt1 | contig 14430 bp, 14 predicted proteins | sample 596031 | NCBI WGS metagenome assembly LNFM01 (sample SAMN04254537, study PRJNA301005) | activated carbon metagenome | isolation source: dual media filters at the Ann Arbor, Michigan drinking water treatment plant | place: USA: Ann Arbor
CGATTTCGTAGATCGCCACGTAGCGCGCCGCGGTGCCGCCATCGATCTGCTTCACCTCGCCGCCGATCACGAAGGCGGCGGGTTCGGTCTTCCAACGGGTGACGGCCCGGACGCCCGGCAGGGCCAGAAGCAGGGGCACATGCTCGGTGTCGTAGACCTCGTTGAACAGTGCTTCCTTCTCCTTCGTCACGTCCATGCTGACGATGAACAGGTACTTGGTTTCGATCGGCATGCTCTGCTCCTTCGGTTGGGTCAATTGAGCCCATCGATTGCGGGACTTGGCAATTGCCCACGCATGCACGCACAAAAACGCGTTTCGCATCTCGGGCGCGCGTCCGTCTTCAGGGCATGCGATGCTGGCGCGGGTTGATCGAAAGAGAGCTCTCATGCAGCAAGTCGCCACCGGCTATGGCCTGATCGAAGGCCCCGTCTGGGATCCGGCCCGCGGTCTCTATTTCAGCGACGTCGTCAACGGGGGCGTCGATCTTCTGGACTTGGACGGCAAGATAAAACCGGTGATCCCCAAGCGGCGCGGCATCGGCGGCATGGCGCTGCACGAGAATGGCGGGCTGGTGGTGGGTGGACGAGATATCGCCTGCGTATCGCTGGCCGACGGCACCTCGCGCACCCTGCTTTCCCTCGACGCCATCCCCGGCGCCACCGGCTTCAACGATCTCACGACCGACAAGGCAGGCCGCGTCTACGTGGGCTCGCTCGCCTACAAGGTGTTCGGTGGCGAGGCGCCCCGGCCCGGGCACCTGCATGTCATCGATCTCGACGGCACCATGCGTACCCTGTCGGACGGTATCCTGCTCACCAACGGCCTCGGCTTCTCGCCCGACGGCCGCCGTCTCTATCACAGCGACGCCCGCGCCGGCCTGGTGCGGGTCTATGACGTGATGCCAGATGGCGGCGTTGGCCCGTGGCGAACCTTTGCGACGCTGGGCGACGGGCAGAGCGCCGTACCCGACGGTCTCAAGGTTGCGAGCGACGGTTCGGTCTGGGTGGCCGATGCACATGGCGGCCGCGTTGCCATCTTCAATGCCGACGGCACCCATCGCCGCGATCTCGCGGTGCCGCTGCCCATGGTCACCAGCCTTTGTTTCGCCGGCGACGATCTCTGCGATCTCTATGTCGTGACCGGCTCGCGCGGCGGCCCGCACGAGAATTGTGGCAGTATCTTCCGCACGCGGGCGGACGTCGCGGGTCTCGCGCTGCCGTTGGCGCGGGTTTCGGGTTAGGGGAGGGCATCTTCATGGATACCCGTATTCAACCGGCTATCGCCGGCAGCGCTTTGCAGCGGGCCCGCGCCCTGCAACCGTTGCTGGACGAGCACGGCGCCGAAATGGACCGCCGCCGCGAACTGACGCCCGAGGTGGTGGAGGCGCTGATCGGGCAGGACATGCTGCGCCTGCTGCTGCCTAAAAGCCTCGGCGGGCAGGAAATCCATCTCCTGGAGTTCTGCAGGACCACCGAGGCGCTCGCCTGGGCGGATGCCAGCGTCGGCTGGTTCATCAACCAGTCCAACGTCTCCTCGGCCACGTCCGCCGCCGCCATGCCGCACGAGGCCGCCGCCTCGGTGTTCGGCAATGCCCGCGAGGGCCTGGCCTGGGGGGCGAAGCACAGCAAGAGCAAGGCGCTGCGCGTCGAGGGTGGCTACCGCCTGAGCGGCACCTGGAGTTTCGCCAGCGGCGGCCGCCATACGAGGTGGCTCGGCGCCCATAGCGCGGTGCAGAACCCCGATGGCACGCCGCACCTGCGCCACGGCCGGCCGGACGATCGCAGCTTCGTGTTTCTTCGCAAGGACGCGAAGATCACCGACGACTGGCAGGTGCTTGGCCTCCGGGGTACCGGGAGCGACACCTATACGGTCGAGGACCTCTTCGTGCCGGACGAACGGGCGCCGGCGCGCGACGCGCTGCAGGAACGGCGCGAGACGGGACCGATCTACACGATCATGTCGACGCTGCTCTACGCCACCGGCTTCTGCGGCGTGACCCTGGGGATCGCGCGGCGCCTGCTCGAGGCCTATGTCGACCTCGCGCGCGGCAAGCAATCCAGGTCGTCGTCCAATGCCATGGCAGTCAACAACGCCGTCCAGCGCGAGATCGGCCAGCTCGAGGCCAGGCTCTCGGCTGCCCGCGCCTTCCTGCACGAGGCGGTGTGCCAGGCCTACGACGCCGCCGCGGCGGGCAAGCTCGACGTCGACCTGCGCATGCGACTGAGACTCGCCACCACCCACGGCATGAACGAGGCGACCGAGGTTTCGATCGCGTCGTATCGCGCGGCCGGGACCACCGCGATCCTGAATTCGATGCCCTTCGAGCGCCGCTTCCGCGACGCCATGAGCGCCAGCCAGCATCTGCAGGCCATGCTGCCGCACATCGAGATGGTCGGCCGCCACATCATCGGCACCGACAACGTGCTCCAGCATCTCTGACGCGAGCCCGAGCGCTTGCACTGCCAGCATGCGCTCACGTGGATGTGAATTGCAGCTTCAGCATATTTGTACTATGAATTCTGTCAGGTTGACGCTTGATCCGCGTCGGCCTTTTCTTTTGCCATGCCCCGCCTGGCGTGAGGAGGTTTTCCGACACGGGTCGCATTCTTCGACACGCAGGTGTCGGAAAACGGCCGGCCAAAAGCCTTGCCGATCAATGCCCTGAATTTTTCGACAGGAGTTTTCCGACACCGGGGCGTCGGCAAAAAAGCCTCGGCCGCGATGTCAAAGGTGGGCACCGCTCAGGACAACGGCTCCTCGGCGTGCGGGGAGCGCTAAGGTTTGATGCCCAGCAGCCGTGCTGCCGTGCCGCCCAGGATGGCGATGCGCTCCTCGTCGCTGAGGCCCGGCGTGTTCAGCACGAGGTCGACCTCGGTGCTGGTCCACGGAAACGGATAGTCGGTCCCGATCATGATCTGGCCGGGGCCGGTTTCCGCGATCAGGTGGCGCAACGCTTCGGGCGTGAACACGATCGTGTCGAAGAAGAGCTGGCCGTCCTTGAGATAGGCCGTCGGGTTCTTCTTCGGCAGCGGCCCGACCCGGTTCGGGAAGGTGCGGATCACGGCGTCGGAGCGGTTGGCGTAGGACGGCAGAAAGCCGCCACCATGCGCGGCGCAGATTTTCAGTCCGGGGAAGCGGTCGAGCGTGCCCTCGAAGATGAGGTGCGACAGCGCCAGCGTGGTCTCCAGCGGATTGCCGATCGTGTTGGTGAGCAGGCCGCTGCCACCCAGCCGGCCGCTCGGCTCCAGCTCGCGCGTGCCGGTGGGATGCAGGAAGACGAGGACATCGAGTTCTTCGCACTTCTGCCAGAACGGATGGAACTTGGGGTTGGCCAGTTCCTCGCCGGCGACGCTGCCGCCGACACTGACGCCGCGGAAGCCCAGCTTCTTCACCGCATGTTCGACCTGCTCCGCGGCGAGGTCGGGGTGCTGGAGCGCCGCAGTGGCGTAGGCCACGAAGCGCTCGGAGTTGGCGGCACAGAATTCGACCAGCGTCTCGTTCTGGATCTGGATCAGCTCCGCCGCAGCATCGCGTCCGGCCCGGTACCAGTAAGGGTTGATGCTGAGCGCCTCGACATCAATGCCTTGCGCGTCCATTGCTGCAATACGCGTGCCGGTGTCGTCCATCAGCAGGCCCGGCGCCTCGAGCGGCGACTTGATCACCGCCATTGCCGACGGCACGCAGCAATGGGCGTGCACGTCGACCGTCTTGACCCGCTTGCCGTTGACCACGACCTCGCGGCGACGTGGACCGGCGTGCGCATGGGCGTGACTCGAAGCTTCCGCCGCCGCACTCAACATCGTGCAGCCGTTGAAGACCAGTCCGGCCTGGGGGCTCGTCGAGGGAGTGGCGCCTGTCAGCATGTTGGTGACCTCAGTGGAAGGTGCGGCCCGCGTCGATCACGATGGTCTGGCCGGTCATGGTGTTGGTGCGGCACATGGTGACGACCTGGTCGGCGCAATCGTCCTTGTCAGCGGCCACGCCCAGGAGTGACGCCTGACGACCCTTCGCGACCACTTCCGGTCGCAAATTCGCCGTCGCGCGCGTGCCTTCCAGCAGGCCCGGCGCCACGCAGTTCACCAGCACCTCCGGTGCCAGCGCCACGGCCATGCACTTGGTGAGATGAATGAGGCCCGCCTTTGAGACGGCATAGGCGATCGACGAGCCCGTGGGACCAAGGCCCGCGACCGAGGAAATGTTGACGATCCGGCCGCCGCCACCCCGCTTCATGACCGGGCCAACGGCCTTGGTCAGCAGCATCGGGCCGGTGAGATTGATGTCGATGATCTTTGTCCATTCCTCGTAGGTGAGGCCGTCGAGGTCGGTGAAAGGGATCGACTTGTTGTAGGCGGCGTCGTTGATCAGGATATCGAGCCGTCCGAAGCGTTTTACGACGTCGTCCACCAGCTTTTGCACCTGGTCGCGCTGGGTCACGTCGCAGGCAAAGGTAGCGGCGGCGACCTGGTGTTTTTCGAGGTCGCGCGCGACACCATCGGCTTCGGCCTTGCTCTTGGCGTAGACGACGGCGATCTGACAGCCCTCGGCCGCGAGCGCGTGGCAAATACGCTGGCCGAGCCCGCCATTGCCGCCGGTGACGACGGCCACTTTGCCCTTCAGGTCCATTTTTTCTCCCGGCTCGAATTTGGCGGTGACGACGGTATCGTACCGCCGCGAGGACGTCAGCCGCACAGCCAGATGTTAACCGCGAAGCGGCTATCGCCAAATGCACCGTCGGGACAGGAGATCGTTTCCACTTCGTGCCGTGCCGACGAGGGGAAGACGAGCAAGCTGTCGTGTGTCGGTTCGATCTCGATCGATTGCTCGCCGCCGAGGTCGAACAGCCGCAAGCGTCCGCCGGTGAAGCGGCGCGGCTGGCGATGGAGATAATAGACCATCGTCAGGCGCCGCCGGCCGCCGGGCGTGTATTCATCGCCTGTGAAAGTATCGGTATGCGGCCGGTAGAAAGCGCCGTCGCCGTGCGCCACCATTTCCATCTGCGTGCTGTTGGCGAGCGTGTGCGCCATGTCGAACGCCGTCTCCAGCCCGTCCTGCAGGGCCAACGCCTTCTTCTGCAATGGGCCGGCGAAGGGGCCGAGGTCCTTGAGCACGCTTGACTGCCGCACCACCGCATCCAGGCGACCGGCGCCCTGGTCGGCGAGCTTAGTTGGCGTGAAGCGCCCCTCTGCAGCCAGGCTGAAGGCCAACAACCGGGCCGCCTGCCTCTCGCCCAGCCAGCCGGGGAGGATGCGATAAGGCAGGAATCGCCCGGCGAGGAAAGACGGCTCCGACATGCACAAGCTGTCGGCGTCTTCGCTGGGGCGGGCAAGCACGAACTGGTGGTTTCCCTGCGAGACGCTTAACGTGTATCAAGAGTTGACCATGAAAATCGTACGAATGCTGGTATTTGCCGCCGTGGGAGCCCTGCTTTCGGCGGTGGGCAGCGCCTGGGCCCAAGCCGGTCGCCAGCCGATCGACTGGTCGGCCGTTTCCCTCGATTCGATTGGCGGCGGACCGTTGCCAACGGCCGACTACAGGGGCCGCGTCGTCCTGCTTGTCAACACTGCGTCGCTGTGCGGTTTCACCGGGCAGTATCTCAGCCTGCAGGAAATCTGGCGTCACTACAAGGACCGGGACCTCATCGTGTTGGGCGTGCCGTCGAACGATTTCGGCGGCCAGGAGCCCGGCACCAGCGAAGAGATCAAGCGCTTCTGCGAGTCGACATTCGACGTCACCTTCCCGATGGCCGACAAGCAGGTCGTCTCCGGCCCCGATGCGCACCCGCTCTATCGCTGGGCGGCCGAACAGACGGGCAAGCTCGGCACGCCGAGCTGGAATTTCCACAAGATCCTGATCGGCCGGGACGGCAGGGTCATCGACTGGTTCTCGGCCGCCGGCGGCATAGGGCCGAAACTCGAACGTGCCATCGAGGCCGCGCTGGCGGCTTCGCCGTAGAGCAGTTCAGGCTGTTCGGCCGCCGCTCCTCCAGAAGCGGTAAAGAGCGGCTTCGTCGCCCGCGAACAGATTTCGGTCGCAATGGCCGACGCCTGCGACGGCGCGCGGCGCGCTGCCATAGGCGAAATGGCTTTCGGTTTCGTCGGCGACGTACTGCCAGAGACGCCAGCCACGGTCCGCCCATGCATTGGGTATTTCGGGAGTCTCGCGATAATCGGCCAGCCAAAGATCGCAGCGCGCCAGAACGGAGCCCGGCGTCACGGCCGCTCCCAGGCTGAGGCGGCGTCGGCCATATTGCTGGCCATTGGCCCAGGCGGGATGGGTGTAGAGGAGCGGCAGCCGACCGGTGGCGCGCTGGATGGCCAGCACGAATTCCTCGGCCTGGGCGAGCCGCATTGTGTTGGCCGGCTTGCGCTCGTTTGGCTCGAGATCGAGCGCCATGACCGTCGCCGGGCCCGGTTGGCACGCCGACAGGAAGGCAGCTGCCTGTTCGGCGCCGGAATACTGGCGGGTGCCGAAATGGTAGCCGCCCCACAGCAGTCCCGCCGCCTCGGCCTGACGGCGGCGCGTGGCGTAGGAGGGATCGAACCAGTCGCCGCCTTCGGTCACCTTGTGGATGACGGCCAGGATGTTGCTGCGGCGGACCGCGGCCAAGTCGGTGACGGTGACGTTGTGGCTAATGTCGATGACCGCATCCAGGCCCGGCACCGAATGGCGAGGTTGCGCGGCAGCATGGTCGAAACCGGCGCCCTTGGGGGGTGTGCCACCGCATCCGGCAAGGCTTGGGAGGGAAAAGCCGGCTGCGCCGACCAACAGTTTTCTACGCGAGATCATTCAGTCGATATTTCCACACAAGAGATGCGCCTGCCAATGGCGATCAGACACAGTAGCGGCAGCGCGTGTTGGCAGCGACGGCTAATTGACCGACAATAGTGATGATGAATTACGACTACATTGTTGTCGGTGCCGGATCGGCTGGTGCCGTCGTCGCCAACAGGCTTTCGGCGGACCCGCGCAACAGCGTGCTGTTGCTGGAGGCAGGCCCCGCTGATCATCCCTGGACCCGCATCCCGGTCGGCTCCGCCCGGATGATCACCAACTCCGCCGTCAACTGGCTCTACAGTTCGGAGCCCGGTGCCAGCACCAACGGCCGCCGCATTCCGGTTCCGCGTGGCCGGATGCTGGGCGGGTCGAGTGCGCTCAACGGCATGGCCTTCGTGCGCGGCCAGGCGCAGGACTTCGACACCTGGGCGCAGATGGGCAACGCGGGCTGGGGCTACGACAGCGTCCTGCCGTTCTTCAAGCGCATGGAGAATTACCAGGGTGGAGGGGACGATCGCTTCCGCGGCCGTGACGGGCCACTCCGCGTCACAAATCCGGACCCGAACGATCCGTTCTGCGCCGCAGTGATCGAGGCGGCCGGCGAGGTCGGGATCGAGCACAATCCCGATTACAACGGGTCGCGGCAGGATGGCATTGCCATGAGCCAGGCCACGATCGCCTCGGGTCGCCGCATGAGCACGGCCCGCTGCTATCTCGATCCGGCCCGCAAACGTCCCAATCTCCGCATCGAAACGGGCGCGCTTGCCGAGTGTCTCCTGTTCGACGGAACGCGCTGCACAGGTGTTAGCTATTCGATGAACGGGGAGGGACGCGAGGCGCGGGCGGCGCGCGAAGTCATCGTGAGCGGCGGTTCGATCAATTCGCCGCAACTGCTGGAACTATCGGGTATCGGCCTGCCGGGGCGCCTGCAGGCACTGGGCATCGGCGTGCGCCAAGCCCTGCCCGGCGTCGGCGAGAACCTGCGTGACCACTATGCGCCGCGGACACGATGGGCGATCGACGCAAAGGGTTTCACCTACAACGACACGGCGCGCGGGTTCGGCCTCGTGCGCCAGGCGCTGCGCTATGCCTTTTCCGGGCGAGGCCTGCTCGGCATGGTCGGGGCGCCGCTGCGCGCCTTCGTGCGGTCGCGCGACGGCCTTGCCGCGCCCGATCTGCTGCTGGGCTGGGTGCCGATGCTGACCGAGCCGGGACCCAAAGGCCCGCGGATCGCCCGTCAATCCGGCGTCACCTGCTACGCCCATCCGATGCGACCGGAGAGCAAGGGCCATGTCCACATCGTCTCGGCCGATCCGCATAAGCCGCCGGCCATCGATTTCAATTTCCTGTCGGCATCGGTCGACGCCACGCTCACCGTGCGCGCCATCCGCATCGCCCGAGCCATCATGACGGCGCCCGCCATGACTCCGCTGCAAGTGAGCGAGATCGCGCCCGGTACGGGCCAAGATACGGACGATGAAATACTGGACTGGGTCAAAGCCGCGGCAGAGACGACCTATCACCCGGTTGGCACCTGCAAGATGGGCTCCGACGCGATGGCCGTCGTCGATGCCCAGCTTCGCGTCCACGGCATCGGAGGCCTCAGAGTAGCCGACGCCTCGATCATGCCGACACTGACCTCGGGCAACACCAACGCGCCCTCGATCATGATCGGCGAGAAGGCGGCGGACATGGTGTTGGAGGATGCTGCTGCCGGTTAGAGACCCGGCATTCCGCGCCGGGTCTCGTCGCTCTCCCCCTCTGGAGGGCGAGTTTGGGCGACGGCGCGGCGAGGAGAGGAACTCGAAGGGTCGGGAGCGCCCGCCCGTCGTCTCGATTCGGAAAATATGTCCCAGGCGGCGATGAACATGGCGGCAATGACCGGCCCGACGACGAAGCCGTTCAGTCCGAAAGTGGCGATACCGCCCAGCGTCGAGATCAGCACGACGTAGTCGGGCATCTTGGTGTCCTTGCCGACCAGGATCGGGCGCAGGAAGTTGTCGACAAGGCCGATGACGAGCATCCCGTACAAGATCAGCACGATGCCCTGCCACACCGCCCCTGTCGCCAGGAGGTAGATGGCAACCGGCATCCAGACCAGGGCGGCGCCGATCGCGGGCAGCAGCGAGAGGAACGCCATCACCACGGCCCACAGAAGCGGGGCGGCGATCCCGAGGAGCCAGAAGATCAGGCCGCCGAGCGCGCCCTGCAGGAGGGCGACGAGGAAGTCGCCCTTGACCGTCGCCCGGATGACGACGACGAACTTGAGCGTGAGGGCTTGCAACTGCTCGGCACGCAGCGGAATCGCGCCTTCGAGGCGCGTGGTGAGCGTGTCCCTGTCGCGGAGCAGGAAGAACAGCAGGTAGAGCATCGCGAACAGGTTTGCGATGAAGTCGAACGTGCCCTGGCCGATATCGACGACGTGTCCGGCCAGCAACTGGCTGCCTTTCATGAGGCTGGCGGACAGTCGTTCCTGAATGGCGCCGAGGCTGACGAGGCCGAATCTGTCCAGCAGTCCGGTTGCCCACGCCGGCAGGGCGTCGAGCACCTGCTGGAAGAACCGGACGAGATCCAGTTCTCCCGACTTGATCCTCGCATAGGCGCCGGACGCTTCCTGCCCCAGGGACAGCCCGATCAGCGTCAAGGGCAGGATGACGATCGCCACGACGATGAGCACGGTGGAGAAGGCGGCAAGGTTGCGCCGCGGTGCCATCGCCTTCAGCAGCCGCCGATGCAGCGGTGCAAACAGGATGGCCGTGACGGTGCCCCAAAGCACGGCTCCGTAGAACGGCCAGAGGATCCAGGCGAAAGCCAGCGATACCGCAACGATCAGCAGCAGGAAGGCTTTGTCTTCGATGGTTCTCATGGGGGCGGTACATTCAACGCAGGAAGCCGATGAATGTTCCTTCGGGCTGCGATATGGCGCGACCGGTGGGCGAGGCCGGGCGGGCGTTCAGCGCTTCCGACGGCCCTTGCGATGGAGGTAGACGCCGAGGACGAGCAGGATCGATCCGACGGCGCCGGCCAGCACGGCTGCCATGAATACGAGATCGTTGAGACCGTTGAGCAACGCCGTCCTCGCTGGTATCGCGTGAACGCACACCCTTGCGCAGACGACCGATCGGGTCTTGTGACCAACGCATGTTCACCCGACGACGCCCGATGAAGGCGCCGAGACGGGAAGGAGGCTGATCATGCGGCCGAGCATTGCGCGCATACTTAGTCTCACGGGTCTGCGCGTCGCCGACGCCTCGATCATGATCGGCGAGAAGGCGGCGGAGGGGGCTCAGGCGAGGTTCTTCTTGAAGAAGGCGATCGTCCGCTCCCACGAGAGCTTGGCCGCCGCCTCGTTGTAGCGCGGCGTCGAGTTGTTGTAGAAGCCGTGCTGCGTGTCCGGATAGATGAATATCTCGTACGGCACGCCGGCGCTCTTCAGCGCCGCCTCGTAGGCCGGGTACATCGCGTTGATGCGCTCGTCGTTCTGCGCGAGCTGCACCAGCAGCGGCGCCTTGATCGAGGGCACCGCCGACGTCTCGGCCGCAGCACCATAGTACGGCACGCCCGCCTGCATGTCGGCGCCCATCGCGGTGGCCAGCCAGTTGGTCGTGCCGCCGCCCCAGCAGAAGCCGGTGACGCCAAGCTTGCCGGTAGAGAGTGCGTGCGTCTTGAGATACTTCGCGCTGTTCAGCATGTCGGTCCTGAGCTTCGGCTGGTCGAGCTTTGCCTGCAGCGTGCGGCCGTCGTCGTCGTTGCCGGGATAGCCGCCGACCGGGAACAGGCCGTCGGGCGCCAGCGCCAGGAAGCCCTCGGTCGCGGCGCGCCGCGCGACGTCTTCGATGTAGGGATTGAGGCCGCGATTCTCGTGGACCACGAGGACCACCGGGAACGGGCCGTTGCCCTTGGGTTGCACGAGATAGCCGCGCATCGTGCCCGAGGTGCCGCCGGGCGACGGGTAGGTGACGTAGGTCGCCTTGATGCGATCGTCGGTGAAGGAGATCGTCTGGGCGTTGGCATAACGCGGCATCAGGGCCTGCGCCATGGCAAGCCCACCCACCGTCACCACGGCGGCCTGCTGCAGGAACGCGCGACGATCGATGCGGCCGTGGCAGTATTCGTCGTAGAGATCGTAGATACGCTGGTCGATCTCGACCTGGGTCACTCCGTCCATGTCGCCACTCCTCTGTCGAGGCCGGCAGTCTAGCATGCTCATAGTCGGGGTGTGCCGCTTCGGCTGAAATAGAGGCGTTGATCGTCGGAGATCGGCAAACCACTTGTGTCGACGACCGGCTACTTGCGTCCGCCGCCGTCCGTGGGGCAAAGTGAACGAGCAACCGGCGCACAGGAGCTGTGCAATGAACGGGTCGTTTGGCACTATCGTGGCAGCCGTGGGCGTGGCCGTCGTGACGGTGATCTCGTCCGCCAGCGCGCAGTCCTATCTCGATCCCAAGACCGCCAAGCCGATCATCGAGCTCTTCCGCGAGCAGCCGAACGCCATTCCCCTCGAGCCGCGCGATCCAACCAAGGACGTGACGGCGATGCTGCGCGATTGCACGCCCGATCCCAAACGTGCGCCAGGTCCCATCGACATCCAGCGGACGCAGGGTGGGCTCGCCTACCAGGGCATCCCGACCTTCTTCCATGCGCCCGTCGCTCTCTGTCCACAGGACCTCAAGGCCGGCGGCGTCGATGTCGCCATCATGGGAGCATCGGTAGATCTCTCGCTCGGCACGCGCGGCACGGCCTGGGGACCACAGGCGGTCCGCACCGGTGAAGTGACCCTGCCGTGGGGCAAGGTCGTACCGTTGGCCCATCCGACGGTGGGTGACATCGACTTCATGCAGATGCTGAAAGTGGTCGACTATGGCGATGCGCCGATCGATTCACAGTCGGCCGAGCGCAGCGTCCTGTCGGTCCACCGCCTGGTCAAGGAGATCGCCGAGGCCGGCGCGATCCCGGTCATCATCGGCGGCGATCACTCGCTGATGTATGCCGATGTCGTGGCGCTGACCGACGTGCACGGCAAGGGCAACGTCGGCGTCATCCATTTCGATGCGCATTTCGACGGCGTGCCGCTGGTCTTCGGTCACTATCTCACGCACGGCGCGCCGGTCCGGCGCCTGATCGACGAGGGTCACGTCAAGGGCCGCAACTTCGTGCAGATCGGCCTCAATTCCGGCAAGCCCGGCGCCGCCGACATGGAGTGGATGCGTAAGAACGAGATCCGCTACCACTTCATGGCCGAGATCGACAAGAAAGGCTGGGAGTCAGTCCTCAAGCTGGCGCTTGCCGAGGCGCTGGACGGTCCGAAGAAGATTTTCATTTCAGTAGACACCGACGTGCTCGATCCCGCCTGGGCGCCCGGAATGGGCACACCCGAGCCCGGCGGTATGTCGATCCGCGAGCTGTTTCCGATGTTGCGCGCCGTCGCCGTCCAAAACGAGGTGGTCGGCATCGAGATCGTCGAACTCAACCCCGTCGTCGACCAGACCTATCGCAGCAAGCTGGTGGCGGTGCGCATGCTGCGCGAGATGCTCACCGGCATCGCCATGCGCCGCAAGGGCATCACCGACCCGAACTACGCCGATCCGGCCTGGGCCGACCATGGCGTGAAGGGGCGGTAGTCGCCATGCCGGGCGGTCCCTGGCGTGCCATTGCCCGCGAGCCGATCGCCCATTTCGCCGTCATCGCCGCCCTGCTGTTCGCGGGGCATGCCGTTCTGGCGCCGTCTGAAAAGCCCACGATCCGCGTCGACGAGGAGGTCGTGGCGACGCTCTTGCGCGAGCGCACGGCGCTGGCGCTGCGGCCGATGACGGAGCGCGACCGGCTGGACGTGCTGGAGGCGTACATTGCCGAGGAAGTGTTGCTGCGCGAGGCCTACCGGCGCGGTCTCAATGCCACTCCGCGCGTCCGGAGCCAGCTGGTCCAGGCGATGCGCGCCTCGCTGGTCGGCAGTGCCGACCGGCCGGATGACGGGGAACTGCGGCGATTCTTCGAGGCGAATCGCGCACGCTTCGAGCGCCCGGCGACCGTCAGCCTCTCGCAGATCGTGTTCGCCGAGGGCAGCCCGGTTCCCGAGGGCCTGGCCGACAGGTTGAACGCCGGCGCGGAGGCCGCCACCTTCGGTGACTTCGTGCTCAGCTCAGGGCCCAGGATGCGACACGTCGGTGTTGGCAATCTCGTCGGCTTGTTCGGGCGTGACGCGGCGCGCGAGGTGATGGCCATCGCCGACGATCATTGGCACGGACCGTTTCGGTCGGCGCACGGCACGCATTTCGTTCGCATCGACCAGCGCCATGCCGCCGAGACGCCGACTTACGAACAGGCCGCACCTTATGTCGCCGAGGAATGGGAGATGGCCCGGCAGGCCGAGCGACTCGCCCGGGAAGTGGCCGTACTCAGCCGCGGTTACACCATCATCCGTCCGCCATCGCCGTGAAGATTCCGGTGTTGCGTCTTGTGTCCGCGCTCCTGCTGCTCAGCCTGCTGGCGGCCGGACGGACGGTGTCGGCGCACGATCTCGGCGTCAGCGAGGCGTACCTCGTGGAGGGGCCGAACGGGCACTACATTCTGAACGTGGCCGCGCCTCCGGCCTTCGCCCATCTGTTCGGCGAGCCGCGCCTGCCGGAGCGCTGCGCCTTCACCGACGATCCGCGCGCGCGCCGTGGCGCCGACACGCTGCGTTACGCCTTCGCCTGCACGGGCCGGCCGCTCTCGCTGGACGACAGGCTGGTGTTGCCGTGGCAGCGCGAGGGCGTGCTGCTGACGGCACGCTGGGACAACGGTGCGGTGGCGACGCGCTTTTTCCCGGCGCGGGGTGGGACCATCGCCATAGATCTCCAGCCCCTGCAGGCGGTGTCCGGAGCCTTCGCCGATGTGGCCTCGCGCTACACCGTGCTGGGGATCGAGCACATCCTGTTCGGCATCGATCATCTGCTGTTCGTGCTCGGCCTCATGCTGATCGTGCGCGGCCCCTGGATGCTTCTGAAGACGGTCACCGCCTTCACAATCGCCCACAGCGTGACATTGGCGCTGGCGACGCTGGGCCTCGTCGAGGTGCCCAGCGCGCCGGTCGAAGCCTCGATCGCGCTTAGCATCGTCTTCGTCGCGGCCGAGGGACTGCGCAGCGACCGGCAGGGCCTGGCGCTCCGCCGGCCTTGGCTCGTGGCCTTCGGCTTTGGCCTGCTGCACGGCTTCGGCTTCGCCGGCGCCCTGTCGGAGCTCGGCCTGCCCCCGGCTGAGGTGCCGCTGGCGTTGCTGTTCTTCAATATCGGCGTCGAGATCGGCCAGGTGGCATTCGTGGCCGCGGTCCTGGGCCTGGGCTACGCGCTGCGGCACGTTGCCGTGCAGTGGCCACGCTGGACGAGGGCGATTCCAGCCTATGCGATCGGCAGCCTCGCCATGGTGTGGTTCATCGAACGCGTCGTCGCGCTGCCGGGCGGGTGACGCTTCGCCGACCTGAGTTCTCTCCAACGGGGGAAGACTGCAAATTCAGTAAGATCATGATGTAAAATTGACCATGTCTGGTGGACCTGCGTGCCGCTGCCTCGCGGACAAGAGGGATTAAGACAGATCAAAATGAGGTGAGCCATGCCAGTCATTGATTACGCGGCAATGCCGGAATTCCCTATGCGGGCCGGAACACCGGCAAGTGGATC
>LNFM01014119.1_pt1 | contig 14428 bp, 9 predicted proteins | sample 596031 | NCBI WGS metagenome assembly LNFM01 (sample SAMN04254537, study PRJNA301005) | activated carbon metagenome | isolation source: dual media filters at the Ann Arbor, Michigan drinking water treatment plant | place: USA: Ann Arbor
TTCAAATGCACCGCTTTTGCGCTGCTCTTCGCCCTGCCCTGGGTTGTCCGCTCGCGCTCCAATGGGCGGGCCATGCCTTCTGCGCCCGCCCAGCCCTCCGCTGCCACGCCGCCACGCCCAGCGATGCGCAGCTTTGCGCGCTTCGCGCTGCTGCGGCTGCTGGGCAAGAGCGAAAGAACGATGGCCTGGCTGGTCAATGACCCGCGCAACGGCGCCGACCTCATGCTGGTACTGCCGCGAGCCCAGCACCAAGATCCTGCCGCCGCCGCCCACTGGGCGCAGGCCGTGAAGAAGGCGGCACGTCTGCAGCACCCGAACCTGTTGCAGGCCGTCGAGATCGGCTTGCACGACAACTGGCCCTACGTGGCCTATGACCCCACCGGCCTGGCGACCCTGAGCGAGCGCATCGGCGCATCCGGGATGTCGGCGGTGGACAGCGTTTCCCTGCTGGGGCAGGCGCTGGAAGGGCTGGCCTATGCCCACGACGCCGGGGCGGCGCATCACGACCTGCAGCCCTACCTGATGATGGTCAGCGACCAGGGTCATGTCCAGGTGGCCGGTCTTGAGGTTGGATTGGCCGGCTCCGGCGCTTCGCCCGACGACCGCGGCGCCGGGGTCGAGCCGGGCACGCTGCGCGCACAGCGCGACGCAGGCCAGCGCGACGTGCTGGCGGCGGGTCTGATCCTGCATCGCGCACTCACGGGCCAGCCTGCGCTCGACGAACCCGACACCGGTCGCGCCATGCATCGCCTGCCGCCGCTGGGCCACGATCTGGTGCGCCTGCCGTGGACAACGCCGCGGCCGGTGCCCGACGTGCTGCGCGCCATCGCCAACCGCGCCACCGACCGGCAGGAGCGCCAGCGTTATCACAACGCCCGCACGTTGTGGCGCGCGCTGCAGGGCTGGTTGAGCAGCGACGAGAACACCGAGGCCGGCCCGCTGGCGCTGCTGGTCGACCGCATCGGCACGGCCGGCATGCTGCCGGGCTCGCCGCGCGGACCCGAGCGCGCCGCCCGGCTGGCGCTGATGGACAGGCAGCGCACCAACGAGCTGGCGGCCGTGGTCATCGAAGACCTCGCGCTGTCGTTCGAACTGCTGCGGCTGGTCAACAGCGCGCAGGTGCGCGGCGCGCAGGTGGCCGGTTCCGGCCCGGTGCTGACCGTCCGCCGCGCGATCGCCATGCTGGGCCTGGACAACGTACGGCGCTCGGCGCTGGGTCTTCGCACCTGGCCCGGGCCGCTGTCCGAGCCTGCAGCGGCCGAACTGTCGCGGCTGATGTCGCGGGCCCGGCGCGCCGCGCGCGTGGCCATGGGGCTGCGGCCCGCGGGCTACGACGCCGAGGCGGTTGCCATCATCACCATGCTTCAGAACCTGGGCCGACTGGTCGTGCATTACCACTTTCCCGACGAGGCGCTGCAGATTCGACGCCTGATGACGCCGATGCCTGCGGACCGCCCCGGCGAGGCCGAGCAGCCCGGCATGCAGGAAGAGGCCGCAGCGTTCAGCGTGCTGGGGGTGGACATCGAATCCATCGGGCATGCGCTGGCCCGGCGCTGGGGCCTGGACGACGGCGTGCTGCACGTCATCCGCCGCCTGCCGCCGACGGCGCCGGTGCGCGCGCCGGAGAACGACAACGACATCCTGCGCGCGGTGGCGAGTTGCTCGAACGAGATCGTCGACGCCCAGGCCTTGCCGGCCACCCATCAGTCGCAGGCGCTGCACCGCGTCGGCCAGCGCTACGCTCGTGCGTTGCACCTGGCGCCCAAGGACTTGCAGGCGGCGATCCAGGCCGCGGCCACGTCGACGCTGGCCGACCTGCTGCGCGATGCCGATGGCAACGCCATGTACAGCGTCGCCGACCACGAGTCCGACACCAGCGCCGCGAGGTCATGAACAGGTCCGACCGTTCCCCAGCGCACAGCGCGCAGTTCCCTGCGCGGGAATTCCTCTCGTGAGCGCACATCGCGGCCCGACCGCGGGCGCGACGGCGGCCGGCGCTGCGGCGGCGGCATCGGCGGCCACGGCGGCGCGTGTCCAGGCCGTGCGCCGCAGCGGCGCACCCGCCCAACGCGTCGGACGCTTCGAACTGCTCGGCGAACTCGGTCGCGGCGCGCAGGCCAGCGTCTGGCTGGCGCACGACCCCCGCCTGGACCGCGAGGTGGCCATCAAGCTGCTGGACGCCTCGTCCGACGTGGTCAGCGTGAGCCAGTGGCTCGACGAGGCGCGTGCCGTCAGCCGCCTGACGCATCCCAATATCGTCCCTGTATTCGAGGCTGATCAGATCGACGGCCAGCCCTACCTCGTCTTCGAACTGGTGCAGGGCAGGACGCTGGCCGAACTGCGCGGCCAGCGCAGCGCTCGCGAGGCGATCGACCTCACGCTGGCCGTGCTCGACGCCCTGGCTGCCGCGCACGCCCACGGCATCGTGCACCGCGACCTGAAGCCGTCGAACATCCTGCTCGGCGCCGACGGTCGTGTGCGCGTGATGGACTTCGGCATCGCTGCGCGCGTGAGCGTGCCCGGCGATGGTCGCATCGTCGGCACGCCGCGCTACATGTCACCCGAAGCGGCGCGCGGCGAAGCACCGGTGCCCGCGATGGACGTCTTTGCCGCCGGGCTGCTGCTGGCGGAATTGCTCACCGGCACGCCGCTGGTGACCGACCGCGATCCCCTGCAGGCGCTGCAGCGCGTGCGCGACGAAGACCTGGCGTTGCCCCCGGGCGGCGGCATCGACGACGGCTTGCGCGCCATCGTCCGGCGGGCCCTGCAGCGTGACCGGGCGGCACGCTTCGACAGCGCGCTGGGCATGCACGCCGCCCTGAGCGAGTGGCTGCACGGTCCTGACCAGGACGAAGCGTCGGATGCCGGCAGCGGCGCGGCGGCGCTGGAGTTTCTGTTGCGCCGCATGCGCACGAAGAGTGACTTCCCGGCGCTGTCCTCGGCCGTCGGTCGCATCCAGCGGCTGACGTCCTCCGAGACGGAAAGCCTGAACTCGCTGGCCGCCGAGATCCTGAAGGACGTGGCGCTGACCCACAAGCTGCTGCGGCTGGTCAACACCGTGCACTTCAGCCAGGCGGGCGCGGGCAGCATCGGCACGGTGTCGCGGGCGGTGGCCCTGATCGGCTTCGCCGGCGTGCGCAATCTGGCGCTGTCCCTGACGCTGCTGGAGCACATGGACGACCGCACCCGCGCCGGCCGCATGAAGGAGGAGTTCCTGCGCGCGCTGGTGGCGGGTACCCTGGCCGCCGATCTCGCGCATGAGGGGCGCGATGGCGAAGAGGCCTATCTGGGTTCGCTGTTCCAGAATCTCGGGCGGCTGCTCGTGGAGTACTACTTCCCTGAAGAGGCGCAGCGCATCGCCCTGCTCGCCGACGGTGCCGCCGCCTCGGTGAACCGGGACACGACCGCCCGCCAGGTGCTTGGCATCGGGCTGGACGACCTGGCCTGCGGCGTGGCCAAGGCCTGGGGACTGCCCGAATCGTTGCAGCGCTGCATGAAGGCGCCGACGGGCGAGCCACCGGCTCGCGCCGCCGAAGCAGGGCCGGAGCGGCTTCGCTGGCTGGGACGCGCGACCAATGCCGCGGCCGATCTGGTGCTCGATCCCCAGGTCGAGCGCTTCGATGCGCGTGCCCAGGCCTGGGCCAAACGCCACGCCGCCGTGCTGGGGGTGTCGGCGGAGCGTCTGGCTGCGGCGGCCCAGAGGGTGCAACTCGGCCTGGCCCCTTTGGCGCGCGCGATGGGCATCGAGCCGTCTGCCGGCTCCGCATTGGCCAGGCGTCTGGCCACACCGGTGCGCGCCGCGGGCGACGCAGCCGACGCCGACCCGCTGCGCGTGGACATCGCCCCTGCGGCACCGATGGCTGACGCAGCGACCGAAGTGCTCGGCGATGCCGGCGAAGCCCAGCGTACCGATCTCCTGGTGGCTGGCGTGCAGGACATCACCGAGACGCTGGCGTCGGAAAGCTTCAAGCTCAACGACGTGCTGCGCATGGTGATGGAGACCATGTTCCGCGCGCTGGCCTTTCGGCGCGTCATCTTCTGCCTGCGTGATCCCCGCACCGACACGCTCACCGGCCGTTTCGGTCTGGGCCTCGATGCCGACACGGTGGCCAAGGCCTTCAAGGTGCCGCTGGACTCGGGCAAGGGTGACCTGTTCGCCGCCATCTGCCAGAAGAGTGCCGACACCTTGCTGGCCGACACGACGCTGGGCGACATGGCCGCACGTCTGCCGGGTTGGTATCGCACCGCCGCCGGAGCGCCAACGCTGCTGCTGCTGCCGATGTCGATGAACAAGAAGCCCTTCGGGCTGCTCTATGCCGACAAGGCGATGCCGAACAGCATCGTGCTGACCGAGAAGGAGTTGTCCCTGCTGCGTACCTTGCGCAACCAGGCGGTCATGGCCTTCCGTCAGGCGCAGAAGTGAGGCCTCGGCGAGCCTGCCGGGTCATGCCGGTCATGCCGTGAACGACGGGGGAGAGGTGACGAGCCTGATCTCGGCACTGGTCACAACGGTTAGGGCTGCTTCGTTCCCGACCTGACCCGGTTGGCCGCGCTTCCATGCGAGGAGGCCAGGGGTGCGGGCCCCGCTGACGACGGAGCCCTCGCGGGCCGGGTCCCTCGAGTCCGATCCGGCGCGGCTCAGCGCAGCTGCAGTGCGTCGCTGCCGAACACCAGGCCCAGCGGCTCGATCAGCAGTTGCTTGGCCCCAGCTTCCACGCGGCCTGCCACCAGGGCTGCCACACCGGCCTGGCGCGCCACCTCGACCGTGCGCTCGGCATCGGCTGCGGCAACGAAGATCGCGAAGCCGGCGCCCATGTTCAAGGTGCCGTAGGCGTCCTCGTCGCTCATCTGCGCCTGCTGCTGGATGAACTGCAGCACGGCGGGCACCTCCGGCAGGCGCTCGATGCGGTAGGTGAAGCTGCCCGGGTGGCGCAGCAGCTTGCGCCAGCCGTGCCCGGTGATGTTGGCGCAATAGTGCGGCGTGATGCCGGCGCGCGCCAGCGCTTCGGTGACCGGGGAATACAGCGGAGTCGGCGCCAGCAGCGCCTCGCCATAGGCGAGGCCCGGCGCGATGGGCGTCAGGTAGCCCTGGGGCAAGCGTTCGGCCAGCTTGCGAGCCAGGCTCAGACCGTTGGCGTGGATGCCGCTGGCGGCCAGCAGCACGATGGCGTCGCCCGGCACCAGTGCGTCCCCCAGCGACAGCCGCGTTTTCGGGCTGACGATGCCGGTGCAGGAAGCAGCAAGGTCGATGCGTCCTTCGGCCACGATGCCGGCCAGTGCCGGCGTCTCGCCGCCACCCCAGGCCACGCCGCAGGTGTCGCAGGCGGCCTTCCAGCCGGCGACCAGCGTGCCGGCGCGTTCGGCGTCCGTGAACCACTCGCTGCCGCCGGCGGCCCAGTAGGCCTGCACCACCAGGGGCGTGGCACCCACCGTGACGAGGTCGTTGATGGCCATCGCGATGGTGTCCTGTGCGATGCCGGCATACCAGCTGTGGCCGGTCAGGCGCTGCATCTCGTCTGCCACCAGGGCCTTGGACCCCAGGCATTCGACGATGCTGGCCAGGTAGAAGGGTCCAACGTCCACCACGTAGGCCGATTCGCCGCGAGAGGCCTTCACTTCGCTGAAGCCGTGCGCAGCCAGGTTCACCGCGGTGGCTGCTGCGGCGCGCTGGGCAGCCACCTTCAGCGGGTCGATGAGCTCGTAGACCACGCCCGACTGCTCGTAGCTGAGGGGCGCGCCGGGCGCGGCGGGGGCGGGGGAGGGGCGGCTGTCCATGGCAGGGAATTATCCGCGTCGGGCGCGGGCCGGTCCTCGGGCGGGGTCGACAGGGGCCAAACGTAGAATGAGTCTCATGAGTTATGTCGTCCTGGCGCGCAAGTACCGGCCCCGCAGCTTCGACCAGATGGTCGGGCAGGAGCACGTGGTGCGCGCGCTGACGAATGCACTGGAAACCCGGCGGCTGCACCACGCCTACCTGTTCACCGGCACGCGGGGCATCGGCAAGACCACCGTGTCGCGCATCCTGGCCAAGTCGCTCAACTGCACCGGGGCGGACGGCAACGGCGGCGTCACGGCACACCCCTGCGGCGTTTGCGGCGCCTGCACCGAGATCGATGCCGACCGCTACATCGACTACATCGAGCTCGACGCGGCTTCCAACCGCAGCATCGACGAGATCCGCGACCTCATCGAACGCGCGGCCTACAAGCCCAGTGTCGGCCGTTTCAAGGTCTTCATGATCGACGAGGCGCACCAGCTCACCAAGGACGCCTTCAACGCCTTGCTGAAGACGCTCGAAGAGCCGCCCGAGTACCTGAAGTTCGTGCTCGCCACGACCGATCCAGACAAGATGCTGCCGACGGTGTTGAGCCGCTGCCTGCAGTTCAACCTGCGGCCGATGCCGCCCGACGTGGTTCGTGACCACCTCGTGCATGTGCTCGACGCGGAAACGGTGCCCTTCGAGCCCGGCGCGCTGCGCCTGCTGTCGCGCGCTGCGCGCGGTTCGATGCGCGACGCGCTGTCGCTGACCGACCAGGCCATCGCCTACGGCGGCGGCCGCCTGGACGAATCCGTGGTGCGCGCGATGCTGGGCACCGTCGACCGCAGCCATGCGCGACAGCTGATCGAAGCGCTGTCGCAACGCGACGGGCCGGCGCTTCTGGCCGCCGTCGACGGCCTGCGAACGCTGGGTCTGTCGGCCAGCGCGACGCTCGAAGAGATGGCCGTGCTGCTGCAGCAGATGGCGGTCGAGCAGGCCGTGCCCGGTGCGCTCGACGAGCAGGATCCCGAGCTGGATGCGGTGCGCGCTCTGGCCGCGGCGATGCCTGCCGACGAAACGCAACTGCTGTACAGCATCGTGTTGCACGGGCGTGGCGAGCTGACCCTGATGAGCGACGACCACGCGGCGCTGACGATGGTGCTGCTGCGACTGTTCGCGTTCCCGGCGGGTGATCCCTCGGCCGCGGCGAGTGTGGCGGTGCCGCCTCGGGCGGCCGCTGCGATGCCGGGCTCGCCGGCGGCGTCGGCCGTCCGCCGGGCCCCTGCGCCTGTTGCAGCGCCCGTTGCAGCGCCCGTTGCAGCACCCGTTGCAGCACCCGTTGCAGCACCCGTTGCAGCACCCGTTCCTGCCGCGGCGTCGCCGACCGCCGGGCCCTCCGCTCCAGCAGCCGCGACCCGCTTGCCCCAGGCTTCAGCCGCGCCGACGCCAGCTCCTCGTGGCGGGGTGGCGGCGGTGGGTCTGGAGCCGCCGCCCTGGGTCGAGGAAGCCGACGAGTCGGGCTATGGATCCGATCCGTCCGCGCCGGAACCCACTCGGGAGACGGCGCGCGAGCCGCGCGCGGCGCCATTGCGCGCGCCCTCGCCGCCGGCCCTGGCCCTGCCGGTGGCAGCGCCTGTGGAACCCGTTGTCGCCACGCCGCTGGGTGACCGCTGGGACGACCTCGCGCGACGGCTCGACGCCGGCGCTGCGGTGGTGGCGCTGACGCGGGAACTGGCCTGGCAGGCCACGTTGAAGTCCGTCGAGCCCGGCGACGGCAGCCCCGACACCTGGACCCTGGTCGTCGAGAGCCTGTCTCTGCGCGCCGACAGCCTGCGCGACAAGTTGCAGTCAGCGTTGGTGGCCGAACTCGGGACAGCCGTCCGGTTGATCCTCGAGCCCGGCGTGCCCGGTGATTCCCCGGCCCGGCGTGACGCCGTCAAGCGCGCCAGACGCCAGGCCGACGCCGAGGCCGTCATCAGGAACGACCCCGTGGTGGTCGACCTGCTGACGAGGTTCAAGGGCGCGCGCGTCGTGCCCGGCTCGATCAAACCCCTCTCAAGCGAAGAAGGAACCACATCATGATGAAGAACCAGTTGGCCGGCCTGATGAAGCAGGCCCAGGCCATGCAGGACAACATGAAGCGCGCCCAGGAAGAACTGGCCCTGCTCGAGGTCGAAGGCCAGTCTGGTGCCGGCCTGGTGAAGGTGGTGATGACGTGCAAGCATGACGTCAAGCGCATCACCATCGACCCGTCGCTGCTGGCCGACGACAAGGACATGCTGGAAGACCTGGTGGCCGCGGCGTTCAACGACGGCGTGCGCAGGGCCGAGGAGGTCTCCACCGAGAAGATGGGCAAGATCACCGCCGGCATGCCCCTGCCGCCGGGCATGAAGCTGCCTTTCTGATGCTGGGTGTCCCGGCGTGAGCGAGTCCGCGCTCGACGGCCTCGTCGATGCCTTGCGCCGCCTGCCCGGCGTGGGCCTGAAGTCGGCCCAGCGCATGGCCTTTCACCTGCTGCAGCACGACCGCGACGGCGCCATGCGGCTGTCGCTTGCGCTCAGCGGCGCCGTCACCCGCATGCGGCACTGCCGGCGCTGCCACACCTTCACCGAGGCAGAGATCTGCAGCACCTGCCTGGACACGGAACGCGACCCCCGGCTGCTGTGCGTGGTGGAGACGCCGGCCGACCAGGCGGCGCTGGAGCGCAGCGGCAGCTTCAAAGGCCTGTACTTCGTCCTGATGGGGCGCTTGAGCCCGCTGGACGGGGTGGGCACGGGCGACATAGGCGCTGCCGCACTGCTGGAACGCGCCTGCGATGGCGTGGTGTCAGAGGTGATCCTGGCCACCAGCTTCACCGCCGAAGGCGAAGTCACGGCGCACGCGCTCTCGGAAGCGCTGAAGGCGCGCGGCCTGAAGGTGACCCGCCTGGCGCGCGGCGTGCCGGTGGGCAGCGAGCTCGAGTACGTGGATCTGGGCACCATCGCCCATGCCTTGGTGGACAGGAGATGACATGGTGACCGTGGCTCATTGGTGCGTGATCGTGGCGGCCATCCTGCCCATCGTCTGCGCCGGCATCGCCAAGGCCGGCTACTTCGGCAAGCCGCGCTCGCAGGGCGGCTACGACAACCACGAGCCAAGGGCGTGGCTGGCCAAGCTGACCGGCTACCGCGCGCGAGCCAATGCGGCGCAGTCCAACAGCTTCGAGGCGCTGCCGTTCTTCATCGGTGCGGTGCTGATCGCACAGACGACGCAGGCGCGGCAGCCGGTGATCGACGGCCTGGCGCTGCTGTTCATCGTCAGCCGCGTGGTCTACATCGCGCTGTACCTGGCCGACCGCGACATGCTGCGCAGCGCCGTCTGGGGATTGGGATTCTTCAGCTGCATCGCGCTGGTGTTCGCCAGCAAGTTCTGACCTCGACATAGCACGGGTTGCGCCGGGGGCAGGCCCCGGGCGGCATGGCACACTCCGCCGCTTCGTGAATCCGGGCGGCTTCAGCACTGGCCGCCGTGCCCCCTTGGACAAGATCATCCCGCAGATTGCCGCCGAGCTGAAGGCCCGGCCGGCCCAGGTGCAGGCGGCCGTCGACCTGCTCGACGGCGGTGCCACCGTGCCTTTCATCGCCCGCTACCGCAAGGAGGCCACCGATGGCCTCGACGACATCCAGCTGCGCGAGCTGGAGACCCGCCTGTCGTACCTGCGCGAGCTGGAAGAGCGCCGGGCCGCAGTGCTCAAGAGCATCGACGAGCAAGGCAAGCTCACGCCGGTGCTGCGTGCGGCCATCGAAGCCGCGCCGACCAAGCAGGAGCTGGAGGATCTCTACCTTCCCTTCAAGCCCAAGCGCCGCACCAAGGGCATGATCGCCCGCGAAGCCGGCCTGGAGCCCCTGGCCGACAAGCTCTTCGCCGACCCTTCGCTCGATCCGCTGGCCGAGGCCTCGGCCTTCGTCAACGCCGAGGCGGGCTTTGCCGACGCGCACGCGGTGCTCGACGGCGTGCGCGACCTGCTGTCGGAGCGCTGGGCCGAAGACCCGGTGCTCATCAGGCAGCTGCGCGAATGGCTGTGGGCCGAGGCCCTGCTGCAGAGCAAGCTGATCGAGGGCAAGGACGGCACGCAGCCCGAAGTGGCCAAGTTTCGCGACTACTTCGACTACGCCGAGCCCATCCGCACCGTGCCCAGCCATCGCGCGCTGGCGGTGTTCCGCGGCCGCACGCTGGAGTGGCTGGACGCCAAGCTGGTGCTCGACGAAGAAGTGACGCCGGGCCGTCCCACGCTGGCCGAAGGCCGCATCGCCCGGCACCTGGGCTGGACGCATCGCCAGCGCCCGGGTGACGAACTGCTGCGCAAGACGGTGGCCTGGACGTGGAAGGTCAAGCTGAGCCTGAGTCTGGAGCGCGACCTGTTTGCGCGTCTGCGCGAAGAGGCCGAAGCCGTGGCCATCAAGGTCTTCGCCGACAACCTGCGCGACCTGCTGCTGGCGGCACCTGCCGGCAAGCGCGTCGTGATGGGGCTGGATCCCGGCATCCGCACCGGCGTGAAGGTGGCGGTGGTGAGTGACACCGGCAAGGTGCTCGACACCGCCACCGTGTTCCCGCACGAGCCGCGGATGGACGTCGAGGGTTCGCTGCACGCCTTGGGGCGTCTGGTGGCCACCCACGGCGTGTCGTTGATCGCCATCGGCAACGGCACGGCCAGCCGCGAGACCGACCAGCTGGCCGGCGAACTGATCAAGCGCATCTCCAGGCTGGCGCCCGACACGAAGATCGACAAGGTGGTGGTCAGCGAGGCGGGGGCTTCCGTGTATTCGGCCAGCGAGTACGCCAGCAAGGAGCTGCCCGAACTGGACGTCAGCCTGCGCGGTGCCGTCAGCATCGCCCGCCGCCTGCAGGACCCGCTGGCCGAACTCGTGAAGATCGACCCCAAGAGCATCGGCGTCGGCCAGTACCAGCACGACGTGAACCAGAGCGGGCTGGCGCGCTCGCTCGAGGCCGTGGTGGAAGACTGCGTCAACGGCGTCGGCGTGGACGTCAACACCGCCTCGGCACCATTGCTGGCTCGCGTCTCGGGGCTGTCGGCGGCGGTGGCGGCCAGCATTGTCCGCTGGCGCGATGCGCATGGCGCCTTCCGCAATCGTCAGCAACTGCTGGAGGTGGCAGGGCTGGGCCCACGAACCTTCGAGCAGGCGGCCGGCTTCCTGCGCATCCGCGATGGCGACAACCCGCTGGACATCACCGGCGTGCACCCCGAGACCTATCCGCTGGTGCAGAAGATGCTGAAGGCCACGGGCCGTCCGATCACCGAGATGATGGGGCGCGCCGAGGTGCTTCGCTCGCTCAAGCCCGAGGCCTTCGCCGACGAGCGCTTCGGCGCCATCACCGTGGGCGACATCCTGGTGGAGCTGGAGAAGCCGGGGCGCGACCCACGCCCGGACTTCCAGGTGGCGCGCTTCAACGACGGCGTCAACGACATCAAGGACCTGCAGCCGGGCATGGTGCTGGAAGGCACGGTCAGCAACGTCGCCCAGTTCGGCGCCTTCGTCGACCTGGGCGTGCACCAGGACGGCCTCGTGCACGTCAGCCAGATGAGCCACAAGTTCGTCAACGACGCGCGCGAGGTCGTGAAGACCGGCTCGGTGGTGAAGGTGCGTGTGCTGGAAGTCGATCTGTCACGCAAGCGCATCTCCCTGACGATGAAGCTCGACGCGCCGATGCCGTCGCGAGAGGCCAAGGAGAACCGGTTCCAGGCGGCTGCGCGTGGCGAGCGCCAGCGCGGTGATCCAAGGTCTGCCGGCGGCACGGGGCAGGGTGCCGGCCAGGCGGGCGGACAGGGTGCGATGGCTGCGGCCTTCGCCAAGCTGCAAGGGCGCCGTTGAGCCTGGCGCTGGAAATTCACGCCGGACCGCGCGCCATGGCGCGGCTGCGCGAATGCGGATTGCAGCCTCGGGACGTGCGCGTGATGCCCGGTGCAGCCGGCGGCGCCAAGGGGCTGGTGCTGAATCCGCTGGACCGGTATCTCTTCGGGCACTGGCTGGCCGATGCACCGCAGGTCATCCACCTCGTCGGTGCCTCGATCGGGGCCTGGCGCCTGGCCTGCGCCTGCCTGCCCGACGCCGATGCGGCGCTGGCCCAGATGGCCGAAGACTACGTCGGCCAGACCTACGAACATCTGCCCGGCCGTCCGCCCTTGGCAAGCGTCGTCAGCAAGACCCTGGGCCGCAAGCTCGACCAGCGCCTGGGCGAGCGTGCTGCCGAGGTGCTGTCGCACCCACGCCGGCGGCTGCACGTGGTGACCAGCCGTGGCCGATGGATGCTTGCGCGGCAAGGCCGCTTGCGCACGCCGGCAGGTTATGCGGGGGCCTTCCTCAGCAACGCGCTGAGTCGCCGTGCGCTGGGCGGCTGGCTGGAGCGCGTGGTCTTCAGCGACCCTCGTGACCGCCTGCCCTTCCCGCTGGGAGACTTCAGAACGCACACGGCGACGCTGAACCAGCACAACCTGAGCCCCGCCGTGCTGGCAAGCTGCTCCATTCCGTTCTGGCTCGACGCCGTGCACGACATTCCCGGCGGGCCGCCCGGCGCCTACTGGGATGGCGGTATCACCGACTACCACCTGCATCTGGACTACGCGGCCATGGCCGAGGGCCTGGTGCTGTACCCGCATTTCCAGCCCGACCTGGTGCCTGGCTGGCTGGACAAGGTCTGGGCCGGGCGCCACCGCGCCACGGCCCGGCTGGACAATCTCGTGCTGCTTTCGCCCAATGCCCGCTGGATCGCTGGCCTGCCCGGCGGCAAGCTGCCCAACCGGTCCGACTTCAAGGCCTACGGTGACGACGTGGCCGGCCGCAGGGCCATCTGGCGGGCGGCGATCCGAGAGAGCCAGCGGCTGGTCGACGACTTCCGCCATCTGGTGCATCTGGGCCCGGCCTTGCCGGTGCAGCCCTTGCGCTGACAACCAGATGCCACGGTCGTGCGTTGAGCGGCGACAATCCGCCACTTGGCAGGCTGGCCTTCGAGGAGACGCTGCATGAACCACTGGATCGATCGAACCGCGCGCTGGGCTGTGGCTGCCCTGGCCTCGAGCATCCTGGGCGCCTGTGCCTACCATCCTGCACAGGACGGTGTGCATGCACCGGGCGGCCGGTCGCCGTCGGCATCCACGTCCTATGGCATGGTCAGCTCTGTCGAGCAGATGTCGCGCGAGGGCGTGTCCGGCCCCGGTACCGGGGCGGCGATCGGTGGTGCGATCGGCGCGGTGATCGGCCGCCAGATCGGCGACGGCGATTCGAGGTCCGCCGCCACGGTGGTCGGTGCCATCGCGGGCGCCATGATCGGCCACCAGATCGACAAGCATCACCGTGGCGACGGCAAGGCACGCGTTCGTGTCACGGTGGCCCTCGACCAGGGCGGCGAACTGACCGTCGAAGACGCCGAAGGCCAGGATCTGCGCCCTGGGGACCGCGTGCGCGTGGAGAACAACCGGGTGATCCGCCTGTCGCGCTCGACGGGTCACGTACAATCAGCGTCCACCTGAACAAGCACAAGAACGGGAAAGGCACCCTGGTTATGACACCGCGAACTACTCCCTTCTTCACCGGGGCCACTGCCTCGGTCTAGCCGGCTGCGCTGTCGACCGTTCCTTCCTGTCCTGAACAAAAGCGCGGCTCACCACCGCGCTTTTCGTTTTTCCGGAGATGTCCATGATCACGATCACGCTGCCTGATGGTTCCAGGCGCGAGTACCCGCAAGCCCCGACGGTGGGCGATATTGCCGCCTCGATCGGCCCGGGCCTGGCCAAGTCGGCCCTGGCGGGCCGTGTCGACGGCCAGTTGGTGGACACCAGCCACCGCCTGGAGTCCGACGCCCACGTGGCCATCGTCACCGACCGCGACGCCGACGGGCTGGAAGTCATCCGCCACTCCACGGCGCACCTGCTGGCCTATGCAGTGAAGGATCTCTTTCCCGAGGCGCAGGTCACCATCGGCCCCGTCATCGAGAACGGCTTCTACTACGACTTCGCCTACAAGCGCCCCTTCACGCCCGAGGATCTGGCTGCCATCGAACAGCGCATGGCCGAGCTGGCGAAGAAGGATGAGCCCGTCGTGCGCCGCGTGCTGCCGCGCGACGAGGCCGTGGCGTACTTCAAGGGCCTGGGCGAGCACTACAAGGCCGAGATCATCGGCAGCATCCCGGCCGACCAGGACGTGTCGCTCTACCGGGAAGGCGGCTTCGAAGACCTGTGCCGCGGCCCGCACGTGCCCAGCACCGGCAAGCTGCGCCACTTCAAGCTGATGAAGGTGGCCGGCGCGTACTGGCGCGGCGACCAGGCCAACGAACAGCTCCAGCGCATCTACGGCACGGCCTGGGCGTCCAAGGACGACCTGCAGAAGCATCTGCACATGCTGGAAGAGGCCGAGAAGCGCGACCACCGCAAGCTCGGCCGCGAACTCGACTTCTTCCACATGGAGGAAACGTCGCCGGGCATGGTGTTCTGGCACCCGAAAGGCTGGACGGTGTGGCAGCAGATCGAGCAGTACATGCGCGCCGTCTACCGCGACAACGGCTACCAGGAGGTCAAGGGCCCCCAGGTGCTGGACAAGGCGCTGTGGGAGAAGACCGGCCATTGGGGCAACTACCGCGAGAACATGTTCACCACGGAGTCGGAGAAGCGCGAGTACG
>LNFM01009272.1_pt1 | contig 14424 bp, 12 predicted proteins | sample 596031 | NCBI WGS metagenome assembly LNFM01 (sample SAMN04254537, study PRJNA301005) | activated carbon metagenome | isolation source: dual media filters at the Ann Arbor, Michigan drinking water treatment plant | place: USA: Ann Arbor
CGTACGCGATGATCTGGCCGTCCGTCGGGTGATCGACGGTCTCGACGCCGACGAGCTTCGGCTCGAGCCCGTGCGCGCCCTTGTGGATCCACTTCACGAACTCGAGCTTCGCGGTGCTCGGTCCGAGCACGACGAACTCCGCCGCATCCGCCAGGTGCTTCGCGATGTCGTCGAAGTAGTGGGGATCGGTCGACGCGCGATGGCCGCCCTTCGGCGACGACTTGTTGTGCAAGTGGTGGTGCGGCTTGTCGGGGTGCACCTTCACCAGATCCACGTCGTCCTGGTGAAACAGAAACACTCGAGCCTCTTCGTGATCGAGCCAAACCGCTGCGTGATGATTCTTCATGGCTGTCTGCTCCTCTGCGAGAGCGAAGACCGTACCAACGCAATCGGTGCAGAAACCGCGGAAGTCGTCGCATCGAAGCGGCCGTCGAGGTGCAAGTTCTGCACGAGACACGCAGTCGCGTCGTCGCGGCGCTTACTGCGGAATGATCTGCCCCGACGGCGTGCGAACCGTTCCGTCATTGTGTCGAATGCCCTGAATCGGCTGCCTCGGTCGTGGCGCGGCGAGCAGGTGAAAGTCCTGGCGCGTCGTCTGGCCCGCGGTCACCACGACCGAGAGCTGGCTCGGTCGCGCGCCGGGCATCCACGCGTTGATGTTGACCGTGCCGACGGGAACATCCGTGATGCGATAGCGCCCCGCGAAGTCGCTCGTGTCGATGAAGCGCTGTCGCAGTCGGTAGATCATCGCTCCGACGAACTCGGGCATGTCGCGGAACGTCAGCGGGTACTCGCCCGGCTGCGGAAACACCAACCGCCTCGGAGATTGCCCGGGAATCAACAGCTGGTTGATCGACTCGCCCGTCCCCACGATCACCGGCAAGTGCGGCGTGCGCGAGGTGGACTCGAGCTCGATGATGTCGTTCTCCTTCGCGAAGATGAACCGCTGCGCGACGTCACAGTCACGCACGGTGATGCGACGCGTGACGACGGGACCGAGCCCGGGCGCGCGGGCCTCTGCGGCCACGAGCACGCCGCCGAGCGGACCGGGCGTCGTGATGTCGAACGACTGCGCATAGCGCCGCGCAGCATCGGGACAACCGCGACGGCCCGCGAACGCCGCAGGAAGCTCGATCGGGTCGCCCACGGGGATCGGCCCGTCGAGAAACACCGTTCCTTCGATCGTCCCTGTTGGCCCAGCGACCGCAGCGCCCGCGCCGGGAACAGCAGTCACGCCGAAGTTGCCCGCATCGCCCTCGACGCTCACGCCGGAGTCACGCTCGGCGACGCCCGAGTCTCGAACCTCGCGCGCCCGCGCCGGCCCGTTGTTGACCGGAGCGGGGTCGCGACAGGCGACGACCGCCAACGCGAGTGACACTCCTGAAGCAAACGCTCGTACGGATCCGATCGTCATCGCCTGAAACCTACCGCGCCTCTGCAACCATGCGCCAAGCGTTGCGCTTCCCAAATCCGTCACGATTGTGCGCGACCGACAACTCTGTTGGCAGTCGATCAGCGCGTTCGCTCCCCGCGCGCCGCGACCGCTCGTGTCCCCCCGCGGCCCGTCTGTCGCGCGACGATCAGCGCGGGTTGCCAGCTTCCGCAGCGGCGGCAGCGGGCGCGTCGGCAGGCGCGGCGGCGACCGGCGCAGCCGCGAGCTTCACCGCTTCGAGCGCGTAGCCGTAGAAGCGCTGCGGCATCATTCCGAGCACGAGCACCATGAACGCCGCTGCGATGAGCGTGAGCGACGTCGCGGGCGAGTCCATCGGCTCGGCGCGCACGGCGCCGGGCTGCGGATCGTGCATGTACATCTTCACCATCACGCGGAGGTAGTAGTACACGCCCATCGCGCTGTTGATCACGACAGCGAGCGCGAGCCACGAGTAGCCCGCCTCGACCGCGCTGCGAATCACGTTGTACTTCGCGAAGAAGCCAACCGTCGGCGGCATTCCTGCGAGGGACAGGACGAAGAACGACAGGGCGAGCGCGACGGCCGGGTGGCGCTTTCCGAGGCCCGCGAGGTCCTCGTACGAGACCGCTTCTTTGCCGCGGCGACCGGCGAGGATGAGCGCGCCAAACGCGCCCACGTTCGAGACGGTGTACGCGAGCAGGTAGAACAGCACCGCCGCGGCTGCGCCCTGTCCGATCGAGCCGCCGCCGCCGGGCATCGGCTCGGCGCGCGGCGCGACCACGAACGCAGCGAGGATGTATCCGCCGTGCGCGATCGACGAGTACGCGAGCATGCGCTTCACGTTCGACTGCGCCAGCGCGACGAGGTTGCCCACGAGCATCGAGAGCACCGCGAGCCAAACGAGCAGCCCTGGCCAGCCGCCAGCGAGCGACGCCGAGCCCGTCGTGTCGCCGAAGACGCCGATCAACACGCGGAGCATCGCTCCGAACGCCGCGGCCTTCACGGTCACGGCCATGTACGCGGTCGCGGGCGTGGGCGCGCCTTCGTACGCGTCCGGCGTCCACATGTGAAACGGCACCGCGCCGACCTTGAACGCGAGCCCCGCGACGATGAGCACCATCGCCAGGATCGTCACGCGATCGCGCACGGTTTGTTGCACGGCGACGAACTGCGCCGCGCCGTCCTGCCCTGCGATCTGCGGCATCTCGACGGCGCGCGAGAGCGCGTCGCGAATGCCAGCGAGGTCGGTGTGGCCGGTCATTCCGTAGAGCAGCGCCGAGCCGTAGAGCAACAGCGCCGCGGCGAACGAGCCGAGCAAGAAGTACTTGAGCGCGCCCTCTTGCGAGCGGGCGCTCGTGCGGCGAAATCCCGTGAGCGCGTAGACGCCGAGCGACAACGTCTCGAGCCCGATGAACACCATGATCAGGTCCGTCGCGCCCGCGAGCATCATGCAGCCCGCGCTCGCGAAGGTGATCAGCGTGTAGTACTCGCCGCGCTCAAGCTTGTGCTCGTTGAGGTAGGAGCCTGCGAGCAGCGTCGCGAGGCCTCCGCCGAGCGCGATGGTGATGTCCAAGAACAGGGTGGTGCGGTCGAACGCGAGCCACCCGTTGAACGCCACCTGCGCGCGCGCGAGGTCCGCGGCGTTGCCTGCGTACGGCCAGAGCGCGAGCGCCGCAGCCGCCGCGGCGAAGTGGAGCATCGCCGTGGGAACCGCGAGGCCGCCTTCTTCTTTTTGGAAGGCGTCCACCAACATCAGCGTGAACCCGCCGATGAAGAGGATCACGATCGGCAACAGATAGAGCAAAAGGTCCTTCATGGGTCTCTTCGTCGCGTCTCGGGTGGGTCAGCGGGCGTCGGCGCGGGGCTGGCGGCGGGGCGGCGGGCGGATGTCGCTCTCGCTGAGCATCCAGGGCCGCTGCGCGCTCGGCCGAGTGACGGCCTGGCGCTTCTGCTCGTACTGATCGATCCAACCTTGCACGTCGGGCTCGATGCTCTTGGTGAAGTCTTGCGGGCGAAGGCCGATCCACAAAATCAAGATCGCCAGCGGGATGAGCCCGATGAGCTCGCGCTCGTTGAGGTCCTTGAGCTTGCGGTTCTTCGGGTTGTTGATCGGGCCCCAGAAGACCTTCTGCACGGCTTCGAGCATGTAGATCGCGCCGAACAGAACGCCGAGGGCGGCGAGCGACGCGTACAGCGGACCCATGCCCACGAAGGACGGCCCGGAGCTGCGCTCGACGTGATACGGGATGCGCAGCAAGTCCGCGGTGAACGTCCCGGTGATCACCAGGAACTCGCCGACGAAGCCGTTGGTGAACGGCAGGCCGATCGAGCTCATCGTCACCAGGATGAAGAACGTCGCGTACATCGGCATGACCTTCGCGAGGCCGCCGAACTCGCCGAGGTCGCGCGTGTGGCGACGGTCGTAGATCACACCGACGAGCAAGAAGAGCGCGCCCGTCGAGATGCCGTGGTTGATCGACTGGAGCACAGCGCCCGTGGTGGCCTGCGGCGTACGAGCGATGATGCCGAGCATCACGAAGCCGAGGTGGCTCACTGAAGAGTAAGCGACGAGCTTCTTGAAGTCCTTCTGGCGCCACGCGACCGCCGCGCCGTACAGGATGCCCGCGCACGCGAGGCCCGCGATCGTCGGTCCGACCATGTGCGACGCGCCCGGAAAGAACGGCATCGCGAAGCGCATGAAGCCGTACGTCCCGAGCTTGAGCATGACCGCCGCGAGGATCATCGAGCCGCCCGTTGGGGCCTCGGTGTGCGCGTCGGGCAACCACGTGTGCAGCGGGAACATCGGGACCTTGATCGCGAACGACACCGCGAAGGCGCCGAACAACGCGAGCTCGGTCCACCGCGGAAACCCGAGGCGCATCAGGTCGAGGTAGTCGAAGCTGTAGCGATGGGACGGGTCGAGCTCCTTGAAGGTCACGACCATGTACACGATCGCGACGAGCATGAAGATCGACCCGGCGAAGGTGTAGATGAAGAACTTCACCGCCGCGTACACGCGGTTGGGTCCGCCGAAGACGCCGATGATCAAGTACATCGGCACGAGCATCAGCTCCCAGAACACGTAGAACAGAAAGAGGTCGAGCGCGACGAACGCGCCGATCATCGCGCTCTGCAAGAGCAGCATCGACGCGATGTATTCTTTCTGTCTGGCCTTGATGCTCCCGAACGATACGTAGAGCACCAGGGGCGTGAGGAAGGTCGTCAGCACGACGAGCCAGAGCGACAGACCGTCGACGCCGAGGTGGTAGCGGATGCCCAGCGACGGGATCCACTCGACGTTCTCGACGAAGCGAAAGCCTCGCGCGTAGTCGCTGCCGATCAGCAGCTGCAGGGACTTTCCGAACTCGAAGAGCCCGACGCCGAGCGCGACTGCGCGGAGGAGACCCGGCGTTTGCCGGGGCAGAAACAAGATGAAGATGCCCGCGATCGCGGGGAGCCAGACGAGCACCGAGAGAAGGTGCGTCGGAGCGGCTGCGGCTTGTGTCGGTTCCATGGTGGATGAGCCTCTACGGTCGCTGTGTCAGCGGGAGCCGCTCTCGTTCGCGGGGAGCTCGACGACGCGGGAGATCGTCGAGGTGTAGCCGAATGCGTTGCGGACCCTGACGGACACGCGACACACGCTGCGGCCATCGGCCGCCTCGAGCTGTCTGCACGTTCCGCTCTGGCGCGTGTCGGTGCCGAACTCCGCGGGGAACTCCCCGTCGCCGTCGACATCCCACGCGTACGCATATCCAGGACCGCCGTGCACTTCGACGGTCACGCGATTGCTGCCATCCGCGCGGGCGGAGATCGCAGCGGTCGGGAAGAAGAGCACCCAGCCGAACATCGCCGCCAGGCCGCACGCGATCACCGCGCCGTACGTGTGAACGACGCCCGTCTGCGACTTGCGAACGACCGCGCCCACCGCGCGTGGAATCACGCCCACGAGGTTGACGAGGCCGTCGATGATCCATCGGTCGATCACGCGCGCGCAGATGTCCGCGCTGAAGCGGAGCGGCCGCACGACGACGAGGTCGTAGAGCTCGTCGACGCGCCACTTGTCCACCAGCAGCTGGTAGAGCGGACGCACGGAGCTCGAGAGCTTTCGCGCGGGCTCCCCCTTCTGCGAGAGGTAGATCCACCAGGCCAGACCCAGGCCCACGGCGAAGGCCGTGAAGCCCATCGCCATCGCCGTGATCTCCGCGCTGTGCACGCGGTGCTCGGTCATCACGAGGTTCCACTCAGTGATGGGCTTGCCGGTGTGCTCTGCGCTTCGGATGAGCCACTGTCCCCAGAGGCTCTCTTTCTTCGTAAACAGATACGGCAGGCCAACGAACCCGGCGACGATCGACATGAACGCCAGGACGTAGAGCGGCCCGTACATCACCGCTGGGTTCTCCTGCGGAGGATCCCAGGGCTTGCCGTGGCCGTGACCGTGGTCGTCGTGTCCGTGGTGATCGTCGTGCTCGGGCTCGACGTAGTTCGGGTAGTCCTCTTTCTTCAGCGACCAGCCCTTGAACTCGCCCCAGAAGGTCAAGAACAAGAGGCGGCACATGTAGAAGGCGGTCATCGTCGCCGCGAGAAAGAGCGTGACGAAGACGAACGTACCGACCCACGGGTGCCCGGCGGCCTGCGAGGCGCGGCTCATGACCGACGGCTCGTTGACGAACCGCGACGCGAGCGCGCGGAAGAGGATCTCGTCCTTCGAGTAGAAGCCCGCCGTGACGAAGGGCGTTCCGATGATCGCCGCCGTGGCGATCAAGAACGTGCGGAACGTGTGCGGCGTAAACTCCTTGAGCCCGCCGAGGTCGCGGAGGTCTTGCTTGTCGCGGCACGCGTGCATCACCGCGCCGGCGCCGAGGAACAAGCACGCCTTGAACATCGCGTGCGTGTAGACGTGAAAGAGTCCCGCGGAGAACGCGCCGACGCCGCACGCAGCGAACATGAAGCCGAGCTGGCTCACCGTGGAGTACGCCAGCACCTTCTTCAGCTCGTTTTGCACGAGCGCGATCGACGCCGCGAAGAGCGCGGTGACGGCGCCGGTGACAGCGATGATCGCCATCACCGTCGGAAAGTGCACGTAGACGAAGGAGAGGCGGCACAGCAGGTAGACGCCCGCGGTCACCATCGTGGCCGCGTGGATGAGCGCCGAGACCGGCGTGGGGCCCGCCATCGCGTCCGGGAGCCACACGTAGAGCGGCATCTGCGCGCTCTTTCCGGTGCACCCGACGAAGAGGAAGAAGCACGCGACGCCACCCCACGAGAACTCGGGGATGACCTTCATCCAGAACTCGAAGACCCTGCTGTCGGTGCGGCCGAAGCTCAGGAAGTACGCGACGACGTCGTTGAAGTCAGGCTTCTCGTTGAGCGCCGCCAACGCGTTGGAGCCCTCGACGCCGAGCGCGTCGCGGATCTTGCTGAACTCGTAGCCGCCAGTCTTCCACGCGAGGATGGTCATTCCGAGAATGACGCCGACGTCGCCGATACGGTTGACGATGAACGCCTTCTTGCCCGCCGTCGCGTATTGCGTGTTGGTGAACCAGAAGCCGATCAGCAGGTACGAGCAGAGCCCGACGCCTTCCCACCCGACGAAGAGCAGCACCATGCTGTCTCCGAGGATCAGGTTGAGCATCGAGAACATGAACAGATTCAGGTACGCGAAGTACCGCGCGTAGCCCTCGTCGTGGCTCATGTAGCCGACCGAGTAGATGTGGATCAGCGTTCCGACGCCGGTCACCACGAGCAGCATCACGCCCGACAGCTCGTCGAGGACGTAGCGCAGCTTGAGCTGCACGACGCCCGCGCCGGTCGGAGCGCGAAACCAGTCCCACACGAGGTAGCTGAGCTGCGCGGGCCCGTGCGCGGCCCCCTCGGCGACCGGCGCGTGGGTCGTGCGATACAGCGTGAAATACGCGAAGAGAGAGAACAGAAAGGACATCCCCACCGTGGCGACGGCGGTGATGTAGACCCCTTCGCGGCCGATCTTCTTTCCGAAGAACCCGTTGATGATCGCGCCGAGCAGCGGGCTGAGCAGAATCAGCCCGAGCACGAAATAGCGATCCGGGTGCGCCGAGACGAGGTTGCCAATCTGAGGAGTTACCTGGGCGAGGCTCGAAATCACAGCGCTCATTCCTTCATCAGGTTGGCGTCGTCGGTCCGAACGACCTTACGAATGCGGTAGAGGGACAGAACGATCGCGAGCCCGAGCGCAGCTTCCGCAGCGGCGACCGCGATCACGAAGAACGCAAACACGTGCCCGTGCACTGGCACAGCGCCAGCGGCGTTGGCTGGCATCCATCGATTGAACGCGATCAGCGTCAGGTTGACCGCGTTGAGCATCAGCTCGATGCACATCAGCGCGACGAGCGAGTTGCGTCGAACGAGGAACCCCGCGGCCCCGATGGAGAAGAGCACCGCCGAGAGGATCAGGTAGTGAGAGATCTGAATCGTCACGAGTGTCCCTCCGCGCTCTTGGTGGCCGACGGCTTCGCGCTCTTTTCGCCAGGCTCGGGCCCCTCGGCGAGCTTCTCGGGCGCCGTCGGGTCGCGGTCCGCGAGCGCGCGTCGCTCGTGCTTGCCGCGGGCGATCGCGAAGGCGCCGACGATCGCGATCACCAGCGTCACGCTGATCATCTCGAACGGGATGATGCCCTGCTTGAACAGAAAGCTGCCGACGACGTTCATCGTTCCGAACGAGTCGGTGCGCTCTGGCATCGGCAGGCGGACGTACTGAAGCGTCATCAGCAAGCCGCCGGCGATCCCTGCGACGCCGACCACCGCCGCGCCGCGCGCGCCGATCCCGCGCCCGTCCTGCGGCGAGGTCGCCGCCGGACCGAGCAGCATGATCACGAACACAAAGAGCACGACGACCGCGCCCGCATAAACGAGCAGCTGGATCACGCCCAGGAAGTGCGCTCCGAGGTTCAGGTACAGCGCGGCGAGCGCGATGATGTGCACGAACAGCCCGACCGCGGCGCGGATGGGGTTGCGCGACAAAACCGTCCCGAACGCGCCCAACACGGCGAGGGCCGCGAAGAACACGAAGACGACTGTCTCGAGCGTCGTGCTTGGAGGTCTGAGAGTGGGCATGAGTGAAGCTGCGTCCGAAGTGGGCAGTGAGAGTGGGTCAGCGAGTGAGCGCTCAGTGCGCGTGAGAGTGAGAGTCCTTGCCGGCGGGCTTGGTCGCGATCGACTTGCCCGACGACTTCACGCGAGCCTCGAATTCGTCCCGGTATTTCTGCAGAAATCCGAGCATGGGCATCGCGGCGCCGTCGCCGAGCGCGCAGATGGTGTTGCCCATGATGTTGTTGGCGACGTCATAGAGCGTCGCGAGGTCTTCTTGCGTCGCCTCGCCCTTCGAGATCTTGCGGCAGATCTTGTACATCCAGCCCGTGCCCTCGCGGCAGGGCGTGCACTGGCCGCAAGACTCGTGCTTGTAGAACATCATCAGGTTCTCTGCGGCCGAGACCATGTCGGTCGTGTCGTCCATGACGATCGCGCAGCAGGTCCCGAGCATGCTGCCCGTCGCGCGGATCGTGTCGACGCCCATGGGGACGTCGATCACGCTCTTGCCGTGCCACGGGTGCAGAGGGCTCTTCTCGTCAGGCGCGTTGAACAGCTCGTCTTCGCGCAGCACAGGCGTCGATGATCCGCCGGGGATCACGCCCTTGAGCTTGCGTCCGTCGCGCATTCCGCCGCCGAGGTCGAAGATGAGCTCGCGCAGCGTGATGCCGACGGGCGCCTCGTAGACGCCCGGCTTCTTCACGTGCCCCGAGACGCCGTAGAGCCGCACGCCGCCGTCCTTGAGCTGGTGCAAGCGCGAGAGCTTCGAGAAGCCCTCGCCGGTCATCTCGATCACCGTGGGGATGGTCGCGATCGTCTCGAGGTTGTTGACGATGGTGGGCGCGCCAAACGCCCCCGCGATCGCCGGAAACGGCGGCTTGAGCCGCGGCTCGCCGCGCTTGCCCTCGAGCGAGTTGAGCAGCGATGTCTCTTCGCCGCAGATGTACGCGCCGGCGCCGGGGTGAATCACGATGTCGAGCTCGAAGTCCTTGCCGAGGAGCTTCTTGCCGATGATCCCCGCCTTCTTCGCCTCGTTGACCGCTTGCTGCAAGCGGTGGATCGACTTCACGAGCTCGCAGCGCACGTAGATGTACACGGCGTGCACGTCGAGCGCCCACGCGGCGATCATGCAGCCCTCGATGCAACGGTGGGGATCGAGCTCCATGAGCGTGCGATCCTTGAACGTCCCGGGCTCACCCTCGTCGGCGTTGATCACGAGGTAGTTGGGCTTGGGCGGGTTGGGCTTGAGGAAGCTCCACTTCAAACCCGCAGGAAATCCAGCGCCTCCGCGGCCACGCAGGTTGGCGGCCTTGACCTCGTTGACGATCTGCTCGCGCGACATCTCGAGGGCCTTCTTGAGGTTCTCGTAGCCGCCGCGGCTCTTGTACACATCCAGCGTCCACGAGTCGGCGACGCCGTAGTTCTTCGTGAGGATCTTCGGATTCTCAACGGCCATGGCTCACTCCTTCTCCGGGCGGAGGTAGAGGGACGAGAAGGTCCCGGCGGCCTTCGGCGCGCTCGCGCGGGCCTTGTCGATCACGCGGTCGACCGACTCGTTGGTGAGGTTTTCGTAGAAGTCGTCGTCGAGCTGGATCATCGGCCCCTGGCCGCACGCCGCGAGGCACTCGGCCTTGAGCAACGTGAACTCTCCGTCGGCCGTGGTCTGCCCCGCGTGGATGCCGAGGCGCTGCTCGATGTGCTCTTGCAGCTCCTTGGCGCCGCAGAGCTCGCACGAGAGCGTGCGGCACACCCACAGGACGCGTTTACCCGGCTTCTCCTTGAGAAACATCGTGTAAAACGTCACGACGCCTTGCACGTGAGCGCCGGTTACTGCGAGCTCTTTCGCGACGAAGTCGATGACCTCAGGAGAGCACCAGCCCTCTTGCTCCTGGCACAGGTGCAGGAGCGGAATCGTGAGCGACTTTGCGTTGGGATAGCGAGGTCGAAGCGAGTCGAGGATCGCCTTGCGCTCCGAAGAGAGAACGAACGCCATGAATGCCCTTCGTTGTGAAGACGCCTGTCGCGCCCCGGCTGTCGAAACAACGGTGGGGGGCGAAAGGCGCCGGGACGCTAGTCAATGCGCGCACGCACTGTCAACAACGGCCGGAATGCCGCTTCGCCCTGCATTCGTTGGGTTTCGTCCGTGCAGGGGCCAGTGATTTCTGTCCACCACAATCCGCTCGAAATGGGGTGCCCCGATGTCCGCGTGCGTAGTAGGGTTCGCGCCGCGATCGGTGTCGACCGTCGCGACGTCACTGGCCGAGTGAACAAAACGCACTCGAAATCGGCGCAGCGTCGTCGCGGGCGGTGGCCTTCGCGATGGAGGACTCTCGACGATGTTCTGCCCCAATTGCGGCACCCAGAACGCTGAAGACGCGACGAAGTGCGTCTCCTGCGGCACAGCGTTGCAAGCGGCTCCGGCCGCGGGAGGGCCGGCAAAGCCGCAGCGCTTCAAGGGCACCATGATGATGGTCTCACCGCTCGAGCAGAAGCCCGACGCAGCGCCAGCCGCCCCCGCCCCCCCGGCGGCTCCCGCGGCGCCGGCGGCGCCGCCGGTTCCTCGGCCGAGCGCGGGTCCTGTGCAGGCAGGTGGGGCCGGCGCAAAGCCCGGCGCTTTCGCGAAAACGATGGTCGGCGGCATGGGGATGATGCCCCCCGTCGGCGCGCCGGCCGCGGCCCCAGCGCCTCCTCCGCCGGCCGCCATGGCGCCACCGCCCGCAGCGCCGCCAGCGCCGCCAGCAGCTGCCCCGCCGCCACCTGCATTTGCCGCGACGATGATGCAGCCGATGGGCGGGCAGCCTCCCGCGCCGCCCGCTGCGCCGCCGCCCGCCGCGTTTGCGCCGGTCGCTGCGCCGCCGCAGGGCGGTTTCGGTGACGCGCCGGCTCCGATGCAAAATTCCGCGCCGCCCGCTCCTTTTGGTGGGCCGCCGCCGTCAGGGCCGCCCGGTCCTTTTGGCGGACCGCCGCCGTCAGCGCCGCCCGCAGCCGGGCCATTCGGCGCGCCTCCCCCGTCGGCGCCGGGTCCGTTCGGTGCGGCGCCCGGTCCCTCGGGGCCGGGACCAGCGCCGTTTGGCGGACCTCCTCCAGGCGGACCGACGCCGTTCGGCGGACCTCCACCCGGAGGACCCGCGCCGTTTGGTGGACCTCCCGCGAGCGCACCTCCTTCTGCGCCGGGCGGATTTGGTGGACCTCCGCAAGGAGGATTCGGCGGAGCTCCACAAGGAGGACCCGCGCCGTTTTCTGCGACGCCTGCCCCCGTCCCGATGGGCGCACCCGCGCCCAACCCGATGATGGGCCCGCCCGGAGGCGCTCCCATGGGCGGTCCAATGGGTGCTCCGATGGGCGCTCCCATGGGCGGCCAGATGGGCGCTCCCATGGGGGGAATGGGCATGCAGCCCTACAATAATCAGATGGCGCAGATGTCCCAGCAGATGGCCCACGACATCAACGCGACCGTCACGAAGAGCACCAACAACGCGATGAAGATCGTCGTGATCTCGATCGTCGCGTCAGTGGTCCTCGGCATTCTGGTCACCGTGCTGACGTTCTTGCGCGCGGGCTGATGAAAAGCCGAACGATCGCGACCAGGCGAGACGCGATCTCGGAGCCCGCCCCATGAAAGGCGGCGATGAGCTCATCGTCTTTCGCGACGTTCACAAGGCGTTCGGGCCGAAGGTCGTCTACCGCGGGCTCGACCTCGAGGTGTACAAGGGCGAAACGCTCACGATCCTCGGCGGCTCGGGCGTCGGCAAGAGCGTCATGCTCAAGATGCTCATCGGGCTGCTCAGCACCGATCGCGGTGACGTTCACTTCGACAACGATCGCGTCAACGACATGGGTCCGCAGCAGCTCGCGCGGCTGCGGCAGCGGGTCGGGATGGTGTTTCAGAGCGGCGCGCTCTTCGACTCGATTTCCGTGGGAGAAAACGTCGCGTACGGCCTGCGCGAGCACTACGCGAGGGAGATGGGAGAGCGCGAGATCGCCGAGCGCGTGTCGTGGGCGCTCACGAGCGTCGGCATGCCCGGCATCGAGACGATGCGCCCCTCGGACCTGTCCGGCGGAATGCGAAAGCGCGTCGGCGTCGCTCGCACGATCGCGCTGCAGCCCGAGGTGATCCTCTTCGACGAGCCGACGACGGGGCTCGACCCCGTCAACGTCACGCGGATGAATCACCTCATTGTTCGGCTCAAACACCAGCTCAAAGTGACGTCCATCGTCGTGACGCACGACATGGCGACGGCCTTCACGGTGAGCGACCGGCTCGCGTTCGTCTACAAAGGACAGATCGCCGAGAAGGGAACAAAAGAGCACTTCAAGCGGACGACGAACCCCGTCGTCCAGGACTTCGTCGAGGGCCGCTCGCCGGACGACGAAGATCTCGCCTCGATCTTGTCAGGCTGAACTCCCCGACGAAGCAGCGGTCGATCGGTGGTAGAACACGGCTCGTGGACTCGAAGGGCTCGAACTATCTCCGCGTCGGCGTGTTTGTCGCGCTCGGCCTCCTCGTCGCGAGCGCGCTGATCTTCGTCATCGGCGAGGAGCGAAACATGTTTCAGTCGCACGCGCGGCTGCGAACATCGTTCACCAACACTGGCGGACTTCGCGTCGGCAGCCCCGTGCGAATGGGCGGGATCACCGTGGGCACCGTGACGAGCGTTCGCTTCGGCACCACGAACAACGACCCGAGACTCTACGTCGATTTCGAGCTCACCCGCGAGGCGCTCACTCGCGTCCGTCGCAACAGCATCGCCGAAATCGGCTCGAAGGGCCTCCTCGGCGACAAGGCGCTCGACGTCTCGATCGGCGATCCCTCGCAGCCCGCCGTCGAAAACAACGGGGTCATCGAGGGCCGAAGCGAAGACGCGCTCGCCGACGCCATGCGCAACGCGGGCGCGATCCTCTCGCGCGCCAACACCGTGCTCGACAACGTGATCGCCGCGACGCGACCGCTCGCCAACCCGCAGCTCAGCGCGGACCTCGTGGCGCTCGTGCACGACCTGCGAGTCGTGGGCGATCAAGTCGCGACCGGCAACGGGACCGTGGGGCAGCTGTTGCGTGACCAACAGATGGCCAACGACATTCGCTCGACGCTTCACTCTGCGCGCAACGCGGTCGGCTCGGTCGAGCGCGCGACGGGTCAGGTCGAGGCCCTCGCGCGCGACGCGCGCACAGGGCGCGGGCTCGTGCACGCGCTGGTCTACGACGAGCGCGGCGGGCAGGCGATCGGGCGCCTCGGCGAAGCGGCAGGAGAGCTCGCCGCCATCACGCGCGATGTGCGCACGGGCAACGGCGGATTGCACCAGCTCATCTACGGCGACGAGCTGAGCGGCGCGGTGCGAGACGTGCGGCAGATCACCGGCGGCGTGCGAGACATCGTGCAAGACGTCCGACGCGGGCGCGGGACGATCGGCGCGCTGCTCACCGACCCGTCGCTGTACGAAGACCTGAAGTCGCTCGTGGGCAACGTTTCGCGCAACGAAGTTCTTCGCGCGATGGTGCGCTACTCGATCCGAACGAACGAGCGCGACGCGCAGCCGACGCCCGCCGCTCGTCCGTCGCAGCCCGGCGCGGCGCAGAGCGGCTCCTCGAGCGCTCCATGATGCGTCGCCTGCGAGCGGCCGCGGCGATCGCCGGCGCGTCGATCGCGACGATGATTTCATGGGCCGGTTATTCGCAGGACGGCGGGCCGACCCCCGAGACGGCGGAGGCGGCGCGCAGGTTGTTTCGCGAGGGGGCGCAGCTCGCCGAAGAGGGGCGATGGCTCGACGCGCGGGATCGATTTCGGCGCGCGCTCACGGTGAGGCCGTCGCCGCTGCTGCACTACAACCTCGCGTTGGCCTGTCAAAACGCAGGCTATCTGGTCGAGGCCGTCGATCAGTACCGATCGTTTTTGCGGATCGACAACGACGCGGCCAACGCCGCGCGCCGCGGAGCTGCGCAGCGCGCGATCGC
>LNFM01009274.1_pt1 | contig 14424 bp, 9 predicted proteins | sample 596031 | NCBI WGS metagenome assembly LNFM01 (sample SAMN04254537, study PRJNA301005) | activated carbon metagenome | isolation source: dual media filters at the Ann Arbor, Michigan drinking water treatment plant | place: USA: Ann Arbor
CAAAAATCAAGGTGACCAACCCCGTCGTCGAACTCGATGGCGACGAGATGACCCGGATCATCTGGCAGTACATCAAGGACAAGCTGATCAACCCCTTCCTCGATGTCGAGCTCATGTATTTTGACCTCGGAATGGAGTATCGCGACGCCACCAACGATCAGGTCACCATCGACGCTGCCAACGCCATCAAGAAGGTCGGCGTCGGCGTCAAATGCGCCACCATCACCCCCGACGAGGCCCGGGTAAAGGAATTCGGCCTGAAGGAAATGTGGAAGTCGCCAAACGGCACCATCCGCAACATCCTCGGCGGCGTCGTGTTCCGCGAACCGATCATCTGCAGCAACGTACCGCGCCTCGTTCCCGGCTGGACCAAGCCGATCATCATCGGCCGCCACGCCTTCGGCGACCAGTACCGCGCCACCGACATCAAGTTCCCCGGCAAGGGCACGCTGTCGATGAAATTCGTCGGCGAGGACGGTACCGTGATCGAGCGGGAAGTCTTCAAGGCTCCTGGCGCCGGCATCGCGATGTCGATGTACAACCTCGACGATTCCATCGCCGACTTTGCCCGGGCTTCCCTCAACATGGGCCTGTCGAAGAATTATTCGGTCTATCTCTCGACCAAGAACACCATCCTCAAGGTCTATGACGGACGCTTCAAGGACATCTTCCAGGACATCTTCGACAAGGAATTCAAGGCGAAGTTCGACGCCAAGAAGATCACCTACGAACATCGGCTGATCGACGACATGGTGGCCGCGGCCATGAAATGGTCCGGCGGCTACGTCTGGGCCTGCAAGAACTACGATGGCGACGTGCAGTCGGATACCGTGGCGCAGGGCTACGGCTCGCTCGGCCTGATGACCTCGGTGCTGATGACGCCCGACGGCGCCACCGTCGAAGCCGAAGCCGCTCACGGCACGGTGACCCGGCACTATCGCGAGCACCAGAAGGGCAAGGAGACCTCGACCAACTCGATCGCCTCGATCTTCGCCTGGACCCGCGGCCTCACCCACCGCGCCAAGCTCGACAACAACCCGCAGCTCGCGAAGTTCGCCGACACGCTGGAGAAGGTCTGCGTGCAGACCGTCGAGTCCGGCTACATGACCAAGGACCTCGCGCTCCTGGTCGGCGCGGAGCAGCGCTGGCTCTCCACCACCGGCTTCCTCGACAAGGTCGCGGAGAACCTCGAAAAGGCTACGGCGGCGTAAGCCGCCTTCAAACCTCCCCGCCACATTATCGCCTGCGACAAACGCCAAGCGTTTGCGCAAAGCGGCAGAGCGACGAACAATCCATCCCTCGGCCAGAGCACGATGGATTGTCCGGCGCCCGTCGTCGGGTGCGCATTTGCGCCGCCCGTCGGCTTGCCGTGACAGAAACCAACGACGGAGCATCACCTTGTCGTTCCCCAAGAACGCCGTACTTACCGCCATATTCCTGACCGGGTCATTCGCCGGCGCGACCGCCCAAACTCCGCTTCCCGCGGAAATCGCAGCCCCGGGTGAAACCGCGATCCTCACGCTGCATGCCGAAGGCGCGCAGGTCTACGAATGCAAGGCGGGCGCCGACGGCACACTCGCATGGGCTTTTCGCGAGCCGATCGCGACGCTTGTTTCGAGCGGCAAGACAGTCGGCCGGCACTATGCCGGGCCGAACTGGGAATACAGCGACGGCAGCGCAGTGGTCGGCCAGGTCGTCGGCACGGCCCCGGGCATGGTCGCGAACGACATTCCCTGGCTGAAGCTCGGCGTGACTTCCCGGCGCGGCACTGGTGTTCTCAGCCAGGCCACGACGGTGCAGCGGATCAACACGGCGGGTGGGAAGCTCAGCGGCGCCTGCTACAAGTCAGGCACCTATGAAAGCGTCCCCTACTCGGCCGATTACGTGTTCCTGCGCAAGGGGTGAACATGGGCCGGGCGTTGGCGGGCACTGTCTCCACGACAGGCGGAGAAGCGCCGGGCAGCGAGCGCGGAGTATTGGGTGCGACGCCATCGCCCTGCGACCAATTCACAGACAATTTTAACCGTCACGGTCGCAGGATACTCACCATAGAAATACAACCTTCGGATGTTGAAAGCTAATTTAGGCTTCGCGCTTTATGCTTGGGCTGCTGGAGAACGCCCAAGAGAGCGTCCAAGAGAACGTCCATGTGGAAATTCCTCTATATCGCGGTCTGCCTGTTCTTCGTCGCCGTGCTCGGCGGCGCCGGCAGGGATTCATCGAAGTCCAGTTCGATCGAGACCGTGACCGTAACGAAGCCAGCCGGGCCTCCACCTTGTGTCGTTGACCTCGCGAAGTTCGAGGCCATGAAACAGGGCATGTCGTATTTTCAGATTGTACGGGACATCGGCTGCTCAGGAACCAAAACGTCCGAAGCTACCTACCGCCGCTCGACAACCTACACGGCAACGTGGCAAGGCTCCGGCGCGTTCAATTCCGCCGTAGCCGCGGTATTCCAGAACGATCGCCTCGTTGCGAAATCCCAGTCCGGCTTGTGATGGGCGCTTGTGATGGGTGCGGGAGTTTGGACGCCACAGTCGCCTAGAGCCTTTTCCGTTCCGATTGAATCGGAACGGGGCTTTAGATTCTTGTTTTGACGCGTTTTCTTCACGCGAACCGGTTTCCACTTCGCTGGAAAACGCTCTAGCGGCCGCTAAAAATGGAGACCGGCTGTGGCGGTTCGGACGAGCCCGCAGCCAGCGAACGCTGGACCATGACAGTGTCGGCCCATCGGCCATCGCGGTGGGCCACGCCGGGTAACAGGCCGACGCGGGAGAAGCCGAATTTCTCGTGGATGGCCAAGGAGCTCGCGTTGTCGGCATCGATATAGCCGATTATCTGCCGATACCCGGCTGCGGCGCAGGCATCGATCAATTGCTGCATCAGGACCCGACCGACCCCGCGCCTCCGGTAATCCTGGTGCACATAGATCGAATGCTTGACCGTGAAGCGGTAGGCGGGGCGCTTGCGGAACAGCACGATGTAGGCATAGCCCACGACCTCGCCGCCAATGGTCGCCACCAAATGAGGCAGGCGGTGATTGCGAAGATTCTTGCGCCTGTCGAGCAGATCGTCGGGCCCGGGCATGCCGCTTTCGTCGACGCCATCCTCGATGCCACGACGGATGTGGCGGCGGTAGATCGACAGCATCGCCTCGACATCGGTATCGCGCGACGGTCGCACCAGGATCGGCGGCTCATTGGCCGTCGGTGCGTTATCGGAGGATGCCTTCATTCGGAGACGACATAGGTGTGCAATCGGACGCGGCCCGATCCGTCGATCTCCTTGTACACCCCCTGTATCTCGACCTCGAAGCCGGGGAAAGTATTGAAGCAGGTCTCGAACATCTTCAGATAGTCGATCATCGGCTTCGCCCGCTCGTTCAGCCGTTCGCCCGGCACGATTGACGCAATGCCTGGAGGATAAACCACGAACGGCGTTGTCGCGATGCGGTTTCCGATCTCGTCGATCGGCAGGTAGTCGACGTCATTGCGCACCAGATAGCGCGCCGCATCCCTCGGTGACATCGCAATGTCGGGCAGGTGCTCGGCGAGAAACTGCTTCCTCTGCAGCGCACTGACATCCGCCTCGCGGAAGAAGCGATGCATGTCTGCGCAGAGGTCGCGCAGGCGGACGTTGGTATAGCGCGCCTTTCGGCGACGATAGAACTCGGGAATGACCTCTTCCAGCGGCGCATTGTCGTCGTGAAGCTTCTTGAACGCGACCAGGCCGGAGATCAGTGTGCCGGCCTTGCTGGCCTCTACGCCTGGCGTCAACAGGAACAACAGCGAGTTGAGGTCGTTTTTTTCGGCGACGATGCGGTTCTCGCGCAGATATTGCGCCACCACCGGCGCTGGAATGCCGTGCTCGGCATAGTCGCCCGTCGCAGGATCAAAACCCGGCGTGAGCAGGGTCAGCTTGTTGGGGTCGATCATGGCAAATCCGGCACAGAGTGCAGGAAAACCGTGCCAGGGGGCCTCGGGATGGAGCTGCCAATATGCGGGGTTGGTAGCGAGCAAGTCCGTCGAAATCGTTTCCCAGGCGACATCGTGCACGGCGCCCGCGCTTGAGACATCCGGGATTACGACGCGGTCCGGCACGAACGGCTCAAAGAACCAGCGACGCTCCGGGCGCGTCTCCTTCTCCTCAAATTCACGACGCACGGCGCGGATCTTCTTGCGCAGCTCGATGCCAAGCCGGATCGTGTCGTCCCACAATACCTCGCCCGAGCGGCCCTTCATCATCTGCGCACCGACATCGAGAGATGCGAACAGCGGATAGAACGGAGAGGTTGATGCGTGCTGCATGAAACTTTCGTTGAACCGTCGGTGCTCGACCCGCCGCTTTTGCCCCGTGATGTGGCGATCCTTCGTGTGGATTTGCGAGGCCTGCGAAAAGCTTGCGAGTTGCTTGTGCGTGGACTGGGTCGCGATGATGCCGGGCGCCTCGGGGCCCAGGTCCTGAAGCCCCATCGCGAAGCGGCCGGCATAGAGCGGATGGAACTTCATGAAGCCTGCCCAGGCTTCGTCGAACAGGATGTAGTCGCAGAGATGGCCGATGCGTTTCAAGATCATTTCGGCGCTGTGAATCGTGCCGTCATAGGTGCACTGTTCCACCACGGCGACGCGGAATGGGCGCGGCTTCTTCCAGCAATCGCGGTCTTTCAGAAGCGGATGGCTACGAATGCGTTCACGTAGTGAAGTCTCATCGAGCGCGTCCCAACGCATCGGGCCGATCAGGCCCCACGCGTTGCGCACGGTCGGCACGTAGATCGGGATACCGCCACTCATCATCAGCGCGCCATGATGAGCGGCCTTGTGATTGTTGCGGTCGAACAGCACGAGATCGCCGTCGGTGACGAGCGCGCCAAGCACCACCTTGTTTGAGGTCGAGGTGCCGTTGAGGACGAAATAGGTCTTCTCCGCCCCGAAGATTTGCGCGGCTTCCTGCTGCGCCCTGAGGGCCGGACCTTCGTGTGTGAGGAGATCTCCGAGATCGAGAACGGAATTGTCGAGATCGTCGCGGAACACGGCTTCGCCGAGATGTTCGACGAAAACCCGCCCGATCGGGCTGCGGCTATAGAACACGCCGCCATTGTGTCCGGGGCAGGTCCAAAGCTGATTGCCTTCTTCGGCATAGTCGACGAGTTGCCCGAAGAATGGGGTCTTCAGATTCTCGGCATATTGCTTCAGCCGGCTGATCAGGTTTTTTGCGATGAACGGCGGCGTCTCCTCCGACAGGAAGACATAGCCGTCGATGAAATCGAGCACTTCGACGGGAAGGTCCTCGAACCGCTTCCGGCGAATCAGGAGGATTATCGGGAAATCGAGGCCGCGGCGGCGCATCAGGTTGATCAGCGCCGCAGTTTTGCCCTCCAGGCCCTTCTTGCCCCAGTCGACGACCATGCAGCCGATCGCCGCGTCGGTCTGTACCGCGATTTCTGCATCATCCAGCTTGCGGGCACGCACGACCTCGAAGCCGGAGCGTTCGATTTCCGCGATGATCTGATTGAATCGTACGCCCTCGAGATCATCGGCGTCAAAGACGGGGGCAGCGAACAAAAAGGTAAAGCGTCTGAAATAATCCATGTGGTGCCTCGAACTCATCCATGAAACGCAAGGTGTTGGCGCATTTCGTGACAATCGAATGACAAGCGAGGTCAGGCTTCGCTCGTCGCCAGCGCGCGTTGACGACGACGAGGCGCGATCGGCCCCCCGAAGCGCGAACCGACCGAATGCCGCAAATGATCATGGCCGAGCCACTCGCAAAAGCGGTCCCGCAGGATCGGATCGCTGGCGCTGAGCCTGCCCGGCGCGCTGTCCGCTCAACCCCCAGCCATCGCCTGTTCGATCGCCGACAGCGCCGCGTCAGCCTTCGCGCCGTCGGGCCCACCGGCCTGCGCCATGTCGGGCCGTCCGCCGCCACCCTTGCCGCCGAGCGCCTCGGAGCCCTTGCGCACCAGTTCCACTGCGTTGAAGCGCGAGGTGAGATCGCTGGTGACGCCGACGACGATGCCGGCCTTGCCGTCCTCGGTGACGCCGACGATCGCAACCACGCCGGAGCCGATCTGCTTCTTGCCGTCGTCGACCAGGCTCTTGAGGTCCTTGGTCTCGACGCCCTCGACCGCGCGCGCCAGCAGCTTGACGCCGCCCGCTTCGCGCACGCCGCCGGCCGCCGCGCCGCCATTGGTCGCGCCGCCGCCCATCGCGAGCTTCTTGCGCGCATCTGAGAGGTCGCGCTCGAGCTTCTTGCGCTCCTCCATCAGGGCTGTGATGCGCGCCGGCATGTCGTCGACCGTGGTGCGCAGCTCCAACGCCGCGTTCTTCGCCAGCGACATCGTGTCGTTGGCATGCCTGCGCGCATGTCGCCCGGTCAGTGCCTCGATGCGCCGCACGCCGGAGGCCACCGCGCTTTCGCCGGTCACGGAGATCAGTCCAATATCGCCGGTGCGCCGCACATGGGTGCCGCCGCACAGTTCGACCGACCAGCCGAGCGCGTTCGACCCTTGCTCACGGGCCTGCTTGCCCATCGAGACCACGCGGACTTCGTCGCCATATTTCTCGCCGAATAGCGCGCGCGCGCCGGCCTCGCGGGCATCGTCCACCGCCATCAGCCGCGTCGTGACCTCGTCGTTTTCGAGCACCACTTCATTCGCGATGTCCTCGACCCGGGCGAGTTCTTCCGCCGTAATCGGCTTCGGATGCACGAAATCGAAACGCAGCCGGTCCGGCGCCACCAGCGAGCCGCGCTGGGCGATGTGATCGCCGAGCACCTGCCGCAGCGCCTCATGCAACAGATGCGTTGCCGAGTGATGCGACCGGATCGATGACCGCCTGATGTGATCGACTTCGAGCTGCAGCGGCGTTCCCACCTTCAGCGTGCCCTGCTCGACCGTACCGACATGGACGAAGAGATCGCCGGCCTTCTTCTGCGTGTCGGTGACGCGGAACTTGACGCCCTCGCCGGTCAGGAGGCCCGTGTCGCCGACCTGTCCGCCGGACTCGCCGTAGAACGGCGTCTGGTTCAGCACGATCGCGCCGGTCTCGCCGGTCTTGAGGCTGTCGGCATCCTTGCCGTCCTTTACCAGCGCGGTCACCACGCCTTCCGCGCTCTCGGTGTCGTAGCCGAGGAATTCGGTGGCGCCGAGCTTTTCACGCAGCGGGAACCAGATGGTCTCGCTGGCGGCATCGCCCGAGCCCGACCATGATGCGCGCGCCTTCTCGCGCTGCCGCTCCATCGCATCGGTGAACGAGGCCTGGTCGACGCTGATGCCGCGCGACTTCAGCGCGTCCTGCGTCAGGTCGAGCGGGAAGCCATAGGTGTCGTACAGCGTGAACGCGGTGTCGCCGTCGAACATGTCGCCCTTCTTCAGGCCGGCGCTCTTCTCGTCGAGGATCGAAAGTCCCCGCTCCAGCGTCTTGCGGAAGCGCGTCTCTTCCAGCCGCAGCGTCTCCTCGATCAGCTTCTCGGCACGCACCAGATCCGGATAGGCCTGACCCATCTCGCGCACCAGCGCCCAGACCAGCCGGTGCATCAAGGGCTCGCGCGCGCCGAGCAACTGCGCGTGGCGCATCGCGCGGCGCATGATCCGGCGCAGCACATAGCCGCGCCCTTCATTCGAGGGCAGCACGCCGTCGGCAACGAGAAACGCCGAAGAGCGCAGATGGTCGGCGATCACGCGGAACGACGCAACGGTCTGCTCGTCCGGCCCATGCCCGAGGGCTGACGACGTGGCATCGATCAAGTGACGGAAGAGATCGGTCTCGAAGACGCTGTCGACGCCCTGCAGGATAGAGGCCATGCGCTCCAGCCCCAGACCCGTATCGATCGAGGGGCGCGGCAGCGCGACCCGCTCGTCCTTCGTCACCTGCTCGAACTGCATGAACACCAGGTTCCAGAACTCGAGGAAGCGGTCGCCATCCTCTTCCGGGCTGCCTGGAGGCCCGCCCCAGATGTGCTCGCCGCGGTCGATGAAGATCTCCGAACACGGGCCGCACGGGCCGGTATCGCCCATCGCCCAGAAATTGTCCGAGGTCGCGATACGGATGATGCGGTCGTCGCTGAAGCCCGCGATCTTCTTCCAGTGGCCGGCCGCCTCGTCGTCGTCGTGGTAGATGGTGACGAGCAGCTTGTCTTTCTTGAGCCCGTATTCCTTCGTGATCAGGTTCCAGGCGAGTTCGATCGCGCGCTCCTTGAAGTAGTCGCCGAACGAGAAATTGCCGAGCATCTCGAAGAAGGTGAGATGCCGCGCGGTGTAGCCGACATTGTCGAGGTCGTTGTGCTTGCCGCCGGCGCGCACGCATTTCTGCGAGGTGGTGGCGCGCTGGTAGGGCCGCTTCTCGACCCCCGTAAAGACGTTCTTGAACTGCACCATGCCGGCATTGGTGAACATCAGGGTCGGGTCGTTGCGCGGCACCAGCGGCGAGGACGGCACGATTTCGTGGCCGTTCGCTGCAAAGAAATCCAAGAATTTCGACCTGATCTCGTTGACGCCGCTCATGTTCATCCAATCGGAAAAAAGGCCGGGACGGGCTCCGGATTGCCCGCTTCTTCCAGCGGAACGCTTTTAGACATTGGCTGCCGCACTGTCCAGAAACTGTGCAGCCGGATCATAGGGTTGCCGCAGCACACAAGATGGGCGCGCAAGTCTCGTTGATAATGCTGCGCCTGCGTTGACAGGCTTGGCAAGCCTGTGTTTTCTTCCCATCTGTTCAAGACGTCACGTCGGGAGAGATCGGCTTCAGCGCCGGCGCCGAAGGAGCAACCGCCCCGGAAACTCTCAGGCAAACGGACCGCGTGACGGACTAGCATCTGGAAAGAGACGCCGAAGGCCTTTGGGCCCGGGGGCGTCCGCCGACGGGATAATACTCTCAGGCACAGCGACAGATGGGGCTTTCTGGCGGGTTTCCCGGAGGTGGTCTCCGGAACCCCTGAGGGCCTGACGGATGCTGGAGCGCAACGAATCTCCACTGAAACGCACTCCCCTGCACGCGCTCCACGTGGCGCGCGGCGGCAAGATGGTTCCGTTCGCGGGCTACGACATGCCGGTGCAATTCCCGGCCGGCGTGCTGAAGGAGCATCTGCACACCCGCGCAAGCGCCGGCCTGTTCGACGTCTCGCATATGGGCCAGCTCGCGCTGCGGGCGAAATCCGGCAAGGTCGAGGATGCGGCCCGCGCGCTGGAGCGGCTGGTGCCGCAGGACATCGTGGCGGTCGCCCCGGGCCGGCAGCGCTACGCGCAGTTCACCAATGAAGCCGGCGGCATTCTCGATGACCTGATGGTGGCGAATTTCGGCGACCATCTGTTCCTGGTCGTCAACGCCGCCTGCAAGGCCGAGGACGAGGCGCATCTGCGCGCGCGGCTTTCGGAAGACTGCTTGATCGATTCGCTGGCCGACCGCGCGCTGGTCGCGCTGCAGGGGCCGAAGGCGGAAGCCGCACTGGCGAAATATTGTGCAGACGTGCCGTCGATGCGGTTCATGGACACCGGACCGCGCAAGGTCGCGGGCTTCGACTGCTTCGTCTCGCGCTCGGGCTATACCGGCGAGGACGGGTTTGAAATCTCGGTACCCGCCGAGCATGCCGAGACGCTGGCAACTGCACTGCTGGAAAACGCCGACGTGCTGCCGATAGGTCTCGGCGCGCGCGACAGCCTTCGGCTGGAGGCCGGGCTCTGTCTTTATGGCCACGACATCGACACCACGACGACGCCGGTCGAGGGCGCGCTGGAATGGTCGGTGCAGAAGAGCCGCCGCAGCGGCGGCGCGCGCGCCGGCGGTTTCCCCGGCGCGGAGAAAATCCTCGCGCAGTTTGAAAACGGCGCCGCGCGCCGCCGCGTCGGCTTGCGTCCCGAGGGCCGCGCTCCGGTGCGCGAAGGCGCGCTGCTGTTTGCGGATGCCGCTTCTGGCGAGCCGATCGGCAAGGTCACCTCGGGTGGTTTCGGCCCAAGCCTCAATGCGCCGGTCGCGATGGGTTATCTGCCGACGTCCCTCTCAAAGAACGGCACGCAGGTCTTTGCCGAGGTGCGCGGGCAGCGCCTGCCGCTGCAGGTCGCAGCCATGCCTTTCGTCGCCAACACCTACAAACGCTAGTTTTGCAAACGCTGAAAACGCCAGAGGAAGTTTCATGACGACGTTGTTCACATCAGACCACGAATGGCTCCGCATCGAGGGCGATGTCGCCACCATCGGCGTCACGGATTATGCGCAATCGCAGCTCGGCGACGTCGTGTTCGTCGAACTGCCCAAGGTCGGCCGCTCGCTGAAGAAGGCGGAAGCCGCCGCCGTCGTCGAATCGGTGAAGGCTGCCTCCGACGTCTACGCGCCGATCTCGGGCGAGGTGCTCGAGGTCAACGAGGAACTCGCCGCCGAACCCGCTTTGGTCAATTCCGACGCCGGCGGCAAGGCGTGGTTCTTCAAGCTCAAGATCGCAGACAAGAGCGAACTCGACGGCCTGATGGACGAGGCCGCTTACGCCAAGCACACGGCGTGAGGTGATGCAGCGCTCTGCCGCCACACTCTCACTGTCATCGCCCGGCTTGACCGGGCGACCCAGTACGCCGCGGCCTTTCGGCTTTATCGCTGGATTCCCGGCGTACTGGATCGTCCGCCTTCGCGGACGATGACACCGAATTTTGCAAATTCTAGCGAGGCACCCATGAACGCGCCGCTGAAAACCACTGCCGAAGCCGCCACCGATTTCGTGCGCCGGCACATCGGCCCCTCGCCCCGCGACATCGCTGCGATGCTGGAGAGCGTCGGCGCGAAGAGCCTCAGCGAGCTGATGAGCCAGACGCTGCCCGCCTCGATCCGGCAAAAGGTGCCGCTCGATATCGGGCGCGCGTTGAGCGAGACCGAGGCGCTTTTGCACATGCGCGAGCTGGCGTCGCAAAACGACGTGTTCACCTCGCTGATCGGCCAAGGCTATTCCGGCACCATCCTGCCGGCGGTGATCCAGCGCAACATCCTGGAAAATCCAGCGTGGTACACGGCCTACACGCCGTACCAGCCCGAGATCAGCCAGGGCCGGCTGGAGGCACTGTTCAACTTCCAGACCATGATCTGCGATCTCACCGGGCTCGACGTCGCCAACGCCTCGCTGCTCGACGAAGGCACCGCCGCGGCGGAAGCCATGGCGCTGGCCGAGCGGTCGTCGCAAGCGAAATCGAAGGCGTTCTTCGTCGATGCCGAGGTGCATCCGCAGACGCTCGCCGTGCTGCGCACCCGCGCCGAATCTTTGGGCTGGAGTCTCGTGGTCGGCGATCCCCTCACCGATCTCGACAAGGCCGAGGTGTTCGGCGGCCTGCTGCAATATCCGGGAACGTCGGGCGCGGTGCGCGATCTGCGCCCGGCGATTGCCGCGCTGCGCGCCAAGGGCGCGCTCGCCGTCATAGCTGCCGATCTCTTGGCGCTGACGCTGCTCGCCTCGCCCGGCGAGCTTGGCGCGGATATCGCGATCGGATCGGCGCAGCGGTTCGGCGTGCCGATGGGCTATGGCGGTCCGCACGCGGCCTATATGTCGGTGCGCGACGCGCTGAAGCGCTCGCTGCCCGGCCGCATCGTCGGCCTGTCGGTGGATTCGCGCGGGCAGCCGGCCTATCGCCTCGCGCTGCAGACCCGCGAACAGCATATCCGGCGTGAAAAGGCCACCTCCAACATCTGCACCGCGCAGGTGCTGCTGGCGGTGATCGCCGCGATGTACGCGGTCTATCACGGCCCGGAGGGGCTGACGCACATCGCCCGCACGGTGCATCGGCGCGCGGCGGTGCTGGCGGCAGGGCTGGCGAAGCTCGGCTTTGCGCCGAAGTCGCAAGCCTTCTTCGACACGTTGACGGTGGCGACCGGATCGAAGCAGGACGAAATCATCGCGCGCGCTCTCGCCGAAAAGATCAACCTGCGGATCGGCGACGGGACCCTCGGCATCGCCGTCGACGAGACCACCACGCCCGCCGCCATCGAGGCGGTGTTGCGTGCGTTCGGCGGCAAGCTGTCCTATGCCGACATCGAGGTGAACGCACGCGAGGCGCTTCCGGCTGAACTGAAGCGCGGCAGCGCCTTTCTCACCCACCCGGTATTCCACACGCATCGCTCCGAGACCGAGCTGTTGCGCTACATGCGCAAGCTTGCCGACCGAGACCTCGCGCTCGACCGCGCGATGATCCCGCTCGGCTCCTGCACCATGAAGCTGAACGCGACCACCGAGATGATCCCGCTGACCTGGCCCGAATTCGGCAGCCTGCATCCGTTCGCGCCTGCCGATCAGGCCCGCGGCTATCACGCGCTGTTTGCCCGGCTGGAAAAATGGCTGTGCGACATCACCGGCTATGACGCGATCTCGCTGCAGCCGAATTCCGGCGCGCAGGGCGAATATGCCGGGCTGCTTGCGATCCGCGCCTATCACGAGGCGCGCGGCGAGCCGCATCGCAAGGTGTGCCTGATCCCCTCCTCCGCGCACGGCACCAATCCGGCCTCCGCCCACATGGCCGGCATGGAGGTGGTGGTGACCGCATGCGACGCGCGCGGCGACGTCGACGTCGACGACCTCCGCGCCAAGGCTGAGAAGCATTCGAAGAACCTCGCCGCCGTCATGATCACCTATCCCTCGACGCATGGCGTGTTCGAGGAGCACATCCGCGACATCTGCGACATCGTTCACGGCCATGGCGGACAGGTCTATCTCGACGGCGCCAACATGAACGCGCAGGTTGGGCTTTCGCGGCCCGGCGATTACGGCGCCGACGTTTCTCACCTCAACCTGCACAAGACCTTCTGCATCCCGCATGGCGGCGGCGGCCCGGGCATGGGACCGATCGGCGTCAAGGCGCACCTGGCGCCCTACCTTCCCGGCCACCCGGCCATCGACGGCGCCGTTCGGCATCCGGTAGGTCCGGTGTCGGCGGCCCCATGGGGCTCGGCCTCGATCCTGACCATCTCCTACATCTACATCCTGATGATGTCGGGCGAAGGGCTGACGCGCGCCACGGAGGTTGCGATCCTCAACGCCAACTACATCGCAAGCCGGCTCGATCCGCATTTCCCGGTACTCTACAAGAATGCAAAGGGCCGCGTCGCGCATGAGTGCATCGTCGATCCGCGCCCGCTCAAGGCGACCTCCGGCGTCACCGTCGACGACATTGCCAAGCGGCTGATCGACTACGGCTTCCACGCGCCGACCATGAGTTTCCCGGTCGCGGGCACGTTGATGATCGAGCCGACCGAATCGGAATCGAAAGCGGAGCTGGATCGCTTCTGCGACGCGATGATCGCGATCCGGAGCGAGATCACCGAAATCGAGATCGGCCGCTGGAAGGTCGAGGCTTCGCCGTTGCGCCACGCCCCGCACACCGTGCACGACATCGTCGACGATGGGTGGAACCGCGCCTACAGCCGCGCCACCGGCTGTTTCCCGGCAAGCACCTCGCGCACGGACAAATACTGGTGCCCGGTGGGGCGGGTCGACAATGTCTATGGCGATCGCAATCTGGTGTGCTCGTGCCCGCCGGTGGAGGATTACGCACAGGCGGCGGAGTGACGGCAATGGCGTCGAACGGGCGCGTGAAGGGCGCGCCCGCGGTTGAGTATGTGGTTATTTCTTCTTGCGAAGGACATCCCAATGCAGCGTGAGGATGCCCGCAAAAGCTCCCATGATGAGCAAGGCGAAGATCATCAGGATTGAATATTTGCGTGTGCGCCTGGCTCGCCCGGTTTGAACGACAAACATCACCCGTCTCCCGCCAAGTCAGCGAGGCTTGGCCACCGCACACAACACCAAACAAAAACGGGCGCTGAAGACGTCGGCAACTCAACGTCCGCAGCGCCCGTCTGTCGCGTCTCAAGCCATGCCGGCCTGAAGCGTCGGAGGTTTATTCGTCCGCAGGCTCCTCGCCGTCGGCGTCGCGTTCGGCGGGACCGGCCAGGATCTGCTCGGCGATCAGGCCGGAATTCTGCCGGATCGCCGTCTCGATCTTGGCGACCATGTCCGGATTGGCCTTGAGGAACGCCTTTGAATTCTCGCGTCCCTGCCCGAGCCGCTGGCTGTCATAGGAGAACCAGGCGCCGGATTTTTCGACGATGCCGGCCTTGACGCCGAGGTCGAGGATCTCGCCCATCTTGGAGACGCCTTCGCCGTACATGATGTCGAATTCGACCTGCTTGAAGGGCGGCGCCAGCTTGTTCTTCACCACCTTGACGCGGGTGCTGTTGCCGACCACCTCGTCGCGCTCCTTGATTGCGCCGATGCGGCGGATGTCGAGGCGGACCGAGGCATAAAACTTCAGCGCGTTGCCGCCGGTGGTGGTTTCCGGCGAGCCGTACATCACCCCGATCTTCATGCGGATCTGGTTGATGAAGATCACCATGGTGTTGGACTTGTTGATCGAGGCGGTGAGCTTGCGCAGCGCCTGGCTCATCAGCCGCGCCTGCAGGC
>LNFM01009275.1_pt1 | contig 14423 bp, 11 predicted proteins | sample 596031 | NCBI WGS metagenome assembly LNFM01 (sample SAMN04254537, study PRJNA301005) | activated carbon metagenome | isolation source: dual media filters at the Ann Arbor, Michigan drinking water treatment plant | place: USA: Ann Arbor
CCGTGCCACTCCCCTTCAGCGCGCACAGTTACAACCAATTCACCAGACTCAATGATCAGCACCCCGTGCTCGTAAGCCAGACGAGCAGTGGAGGCAACACCGCCACGGCGCTTAAATTTGCTGATTGCAGAGCGAAACGCTTTAAGCGCAATGACTAGATGATTTTCCATGCACGCATACTCCAAACAGACAGTCGCTAGGCCCAGGCCGGGTAAGACAACTCTAAACCCGGAAAGGCTCACATGGTGAGCCTCCACTCATTCACCATGTGCCTACACGTACGAAAGGGGGCAAAAAATGAACACGATAGAGATCCGCGTATCTGAAACGGCTAATGTGCCAGACGCTACCAATAAACGATGCCGCGTCGAGCTTCTGCTTCTAGTTGATGGCATTAAAACCACTGCTTTTGATAGCGTTAGCATTGAGCCCTGTGCGCTAGCCGCAGTAGCCACGCAATCCGGAGAGTTTTACATCGCCACCTGTGGCTGCGGTATCCCGGATTGCGCAGGTATCTATCGCGGTGTGCGCGTGAGCCAATCCAACGGAATCATCAGTTGGGAGGTCCCCGTGCCCTACCTGCCAGAAAAAGGTAGTGATAGATCGCAATCCGGTATTGTGAAGTATGAGTTCTCTGCGGACAGCTACCGGGCGGAAATCGCCAAGATGGTTGATACCTTGCGGTCACTGCAAGTGAGAGAGGCCAAGGGGGATCGATTTGAGTTACACGGACACCCAGGCACCTTGGTAGAGCAGATCTTGGGTTGGATAGATACAGGAACAGTCCCTTTCTAAATCCTTCCGCGCAGAACTATCAGGAGCACACCATGCCAACGTTCATATTGACCTCAGAGCTTCAGACAGCCATCCTGCAATTGGCAAGCCAACCAGACATCAAGTCGATCTCATGCCCATTCGACGGTTTTGACTTGTGGGAAGGCTTGCTACGGGAACAGGTTCGACGCTCCAAGGCCACGGGCCTACCACCGCAGGATGCCCTATACCTCGCAGGGCCAGACAGCGGCATTCCAGGAGTAACTGCGCCTCGCTACATCGATGACGAAGACGATGGCAAGCATCCACCGGTCCCAGATCCCGATACAGGCATGCTGGCAGCTCACCAATGGGGTGGAGAGGTTCACATTCCTTACGAAGGTGCTTGCGGTAGCGACCTGTTCATCCTGCCTAAGTGGCACAACGTTTTTCCTGAACGAATGCTCAACCCAGGAGCCAAGCTTTCCTATCTGCTAGGCGGGAAGAAGTGCAACTACCTGCTGACGAATCGACAACTAGGTGAACTGCCTTGCGCAACGAGGCTAGCGCTTGCTGGATGGAGCCTCTATATAAACTCTGCGGCACACGAGGATTGCAATCCAAACCGAGAACTCAAGGGCATCGTGGAGCAACGCAAGGAAATTGTCCGGAAACTGATTTCACCCGACGACTGATCTCAAGATAAAGTTCTTGTGGGCACCCCTCATAAATCGCTAGTGCCTCTTTAAAAATATCAGACACTTAAAAAAGTACGGGCCTCATATAGCGCAACTCGGGAGACCTCATATATCGCTATTTCCCGCTAGCGCTACCTCCATAAGCTGCAATTTCCACAACTTGGCCTTGCTTATTAAATAAGCAAGGCCAAATTTCATCGTTCGATCAAGCACGTAATACCTTCGCTCACGGGTTACCCACAGAATTGCTCAGGGTTTCTGTGAGTTATCCTCCTGCAGGGCTAGATCCTCTTAACATCTTGCGTTGTCCTGCGTTTCGGGCGTAGAAACGAGTCTCAAAAAAATGGGCATCCTTGCGGATGCCCTAAGTTTGCAGCAGGATTCTTTCTACACTTCAGTTAGGCTCGCCAAGAGCCACAGTGTCAACGCGTCACCATACGGCATAGTGCAGTGGCGAATGCCTCAACGCGCAGGATCAGGTCAACGCAGCGACCCCAGCCTTGGCTGTTTCTGCATCCTGATCGGACTTGACGCCAGAAACACCGACTGCACCGACACACTGCCCATCAATGATGATCGGCACTCCACCTTCAATGAATCCATCCAGCGGCGCCGACAAGAATGCCGCCCGCCCTTGGTTGATCATGGACTCGTAAAACAAGGTCTCGCGACGAGATAGTGCGGCAATGCGAGCTTTTTCGGCAGCAATCAAGCTCGCCATGGGTGCCACCCCATCGAGTCGTAATGCACCGAGGGTGTAACCACCATCGTCAGTTACAACGATATGTACGGCCCATCCATTTTTCTGTGCATGTGCCTCTGCGGCAGCAAGAACTTTCTTGACATCGGTAGATTGTAAAAACGGTTTGCTATTAGGCATGTTCAACTCTAGTCAGTAAGAAATGTTGGGGGGCTATCGGCTCATACTACGTGTGCATCCTTGCTGCCCGAGAACACTAGCCCATTAGGTCGTTCATCACTCAAGTATTGCTTGGTCACCTCACGCAATCTATCCGCACTACGCACAAGCCCCGCAAGCTCTTCTTCCGTCATTTCAGGCTGCAAGACATCAACGACGCCTGCAGCACCAACCACGCTTGGCAGGGACAACGTTACGCCATAGTCTTTGTTGTGAGATCCAACAGGAATAACGGCTCGCTCATCTCTCAGGATGATCTCCGCAACCCGCCCAACCACCATGCCGATCCCATACTGGCTGGCACCCGTCCCCTCAATGATGGTGATGTTGGCGTAGCGGACGTCATCCTCAACGGCTTTTCGAAAGGATTCGAAGTCAATATTCTGTTTGGCCAAAAAGCTTTTAATTGGCATGCCGCCAATACGTGCCGACGACCAAAGAAATACGCTGAATGTGCCGTGTTCAGCAATCACATGCGCATTAACGTAAACAGGACTCACGCCCAAGCGCTGCGCCAAATGAACTCGGAATCTGAGGCTATCAAGCGATGTACTGGTACTCATGACGCGCTCGTGACCGGCGAGATTCCTGGCGACTTCCACCAGAGGTTCCGGTGGGTTAGTAGCCACCAGAATCACGGCCTTGGGGGCAACCTTGACAATCTGCGGCACGATATCCTCGAACACCCTGACATTGGTATCGAGCAAGCGTAAGCGCCCAGCGGGATCCGAACGATTTGTCGCACCCCCTGCCTTCTCGTTAATACCTGCCGTGATGACGACAAGGCCAGCATCATTCAGGTCTTCGTAGCCACCGTCACGAACCGTCATCAGCGGCGACAAGGGAATCCCATACTGCATATCAGTCGCTACGGCCTTGGCACGCGCAGCATCCTTGTCAAGGAGAACCAAATCTCGTGCGTGACCACGCAATGCAACGGTCATAGCGGTTGCCGCCCCGACAGCGCCAACACCAACGATGCCCATCTTCATAGAGGTTTGCTCTTGCATTTCAAATATCCTTTGTTGTTGGCACAGCCATACCGACCAGGTGTTGTTACTGCTACAGAAGCGCCTTTAGCTGAATAAAAGGGCCACCGACGAGTGGCAGTTCGCCGGTGGCAAAGAACGCGGGGGAGGTGACCGCGTGCAAGGAAGGTTTATCAAGGGTCACTGATGTCTCTGTGTTGTTCAATTTCATGAAACAAGATGACTCCACGGAGCCGAAGCTCCCCAGTTGATGCAAACAGACTGACGTCGCATAAAGTGTTTCCAGGCATCAGATCCGGAGGTCCTACCGCCACCTGACTCCTTTTCTCCACCGAATGCGGCACTCGGGTCACTACCTGCGGTGCCCATATTGATTCGTGCTTGCCCACAATCACTGCCGGCAGCCGACAAGAACAGTTCAATGTTTCTAAGATGGTTGCTGTGCAAGCCGGACGACAAGCCGTAGGCGGAGTCGTTGTTCATTTCGATTGCTTCTTCTATTCGATCAAACTCGATGACATAGAGAATTGGCGCAAAGGTTTCCGTTTGCACACAATGCCAATCGTTCCTGACCTGGCTGATAAGAGTGGGCTCAACAAAATGACCCGGCCGCGGGATGGCACGTCCACCCACCTCAACCACACCGCCCATACGTCTCGCACCAGACACGGACTCTAGGAATGCGGCAACGGCGGCACCATCGCAGAGCGGACCGATATCCGTATCGGGTAGCAGGGGGTCGCCGATCTTGATGTTCTCGATAGCCACCTTGAGCTTGTTCATAACAAGTGGCGCTATCGTGCGTTGCACAAACAAGCGGCGCGTGGCAGTGCAACGTTGTCCAGAAAGACTCATTGCACTGTGAAGGACGGCTGAAACTGCCTGGTCTATATCCGCGGTTTCATCAACAATGCTCGCGCTATTGCCTGAGCATTCCAGAATTGCGTGCCGGCCTAGCGTCCTCGTAACTAACTGATTGACACGACGGCCTGTAACGCTGGAACCGGTGAAGGTAATCAGCGCAAGTCTGGAATCAATAGCCAGGTCCTCGGCAAGTTTGGAGTCTGAGGACACGAAGAGTGAAAACACGCCCTCGATACCTTCTTGTACCAAGACCTTTTCAACAATGCGCTGCATTGCAATGGCTGACAGCGGCACTTTGCTGCTCGGTCGCCAAACCACAGCATTACCGCATACGGCTGCGATGAATGCGCTTCGGGCCCACACCGAGATTGGAAAGTTGAACGCAGTAATAATGCCAACGACACCTAGCGGATGCCATTGCTCCAGCAATTTATGTTCGGCCTTCCGAGACTGTTGCAAGCTGCCGTTCAACATGCGTGCTTGGCCGGCTGCAAATGAAGCCATTTCGACAACCTCTGCCATCTCGCTACGCGCATCTGCCAGCGGCTTGCCTGTTTCAAGACTGATCAGGTAGGCAAGGCTTTCTGAAACTTCTTCGATTGCTGCACCAAGCCTGCGCACCAAGTCACCGCGCTTGGGGGCTGGCACGGATCGCCATTGCAGCTGAGACTTTGCTGCTCCCGCAATGATTTTTTCGAGATCGTCAGCACGACCTTGAGCGACCAATCCAATTACTTGCTCATTAGAAGGATCGCGTGACTCAAGGGGATTCTGCTCGTCGCCCATCCAGCCGAACGAAGAGTGATAGGCACCCTTGTTTATACTCGCCAGCCCAAGTTGCCCAACCAGTCTGGCTGCGGAGTCTTTCGACAGCCCGGTAACTGTGTTTCTTATGGCAACGAGTTGTGCTGATTTTCTGCTTTGCATGCTTAGTGATCGGCTGTTGGGTCAGGGGGGATTTCTTCCTCCCTTATTTCGTCATGCTGCGCGCTTGGCGATCTTGGCGATCTCTGCGCGATTGGCTTCCAGACAAGCATTTACAAGCGCAACGATCTCGTCTGCCTCTTTCAGGCTCATTCCCTTCTGCGCCGCCAAGGTCTTCACAAGAAGATCAACGCGCTCGATGAAGGGAGCGCCTGCGAACAGTGCACGGGCTGCCGACGAAGGGCTACCGAGCGAAAGCGCTGCATTGGCATACTTCTCAAACGGAACCATGTCCGACGGTTCAGCGCCAAGCTTCAGGCACAGTTCGCTGACCCAGTCATACACACGCTTCGACTCTTCAACGTCGGTGTGAACTGCCTCCTTCGCCGAGCGAATGCTGCCCTTCTGGATGCAACGATAGTTGCCTGCAACCAGCATGGGCCACTTTGCCAGCGGCACATAGAGCGAGTCATAAACGCGCAGCTTTACCGGCAGCTCGACCAGATCGCCATTACCTGCATCGAAACGCACTGCCTGGATATCGGCTTCGAGGTCGCGCAGCATCTGAGTCGCTTCTTCCGACTCAAAACGTGCAGCTTTGAAGTTGGTCGGCAGACGGACTTGCAGCACATTAGGCAGTTCCTCCGGTGGACGGAATGCCTGTGGATCCGGGCTGCACATAGTCAAGGTTGCAGGGTCAAAGCAATCCCAAACCGAAGCCTCAGCGTAAGCAGGGCGAATCGACTGCACATCCACACCGGGCAAGCGTGCCAGATAGGGCAACGGCGGCATGTTCATGATCGACATGCACGGCACCCTCGACTTGGCGACTGATTCAAGCAGTTGGCGAACGCCAGGCGAGCGGTATTGCGGCTCCTGCATACCCAAAGCAACAAGGTCGAAATCCGCAGGACTCACATCCTGGGGAATAGCAGCTGACAGCTTGCCCGGGAGGGTGCGCGAGTCGATTTCTACCAGGCCCTCACGCCCTTTGATCGGCATCCGGACGCGGATACCTTCCGCGTTGATCAGCTCGGCCTCAGAGGGCAGACACACCAATGTTGCATCGTGCCCCGCCAACAGCAGCTTGCTTGCCAGAAGAGAGCCGTAGGATGCGCCGAGAATCAAGACATTGTATTTATTACTCATTTCTCTTTTCCTCTTCATATGGCAACTAAGGCGCCTTTGGCTTTTATTGAATATTGAATGCAAAATATTTAATGCAATGTTAGCGGACAAAAAAAAGATGTCAACATTTTTATGGCGACATCAGTAATTATTTATTGGCCTAAAAAACGCTTATGCAGGATTTGCACTGCCAGCCCGCCCTTACCCAGCCTCCCGGAGCCACCGTTGACAGAGCACTTTTGGCCATACTTGCTGCATAAAATCAGGTTGGGCTAAACATGGCTGAACCAATGGGACGTGCGTTGGGAGGTACTCCCAGGTTTTCCTGGGCGATTAAGCACGACCATTAATTGACTAGGCTGGGATGGCATAGGGCTGAGCATCAAGCCCAGGCTTGCGGCCTGTCACGAGGTCCGCCATCAGACGGCCAGAGCCGCATGCCATGGTCCAGCCCAACGTTCCATGACCGCTATTGACGAACAGCCCATCGATCGGAGTCTCGCCAATGTATGGAACGTTTCCTGGCGTTGCTGGGCGTAAGCCGGTCCAATATTCTGGTGGGCGCGAGAAACTCAACGACGAGAACAGAGCACGCGTTCGCTCAACAATCGCATCGCAGCGACGTACGTTGATGTTGTTGCTGTAACCACTGAATTCTGCGGTACCCGCAACACGGAGGCGGCTCCCCAGACGCGAAAACACCAGCTTGTATTCATCATCAGTGATGCTCACAGACGGGGCGATCGCGTCGCCCTCAAGGTGCAATGTGGCTGAATAGCCCTTGGCCGGGTAAATCGGCAGCTTGATGCCGTGTTCCGATAACAGCCGAGGCGTAAAACTTCCCAGCGAGACAACGTACGCATCCGCCTCAAGGAACTCCCAGTTTCCGAGCATCACGCCTGTAATCCGCTGCCCTTCACGGCAGAGCCGATGCACTTCCTCTCCGTAGCGGAATACGACGCCGTTAGCCGCACAACGTGCAGCAAGCGCTTGAGTAAACTTGAAAGCGTCACCCGATTCGTCAGCGTTTGTGTACGTCCCGCCGACAATATCTACTTTCGAATTCAGGAATGCCGGCTCAAGGTCAAGACACTCCTTCGCACTAATAACCTGTCGATCACATCCATATTGGCGCATCAACTCGGCCTGTGGAATCGCGTGAGCAAACTCATCCTTGTCTGTATATATGTGGACGATACCCTTCTGAAGAGCGTCATATTCCAGGCCATGGCTAGCCCTCAAGGCCTGCAGGCTGGATCGGCTATACATGGCTAACTGAAGAATGGAAACGATGTTGCGTCGGGTCGCGGACGGCCGACATTGGGACAGAAACCGAGCGCCCCAGGCCCACTGGGCGGGATCTGCTCTGAAGCGCCAAAGCAATGGCGCTTCCTCCCTACCCAGCCAACTGAATATTTTTGGCAGCACCCCGGGGTTTGCCCAAGGCTCGGCATGGCTGACGGAAATTTGCCCGCCATTGGCAAAGCTCGTTTCCAACCCGCTGGCGGGTTGGCGATCGATTACCGTAACGTCACAACCCGCTTCTCTCAGATACCATGCCGTCGCGGTACCCACCACACCAGAACCAAGAACAATTACGTGCATCGTAGTTTCCGTTCATCCGGGAACCGGGACAACCCTCGTCAGTACGACAGACCTCGAGCATCAATGTCCCAAATATCCTCTACAACCCCATTTCTAAAGCAGACGATCTGCTGATACAGATTGACCGTCGGATCACAGTGCCCCGGAACAAACAGCAGCTTGTCGCCAAGCTTGGGAAGATCTGCCACTGATTGGCACTCAACAACACAGTGCTCATCGTTGACTCGGGTCACGATCAAAGACTGACCACCTTGCTCTTCAGCAATTCTTGGATAGCCGGAGTCGACCGAAACGCCTTTCAGACCGAAATCGAATACAGTCCGCGATTCACCGTTCGAGCTCATGGCTGTACTCAAGACAAACAAGCTTTGCCGAAACCGGGGCAGACCAGACCACTCATTGGACCCGTAATGGCCATCTAGGAAAACATATGAGCCCGGTTGTATCTCGGTAAAGATTCCGCAACTCAAATCGAACTCGGCCGTACCTGTACCGCTGCCTGAAACGACAGGGCAATTAATGCCAGCATCTTTCAAACGCAGCAGGTAACTTGTGACAATCTCATTTGAGTGCAGTACAGCCTCATGTCGCTCCGACCAGCCCTTAATATGCTGTGCGCCGCCATGAAAAGCCTGCAGACCAAGGAACGTGAGCGAATCATCAAACTCACCGATGCATTGCACCAGCTCCAGCAATGCCGCATAGCTCGTCACCCCGCAGCGCTTCTGGCCGATATCGACTTCAACCATAAGACGCAGCCGCACTTTGGCCTGGCGCGCCGCGGCGCCCAAGGCGGCTACTTGGGAAGGATGATCCACACACAATGTCAGCTGGCACCGCCGTGCCAGATCTATTGCCATAGCGACTTTCTTCTCCCCAACGAATTCGTTGGTCACGAAGATGTCGTCTATCCCGGCCTCAGAGAATGGATAGGCCTCTGACAGCTTCTGACAGCAGATACCAATCGCTCCCGCGGCAATCTGCCTGCGCGCAATCTCTATGGATTTGTGCGATTTCGCGTGCGGCCTTAAATCCACTCCACTTTGCTTGCAGCGCTTCGCCATCAGGTTCATGTTGAACTCTAAAGCATCGAGATCCAGAACTAAAGACGGCGTATCTACTGCCGATAGCGGATCGCCAACGGCAGCAGGGGCTGTCAGAACGCCTTCGTTGAGCTTCATGCCAGAGACTTGGCCAGAACCTGTGCCACGTGGAGCGGCGTAGCATTCGTGCCATCGTGGATCTGATGGCGACAGCTGGTACCGTCCGCTACGACCAGCGTATCGGAGCCACGCTTGCGAACCGCAGGCAGCAAGGAGAGCTCGGCCATGCTGAGCGAGGCTTCGTAGTGTTCGGCTTCATAGCCAAAGCTGCCGGCCATACCGCAGCATGAAGACTGGATGGGCGAAACTTTCAGATTCGGAATCCAGCCAAGCACCTGCTGCACAGGCGTAAAAGCATCCATCGCCTTCTGGTGGCAGTGTCCATGGACCAGCGCTTCCGACTCAGGCAGAGGTTTGAGGTCCAGCGCCATGCGGCCTGCTGCTTTTTCCCTGACCAGAAACTCTTCGAACAGAAAGCTATTTTGCGCAAGCTTCTCGGCAAGGTCACCCCAGCCAAAATTGAGGAACTCATCCCTGAAGGACAGCAAGCAGGATGGTTCAAGGCCGACGATCGGAATCCCGCGCTCGACATAGGGCTTGAGGGCATTCAGTGCGCGCTCAGCCTCTGCCTTGGCCTCATCCACCAAGCCCGCAGAAAGGAAAGTCCGTCCACAGCACAAGGGACGCTCACCCGGTCTCTTGTTGAAATGAACCTTGTAGCCCGCGGCCTTAAGCACCTGATGCGCTGCCTTGGCGTTGTCCGGCTCCATGTAGTTGTTGAACGTATCCACGAACAGCATGACCTCGCGTACGCCAAGCGACTTGTCGACTTCAACAGAGTCCAGGAAGGGCTTGTTGAAACGAGGGAGTGAACGTTCAGGCGCAAACCCGATGATCTTCTTCGCCAAGCCAGACACAACAGGGATGTTGTCTGCCAACGTGACTAAGGCACGGAAACGGCTCGCAATTGGAGCATAACGGGGTGTGAAGGCAATCAGCTTCTCGCGCAAGGTCGTTCCATACTTCTTGGCCCATGCATAGCGCGCCTCGATCTTGAACTTCGCCATGTCGACACCCGTAGGGCAGTCGCGCTTGCAGCCTTTGCAGGAAACGCAGAGATCCAGTGATTCCTTCACCTCAGGGCTGGCCAAACCTTCAGGCCCCAACTGGCCTGAAACTGCCAGACGGAGTGTATTTGCCCGACCGCGTGTCAGATGCACTTCATCCTTCGTGATGCGATAGCTCGGACACATCGTTCCCGCATCAAACTTGCGGCAATGTCCGTTGTTATTGCACATCTCGACCGCTGAGGCCAAACCGTTGGAAGGATCTGAACCCGTACCCGGTGCGGTTTCCACGCCAGTCAGCGGATCGCGGTGAACATTCCACTCCGACCAATCAAGCGCTGAGTTAATCGATTTGACTTCATAACCGGGCTTGTAGCGGAAGTTGCTGCGGTCATCCATCTTGGGAGGACGAACAATCTTGTCCGGATTGAAGCGGTTATCAGGGTCGATCAGATCCTTGATCTCGCTGAATGCCTGGTTAATCTTGGGACCGTACTGCCAGGACACCCATTCTCCTCGGCACAGCCCATCGCCGTGCTCACCAGAGAAGGCGCCCTTGTACTTGCGCACAAGCTCCGCTGCCTGATTCCCGATCTCGCGCATCTTGGCTGCGCCATCATTGCGCATATCGAGGATAGGCCGCACGTGGAGAGTGCCGACACTTGCGTGGGCATACCAGGTGCCCTCCGTTCCATACTTGTGGAAAATCTCGGTCAGCTCAGACGTATATTCGGCAAGGTGTTCGAGTGGGACTGCGCAGTCCTCAACAAAGGACACCGGCTTGCCATTGCCCTTCATGCTCATCATGATATTGAGGCCAGCCTTGCGTACATCCCACAGCGCCTTCTGTGCCGCCTCTTCCGGCATGAAGACCACGCTTTCCGGCAAACCAAGATCCCCCATCAGCTCACCGAGCTTCTTGAGCGAGCTCAAGAGCGCCTCGCGATCGGCGCCAGAAAACTCAACCAGCAGGATGGCCGCGGGAGAACCGATCAGAGCCTTCTCAATCACCGGGCGGAACGCAGGGTTCTCGCGCGAGAGTGTAATCATGGTGCTGTCTACCAGCTCCACGGCAGTCGGCAGCAGCTTGACGATGTGCTGCGTCATGTCCATGGCCTGGAAGAAGGTGGGGAAGTTCACCACCCCAAGCACCTTGTGCGTCGGCAGAGGTGCCAGCTTCAGCGTGATCTGGCGCGTGTAGGCCAGCGTACCTTCCGAGCCTACCAGCAGATGGGACAGGTTAGCATGTCCGTCATCGGTATAGGCAAGGGGATTCTGGCAGTCGAAGATATCGATGTTGTAACCAGCAACGCGGCGAAGCACCTTGGGAACTCGCTCACGAATTTCAGCTTGCTCGCGTAAAGCGATGCTTCTGACACCTTCCAGAATTTTCGTCATCCGACCAGGAGCAACGGCATGCTTCAACGAACCAAAATGCCCAAGCGTTCCATCCGCTAGCACCGCATCAATTGCGAGAACGTTGTGAACCATGTTTCCATAGGCAATGGAACGGGAGCCGCAGGAGTTGTTGCCTGCCATGCCGCCAAGCGTGCACTGTGCAGCCGTAGATACATCGACTGGATACCAAAGGCCATAGGGTTTCAGCCAGGCATTCAGATGGTCTAGAACGATGCCGGGCTCTACAGTGATCGTCAGCTTTTCAGCGTCGAACTCGACAACCTTGTTCAACCACTTGCTGTTATCAATGACGAGCGCTTCTCCTACTGTCTGGCCACACTGGCTGGTACCACCACCACGCGGCAGAACAGGCGCCTTGAAATTCCGAGCAATCTCCAACGCAAGGAGAACATCGTCCTGATCCCGAGGCACAACGACGCCAATCGGCATGATCTGGTAGATCGAGGCATCAGTCGAGTAGCGGCCTCGCCCTGCCGTATCGAAAATGACGTCACCTCTAAGTTCTTTCTGTAGTGCCGCCATCAATCCGGCTGGAGCCATTACAGATTTCTTTTGAAAGAAGACGGGCTGAGGAGGAAGCGGGGAGTTTTGTTTTGTCATTTTCAACCTTCAGAAACGAGTTTCGGTGAAGCTGTACTGCAAGAAGCTACGCAAGCGTCAGCTTTACTGATGGAAGCGCAGCGAGGCAACCAAGGATGCAACTGGGCCGCCTGGGGAAATGCATCCCGACATATGTGCCGGTGGTAATAATGGTGTCGGGCGTTACCTCACCCCCCCGATCAACGCTATGCCGTATCAGCCATGGCAGCAGCGAGCGTGGATCGCCTGCCGTATTGATTAGCTCATCACGTGACACTTGGTTTTCGTCTACAAATAGAGCCCCAAGGGGTGAACGGAATGGGTAGTTACTGTCGTACGGCACAAACTCTCCGACGATGAGTGCGCCGTTATTGAGAAGGTCAGCCAGCTGAATCAATTTCGGAACATCCGGCCACTCGACAAATCGGCTGCTGACGATCTCGATTGCTGCTGCCATCGACGAGATCGAAGCCAATATCTCGTTATCATCTTCCGGAATGTCGTTTTTCGAAAAGCTTCTTTTCATCCGGAAAGCGATTTCCAGTTCGATACCCGAATGACTGAACTGAGCTTGACTCAGTGTTGCAGGGCTTGCATGCAGGCAATCCTGGGTTATGGGGGAGCACCGTGGCTGCTCGCCCTCGGCTGAAGCCCCAACTTTCCATGCTCCCACGCCCTCTTTCCGACGGGAAACAATGTGATCTTGTATTGCGTACGCATCAACAGCACTGGAAGGAAACAAGTCTTGTCGTATGTCGCCAAGCGGCAGACTTTTCTCCGGCCGTCTTGCAATCAGTACTGCCAGCGTTTCTTGAGCAGCTTTTTCTTTCATGATGTTCTTTAGTTTCCCGGGGGAGCTACCCCCGGGAAAAGTGCCTTTATGCGAACTTCGTCTCAGCGGACTTGGAAGCCTTGATACGGTCGCGAATCCAACCGAATGCCGGCGAGATCAACAGCAGGATGGCAATGGTGGTAATGGAACCACACAGTCCGTTGCTCCAGAAGATATCCAGGGAACCCTTGCTGGTGAGCATGCTTTGACGGAATGCATCCTCCAGACGGTCACCCAGCACAAGTGCGAGGACTAACGGAGCCAAGGGATACGTCAGCTTTTTGAAGATGTAGCCAACAATCCCGAACAAAGCCATGATCCAGATGTCGTGGACGGAACCCAGAACAGTGTAGGCACCCACCGCACAGACCATCAGAATCATCGGAGCGATGATCGAGAACGGGACCTTCAGGATCGCAGCGAACAGCGGTACGGTCGACAGCACGATGATGAGACCGGCGATGTTGCCGAGATACATGCTGGCAATCAAGCCCCACACAAAGTCCTTCTGCTCGGTGAAGAGCAGTGGACCCGGTTGCAAGCCCCAGATCATCAGGCCGCCAAGCAGCACAGCCGCCGTCGCCGAACCGGGAATACCCAGTGCCAGCATCGGCAGCAGTGCCGCAGTACCTGCCGCATGAGCAGCCGTTTCAGGAGCAAGCACGCCTTCGGGATTGCCCTTGCCGAAGCTATCGGGTTCCTTCGAGAAGCGCTTGGCCAGACCGTAGCCCATGAAGCTGGCAGCAACGGCACCACCCGGCGTAATGCCCATCCAGCAGCCGACGACACATGAACGAATCATGGTGACGAAGTAACGTGGCAGTTGAGCCCAGGTCTTCAGCACAACCTTGAGGTCGATCTTGGCTGACTTGCCCTTGAAGGCAAGGCCCTCTTCGATAGTGATCAGGATTTCACTGATACCGAAGAGACCAATCACGACAACCAGGAAGTCGAAGCCACGCATCAGTTCACGGCTGCCAAAGGTCATGCGAAGATCGCCGGATACCGTGTCCATGCCCACTGCTGCGAGTAACAGGCCAAGGCCCATGGCGGCAATGATCTTTGCCTTGGGCTCTTTCCCGAGACCGATGAAGCTGCAGAAGGTCAGGAAAAAGACTGCAAAGAACTCAGGTGGTCCGAACTCCAGGGCGAAGGCAGCTACCCGTGGTGCAAGGAAGGTGATCAGCAGCACACCCGTAATTGCGCCGATGAACGAACCGGTGAATGCATTTGTTAATGCAGCACCGGCTTGTCCATTCTGCGCCATGGGATAACCGTCAAAGGTTGTCGCAACTGACCATGCCTCACCTGGGATATTGAACAGCACCGAAGTGATTGCACCGCCAAACAATGCACCCCAGTAAATACAGCTCAGAAGGATGATTGCTGAAGTGGGCGACATGCCAAAGGTCAGCGGCAGAAGAATTGCCACACCATTCGGGCCGCCCAGACCAGGTAGTACCCCTACGATAATGCCGAGGAGAATACCGATCATCATCAAGCCGATGTTCTGCCAGGTCATGATGACCCCGAAACCATTTGC
>LNFM01009276.1_pt1 | contig 14423 bp, 15 predicted proteins | sample 596031 | NCBI WGS metagenome assembly LNFM01 (sample SAMN04254537, study PRJNA301005) | activated carbon metagenome | isolation source: dual media filters at the Ann Arbor, Michigan drinking water treatment plant | place: USA: Ann Arbor
CGGGCGTTGAGCACTATCACTAGGGTTCTTCGGATAGACCGATGTTAGGGTGATCGCCGCGCCGACGCCTCGGGCGTTGAGCACTAGTTGCCGATGTCGCCGACGCTCTTGATCACGATGTGTGATCGCCGCGCCGATCTCCGTCCGGTAGCGGTTCTACATGGTCAGGGCGATGGGCGACCCATGGTCGCCCTACACGGACCGCGCCGCTGGCCGATCCGTTACGTCATGGATGTAGCCAAAGCAGGAACCGTCGTGGGAGCCGTCGCCATGCGAATGGAGAAGGTGGCCCAGAATGCAGCCAAGGCCGAGGGCGAAGGCGCGGTGGCCCTCATCGAGCAGGCCAAGGCGCCCCCACCGCCCACCGAGCATCAGGGGACACGCGTCAACACCTACGGCTGAACCCGGGGGACCGAGCGGTCAGTCGCCGGTGTCGAGGTATGCCGAGGGGTCCGCCGGTCGGCCGTCGTATTCGCACATGTAGTCGTTCGGCACTTCACACGACACGGTCGTGTAGGCACGGTCGTCGCGAACCAGGAGGCAGTCCTCGTTGGCGTCTGGCGAGGTCGCCCAGGGCAGGCGCGTCACGGGCTCCCCCGTGACGTCGAGGTAGACACCTTCGGTCACTCGATCGCTGACGCCGAGCGAGTGATCGAAGTTGTCGGGCGGGGCCGCTCCGTCGACGAGCTCGGCCTCGGCATCATCCTCGATGATGACGAGGTGTGCTCCGATCAGGTCAGCCTCGCAGGCGAGCTCGGCCTCGAGCCAGTCTTCTGTCCCCGCGGTCACGAAGCGGTAGCAGTGACCGCCGGTGGCGACGTACGTGGGCGGGCACTCGCCGTTCGCGATGTCGTACGGCAGCGCGTCGGGGGACAGCGTGTCGACATTGGCATCCCCGGAGGGGACGGCATCGAAGCCGAGTCGACCACATCCTGCGAGCGCCATCGCGAGCAACCACCGGACCATCCAGTCACCATCTTATCGGATGGGTGTCGCCTCGCGGGTGCGCGAGGTTACAGGCCAGGTAGACGGCGCGGAGGCGATGGCTCCGGGATCGTGGTTCACCGGCTGCCCTCGAGTGGCAACGCCTTGCACCTCCGGTGCGCGGGGCCTCCCTTCAGCGGCGCCCGCGTTCGCTTGGCGGGGGAGGACAGCGCCTGGCTCGGTCCTGGCAATGACCTCTGCCAACCCAAGGAGATCATGATGAACCCCACGAACGAGCCCACGTTTCTCGAGATCGACCTGTCCACCCTCAGCCGCGTCAACGGCGGCGATCGCGATGGCGAGACCTGGGAGCAGACCCTGGGCAACGTGGGCGGCGTCGGAGGCAGCGCCCTCGGCGGGTTGGTCGGCAGCCGGTTCGGTGCCGCTGGCGTGGGCGCGGCCGTGGGCAACGTCGCCGGCAACATCGGCGGCCGCGCCGTCGGTCGGGCCATCGACAACTGGCCCAGCGGCGGGCCCAGTGGCGGGAGCTCGAGCCCGCTGCCGTCGCTCGGTGGCGACGCGAGCACGAACTACGCCCCCCTCGGCGCGTAACCGGCGCGACGCGCTATCGGTGCGCGTCGATCAACGCGTCGATGTCGTCGTCGGAGAGCGTCAGACCGCTCTCGACCGCGCTCGCGATCACGCCCCGGGCGGCGGCCTCGTCCAGCAGCTCCTCGCCGAAGGCGATGGCCGCGGCCTCGGCGTAGTTGGTCACGAGGTGCATGCCGTCGACGCGCTGCGGAGACACGGTGACGTTCACCTTGTGAATGAAGATCGCGGCCACGCGATCGGGGAAGGCGGCGCGAATCTCCGCGTACGCCTCCGGATCGCGGTGTGACGTGTCTCCGAACAGTACGAAGCGCTGCTCCGGGCGCGCTTCGAAGATGCGCGTGATGTCGCGGACCTTCTCCGCCTGCGCGATCCACGGGACACCGCTCACCCCGGTCTCGATCGGCCCCGCCGGCACCCCGTGCTCCGCCATCCACGCGGGGATCTCGAGCACCGCCTCGGGCTCGCGCGCGGTGACGTAGGTGACGTCCCCGACCGTCGCGGCCTCGAGCGTCTGGAGGAGGGCCGCGACCCCCGGGTACGGCGCAGCGAGTCCGGACGCGGTCTCCGGCGGAAGCACGGTCTTGTCGATATCCGACACGATACCGATCTCGTTCGTGCGTGGCCGGGCCGCGAAGACCACCGTCGCGTCGAGGTCAGCGTCACCACGATTCCGGACCGTGACCGTCCAGACCCGCGACGTGCCGTCACCGTCGACGGCGAGGTCCGGCCGCGCCGTCACCTCGCTGGTGTAGATCAACTCGTGGTTCTGGGCCGCGAGCTCGGCGGCGACCTCTCCCTCCTGGGTCAGGGTCACGCGAAAGGCGGCAGTCGTGATCCGGAAGCGCTTGCTCTCACCGGCCCCGAGCTCGACCGCCACCTCGCGGGGCAGGGCGGTATCGGCCTTGTCATCGGAGATGGGCCCGAGATCCTCGACGGTGCCGTCATCAGGGGTGAGACCGCAGCCGCCGATCGCGACTGCAAACAAGATCGTGCAGGGGCGACGCCATGAGCCGGTGACCAGCATGTCTGACGCGTCGAGCAATTCGTGCGCCCGGCCAAGTCGGTGCGAGCCCTCGATCGCCGTCCCGGGCTGGCTACTCGACACGCCGGTTTGCGACGAGGACGGCCCTCCGAGCTACGATGCGGGACATGCCGTATCGATCGAGGCTCGCGCGATGAGCTCGCTGGCTCACAGCATGCTCGTGGGAGCGATCATCGGCGCGGTCGTCGGACCTCCGATCGCGGTCGCCGTCGTGTACCGCCGCCGCCGGGTGGTGGTCGCCGACGTGACCTCACGGGGGCTGGAGCTCGTCGCGATCAAGCCGGATTGGCTTCACCTCGGGACCCGGGCCCGGTTCCGCGTGACCGTCAGTGGCGCGGGGAGCGCGAGCACGACGTCCGTGCACGTGGCCCTCGTCGACAGCAGAAACCGCGTCGAATGGCAGCCGCCGCTGCCGGGCTGAAGCTCGCCGCATCGGTCGACGGGCGATCAGCCTATTGACCCTCGGTAGGCTCGTCGGTCTCGGGGCCGGAACCGCAGAACGCACCCCCTTCGATCGTGGTCGCGACACACGAGGCCATGCAGGAGCTGTGGGTAGGGCCACTGACCCCGAGATTGTCGACGACGGCACTGCAGTCGCGTGAGATGTCCGTCTGGTCTCGCGGCGCATCCCCGTCACACGCGAGCACGCTGGGGCGATACGGGCATGGGTTGTCGCCTGGACAGATCGGCTGCGCGTTGAGCCGCTCCGTCTCGCACAGGTCGTAGAGGGCCGCGCAGCGGATCGCTGTCGCCAGCACGGTACCGGCGGCACATGCGGCATTCGCGGCCACGACCTGAGGGTTGCTCGACGCACTCGGCGGTAGGCACTCGAGGACGTTGCAGGCCCAGATCGCGAGGTTCTCGGTCAGGTCGCGGTCGGGCGTGTTCACGATATCGATGACGATATCGAGCCCGTCCCATGGATCGCAGCCGGGCTCCATCTGGCTCAAGACGTCATTGGCGACCCCGATGATGTTGACCGCACCGCATTGCCACGCGAAGTCGGTGCACGACTGCGGCTCCGCCACCGGCGCGCCATGGCAGTCATCCGGCGGCCCGGCCACGACCGCGCGCGCGACGTCCTCGGGCACCACCTCGGTGGCGGGGAGCTCCTGCGGGGCGGGCTCGGCGAGACAGGCAGCCAGAGAGACGAGAAGCGTCGATGCGATGAAGGTGGTGTGCATGCAGATGGCTTTTGCAGCCGGCATGCCCCGGCGCGGGCCGCCGATCCGTGCCGCCGAGAGCCGTCGCATCCGCGGACTGCAAGAAGCTGCACGCAGCCAGACGCCTGTTCGTGCAGGTTCTTGCAGTCGGGGAGGTCGGGGCGCTGTCGGGGCGCTGTCGGGGCGCTGCCTGGGCGGTCGTCGGCGCTGGCATTCCAGGTGCTCTTGTCATTGGTCAAGGAGGACTGATGAAGGCATTTGGAGTCATCGCGATCTGGTTTGGTCTGACGCTCGGCGCCGGTTGCATTGATCCCGGGACGCGGCACTCGCCCGACACGGGCGGGGCGGCCCGGGCGGTCGCGCTCGACTGCGAGGTAGCGGGTGACGACCCGGCGTGTGCCACCGTCGACGCGGGCGTCGCGGATCCGGGGCCCGGCGATGCGGGACCCGGCGATCCGGGGCCCGGCGATGGGCTCGACGAGCTCGGCGCCGAGTGCCCGATCGAGATCGTGCTGGAGGACGAGAGCGCCGCGGGAAATGCGCAGGGCGCGGGGTGTACGCACGAACAGTGGAGAGCGTGTAATCGCCCCGATGACCTCTTGGTCCGAGCAGCGTGCCAGCTCGCGTGCCTCGCCAGCGAGGGTGTCGAGCAGGCCTGCAAGGGAACCCCGAGCCGGTACGCGTGCAGAGGATGGCCGAAGGTGTGGAAGGCCGCATGCAAGGCGCTCGGGTACTAGCCGCCCAGCACCGCCGTACGAGGCTATGATCCTCGCTGAATGAAGCGGCGCTGCCGGGTCTGCCACACCGAGTACGAGGGACCCGAGCGGTTCTGCTCGCTCGATGGAGGGCCCATCGTCGTCGACGAAGCGAGCGTCGATGATCCGCTGATCGGCCGCACCATCGATGGCCGGTACTTCGTCCGCACGCTGCGGGGCCGCGGCGGCATGGGCGTCGTGTACGAGGCCGAGCACATCGGGCTCGATCGACAGGTCGCGATCAAGTTCGTCTCTCACGCAGAGGCCGATGGGGACACGCGGGCGCGGTTTCGTCAGGAAGCACGCGCCGCCAGCAAGGTCGCCCATCCGCACGTCGTGCAGGTGATGGACGTGGGCGCCGATGCCGATGCGGACTACATCGTCATGGAGCTCGTGCAGGGGCGAGACCTGCAGGCCGTCCTGGCGGGTGGTGCTATGGATGTCGATCGCGTCATCGCGATCACGCGCCAGGTGCTCGACGGCCTCCAGGCGATTCACGATGCGGGGATCATCCACCGCGACATCAAGCCGGCGAACGTGCTGTTGCTCGACGGCCCGACTGACGTCGTCAAGATCACGGACTTCGGCATCGCCAAGTCAGTGCGCGATGGGGGAGCTCAGCTCGACACGGGGACCGGGCGGGTCATCGGCACGCCCCAGTTCATGGCGCCCGAGCACCTGATGGGGCGCGCGATCGATCACCGCGCCGATCTGTATTCGGTCGGGACCATGATGTTCCTGATGATCACGGGCTCCCTGCCGTTCCACGGCACGAGCATCACGAAGCTCGCGGACTTCGCCGACGTGCCCGCACCCAACCTCGCAGGGGCACGGTCTGGGCTATCACCCGGACTGGTCGCCGCCGTCGCGACGGCATTGGAGAAGGATCCTCGTGATCGGTTCGCGGATGCGCGCGCCTTCCGGGCCGCACTCAGCGACCTCGCGCCGTCGCCAGCGGTGGAGGGCCGGTCTTCCAGTCCAGCCGCGCTCGCGACGACGCGCCCCAGCGTACCGACTCCCCGGAATCGTGCCTCGCCCGAGCTCGCCTCGACGGTCGTCTCCCGTGCGGGAGAGCCGCCTGCTCCGTCCTCGCGGAACCGCCCGAGCTGGCGCGTAGCCGGCATCCTGTCCGTCGTGGCGATCGTGGTCACCCTGGTGGGCATCGTGCGAGTGGCGAGCTCACCGGCGGAGCCGGCCGAACCCCGCTCCAGTGCCCCGAGCCAGGTGGCCCTTGCGCCGGATGCCAGCCTGGATGCCCGGGCGCCCGACCCGCCGGAGGACCGGCTCGCATCCCTGATCGCCGACGCGGAAGCGGCCGTGATCAGCGGCCAGACGGCCAAGGCGATCGCGGCGTATCAGGATGCGATCGCCGCAGGTGGCGAGATCGCCCTCGAAGCCAAGGTCGCCGAGCTCTACGATGGCCTTGGCGCCCATCGCGACGCGCGCGATCACTACGAGCGCTACGTCACGCTCGGTCCGCCGGGCGAGCTACGTGATCGGGTCGCGGCCCGGCTCGCGGTCCTGGCGCCCCGGCCCAGCGTCACGGTGAAACCCAATCCCTTTCACCTTGGCGCGAAGAAGGCCGTCGTCCCCGCCGTGCCCGGCCCCGGGGAGCGGCGGTGCGAGTGCCTGGCCTATGAAGCCGAGAGCCAGGTCCTGGTCTGCCAGGTGCGCCGGAAGGACCCCGAGTGCTGGTGCAGGCTCGACTCCGGTCAGTATCTCTGCTCGGTCGTCGACGAGGTCAAGCCGGATGGCTCGCGCCAATGCGCGACGCGTTGGATGTACCCCGCCTCCCCAGGCGCGACGTGCGACGGCTTCAAGGAGACCGTCCCGAGCGTCGGGACGATCAACTGTACGTACTGCGGCGCGCGCGACGGCGGTCAGTTCGGCAACATCTTCTTCGGCAACCAGGGCGACACCTGCCGCGGCTACTCGCTTCCCACGGGGAAGCCGCTGACGGGACAGATGGTGCGATGCAAGACCGAGGACGAATGGAATCGGCGCTGATGGCGCGAAGTCCGGGACGCCCTTGCTTGGCGGGGCCTGCTGCGAAATGCTGCTGTCGTGGATGAGACGGCGAAGCGCGACAGCGCTGGAGGGCTCGCCCACGCCACGCTGTTCGTGTACGGCCCGGGCGGTGTGCGCGCGGTGCGGTTGCCGAGCCGAGGGACGCTGATCGCCGGCCGCAGTGCCCCCGCCGATCTGGTGATCGATGATGCGAGCGTGTCGCGCGAGCACGCGCGCTTCGCGGTCGGCGACGGACGAACCGCGGTCGAGGATCTTGGCTCGACCAATGGCACGTTCGTGCGAGGCCAGCGCGTGGACCGCGCGGTCCTGAGCGATGGGGTCGAGATCCGACTCGGCGATGTGGTCGTGCTGTTCCGCGACCCTGCATCAGCGGCGCTGCAGGATCACGATCTCGATCCGTACGACGAGCTGAGCGACCGTCTCGACGAGGAGCTCGCGCGCTGTCGCGTGCTACGTCATCTCACGTCCGTCGTCGCCGTCGACACCGAGCGACGCGGACTGCTCGCGGTGTCCACGCTGCTTCGCTCGGTGCTCCGCCCGATCGATCGCGTCGGAGTGTTCGGTGCCGGCTTGCTCCTGGTCGTGCTTCCCGAGACGGGGCCGGGCGGCGCCCCGGCGCTGCGAAAGCTCCTCACCGACGAAGGGCTGCGCTTTGGCATGACGACGGTCGATGCCGGCACCGGTGACAGTGGTGCGGCGGCTGCCATCGAGCGTGCCGTCACGGCGCTCCGCGGCGACGTACCACCGGAGGCAACCACGACCGGCCCGGTGTTTCGATCCGCGCAGATGCTCGGCATCGTCGCCGAGCTACGCCGGGTCGCCCAGTCCCAGATCTCGGTGCTGTTGCGTGGTGAGACCGGCACCGGCAAGGACGTCCTGGCCACGTTGGTTCACGAGGCGAGCCATCGCAGTGGACCCTTGTGTGCCATCAACTGTGCTGCCATCGCGCCGAGCTTGCTCGAGGCCACGCTGTTCGGCTACGAGCGGGGCGCGTTCACCGGTGCCGACCGCGCGATGCCAGGGCTGTTCGAGCAGGCGGACGGCGGCTCGCTGTTCCTCGACGAGATCGGCGAGCTGTCGGCGGCGGCGCAGGCCGCGCTGTTGCGCGTACTCGAGTCGCGCCGCGTCCAGCGCCTCGGGAGCACGAAGCCGGTCGCGATCGACGTCCGGATCATCGCGGCGACCCACGTCGACCTCGTGAAGGCGGCGGCGGCGAAGTCGTTTCGCGAGGATCTGTTCTACCGACTCGAAGGCTTCGGCATCACCATCCCGCCGCTGCGCGAGCGTCGCGATGACCTCGAGCCCCTGGTGGCCACCTTCATTCGCGAGGGCAACCAGCGCCATCAGCGCACCGTCACGGGTATCACGCCACTGGCTCGCGATGTCCTCCACGCCTATGCCTTCCCCGGGAACATTCGCGAGCTCCGCAACGCGATCGAGCGCGCCATCGTCGTCGCTCGGAACTCGGTGATCGACGTCAGCGACTTGCCCGAACGGATGCGAGCGCCGCTCCTATCGACCTCTACCGCCCCGGAGTCGAGCCAGGAGCTCGGCAACCTGCGCGAGCGGGTACGTACCTTCGAGCGCCAGGCGATCCATGCCGCCCTCCGCGCCTGCGGTGGCAGTCGCAAGGACGCCGCGGAGGCGCTTGGATTGCCACTCCGCTCACTGTTCTACAAGCTCAAGGAGCTCGGCGAGACGTAACGTGTGGACCATCTGCGTGCCGGCACCAGCCGGGCGCATCGTGGTTGCCGGCGGCGTCGCCCGCCAGCTACGATCAACCGGTGGAAAACACATCGAGGTGGGATCGCGGCCAGCGCTTCGCGATCGCGAGGTCGAGCATCATCGTCGCCCTGTCGGTCGTCGCGTGTGGTGACGACGCAGAGGTCGTGCTCGATGGGCCTGTGCCCGATGCCGCGATCGACGCGGACGGGAGCTCCCGGCGGCTCCTGACGCCCGCCGACATCACCTATCTCGGCTACTACGAGATCGGCGAGTCGGTGTACGGCTCGGGGCTCACGCATCGCTACGTCGACGACGAGCTGCGGCTCATCTACACGGAGTTCGTCGCCGAGGGGGTGCCTGCGGGCGCTTCGCCGTACGTCCCGACCGAGGTCCGGTTGCCGGCGAATTTTGGCGAGCGCGCGGTCGAGGTCGCGCGCTGGGGCCAGCTCTTCGCGCCGGCCCAGAACTTCACCGGGCGCGACATCTGGCTCGGGCTGTGGTGGGAGGCAGGCGCCGATCGACTGTGGACGACGTCGGCCTACGACTATCCGCAGGGCGAGGTGACGACCGAGGAGACGATGACGCTCGCGACGCGCGAGCTCCGCGCGGGGGAGCCGCTCGCCACGGGCCACCGCGGGTTCTGGGGCTTCGCGGGCATCGGGCAGCGGGCCCTCTACGGTGGGGTGCAGCCCGTGCCGCCGTGGTTCCAGCAGGCACATGGCGTCGGCGCGTACGTCACGGGGTGGGGCGGATACACCTCGCGGTTGTCACAGGGCCTGAACGCTTCGCTGGGGCCGATGCTCGTGTTCTTCGACGATCCGCATGGCGTGGCCGATGCCCCGATGCTCGCCGCGGCGAATCTGCCCGCCACAGCGGCGCGAATCGGCGGCGATGCTCGATCGGGTGCGGTGTCCATGGACTGGTACCCGGGCGGGTACGCGGCCCGGACGTTCGACCGCGGCGTGCGTGGCACCACGTGCGCGAACTACTTCGACGGTGGCGATCCGCGCCAGAATCCCAGCACCCCGCCGACCGATCCGCCGCAAGCGGGGGCGCAATGGCTGCATCCGGTCCCGGGCGACCCGCGCGGCGAGCAGCGCTGGGTGTGGGGCGACACGTACTCGAACAACCTGCAATGGATCGAGCCCGATCCGGAGGCGGGCACCAGTGGCCGCCATGGCATCGTGGCGGTCCTCGACGCCGCGTATGGCAAGGCGTTCTACATGACGAGCGCGCTCCACTACGATGCCCGCCAGTACGAGCTGCACGTGTTCGATCCGGCCGACGTCGCGAGTGTTCTCGCCGGAGCGATCCCGCCCTGGGCGCTGCGTCCGACGTCCATCGCGACGCTCGCGTTGCCGGGAAAGGGCTACCCGGAGCAACTGGACCAGGCGGGCGGCATCAAGGGGATGACCTACGACGCCCGGACGAGCACGCTCTACTTGATGGGGTACTGGGCCGGGACGCCCCCCACGAACCGCCTCTACGCGTTCTCGGTCGGTCGCTAGAGTTCGGGCTACGGTCGCTTCAGCACGTGCGGGGACGGCGTGGGACGCGACGGTGGAGCCGGCTCCTCGTCCGCGAGCTCGCTGCGCGCGATCTGGGCAAGCATCGCCGTGGTCAGCGGATCGTGGCGGGTCGAGGTGCGCGCCACACTCGGCGTACTCGCGTGCGGAGGCGTGCCGTCCGCGAGCTCGCCGCCATTCCATTCGGCGAAGGCCTCGAGGTCTTCGCTCTTCTCGGTCGACTGCGAGAGCTCGGCGAGCTGCGCCAGCTCGTCCTTCGAGATGCGAGCCGTCGGCGCGTGATTGCGTTCGCTATCTCGGCTCATGGCGGGAAGATAGCTCGGGTAGCGCTGGGGTAAATCACAAAACGACGAACAGCGCACTCCCGTCGAGGAATGCGCTGTCGGCGGGGCGGGATCGCCTACCGGCGGAAGGGGTTCAGGTTGTTGATCTGGCGGTCGGCCCAGGCGCCGATGCCCCCGCCGACGGCCTGCCCGACGGGCGGCGCGATCGGGGCGATCGGCTTGGGCAGGAACGGCTGCGCCAGCGTGCCGGCCGTCTTCCCGATGTGCCGGCCCGCGGTCTCGAGCGGCCCCTGGCCGCCGGACACGAGCGCGAGGGAGTTGATGTCGATGGAGAGAATCTCGGTAGAGTTAGTCATTATGTCTGGGGGCAATTGCACCAGGCGATCCAACTCGGCGCCTCGCTGATATCGCGCAGATGCGCTGCGCTTCGAGTGCGGTTCGCTGCCCACGAGCAGCACGTTGTCTACCCGAGCGTATGCGTCGCGACGGTGCCGTCGAGATGGCCAGCGTTATTCCAGTCGCGATGCAACAACACGAAGCCATCGGCGCGCGCTGCGTCGACGAGTGAGAGCTCGAGCTCGTGCACGAGGAGATGCGGCTGGGAGAGCGGGCCGAGCGCACCGATGCCCTCGGGCGGGAAGCCGCGGTCCGGCGGCGTGTAGACCGCCGCGGCGCCGACATTCTCGTCGACCGCGAGGGACCACGGCGCATGGCCGACGGTCGGAGCCTGGATCACGTAGCACTGGTTCTCGAGGGCGCGGGCCTGCGCCGCCACCCGCACGCGGTAGTAGCCGGCGAGCGCATCCGTGCAGCTCGGGACGGCGATCGCATTCGCACCGGCAGCCACGAGGCGCCGCGTGATGAGCGGGAACTCGGCGTCGTAGCAGATGGTCACGCCGAGGCGCAGCGGGCCCAGCTCGACCACGGCCTGGGCCGCGCCGGGGGCGATGCCCCACAGCTCGCGCTCGAAGCGGGTCATCTGCAGCTTCTCGACGACGACGGCGTCACCGCGCGGGCCCAGCACGCGCAACCGATTGCGATAGCGCCCGTCGGGGTCGTACTCGGGGAAGCTGCCCGCGACGATCGCGATGCGATGGCGGCGCGACGCGTCGGCGTACGCCTCGAGGTACGCGGGCAAGAGCTCCTGCAAGGCGGGGAGCTGCGTCGCGAGCGTGGCCTGCGCCTCGGACGGCAGCAACGCCGTCAGCTCCATCGAGGCGTACTCGGGCACGACGAGCACGGCGGCACCCTGGGCGGCGGCGTCGGCGACCCCCGCGTCGAGCTTGGCGCGCCACGCCTCGAGCGACGCCACGCGCTCGATCGGGTACTGCCACGCGGCGACCTTCGTCACAGCGCCCTCGTCCAGAACACCATCGGCTTCGCCGTCTCGGCGGGCTCGCCGAGATCCTGCCACGCGAACGTCGTGACGATGTCGCGCTTGGTGTAGCCGCGCTTCGTCCAGAAGGCGTCGAGCGGGACGTAGTCGGCGGGGCGCCGCGGATGGTCCGGCGGGCGGACAACCGCGCAGAACGCTGCCGTCGTGAAGCCATGCGCGCGGGCGTGGGCCTCGCGGGCGTCGAAGAACGCGTGGCCGAGCCCCCGTCCGCGATAGGCCGCGTCGAGCACGCTCTCGCCGAAGTAGCACACCGCCTCGGGAGCGTAGCCTGCGCCGACGAGCGCGGGCAGGGCGCCCTCGCCGTGCTGCGCGAGCGGCATGGCCGTCGCCGCGCCCACGATGCGGTCGCCATCGCGGGCGATCGCGATGAAGCTCTCGGGCGACGCGGCGTAGCCGGCCAGATAGGTGCGCTCGTACTCCTCGGTGCCCGCGTAGAGGTACGGCCACTCGCGGAACACGCCGATGCGGAGCCGCGCGAGCGCCGGTAAGTACGGCTCGATCGCCGCCCCCGTCACCCGCTGGACCTCCACGTCAGGCCCCGACCTGGGCCAGCCAGTCCTGCAGGTTGTAGTAGTTCGTCACGCGCGTGATCTTCCCGGCCGTGAGGTCGAAGAAGGCGCCGCCCGGCAGCGTGTACGTCTGTCCTTGCGCGGGCGGCAGGCCCTCATCCGTCGCGAGGTAGGTCCCCTCGACGACGTACTCCGCGGCCACGCGCCCGGCCGGGCCGCCCATCACGACGATGTCGCGCAGCTGCTCCTTGTACGACCGCTCCATGCGCGCGAGGAACGCCCGGAAGACGTCCCGGCCCGTCTCGCGCTTCCCCTGATTCAGATCGTGTGCGACGTCCTCGGCGAGGAACGCGCACATCGCGTCCCAGTCGCCGCGGTTGAACGCCGCGTAATAGGCAGTGATGGTCTCGACATCAGACATGGGTTACTCCGGCAGGCCGAGCTGCTTGGCGAGGAAGGTGTACTCGAGCGCCTGCATCGTGGCGGCCTGCTCGTTGTTCGCGGCGCCGCCGTGACCGCCCTCGATGTTCTCCCAGTAGATCACGTCGTGACCCTGCTCGAGCATGCGGGCGACCATCTTGCGGGCGTGGCCGGGGTGGACGCGGTCGTCACGCGTCGACGACGTGAAGAGCGTGCGCGGGTACTTCGTGCCCGGCTTCACGTTCTGGTACGGCGAGAACTTCTGGAGGTAGGCCCAGTCTTCGGGCTTGTCGGGGTTGCCGTACTCCTCCATCCACGACGCGCCGGCGAGGAGCTTGTGGTAGCGCTTCATGTCGAGGAGCGGGACCTGGCAGACGACGGCGCCGAAGAGGTCGGGGCGCTCGGTCAGCATGACGCCCATGAGGAGGCCGCCGTTGGAGCCGCCCTGGATGCCGAGCTTTGCGGGTGAGGTGACCTTGCGGGCGATGAGATCCTCGGCGATGGCGATGAAGTCGTCGTACGCGACCTGGCGCTTGTCGCGGAGGGCGGCCTGGTGCCACGCGGGGCCGTACTCGCCGCCGCCGCGGATGTTCGCGACGACGTAGACGCCACCCTTGGCCTGCCACTGGGAGCCGCTGACCGCGCCGTAGCCCGGCGTGAGCGAGACCTCGAAGCCGCCGTAGCCGTAGAGCAGCGTCGGGTTCGAGCCGTCGAGCTTCATGTCCTTCTTCGAGACCTGGAAGTAGGGGACCTTGGTGCCGTCCTTCGACGTGGCGAAGAGCTGCTGGACCTGGAGGCCGGTCGCGTCGAAGCGGGCGGGGCTCGCCTTGACCTGCTTGGCGCCGCCGCCGAGCTTGCCGAGCGAGAGCGTCGACGGCGTGAGGTAGTCGGACGAGCTCATCCAGTACTCGTCGCTGTCGGCCCCGTTCTCGACCGGCCAGATCGACGTCGTCCCGATCGAGCCCTTGGCCGTGCCCGTGAAGGGCCGCTTCGTCCACTTGCCGGCCTTGGACACCGTCCAGACGTAGAGCTTGTTCTTGATGTCCTCGAGCTCGTTGATGACGTAGCCGGTCTTGAGACCCGACGCGCCCGCGAGCGACTTGTTGGCCGCCGGCTCGAAGAGGAGCGTGAAGTTGCGCTTGCCGGCCATGAAGTCGGCCAGCGGGGTGGCGAGCATGGCGCCGCCCGGCCAGGTCTTGCCCTCGAGGGTCCAGTCGGTGCGCAGGGAGACGATGGCCTGGTTGTTCCAGACGTCGAAGTCCGCATCGAGCGGGATGTCGATGCGCACGTTCTTGCCGTCGATACGGAGGTACTGCTCGCCCGCGAAGAACGACGACCGCCGGAACACGAAGTCGTACGTCTTGCCGTGATCCCAGCCGCGACCAGCCCCGACCGAGACATCGGTGGGCTGGCCCTCGAAGATCGTGGTGGCGGCCGTGAGCGGCGTGCCGCGCTTCCACTCCTTGACGATGCGCGGATAGCCCGACGACGTCATGGAGCCGGGACCGAAGTCCGTCGAGACGAAGACGGTGTCCTTGTCGATCCAGCCGAGCGAGCCCTTCGCCTCGGGGATCTCGAAGCCGCCTTTGACGAACTCCTTCTTCACCGGGTCGAACTCGCGCACGACGTGGGCATCCCCACCGCCGCGCGAGAGCGACATCAGGCAGCGGTCATAGGTCGGATAGAGGCAGGAGTTGCCGGCAAAGACCCAGTTCTCCTTCTCGGCGGCGGCGAGCGCATCGATGTCGAGGATGAGCTCCCATTTCGGGTCCTTCTTCTTGAACTCGGCGAGCGTGGTCCGGCGGAGGATGCCGCGCGGGTTCTTCTCGTCCTGCCAGAAGTTCCAGTACTCCTTGCCGCGCTTGGAGACGGTGATGAGGCGGTCCTTGGCGTCGAGGATCGCGCGGATGGCATCGCGGCGCTGGTTGAACTTCGGGTCCGCCTTCAGCTCACCTTCGCTCTTCGCGTTCTGCGCGCGCGCCCACGCAAGCGCCTTCTCGCTGTCGACCTCTTCGAGCCAGAGGTAGGGATCCTCGACG
>LNFM01009277.1_pt1 | contig 14422 bp, 12 predicted proteins | sample 596031 | NCBI WGS metagenome assembly LNFM01 (sample SAMN04254537, study PRJNA301005) | activated carbon metagenome | isolation source: dual media filters at the Ann Arbor, Michigan drinking water treatment plant | place: USA: Ann Arbor
CCTGCTCCAGCTGTTTCTTCAGCGCATCGAGGTTCACGGCCTGAACCACCTTCTTTTTGTAGTCTTCGCGAAGTTGCTCTTCGCGCGCCTTTTCAGCGATGAGCTCTTCATCAACCGACTTGAGCCAGGCGAACCAGAGGCCGGCAATCACCGCCACACACACCGCGACGTACAGCAGGTTGCGCGGCAATGAGGGCCATTGCGACGGATCGTTGGGATCAAGACCAGAAAACTGGCTCTTGAGTTGATCCTGGATCGCCTTGAAATCCAGGTTGATTTTGGACATTGCAGCCATGGTCGGTGATCTTTTCTTCAGACTTTGCCAGGGACCGGTGCTGAGGTGGCAGTTCCCGTGGCGGCGCTGGAGTCTGCTGCCGCAGGACGAACCAGGCTGGCCCGTATGGTGAAGTTAGAAACCCGCTTCTGCTCTTTGTTGGAATCGGCGAGGGTGGCCGCCACGATTTCGACCAGATCGGGTTTGCTGAGCCAGGGGCTGTTGTTGGCAAGGTTGCGCAGCAGTTCAGACACCCGCTCCTGGGATTGCGCGGTACCCCTCAGCAAAACACTCTGGTTCTCCTGCTTCATGCTGGTGAGAAAGATGCCGTCGGGCAACTGGGCCACCAGCTCGTCGAGCAGGTGCACGGGCAGGTTGCGATCCCCCTGCAGGTCTTCCACCGCCGTCTGCCGGGCCCGCAAGGACGCGATCTGAGCCTGGAGCGAAGCGATGTCCTTGATTTCGTTATCGAGCCGGGCATTTTCAGCGGTCAGAAAAGCATTGCGATCTTGCTGCGCAGAAATCTGCCCCTGGTACCAGACAAAAACCGCGCCACAGATGACCCCACCCAGCAAGGCGGACAGGCCCAGCTGGGTGAAGAACTGTTCTTTCTGCCGTTTGCGGGCCGCCTCGCGATGAGGCAGCAGATTGATCAGAATCATTGGTAAAACCTCCGCAGGGCCAGGCCGGTGGAGGTGAGGTAGGAAGGCGCCTCCCGGGTGATCTTGCGGGCATGGACGTTGCCCGACATCTCCATGCCATCAAACGGGTTGATCACCATGCAGGCAAACGATGTCTGATGGGTCACCGCCTCGGTCAGCGCGGGAAGCGCCGCGCTGCCGCCAGCCAGAAGGATGTGGTCAACCTTGTTGTAGGGGGTGCTGGTAAAGAAGAACTGCAACGCGCGCCCGATTTCCTGAGCCATGCTTTCAATGAAAGGCTCCAGGACGGCGGTGCGGTAATCGTCGGGCAAATCCCCCGAACGCTTCTTGGCTTCGGCCTCGTCGGCCGAGAATCCGTACTGGCGCACGATGAGCTGTGTGAGCTGGGCGCCGCCAAATGCCTGGTCCCGCTCGTACAGCACATCGTCATTGCGCATGACCTGCATGCTGGTCGTCATGGCGCCCACCTCAAACAGCGCCACCAAGGAATCCACACCCTGATTGGGCAAGGTCTCAATCACGCGGCCTGCAGCCATGCGGGAGGCATAGGACTCCACATCCATGACCACCGCCTTGAGGCCCGCCGCCTCGGCCAAACCCTGGCGATCAGACACCTTTTCCTTACGCGATGCCGCAATCAGCACCTCGGCATCGCCCACCGAGCTCGCACTGGGGCCGACCACGCAGAAGTCCAGACTCACTTCATCCAGAGAAAAAGGAATGTACTGGTTCGCCTCGGATTCCACCTGCGCCTCCAACTCCTTGTCGGACAGCCCCCCGGGCAGGATGATCTTTTTGGTAATGACCGCAGACGCCGGCAACGCAAGCGCCACATTCTTGGTCTTGCTGCCGCTCTTGCGAACCACCCGCCGCACGGCTTCGGCCACCTCATCGAACTTTTCGATGTTTCCGTCCGTGATCCACCCCCGCTCCAGGGGCTCCATGGCACAGCGTTCCAGCACCAAGTCCCCCGAGCGGTTCCGCGCGAGTTCGACCAGCTTGACACTGGACGAACTGACGTCAATGCCCAGCAGCGGCGCCGGTTCCCGGCTGAATAACGACCCCAATGAGATCAAGGTGACCCCCAAATTTTGCAGCGCAACACGGCGCCAGACTTAAGAATTCACTTGAATGCTAGCAGTAAGCCCCTTGTGCAGCAAAGATTTTTTGTCTTTGCGACAAGGAGAAACGTTGTCAAAAGCATACGCAAAATTCGCCCTGCAAACTTGCGCTACATCGACCTAAACGGAAAGAAGTACACAACAACTCACAATATGCAAACCCAGGCGGGCATTCGTACAACAGCCCGATTTTTATAATCTGCAATTTTCCCCCGACCGTCCGCATGTCTCAAGACGACCAAGCTGCCTCCCGCGCAACCCGCCGCGCTGCCTCGCCGGGGGGCGAGGCCTTGAAATGGCTGGGGCGTGCCTTGACGGCGCTGGCCGGGCTGGCCGTGGCCAGCGTTCTGGCTCTGCTGCTGGGAGTGGGAATCGCCCTGGCGGTGGCCTACCCGAACCTTCCTGACGTGGCAGACCTGGCCGATTACCGGCCCAAACTGCCCTTGCGAGTGCTCACGGCCGACGGGCAACTGATCGGGGAATTCGGCGAGGAGCGACGCAACCTGCTGACCTTCCAGGAGATTCCGGAAGTCATGAAGAACGCCGTGCTGGCGATCGAGGATGCCCGCTTCTTCGAGCACAGCGGCGTGGATTACCGGGGAATGCTGCGCGCGGCGCTGGCGAACCTGGGGCAGGCAAAGAGTCAGGGTGCTTCCACCATCACCATGCAGGTGGCTCGCAACGTGTACCTCTCGGCAGAGAAGAGCTACACACGCAAAATTTATGAGGTGCTGCTGACCTTCAAACTGGAACACCTGTTGACCAAGGAACAAATTCTGGAAATCTACATGAACCAGATTTTTCTGGGACAGCGTGCCTACGGCTTCTCCACCGCATCCCAGACCTATTTCGGCAAACCGCTCAAAGACGTGTCCATCGCAGAGGCGGCCATGCTGGCGGGCTTGCCCAAGGCCCCGTCGGCCTACAACCCGGTTTCCAACCCGAAGCGCGCCCGGGTGCGGCAATTGCACATCATTGACCGAATGCTGGACAACGGTTTCATCACCGCCACGGAGGCCGAGCAGGCCAAGGCCGAGGAACTGAAACTGCGTGTGAGCAGCGACCAACCGCGCCTTCATGCCGAGTTCGTCGCCGAGATGGTGCGACAGTCCATGGTGGCGCAGTACGGCGAAGAAGCCTACACACGGGGGTTGATCGTCACCACCAGTCTGCTGGCCAACGAACAAGAGGCCGCTTACCGCGCCGTGCGGCAAGGCGTCCTGGACTTCGAGCGCCGGCAGGTTTACCGTGGTCCGGAGCTTTTTGTCGACCTGCCCCCAGACGGTCCGGCACGCGACGAGGCGGTGGACGAGGTGCTCAACGAACGACCGGATAACGACGATCTGCTGTCGGCGGTGGTGTTGGAAGCCAGTCCGCGCCGGGTGGTGGCCGTCCGCCAGGACGGTGAGCCATTCGAAATCACCGGCGAAGGCCTGCGTCCGGCCATGTCGGGACTGTCTGACAAGGCCCGTCCCAACATCAAGCTGCGCAGGGGAGCGGTGATCCGTGTGGTCAAGTCAGGCCCCAAGAGCTGGCGCATCAGCCAGCTTCCTGAAGTAGAGGCCGCCTTTGTGGCACTGGACCCGCGCAGCGGCGCGATCCGGGCCCTGGTGGGTGGCTTTGATTTCCAGAAAAACAAGTTCAACCATGTGACCCAAGCCTGGCGCCAGCCTGGCTCCAGCTTCAAACCGTTCGTCTATTCCGCTGCGCTGGAAAAAGGCCTCACGCCCATGACGGTGGTGAACGACGCGCCTCTGTTTTACAGCGCGGGCGAAACCGGGGGCAAACCTTGGGAGCCGAAGAACTACGACGGTCAGTTTGAAGGCCCGATGTCGGTGCGTCGCGCCCTGGCCAAGTCCAAGAACATGGTGTCGATCCGCGTGCTGCAGTTGGTGGGCACCCAGAGCGCTCAAGAATGGGTCACGCGCTTTGGCTTTGATGCCGACAAACACCCGCCCTACCTGACGATGGCGCTGGGGGCCGGCTCGGTGACGCCGATGCAAATGGCCACGGGCTATGCGGTTTTTGCCAATGGCGGCTACCGGGTTTCGCCCGCCCTGATCTCCAAGGTGATCGAGCACAAAGGCAAGGTGCTGTACGAGGCCCCGGCCGTGGTGCTGGACGACTCCAGCCGCGCCATCGACGAGCGCAACGCCTTCATGATGAGCAGCCTGATGCAGGAAATCACCCGCAGTGGCACGGCCGCCAAAGCGCAGGCCACCCTCAAGCGGTCCGATGTGTTCGGCAAAACGGGAACGACCAACGACTCGGTGGACGCCTGGTTCGTGGGTTACCAGCCCACGGTGGTGGCAGCCGCCTGGGTCGGCTACGACACGCCACGCAACCTGGGCAGCCGCGAGACGGGCGGCGGCCTGAGCCTGCCGATCTGGATCAGCTACATGACCGAAGCGCTCAAGGGCGTGCCGGTGACCGAGTACACGCCGCCAGCGGGCGTGATCCGGGTGGGCGGCGAGTGGTACTACGAAGAGTACGGGCCGGGCAACGGCGTGCGGGGCATTGGCCTGCGTGACCCATGGCCCGGTGCGGTGCCCAGCGGTGACACGGAGAATGGTGGGACGCCGGCAGAAGGCGCTGAATCCGCCGGAAACGCTGCTGCGAACGAAGACCGTCGCAGCATTCTGGATCTGTTCAAGAACTGAAGTTCAGCGCCAGCCCGCTCTGTTCGCCAGCGTATCGGTTCAGGTGGCTGAAAAACTCGCCTTGACCTTTGGTGTCCTGCCAGGCGGTCCCGTCGAACCGGTAATGGAACCCGCCGGCGCGGGCTGCCATCCACACCTCTTGCAGAGGCTTTTGCAGGTTGATGATGATCTGGCTGCGGTTCGAGAAGGTCAGCGTGATCATGCCGCCCACACGCTGGTTGTCGATATCGGCGTCGGTCTGCTCGTTGATGCGGTCGCAGGCGAGTTCGATCGCGCGCAACAAGGCTTCTGCGCGGTCCAGGTACTCGGTGTCGGTCATTACAATGCTTTGATGATGGGAACGAAACGGATTCTAGGCGGGGAGCCCGCCCATACCCGCAGCCCGGGCATCGCCGCAGCCGCTCTATGCTCCCTGTGCCTGCTGATGCTGGGAGCCTGTGGCCAGAAAGGGCCGCTGATCCAGCGCCCGGCTGCACCGGACGCATCGGTACCGGTCCAGCAAGGCCAACCTCCTGGCCGCTGAAAGCAAGGCGCGTCTCTCAGCCGCCGGCGGCCCGCTGGGGAACGGGTTTGGCAGGCCGGTGGCTGTGCCAGACGCGCCAACCCAACAGTCCGCCAAGCACCACCGCATAGACCAGCACTTCGCCAAAGTCGTTCTTGCCGGCGCGCATCCAAAAAAAGTGCAGGATGGCGAGCCCGGCGACCGCATACACAGCCCGGTGCAGCACCCGCCAGCGCGCAGCCCCCAGCACCCGGATGGCGCTGTTGAACGAGGTGGCGGCCAAAGCCAGCAACAACAGCCAGGCCAGTGTGCCCACCAGGATGAAGGGGCGCTTTGGGATATCGACCAGCACTTCTGACCAGTCAAAGCCCATGTCGAACCAGGCGTAGGCCAGCCAGTGCAAACTGGCGTAGAAGAAAACGAACAGCCCCAGCATCCGGCGCAGCCGCGCCAGCGTGGGCCAGCCGCCCAGCACCCGCAGCGGTGTGATGGCCAGCACCAGCACCAGGGCACGCAAGGTCCAGTCGCCCAGCGAACGGATCAGTGCCTCGGCTGGGTTGGCACCCAGCTGGTCGGTGATGGCAGCCCAGAGCAGCCAGGCTGCCGGCAGCAGACACACCAGGAAGACCACCGGCTTGAGCGCCCGGTGGTTGAGGTTTGCCATCAGTAGAACTTCTTGAGGTCCATACCCGCGTAGAGCTGGCCCACCTGGGCTTCGTAGCCATTGAAGCGCTCGGTCTTGCGTCGCTTGGCCAGCAAACCGCCCTCTTCGCCAATGCGCCGTTCGGTGGCCTGGCTCCAGCGCGGGTGCGGCACGTCGGGGTTGACGTTGGAATAGAAACCGTACTCCTGCGGCGCGGCGCGGTTCCAGGCCGTCTTGGGCTCCTTTTCGACGAAGCGGATCTTGACCAGCGACTTGCCGCTCTTGAAACCGTACTTCCAGGGCACGACCAGCCGCACAGGAGCACCGTTCTGGTTGGGCAGGACTTCGCCGTACATGCCGAACGAAAGCATCGTCAGCGGGTGTCGCGCCTCGTCCATGCGCAGCGCTTCCAGGTAAGGCCATTCCAGCGAACCGGAGCGCAAACCGCGCATGGCGTCCCGGTCGGCCAGGGTGACGAACTCCACATAGTTGGCGCTGCCTTGTGGTTCCACCTGGCGGATCAGTTCGGCCAGCGAGAAACCCACCCAGGGAATCACCATCGACCAGCCTTCGACACAACGCAGCCGGTAAATCCGCTCTTCCATCGGCGCGAGCTTCAACAGGTCGTCGATGCCGTAACGGCGCGGTTTGTTCACCAAGCCTTCAACCGACACGGTCCAGGGCCGTGTCTTCATCGCACCGGCGTGCTTGGCAGGGTCCGCCTTGTCGGTGCCGAATTCGTAGAAGTTGTTGTAGGTGCTGGCATCGACGTAGTCGGTGAGCTTCTCCATCGTCTGGGCACCCGGCAGGCTGGACCTCACCGCTGGCAATGCGGCCAGCCGGTTGGGCCGCGCGGTGGCCTGCGCGAGCGCGTCGCGCGATGCCCACGCCGCCAGCGCCGTGCCACCGGCGCCCAGGGCCAAGCGTTGCATCCAGGCGCGGCGGTCGAGGTAGGCCGCGCGGTCGGTGATCTCGCTGGGCCGTGGGTGCTGGAAGCCGTGGTCGGTGGACCGGATGATCATGCTGCGCTCCTGTGGATGGTGATCGGTCGCGTGAATCCACGCAACCTTACAGAGTTTCCCTGGAAGGCGGGCACCACAAACAAGACACCCCGCCATGGGGCGGGGTGTCTTGTTGGGCCAGAGCGGTTCAGAGCTCGCCGTAGCTGTGCAACCCCGAGAGGAACATGTTCACACCCAGGAACGCAAACGTGGTGATGGCCAGTCCCACCAGCGCCCACCAGGCGGCCACGGTGCCCCGCAGTCCCTTCATCAGGCGCATGTGCAGCCAGGCGGCGTAATTGAGCCAGACGATCAGTGCCCAGGTTTCTTTGGGGTCCCAGCTCCAGTAGCCGCCCCATGCCTCTGCAGCCCAGAGGGCACCGAGCACGGTCGCGATGGTGAAGAACGCAAAGCCGATGGCGATGGCCTTGTACATCACGTCATCCAGCACCTCGAAGCTGGGCAGGCGATCGGCAATGCGGCGGCGTGCGCTCAGGATGCCGCCGACGATCAGCGCCGACACGCCGAAATAGACGAACCAGTAACTGCCGCCTTTTTCCAAAGCCGACTGGCGAAACACCAGCGGTTCCAGACAGAGCACGATGCCCAGCAGCCACAGCGGCGCCAGCTTGTACCAGCGGGTTTCTGTCGCGCTTTGCTTGATCAGGTATGCAAACGCAAGCATCGCGGCGATCGCAAACGTCCCGTACCCCACAAAGTTGGCCGGCACGTGCACCTTCATCCACCAGCTTTGCAGGGCAGGCACCAGCGGCTGGATCTCGTGGGCACCGCGGACCACGGTGTACCACAGCAAAAAGCCCACGGCCGCGCTGACGACCAGCATCGAGAACGCGCCCATCGAGCGGGTTTTGTAATGGTCTTCGTAATACAGGTAGAAGGCGGTGGTCATCCAGCAAAACATGATGAACACCTCATAGAGGTTGCTCACCGGAATGTGTCCGATGCCAGGACCGATCTGGTGGCTTTCGTACCAGCGAACCATGGTGCCCACCAGTGCCAGCGTGACCGCGGTCCAGGCCAGCCGGGACCCCAGCACCTCAAAGGTTTCGCCGGCCCGGGTGAGCAGCCCGATCCAGTAGAAGGCGGTGCTCATGAAGAACAGCAGACTCATCCAGAGGATGGCCGACTGGCTGGAGATGAAGTACTTGAGCAGGAACACCTGGTCGGCTCGCGCCAGATCGGCGCCCTCGGGTGTCTGGTACAGCCAGATGGCCGTGAGCGACAACAGGGCCACCACCGCACTGAGCAATCGCAGGGGCCGCCAGAACCAGGCCAGCCAGATCAGGGACGGCACACAGCCCACCAATATCCACTTTTCGTAGATGTTCATGGCGGCGTTGTACTGGGTGAACGCCCAGGCCGCTCCGGCCAGCACCAGGGCGGCAAACAGCCAGTCCCACACATCGCGGCGGGCAAAATAACTCGGCTGCAAGGCACCGCCGTTTTGGCCGCGCTTGAGCTCGATCGTCTGGGTAGCTGTGTTCATGGGTTTACCTTCAGCAACTGCGTTTTCAAGGTTTCAAATTCCTGGTCGGCTTCCATCGTCTTGCGGTTGGTCGACAAGGCCATGCTGGCCTGGGCCAAGCCGTCCCGGCCTGGCGCCAACCACACCCACAGACGCCGCTCGCGCACATAGAGCATGACAAAAATGCCCACGATCAGCAAGAAGCAACCCAAGTAGACAATATTCTGACCGGGTGCGCGTGCGACCTGGAAGACACTGGCCTGGATGTGTTCGAAATCCTTGAGCTGGAAGGTCATGGGCGCGGGGTAGTAGAAGGCATCGCTCAGCGCCATCACCGCTCCTCGCATGAACTCAGCCGTGTCCTCTCCCATCGGCAGCGGCTTCAACCCGGCGGACTCACGGCTGATCTGCAGCAGCTCGAAAAGCGTGCCGTTGAGGATGCGCACCAGCACGTCGCTGGCCCGTTCGCGCTCTGCCTCGGGGACATTGGCTTCCAGGAAAGCCGACACGGCCGGCAGTCCGCCCTTGATCGGTGGGTCGCCCGGCTTCTCCGGCATGATCTCGGCGCCTGCAAACAGGCCGAGGGCGCGGGACGCGGATTGCTGCAGCGCCTGCGACAGCTCGGGCTTTCCGCCTTCCACAGCGCTTGTGGCATAGCGGATGATGGCCAGCTCACGCTGTGCCGGGTCGGCCAGCGCGGTGCGCAGGCGCGAGAAGCCGTCGAGACTGTCGTTTTCGTCGGCGGGCACCCGCAGGTAACGGAAGGCCTCTGACGGGGTTTCGCGCATGCCCAGCAGATACACGCGCGAGCCGTCGATGTCGACCGGCAACATGTAGTTGTTGTATTCCACCGCCTGGCCAGCGGCGTCGCGCAGTTTGTAGCTGAAGCTGGGGCCGACGTTGCGCAGGGTCTTTTCGCCACCGACCTTGTGACCCGCACCCAGCTGCCGCTCCAGGGCGCTGCGCAGGTCCACTGAGCGCACATCGGCGCCGTCGATGTCGGCAGCGCCGCCCATGTTTTCCACGTTGATCACGCGCAGTCCGGTGTACTCCAGCGTCAGCTTCTGGTCACCGTTGCTGAGAGCCGAGGAGCCGCCGATAGAACCCGAGATGTCAAAGGGACGCGTGGGACCGTTGATGGGCACGGACTTCAGGTTGACCCGCGAACCGCCGTCATCGAAACTGGACTGGTAAATGTTGATGCCGCGGTGGCTGGCCGGGTGGTTGACTTCGACCCGGGCCTCTTTCTTTTCACCGGTTTCGTGGTCGTGAATGACGATGTCGCTGGCGAACAGCCTGGGCATGCCGGTGTCGTAGTACTCGACGATGAATTTTTTGAGCTCGATCGAGAAGGGCAGGTCCTGCAGCAAGACCCCATCGGCCTGGCTCAGGATGGCGGTGCCGGCGGTGGTGCCTTCGGTCACCAGCAGATTGCCACGGAAAGTCGGGTTGCTCGGAGAAAGCCTGTGCTGGGGTGCCACATCGGCGATCAGGCCGCCACCCGTGAAAGGCGTCTTGCCGTTGAACCACATCTGTGTCCTCACGATCAGGTCGCCGTCGAGCAGGCCCCCGATACACACCAGAACGATGGCACTGTGCGCCGCCAGGTAACCGATCTTGTTGGCTCCCCCGGTCTTGGCCGCCACCATCCAGCCTTGGCCGGCTGCGCTATCGCGGGATTGCAGCTTGACCTTCCAGCCCGATCCGAGCAGGGTCTGACCGATGCGGTGGGCGGCAACTTCGGGCGCCTCACCCAAGGCACTCTCGGCACGGTGGGGAAAAGCCTTCAGACTTTGTTCCCGGATGTTTTCCTTGTAGGCCTTCAAATCCGCCAGGATCTTGGGTGTGTTGCGGGCGATGCACAAACTGGTGCTGACCACCAGGAACGCCAGAATCAACAGGAACCACCAGGCGCTGTAGACGGTGAACAGACGGGCGTTGCCAAAGACGTCGGACCAGAAGGGCCCGAACTGGTTGACGTAGTTGTTCAGCGGCTCGTGCTGCTTGACCACGGTACCGATCACCGAAGCGATGCAGATCACTGTCAGCAGCGAAATGGCAAACCGCATGGAAGACAACAGCTCCACCGTTTCGCTCACGATGCGGGAGCCGGTGCGGATTTGCAGGCCTTGGGTGGAGACGGTCATGAGATCGCTGGGAAAAACAAACAGGGCGGGTCTGGAAGGAACCAGAACACGCCCTGAAGAAATGCATTAGGTGGGTGGCGGTCCAGCGCTGAAGCCTGAGACCCTGTATTGTGACGCCGAATATTAACAGTGACTTATATCCCAGGACCCGCCGGGGGCAAACCACCGTGGCGGTCAGCGCAGACCGGCGATGTAATCGGCTACCGCTTTCATTTCACGGTCGTTCATTTTGGAGGCCACGCCCGTCATCATGACGTTGTTGTTGCGCACGCCATCCCGGAAGGCCTTGAGCTGGGTTTCGGTGTAGGTCGCGTGCTGGCCCGAAAGACGCGGGTACTGCGACGGGATACCGGCGCCGTTGGGACTGTGGCAGCCAGCGCAGGCTGCGATCTGCCGGTCGGCGATGCCGCCACGGTAGATGCGCTCGCCCAGGCGGATGGTGTCTTTGTTCTGGGCAAAGCCAGGGCTGCCCTTTTGGTCGGCCAGCCAGTAAGCGATGTTGCGCATGTCATCATCGGACAGCGCGGACGCAAGGCCCTTCATGATGGCGTTGTCGCGCTTGCCCGACTTGTATTCTTGCAGCTGCTTGATGAGGTATTCAGGGTGCTGCTGGGCGAGCTTGGGGTTTTCGGCGGTGGTCGAGTTGCCGTCGGCGGCGTGGCAGGCCACACACAGCTGGCCGAAGGTGGCGGCGCCCTTGACCAAATCGGGCTTGGCCGGTTGCGCATGGGCACTGAAGGACAAGGCTGCGACCGAGGCGGCCACACAGAGCAGAGAGACGGGCAATTTCATGTCAAGACGGCGTCGGGGTGACGCTTCGGTTGGAACTGTTCAAGGGAGTCTGACCAATAACCCAACAATTTTACAATGCCCCACCGGAAACCCCAGATGCCAAACACCAATAATCCCCCGCCCCTCCCCTCCCTACCGGAAGCGGACCAGCCTCCGGCACCCGCCCAAACGACTGGCCGCACCAGCGCGGCCGACATCCGAGCCATCCACGGCTGGCTGCACACCGCCCGTTTTCTGACCACCGCACCCCAGCTGGAGCACCTGCCCGCGCTGGACGTCCCGGAGATTGCTTTCGTCGGTCGGTCCAATGCCGGCAAATCCACCAGCATCAACACCCTGACGCAGCAAAAGCGACTGGCCTTTGCTTCCAAGACCCCTGGCCGCACCCAGAGCATCAACCTGTTTTCCCTCGGCAAGCAGGGCGTGACCGACGCGGTGCTGGCCGATCTGCCCGGCTATGGCTACGCTGCGGTGCCTAGGGAGGCCAAGCTGCGCTGGCAGCGGGTGATGGGCAACTACCTGATGACCCGCGAGAACCTGCGCGGTGTGGTGTTGCTCTGCGATCCGCGCCTCGGCCTGACCGAGCTGGATGAAATCCTGCTCGATGTCATCCGCCCCCGGGTGCAGGACGGTCTGAAGTTCCTGATCCTGCTGACCAAGGCCGACAAGCTCACGCGGGCCGAAGCCAACAAGGCCTTGTCGATCGCGAAGCTGCAAAGCGGCGGTGGTGAGGCCCTGCTGTTCTCGGCACTGAAAAAGCAGGGCCTGGACGATGTGGCGCAGCTGCTGTGGCACTGGACGCACAGCGAGCACGCTGCGACCGTGGGCACGCCCCCGCCACAGGAAGACGAACCGGCCGCACTGGACTGAAGCCAATCAATCCCGGCTGTATGGGCCAGGTTCGCCCTGTGGCCGGCTCTTGAAGCGCTTGTGCACCCAGTAATACTGCTCCGGCATGGTGTCGATGAAAGCCTCAAGACGGCGGTTCATTTCCGCCGTGTCGGCCACCGCATCGTCGGTCGGATAGCCGTCCCAGGGCGGCATCACGGTGATCTCATACCCTTCCGGCGTGAGCCGGCTGATCAATGGCACCACCAGTGCCCCTGACAGGCGCGCGAAGCGCGAGAGCGAGGGCACGGTGGCGGCAGGCACGCCGTAGAACGGCACAAACACCGAGTCGCTCAGGCCGTAGTCCATGTCCGGGAGCAGGTACAAGGGCTCCCCCGCGCGCAGGGCCGCCACCAGGGGCTTGAGACCTTGACGGCGGCGCACGATGTGCGGTGTGCCGAAACGCTGGCGCCCTTCCAGGATCCAGCGATCAAGCGACTGGCTGGCCTGCTTGGCGTAGATGGTGCAGAAACGGCGGTTCACCTGCGAGGTGATGGCGGTCCAGCCTGCATCCAGACCGACGAAATGCGGCGCAAAAAGCACCAGCGGGGCTTCGCCCGACAGCACCTCGGGTGCACCGGTCAGGCGCAGGCGCCGCCGCACGGTCTCGGGCGCGCCATGCCAGAGCCAGCTGCGGTCCAGCAGGGATTGGGCAAACAGCACAAAGTGGCGCCGCACCGCCGCATGGCGCTCAGGCTCGCTCAAATGGGGAAAGCACAGCGCCCAGTTGGTGCGCCCAATCCCGCGTCGGCGCACCGCCGCCAAGTGCAGGATCTGCCCGAACAGCCAGCCCAGGGCACGCACCCAGGACAGCGGCAACCGGGCCAGCAGGCGCATGAAGGCCAGCCCCAGCGCGTCACGCCAGCCGGTGGCCACCGGCTGGTGCTGGGAGGGCGGTGTGAAGGATGACATGCGAAGGATGGTGACCGGCTCAGGGCTGCGGCGCCGGTGACCGGCCGCCATGCCCGGCGGGCGGCTTGTAGCGGTCATAAGACCACAGGTATTGCCTCGGGCATTCTCGCACCAGGCTTTCCATCGCCTGGTTGATCTGCCGCGCCGCGGTGGGCGCGTCCGCGGACAGCACGCCCCAGGTGGCTTCGTCATACCGACGCACGTGCACGCAATAGCCCCGCCCCCAGGACAGGCGCTCGCCCCAGGCCAGCAGCACCTGGGCATCGGCCGCGTGGGCCAGGCGGGCCGACAGGGTCATGGTGTAGGCCTCTCGGCCAAAGAAAGGCGCCCACACGCCTTGACCGTCGGGCGGTACCTGGTCGGGCAACAGGCCCACCACCTCACCCGACTTGAGCGCCTTGATCATCTGCTTGACACCGGCCAGCGTCGTCGGAGCCGTCCGCAGGCCCGGGCGCTGGCGCGCTCCGGCCACCAGATCGCGCAGCCAGGGCTGGCGCGACGGCCGGTACAGCACGGTGATGGGATGGCTCGCGCCAAAGCGTTGCGCGTAGGCCTGCGCCGCGATCTCGAAACACCCCAGGTGCGGCGTGAGAAACAGCATGCCCCGCCCGTGAGCCTGGGCGGCTTCGATGCAAGCCGCCCCCTCCCAGCCGACCACCACAGGTTTCCCCAGCCACAAACGGGGCAGCTCGGCCACCAGCTTGCCGGCCTCGCCCACCGAAGCCCACAGGTCGCGCCGGGAAACGCCAGCCAGACGGGCATGGGCCAGCAGGCGGCGGCGGTAGCTGCCCGAACCCAGAAAACTCATCCAGCCCAGCGCCCAGCCCAGGGCGTGCAGCCATGCCAGCGGCAGCACCGACAGCATACGAAAGAGGAACTGGACAAAACGCGTCACGTGATCCGGATCGAACAAGCCGTTTGCGAGGAGAAAAAAGGGGCTGGCAAGCACCCGTCGGGAGCTGGTCTAAAATCCGTTCATCGCCGAGTTATTGAACTAATTGCGGGGCGATTCACAAATTCCGCTAAAGCGTTCGCCGAACTCTGAAGACCGGCAACGCCGATCAACCAACTTTGGAGTTTAACCATGGCGAACGACTTTCTTTTCACCTCCGAATCCGTCTCCGAAGGCCACCCCGACAAGGTCGCCGACCAGATTTCCGACGCGATTCTCGACGCGATCTTCAAGCAGGACCCGCGCAGCCGTGTGGCCGCCGAGACCCTGACCAACACCGGTCTGGTCGTGCTGGCAGGCGAGATCACCACCAACGCGCACGTCGACTACATCCAGGTCGCGCGCGACACCATCAAGCGCATCGGCTACGACAACACCGAGT